>Ga0316190_10001864_pt1 | contig 15297 bp, 11 predicted proteins | sample Eddworburrow2_MG_FD_204929 | JGI IMG/M metagenome (GOLD analysis project Ga0316190, IMG submission 204929) | Coastal sediment microbial communities from Maine, United States - Eddy worm burrow 2 | ecosystem: Environmental > Aquatic > Marine > Coastal > Sediment | place: USA: Maine | collected... | reverse complement strand
CCCGCACAATTCAGGTCAACCAGGTGGGTTATTTACCGATAAGTCGTAAAATCGCTTTTGTCGGCAACTGGCTGGGTAGTGCAGGACCTTTAGCTGTCACTGCAGAGCATTTTGACGTGATCGACGAAAACACCGGCAAGGTGCTCTTTAGCAAGGAGCTGAAATTGATTAGCCATTCAGACCCCTGGAGCGGAAATGCCGTATACCATGCAGATTTCAGTCCTTTGCAAACGGCAGGCCAATATCACCTGTTTATCAAGGGCATTGGCCGATCAGACTCTTTTAAAATATCCCCAGATGTCTATCGCGACGTCTATCGCAAAACTTTCCGGCTTTTTTTCCACTCGCGGAACTCGATCGCGGTGACTGAGCCTTATGCCGACCCTGGATTCGAAAGATCGGCCGGAATTCCTCAGTCACTAAGCGGTCTGATCCACCCGTCGATCCTTAACTCACCATTCGCCGGGGATGAAACTGCGGAAAGCTTTCGATCAATCAGCGGTGGATGGTTCGATGCCGGAGATTACGGTCAGTATATCGTTAATGCTGCACCAGTATGGCATGCCTTTGCAGCAGGTATTGATCTTCGATCGGATAACTTCGTCTCTGATGACATGGGCATTATCGAGAGTGGTAATGGCGTACCAGATGTCATTGACGAACTGGAATGGGGCATGAACTGGCTACTGGCAATGCAAGATAAAAAAGATGGTGGGGTTTACTCTCGTCTAGTGCCGTTAAAATGGGATAGCCAGTTGCCACACGAAGTAAGCAATCCACGTTACCTGTTCGAAAAGACTACCCACGCAACGGCATCTTTTGCCGCAGCAGCTGCAATCCATGCCCGCTTACTAATGCAAGAGCATCCGCATCGTGCAAAGCAGGTTCTCGCTGCAGCCGAGTCGGCCTGGAGTTTCCTGGTAGAGAGACAGCCGTGGCCGGCAGAAGGTGATCGATACCGCAATCCGCCAGGAGTACATGCTGGCGAGTACCCGGATAAATCATCGCTGGACAACCGTATGTGGGCCGCAGCAGAACTCTATCGTACTACTGGAAAAGACAACTATTTAGCTGCCTTTACTGCGTTTCAGAAACAGATTGAAGTCGACCCGACGGCTTTGGTTAGCTTCAAGGAGCAGGCACTCGCTGCCTATTGGGCGATGTCGATGGCCGCAAACAGCGGTTTGCACGTTAACGCCGAATTACTCAATCAATTGCGGGAAAAACTCATTTCCTCTGCAGACTGGCTGTTGCGCAAGTCGCAGGAACACCCTTATCTAGCACCTGTTCATCAACACATCGGTTTTACCGGATGGGGCTCTTTTGCACACTCTACACGGGCTGTGATTCCATTGCTGCAGGCGCATGCACTAAGCGGGAATATTGACTACAAAGATCGAGCAGCAGACATGACAAATCCACAGCTCGGCGCTAATCCGCAATCAATCAGCTATATCACAGGCATAGGCCAACGCTACCCTAAGCACCCATTATCAAAACTGTCGAAATATGACAAGCAGAAAGAACCGTTAGCGGGAATACCGGTAAACGGGCCGCATTATCATTTGCCTGCACTGTGGCCTTCGACGCAACAGGTTAATGCAGCTTATCTGCCGGCTGAGCAGGCAGTGTCGGGTAAACCGGGCGAGATCGACTTCGCTGCGGCATATCCTGTCCTCAGACGGTATGTCGACGCCTTCCCGTTACCCCCCATGTCCGAACCTACTATCGCGGAGTATGCCCGCACTGCCGTCGCTTTTGGTCTGCTGTTGCCAACAGATGATTGATTAAATGCGCAGCAGAGCAAAAAAACATCCCAGGATTCAGGCGTATCGCGCCCAGGCTTCCAGGTAATGTTCCACGCATACAGACCATTTTTCACCCGCTTCTACTGCAAGCGGATTCGTCATGCTGACTGGCATACTTGCGCCAGATGATGATCGAGTCAACAGCCCGGGCAAGACAGCAATAACTCTTTCTCGTGGATATCTCAACGACCAGCCTGGGTGCCTCAAGGTGTGATTAATACCAAAGTCGCGCAAAGTAATAATCATGTTACGAACAGGATTCGAAGACTCGAGTTGTCCCTTGGGGATTTCCGCCAGAAGATAATTATCCCAGTCCGAAATATCTTTACCCAAACGCTGATCTTCAAATAACTTTAGCGTGTTTAGCCAGCATTGTGTGATCCTGTCCTGCCAGTCTTCCAGGTTCTCATCGTTGTACTGTTCTGGTGCGGGATGAAACTTCTGCTCCAGTGCACCCCTGTACAGGTGAATAAAATCATCAACCGGTAATTCAGCTATGGTTTCAATGCGCTGCATTTTTTCAATATAGGAAGGATGATATATTCCCTGTGCTGACAGTAATGCATCACCGCATGCGAGTACTGCCTTGTTAAGATACTTGAAGAATGTTGCCCGGCTCTCGATGCTGAGACATGAATCACTGAGTGCAAGACTCTGGGCATTTAATAATAGAAGCGCGCCACGATTATTCATCAATCTACTGAATTCTCCCAGCCCCAGTGATTTAAATGGCATAATTGGCATATCATTCAGCACGTCCTTATCACCGGCGATAACGCGATGTCCCCACTGCATTTCCGCATGCATAAGTGTAAATGGCAATCGATGCAGGCTTTCACTGCGCAATACCGCCAGGTCGACTTCAACGCCAACCTTCTCACTTAGCTGATGCGCCAGCGTTTGCAGTTGTGCCTGTAAGAGACGAGCCTTACGTCGAGACATGTCTTTAAGGACAAGAAAATAATCATAATCATTATAAGGTGCCGGTTCATCTGCATGCCAGATATAACCTCCCTCACCACGTCCATATCCACCGATCAGCACCAGGGCATGGAAATGTTTAGGCACTACTGCTGCCATCACCTCCTGTGCAATCAGTTGCTGGTCATGTTCAATTCTTGCCTCTACCTCAGCACTGCCATCATAGGTATATCTTCTAGTATTGGTCATGGCTCAGACCACCATCGCCGTGTCGACGGCTTTCTGCAAGGTATGCTGCCCTTTTTTCTGTCCACGCCAGCGTGCCCATTTCTGGACAAATCGCAGTGGAATACTATGCAACGCAGCATCGAATGAAGCCTTATTCAATGCCCATTTCATATCACGAATGACCTCCATCGCAAATGGCATCATAAAGGTCCTTGCCAGGTCTTGCTGGAGTTCACCGCGCCGAAAAATAACTGTATCGGCAACACCTTCACCATAATGACGCCGATAAGACTGCTTCAGCGTGTAATTATGTGAATGCATTGCAATCGCATCACTTGCATAGTGAATACGATGACCGTCGAGACGCAATCGGTAAGACCAGTCGATGTCTTCAGAGTATTGCATGCATGAATCGAATGGGTATTTCACTAATGTGCGACGGCGAGCCGCAGAGTTTGCCATTGAGAAAAAGTGCAACCATCGCGATGCTTCAGAACCGTCCCCAAAGGCACGTTCTGTATCTTTGTCAAACAGGCTGCGACAATCTGGGCGCCCTACCTGTCTGCCATACACCGCACCCACGGTGGGGTCCTTCAATGGTTCAATCAGCCTTTCGAGCCAAAACTCATCGACCGGGGTAGCATCTGAATTCAGAAAAACCAGGATTTCGGATTCAACACATTGTACCGCTTCATTAAGAACCTGGCCTGGGATGTAACTGGCAGAATCATTTTGTCGTATTCGCTGAGGAATATTGTATTCCTTGATGATATCCAGCGTTCCATCATTTGATGTTGAATCAAAGTTCCACAAATCAAACTCACTGATAGTCTGTCGAGATAGCATCTCGAGTGTGCCACGGATTACCTTGCTATCATTATAAGAGCGCATAATGACTGCAATTTTTCTGGGTTTCATTGTCATGATATTTCCTCTGTTAATTTATATGAGATCTTTATCTGGATAGATTATTTGAAATAGCCAGAGCAGGATGCAAAGGCATGTTTTGAAGTTTCTTTCTTACTTGGTGCACCTGCATCAGCTTTTGCCTGCGCAGGCCAAGCATATGTGCCTGCACACGAGGTAAGGCCGCCAGGAAGCCCGCCAGCATGAAAAACTCGACCGTGATATAGGTTTGACGGAAAGCCCATTCAAGTAGCGACTGGATCCACAATGCGGTCATTGCTGCAAAGATACCAATAGCTACATGCGAGATGACCGTGTCCTGTCTTTTCAGTATAAGTTTAACTGCCATCCACTGGAATCTTGCGATCATCAACACAAATACGAATAAGCCTAACCAGCCCATCTCTGCGGCATGCAGTAAATAGATGTTATGGACGATGCCGCGATCCACTTCAAGAGGTACAAATTGAGAAAAACTTGTGTTGTTGACGGCATAGGAATAATTGTTGATGCCAACACCTAACCAACTTGAACCTGCCATTGCTATCGCGGCATCATTAGCCTGGTGACGACTCAATTCTGCATTGACAGGAGCTGTCTCAAAGCGCTTGATTATCGACGGCGTTACTTTCAATGCTATAGGTAATGCTACTAATGCCAGTAAACCAATAACCTTTAATTTTGATGGGCGCAGTCGATCGTATGAGGAGAGAATAATCACTAGCATGTAACACACAACCATCACTGCAAGTGCCCCACGAGAGAAGGTCGCCAAAACTATTAGCGAACCCATTCCCAATGTTATCCAATAAAGGTAACGCGTCCAGCCTTTGCTGCGATCATTGAGAACAAATGAAAGGAAAATCATATTCATCATATTGATGTAAATAGCGAGCGTATTCGAATGAGGTAAAGAACCATGAGTACGATAAAAACCGGATAGGCGCTGCTGGATCACCAGCATAAACTCGAATGCAACAATGGATGCCAGGATGAGGAGAAAGAAGCGTAAATCCTTTTCTGTTCTAAGGTAATTATATGCAACCCAATAGACAGCCATTGCACGCAATATTTTCGAAATGCCAAAGGCGCCGTATACCGGCACATAACTAATGAACAATGTGGCAACTGCAAGCATAAAATAGAAAACCATTAACGTGGTATTTGGCGGGAACACTTGCGGTCTCTTCTTTTGCCATCGTGGTGAAATCATCATCACGAGAATGAGTGATATGACCATCCAGTCTGTGACACCAAACTCGAAGCCACGTGTGTCACCTCGATACAACTCCATTGACATTATATTTATGTCAATCAGGTAACAGGTGGAAAAAAACGTTCCTGCCACCAGCATTTTTTCTGCCCACAGGTAGCGCACCCCAAACCATACTGCGGTGGGTATGAAACAGAATGTTATTGCTAAAAACAGGTATTGTTTAAGTTCCATGCGAAATATTTTGGCTTCATATTATCTATTGTGTATCGAGTTACAGTGTCTATAGCAAAATACATGCCTGAATTTAATAAAGAGCTGTATGAGTGCTCCCTTGCTATCTTATAGCCTCAATGCAGAGGCATTGGATCGGATGCTTGCCTAGATGCTCAAGTATTATTTTGTGCATACTGCAACGCCTGCCCGGGTTGATGTGCAAAATGCAAAGCACTCTGCAAAAACCCTTCATTATGAACACCGCTGACGAACCTGGAATAGACAGGAGGCAGTGTGATAGAGCATCTCTAACTAAGTATAGTATTATTATATCTTATTGTTTTTTATATATATTATGATAATTAACACAGGTTTTTATTCGTTTTAAATTAAGTTGGCATCATTCTTGTTAAGTAGAAGATGACATAACCTTTTACGAGTGGATCTGATGATCAAAACATTTGAAACGCAAGCAGCATCGGCACAGCAGCCACACAATACCGACGATTCGACATCTGTGAATAATGAAGCAGAATTCCATGGCCAGCGTATCCTGGATCTGTTTTTATCAGTTGCCTCCATTGCTGTTCTTAGCCCCATTATTTTGATGCGTGCTGTCATCGGACTGATCACACACGGTAGAGTGTTGGAAAAACAGATCGACTCGAACGAAATGATGCCAGCCCGCTTTGCAGGAAATTATCTCGCTGCAAATCTTGCAGGTTTGTTCAGCGTAGCCAGTGGACGTTATACCTTCGCCAGTGAAAACGACTCTAACGAAAAACGTTCTGCTCTGTTCTGTGCAGCAAAGCTATCTGACAGGATGGGCGTCGGTTACCTGGCACAGAAACAAGACGCGAGTGTTGATAAGAAATATTCATGGGGCCCGAAGAGCTATTTCTCTGTCATTGGACAGTCTGTTTTAGCCAGTATTTTTTCACCTGTAAAAGAAATAAAAGCAGAGGAGGATTTACACCTTCTCGGCATTCGTATAACTAACGCAACCATGACCGAATCTGTCGACTGGTTGCAACGACAGATGAATGAGAAACGGCAGGTGACTGTTGGTTTTGTCAATGCCGACTGCCTCAATAAAGCTTATGATGATGAGCGCTATCACCACACTCTAAGACGGCTGGACAGGATATACCCAGACGGTATTGGTGTTCGTCTTGCTTCTCAAATGTTCGGTAACGGTGTCGCAGATAATATCAATGGGACAGACCTGTTCCCAAACCTGTGCGAGAGACTGAAAGAAACCGAACATAGCCTGTTTTTACTTGGCGCGAAGCCAGGTGTCGCAAAAGCAGTAGCTGATAAAATGACCGATTGTCATCCGGGACTTCAAATTGCCGGCACACAGGATGGCTACTACGATGCGTCTGAAGAACAGGCTGTTATTGATCAGATCAATGAATCCGGTGCCAGTATTATATTCGTTGCTCTGGGTGCTCCAAAGCAGGAAAACTGGATTCATGAAAACAAACATAGACTGCAGGCAAGTGTTCTCATTGGAGTTGGCGGGTTATTTGACTTTTATTCAGGGAATATAAGCCGCGCACCGGTATGGCTACGCGAAGTTGGCCTCGAATGGAGCTGGCGCCTGCTTAAGGAGCCTGGTCGCATGTGGCGCCGCTACCTGGTTGGCAACTTTTTGTTTATGCAACGCGCATGGCTGCAAAAACGTCGTAATGGTTCAGTTGCCAGGCCCTTGCTGGTGACGCCCGCTGCGGAGGCTGATGTACTCGGCCACTATCAACGCTTAGGTAAGCTGACTTCATTCCGTGTCCGTTTAATTCAACTGCGACGCATTAGCTGGAACATGCTGAGACTTGGCGGGCACCTGGTCAAGCGCATCACGGACATTGTGGTTGCGTTTACTCTCTTAATACTACTCGCTCCACTATTCCTGCTTTTCGCACTTTTAATCCGCATAGAAAGCCCTGGCCGAGTGTTCTACTCGCAGACCCGTGTTGGCTTCAGAGGTAAACTTTTTTGTCTCTGGAAGTTCCGCTCAATGTATATCGATGCGGACAAGCGACGTGCTGAACTAGAGCAACTTAACGAGATGCAAGGTGGCGTAATATTTAAAATCAAACATGATCCACGCATTACACGCGTTGGTCGCGTTATTAGAAGATTATCTATAGATGAATTGCCACAACTATGGAATATCCTCAAAGGTGATATGTCACTGGTGGGTCCGAGGCCTGCACTACCTTCTGAAGTTGAAAAATATACTATTGAGGAGCGCGTTCGTCTGTTTTCAAAGCCTGGGTTAACTTGTATCTGGCAAGTTTCTGGCCGTTCTGACATTCCCTTTCCACAACAAGTTCGTCTTGACGAGGACTACCTTTATAGCCAGTCATTACTCACAGACTTCAGGTTATTGATCAAGACAATTCCTGCAGTCCTTAGTGGTAAAGGCGCCTACTAACAAAACAATTTTCGAAACTAAATTTAAAGGGATATGCAAAATGCGCGCAATTATTCTTGCTGATAATAATGATGTCAACCTTGAGCCACTGACGAACCAGATTCCATTCCCACTCTTGTCTGTAGCCGGGAAAACGATACTGCTACACATACTCGAGCAATTGCATCGATCAGGAATTCGTTCAGCTCTTGTTGTTTCACGTAGTTCACATCGCGAACTCGAAGTAGCCATCGACACAGGCCCGCTGCTTGGTATGGAAGTTCAATTCAGAAACGAACTGCCAGATCTACGCCGCATTAATGATGAGACATTATTACTTGGAACTAACCTCCTGGTTGATCATAACTGGGAAGAAGTAATCCGTATAAGGAAAGCATCATGTAATAAAAAGATCATATCGCTGATGACGACTTCTTCTGTCGTGGCGGGTTTCCTCCTGCCTGCAAATATCACTGAACTAATCCCGAATGTCTGGGGTGACTTCAGTGAAACTTTCAATGACAGTGTGTCGATTGGTCTGCCGAAAATACTGAAGATCGATTCTTTAGCGAGTTATCAAAATGCTAATTTCGAATTGCTTAACGGCACATTCAGGCATTTTTTTCCAGCGGGCAGGTCTCACGACTCATGCCATTTTATATCTCCGAAGGTGCACCTCACTACGGATTCCTTACAAGGACATCATTCATTTATCGGCTCCCATAGTCGAGTTGATAACAGAGCGAGGCTGCAAGGAAACATAGTAATTGGCAGTGATGTGTTCATCGACAGAGGAGCTCATATATCTGACAGTGTGATTCTTGATAGTACCTATATCGGCGCCATGACAAGTTGCCACAATGCCATTATCAGCGGCAATCTTTTAATCAAGGTTGATAGTGGTGTGAGTATTACAATCGATGATCCTATGATTATTTCAGCTTTACATTAAAGCCGCTGAATCAACATGGTCATCAATATACTAAAGGAGAAAAAATATGATTCCAGTCATTCTTTCTGGTGGTAATGGCACACGCTTATGGCCTCTTTCCCGCAAACAACGACCCAAGCAGTTTATCCCTTTACTTGGAGAGCAGAGCCCGTTCCAGGCGACAGTTGAGCGTTCTCAGCAGCTTGGTGATGTCGATTCCTGCCTGGTTATTTGCAATGAAGCGCATCGATTCACTGTCGCAGAACAACTGGAGATATCTGATAGCAGGGATCATCAAATAATTCTGGAACCCGCCGGACGCAACACTGCGCCAGCCATAGCGGTTGCCACTTTACTAGCTCAATCACAAAACCCTGACACTGATCCGGAAATTCTAGTGATGCCATCTGATCACGTAATTGGTGATGCCGAGGAATTCCAGGAAGCAGTATCGCATGCGCGTGTTGTTTGTGATGTCGGCGCAATCGTGAGTATTGGCATAGTGCCAAACAAGGCCCATACCGGCTATGGCTACATCCGCCGTGGTGAGCACCTTGCAGTAACTGAAAATGCATACAGAATTGATAGCTTTGTCGAGAAACCTGATGCCGAAACGGCCATTGAATTTCTGAATTCCTGTGATTATTACTGGAACAGTGGCATGTTATTGTTTCGCGCATCGATGATGATCAAGGAGTTGGAAAAACATGCTCCACAGGTTCTTAAGGCTGCACGGGATGCAATTTCTGGCAGCGATCAGGATATTGATTTCTTCCGACTCTCACGTGAATCTTTTGTACGTTGCCCATCGATCTCAATCGATTACGCGGTTATGGAACACACCACTCGTGCTGCCGTTATCCCACTTGCTGCCAACTGGAACGATATTGGTACCTGGGATGCGCTATGGGAAATCGGCAATAAAGACGAATCAGGTAATGTCACACATGGTGATGTGGCCCTCATCGACACAGCTGACAATCTTGTCTTTGCAGATCATCGACTGGTCTGCGTCGCCGGGCTTAACGATGTCGTCGTGATTGAGACGCGAGATAGTGTAATGGTATTAAACCGAAACGAGGCAGAGAAAGTTCGCCACCTGGTTAATAAACTTCACCACAGCGGCCGCCCAGAAGTCGATGAACATAGGCAGGTACATCGTCCCTGGGGATGGTATGACTCTGTAGACGAAGGCCTGCGTTTCAAGGTTAAGCGCATTATGGTTAAGCCCGGTGAAAAGTTGTCGCTACAAAAACATCATCATCGGGCAGAGCACTGGGTCGTTGTCAAAGGCACTGCTGAGGTCCACTGTAATGATCAAGTAACAATGTTAAGTGAAAATCAGTCGACCTTTATACCGCTCGGTGCAACACACAGGCTAGCCAATCCGGGACAAATCCCGTTGGAAATCATTGAAGTCCAGTCAGGGTCCTACCTTGGTGAGGACGACATCGTCCGCTTTGAGGATGACTATGGTCGAACACCGGCCACAAATGCTGAAGCCAGGCCTGAGCAGGTATTCACAGTATTATCTGATGATATTACTGATGCAGTCACGGCTTCATCAGTCGTATGAGTTATTCCTTAATCGGGTCGAAAAAACAGAGCCTACGGCCTCATATTTCCGCTTATAACTTATCTTTACGCTTTGACTAATTATGCCCATGGAAGAGATCATAAAGTCATTCTTCACTCCAGTCATGTCTGACATGAAGAATAATTTCAACCGCATTTATAGTGCCCGCAGAGGGTTATCTATTCGATTCCGTCTGCGCTTGCTATTTTCGAGTTTACCGGTGCGGAATATTAGAGGAAATAAAATATGCAATTATTAGAAATTCGCTCTGTGAAATACTGGTCGCAGTACTTGTTAGCCCTGGCAGTACTTTTGTCAGGTTCATTTGCCCATGCAGAGATACCCACAATTCTAACTGATACCATCAAGCAAGGCAGCGGCACAATAGACGTGATGCAAGATGTCACTGCTGCTGAACTGGGTGGCTCACTCAGTGACGGTACATTATATCTCGGCGTGGATTTGAACGAAGATGCGTCAGGACTGGAAAGCTCCACATCACAGGGTGTAGCCATCAAGGAAATGGAACTGGTACTGACAACCACCGAAGGCACGTTCTCGTTCTCAACGTTCTATACAAATACGACCGCGATTATCAAAGAACAGGGACTCGCTGATGCAAATGAATACCACACGTTATTTGGAAAAACCGGTAGCAGCCAGATATCGAGTAGTACAGAAGGTTTTGACCTGTCTACTTTCGATGATGTCATCGAGATTCAGGATATCAGCTACACTGGTGATATTCTTGATGCACAAATTCGCGTGACATTCCTGGATACAGATAAGAAATTTGGCGACAACGAAGAGTTTTTTGACTATTCAGCTGGCTTCGAAGATTTTGCCATTCTCTCCACCACTGACGCACAGACGCTTGACAATGCAGATATAGGACTTGCTGAAGCACCAACGACCGTCACCTACACTGCTTCGACGCCTAGCGGTGGAGATATTGCGGCACCCAGCGGTGCCCCGGAGCCTCCCTGGATTCTGTTAGGCGCTATACCTGCCTTGCTTCTGTCAAGAGTGAAAAGAAAGTGAAAAGTGACAGATCAAAGCAGTTGCATGGGTCGCGAAATAAAACGCACAAGCTACTCCCCCTGGTCGCCGGGGTTGCTGGGTTTGCAGCGATCGCACTGTTCATCTTTATCATACTGGAAACGAATGATAATTCATCAAGGCTTGATACGTCAGAATTGACAACTAAAGATAACTTTAATCCGCAACACAAGCTGGAAAGTGCCGATTTACAGGCTTTACGCTGGGATGAAGTCAATCAGGCATTAGCAACAATTGGCAACGATGAATCAGAGATAGAACGCTTAACACATCTAGCAGGTGATGTAGCTACGCCACCGGCAATTTATCTTAGTGGACTATTATTGATAGCACAGCAGAAACCTGAACTTGCGCTGGCTGCCTTTCATTCGCTTTCTCTGCAAAGCATTCCTGTGAGTTACCTATATGCTCCTCATCGTTTGCAACAGGTTCTTAGGCCTGGTGAGCAGGATAATTATCTATCTGCTCTTAGAGTTGCTGTGGCGAATAACGCATTACCGACTCTGATTAAGGCACGAATACAGGCGCGTGATGGAGACCTGTCAGGTTCTTTCTCCAGCTATCTACAAACCGACCCTGCTCGCTGGGCAAGTTATGATCTCGAGTCATTCAGTAGAATCGGTAGTAACCAGGGATTGTCAGTTGATCTGGCAAGGATGATCAGTGGCTCCATCGCATCAGGGCGCGTTAAAACAGGCTTGTTACCGCAGCTGAAACAAATTGCCAATCAGCCAGTCAGCAATTCTGAAATTGCGAGTTTTGAAGAACGAATCAAGAATGCGATTAGAAAGAATGCACCTGAAGGCAGAGTTGCGATCGAATCGGCGAAGATGCTACTTCGTGACCGAAAAATCTTTATCAGCAGGCAGTATCAAAAGCTCATCAACCTTTATCTTACGGCTGAACCAGTAAAGCTGGCAACCGAAACAGTACTACTTTTGTTTCTTTCATCAGTTGATCAGAGCAACCTGCAGCAAGCTGAAACATGGGGGCAGGAATTAAAACGACGACATACCGAAGCTGAAGTCAAAGTGTGGGTAAACAAGATGATGGCATCGCTGTAATGACTCGCAACCTGATCATTATCTCTGCCATTTTTGCCCTCTTGCAGCTGGCTAATCTGACAGAACTCCTTTCATATCTATCGCGACCATTAGTGACTGGAACAGCATCACTTTTTGGCATTGATGCCCTTAATCGTGGTACTGACATCGTACTTGGTAATGTTGTATTGCCCTGGACCCAGGACTGCTCGGGTGTCAATACGCTCATTATACTGTGGGGTGTCACGCTATGGGCAAATCGTCATAAGAACCCGGGCCGGGTACTGATCTACAGACTAATACTTTGCATACCGGCTGCACTTATCGCAAATATGCTGCGAATTTTTACTCTAGCCGGGTACAGGTACATATTCTACCCTGCGTGGGAAAGCGAAGAATTACATTACTTTGTAGGCTTCCTTTGGCTGATTCCCTTTCTCTTTCTGTTCATAGATGATTTTCGCCGAATGAGCCGCTCACGCTGGATCGAAATATTACATCTTAGTCTCGTCCTCGCCCTGATTGCTCCTGAGATCTTTTCTCCCGGCGGTAGCCTGGTGGCGCTCTCATCTCTCTTCTACCTCGCACATACACAATCAAATAATGCCATTTCAGGAAAAATGGCAATAGCATACCTGGGCTGGATAGGTGCTGCGTTTTTCATTGCATGGTCCAGCATGGAGTCATTATGGATTCCGTGGCTGCTGCTGTGCCCGAGGCTTGCGCCATGGAAAACTGTGTTTTCATGGACAGGCCTGGTAATACTATCAGGAACCGTTTCTGTTCTTGCCATGCATACTGAATGGCAACTGATAGTCGGGATCGCGCTTGCGTACAGAATAATGCTGATTATTCGAGGCAGTCAGCAGAAATTGTCTGCAGATACAGTAGAACCCGGCAACGTAGAGCTGCCACTACTGGTACTGCTCAGCCTGGCCCCGTTCAGTCTGTCTGCCATTATTGGCATGGCACATCCAGTTGAATCGCCTCCTTCAGGATATATGGCAAGACAAATCACGACAAATAGCTACCAGGTAAATCTTACAGGTCAACCGGCAGATATTCGCATGTACTGGTATGGCGCATACGGCGATGGCCGTCATCACTCACTGGCATCATGCATGCGTTTTCGGGGCCTGGAACTGGAAACTGCAGCAGAACACCCTGGTGTTATGACAGGTGGAAATATGTGGATGAAGGACTTCTATATCCATGGTGGGAAACTGTTCGAAAACTACAGTGACTATCTGCTTGCAAGCTTTTCTCCCTTCTCTCCACCCGGTGTGCATATCATACTTGATGCACCTGCGGATTCGATGAGCGCTTCCTATTTTTCAAATAAAAGTGTTGAGTTAGCTACCCGTATTTACACCTCGTACAGAGACAGAAGTGTACAGCTTGCAAACAAAAGAAAGTCTCAGAATTCAAAGTCAATGTAGTACAGGTATTTGGTATGCTATTGATAGTACATATTCACGACTAAGGGCTAAGAAGTAAAGAAGGAGGTAAAACGTAGTTCTTGACGTTTATGAACTAGCATCAGTTCTGACATATCCCACAGTAAAAATAGTTGGTATCGATAGAAACATGTCCCCAGCGATACGGTTAAAATGCCTTTGATGAGGAAACATTGAGCAAAACAGCCCATGCAAAAAAATATATACAACGGTAGTCTGCATGTTTACAGGGTATAACCTGTTTAACCTGCATGCCCGCTACCAGATGTTAACTAGTGTCTTCTATGCAGGTTTTTATCAATGTGCTTATGCCCATATCTTTTACTGTAATGCATTTGACTCGTCGCAAGCTTGATGGCGAGAGAAAATAATTTCGATACTAATGAAAGCAAAGATGGTTGTGAATATCTTTAAGATATCACTAGTCGCTGTCAGGTCACCAAAACTGATAGTTGTCATCTTCATAGATGCGCCCTCATTTCAGATGAATTCGGGTGTGGGTTAGATCACTAAAAGTTTCTCTGCGTGGTATTTTACTATCGTTTGAAAATCCAGCTTATAGCAACGCACTGGAAAGACGACATATGTTCTAAAGAAAGCGTTGTTTGATATCCCTCTTCTCCCAGTTATCGGCATCCAGCTGCACGGAATCATCCAGGTAAGTCTGTTGTAACTCTCGAATGTCGCAGGAAAAGTCTTCGTCATACACAAACAGCGAGACTTCATAATTGATCCAGATACTACGCATATCAAGATTCACTGTACCAAACATGGTGATCGCGCTGTCGGCTGTGATGGACTTGGTATGAAGTAGATCTCATTTGAAGAGGTAAATTTCAACGCCGGTATCCAGTAATTCATCATAAACGGGCGGTCATGCTTTGTTGTATAGCATACCGTTTCTATAAACCGCCATACACTCTCTATGCATAGTTGCTACGACAAGGCTGCATCAGTAAATCGGACTCATGTTACCGGAACTGCCAGAGATCGTAGGCATTCTGCAGGCGAAGCCAATGACCTGCGGATGGCTTTTTAAATACCAGTTCCAGACGCAAGGCCATCTCAGGTGTAATTGCCCCTCTGCCATTCAATACCTTTGACAGGTTTTACGGCTGATATTTAGATGTTCAGAAGCATTGGTAGTGGTGAGTTCTAAAGGTTCAATTACCAGCTCTTTTAAAATCTCACCCGGATGTGCAGGCTTATGTATGCTGTCTCCAGAATAGATGCTGCTGAATCAATACTTGTCAACGGTAGCAGATTAAAACAAGTAATATCCCGTATATTCTTCTCGTATATTCATCTGCCTGTATTATTTGTTAGCGGCTCTTTCTTCAAGCCGTTCCACCAGCCAGAGTTTAATTATAGACTGGCGCGTGACACCAATACGACTCGCCTCTTTATCAAGAGGATCGATGACCCAGATTGGAAAGTCGACGTTAATTCTCTTTTGAGCCTGGTTGGGTCGTTTTAGTGTGGACAAATCCAGATCGTCAATAATATCCGTTTTATTGTCATCA
>Ga0316190_10001859_pt1 | contig 15310 bp, 12 predicted proteins | sample Eddworburrow2_MG_FD_204929 | JGI IMG/M metagenome (GOLD analysis project Ga0316190, IMG submission 204929) | Coastal sediment microbial communities from Maine, United States - Eddy worm burrow 2 | ecosystem: Environmental > Aquatic > Marine > Coastal > Sediment | place: USA: Maine | collected... | reverse complement strand
TGAACACCGCCAGCTGTATCTGCGTCATGACCTGTTCGGCGGGGTGTCGGGCAGCTTCAATCTCGACGCGGTCGGAGGCACGATCGTGGCCAACGCGCTCGACACTCCACCCGATCCCACCACCGGACCCATCGAGGCCCGCACCGCCGCCCAACGCCGCGCCGACGCCCTCGTCGACCTCGCCGCCGGCACCACCGAAACTGCTACAGAAGACGGCCTCGCTGACCCGGAGACCGAACCCGGCCCGCAACGGGCTCCAACCCAGAACACACCAACCAACGCTGGGCGCCCGACGGGACGGCGCACCACGTCGATAACCCTCGACGCCCTCATCGATATCGCCACCCTCGAGAACCGGCCCGGCCTGGACCTCGACGCCCTCCGCGCGGAGATTGGTGCCGGTCACTCCATCTCTCAGCCGATCATCGAACAACTCATCTGCGACGCCACCCTGCGGCGGGTCCTCATCGATGGGCCGTCCCAGATTCTCGACGTCGGCACCGCCACGCCCCTGATTCCCACCGCGGTGCGTCGCGCCATCCAGATCCGCGACCGTCACTGCCAATTCGCGGGCTGCGACATCACCTGGAACCACTGCGACATCCACCACATCACCCCCCGCTCCCAACACGGGCCTACCAACCCCGACAACCTCGTTCTGTTATGCCGCCGCCACCACACCCAAATCCACCAAGGTGGCTGGAGCTTGACCAGGCTAAGCGACGGACGGATCGTCACGATCCCACCCGACTCAGAAACCGCTGACGGCACCCACTGGGCCCTCACCCCCAACAACACCTGGACCCAAATCCCACCCCCGCCAGGACCGAGCGACCAAGCCGAACGATCACCACCACCTTTCGCCGCCGCCAGCGCCAATCGCTGAACCACCCACAACCACACAACAATCCGTCAAAGACGGCCCCGGGCTACGCCCGAGGGCCGCATCGGCGCGCCCGTCATCAACACCCGCCACGGGATTGACACCAGCCGGCGGCCAGAGCCGCAGCCATACGCTCGTCGGCAAGTGTTGCCGCTGACTGAGATAGTTCTGGCCTTGTTGAGGGAGGCCTTGGGGTGTGGCATCACCGCGCAAACCAAAGCGAATGTTGACCGGGCAGATCTCCCAGACAGCAGCCGCCGCGGAAACGGGGGGTCGTTCGCTCGACGATCCCGACGTTGAGGCGTGTCGCTCGGCAAGTCGGCAACCGCGGTGCCTGTGACGGCGGCGCTGCGAACCGAGATCACCCGGCTGTCCGACTCGATGTCATCAACACCGCCGCGGTGGCCGCGGGCTGGGACCGTAGGCGAACGTCTCCACACGTTGTTGTTGTGCCTACACCAGCGGCGGGGGACAGGGCGGCAGTTCTTTGGAGCCGCCACCTGACCGGACCCGCTATGCCCTACGGGGCGAAGCGGCAGTGGCGGTCACGAACCCGAGGCTCGAGCACCGACCAGCACGACAAACGCCGGTCAACTAACGGGTCAGTAGCGCGTTCATGGCCTTGGTGACCGCGGTGGGTGCCTCGGCCATCAGCATGTGGCCCGCGCCGGAGATCTCGGTGTAGGTGGCATCGGCGATGGCCTCGGCTGCGGCCCGGCCGAGTGCGGGTCGGGTCATCATGTCTTGGGAACCGGAGATGATCGCCGCGGGGCACGTCACCTGCGTGGCGGCTTGGGGGCCGGCATCGTAGGCCGCACACGCGGCAAAATCTGCTCCGAAGCTGTCGGGGTGACGTGCGATCTCGCGAGCGATCAGGGTGCGCCCCGCGCCGTCCAGCCAGGAGCCGGGAAGCTCAGCTCCGCCGATGTGTGAGCGGGAGGAGAAAGCCCAGTCGACGACGGCGTCGCGAGCGAGGTCGGGCTCGTGTTCAGAGGCCGACAACAGGGCATCGGCCACCGCTAAGGCCAGACCGCCGCCGACGAGCCCGAGATGGCTGACGAGCTGAGGGCGTTCACCAGCGAGCTGTAACGCGATGAGCGCGCCCATGGAGTGACCGACGGCTGCGGCGCGGGTCACGCCCCGCTCATCGAGATCGGCGATGACCGCTTCGACATGAGTTTGAATGGTCCGCGGCGCCGGACCTTCACTTTGTCCATGCCCCGGGAGGTCATAGGAGAGGACGTTCCATCCCCGACTCGCGAAGTAGCGGGCCTGGTGGGCCCAGACCGTGCGATTGTTTCCGGCCCCGTGGAGCAGGATCAGCCACGGCTGATCGTCACGATGTTCGATGCCGCCGGTGGCCGCATGCAGGGTGGTCGTGGTCATGGTCATCGTTGGCTCTTCCTCAACGCTTGGCGTAGATCGTCGAGCAGGTCTTCGGGGGCTTCGAGTCCGATCGACAGTCGGATCAGGTCCTCGCTCACCCGTGCTGCGGCCAATTCATCGGGCGAAAGCTGGGCGTGGGTTGTGCTCGCCGGGTGGATCACGAGGCTCTTGGCGTCACCGACGTTGGCCACATGGCTGAACAGCTCCAACGCTTCGATGAACTTAGCGCCGGCTCGCCGACCTCCCGCGATACCGAACGAGAAGATGGCGCCCGCCCCGTCGGGCAGATAACGCTGAGCCAGCGGGTGGTCGGGATGTGAGCTCAATCCTGGATGGCTCACCCAGCTGACCGAGTCGTGAGTTTCCAGGAACGAGGCGACCGTCAACGCGTTCTCCACATGGCGCGCCATCCGGACCGGCAGGGTCTCCAATCCCTGGAGAAACAAGAACGCGCTGTGCGGGGACAGTGCGGCGCCGAAGTCTCGGAGCCCTTCCATCCGGGCCCGTACGGCGAAGGCCAACGGTCCGAACTCATCGACGAACCTCACCCCGTGATAGCCCGCATAGGGCTCGGTGAGGGTGGGGAATCGCCCCGAAGCGGCCCAGTCGAAGTTGCCGGAGTCCACGACCACTCCGCCGATCGTCGTGCCGTGGCCTCCGATGAACTTGGTGGCGGAGTGGAAGACCAGATCGACGCCATGCTCGAACGGACGACAGAGCACGGGGCTGGCAAACGTGTTGTCGACGAGGAGCGGGATACCGGCCGAGTGAGCCAGGGCGGACACCGCCTCAAAATCGATCAGGTCCCCTCTTGGGTTGCCGATCGTTTCGGCCAGGATCACCTTGGTCTCCGGACGAATGGCCGACGCAATGGCATCGAGATCTCCCGGCGCCACGAACGTTGTCTCGATACCGAAGCGGGGAAGGGTGAGGGAGAGTACCTGGTGGGTCCCGCCATACAGGGCCCGGCTGGCCACCACATGGTCACCGGCGCCGGCGATGGTAGCCAGCGCGAGGTGAAACGCGGCCTGTCCCGATGAGGTGGCGACCGCGGCCACCCCGCCTTCGAGGGCCGCCATCCGCTCCTCGAACGCGGCGACGGTGGGATTGGATATTCGGCTGTACACGTAGCCTGGCTGTTCGAGGTTGAACAATGCTGCGGCACTGTCCACATCATCGAAAACGTACGACGTCGTCTGGTAGATCGGGACGGCGCGGGCTCCGGTGGCCGGATCAGGCCGCTGGCCGGCGTGGAGGGCGAGAGTGTCCGGTCGGAGCCGGGATGGTTTCAACCCGCTGGACGGTCGGGCTGAAGACTCGGGAGACGCCACGGCGCCATCTTAGGACGCGAGTGGGTAGGTGAAACCCCCACTCCACGATGGATGGTGCCCGCGGCGGGTCCGGGCTCAAAATGGTGAGGAGATCGGCCGATAAGGAAATCGGTACGAAGACGGCTGCCATCGGCGGCGATGCCAGAGGCAAAGGGCGTTCCGGCGGATGTGGACGAAACAAACAATGGGGGCCGACCGCGGCCTGAAGCGCGTATTCGTTTGGCGACCGCCGATTCGAGCCTTGATGTTGGCCTGGCTGATCGGCACCATGATGATGGCGTGGCCCAGCGCCACCGCTATCGCCCAGGCGGCCGATCTAGCCGAGCCCGAGGCCTCCTCGGGCGGATCGGACGCCTGTACCGCGGCCACCGACCCCGACCGTGGTTCGCTCGAGCGGCCCGTGCCCGACCCCTTGTTCGCCATCGTGGGGGACGTGGATCTGGGTCAGGACGTGAGAGCGATTCGGCTATCTGAGTCGACCGTTGAAATGTACGAGAGCGGTCGAAAGCTGCGCGAGATACCCCGCGTCGCTCGACGACCGTTCGACCTGGACGAGATAGCGACGCTGGTCGACGATCCGACCTGGCTGAGCGAGGTCGAGCCCGGGGTGTACGAGCTACGGGCCGCCCTCGTGCAATCCCAAGGCACGCTGTTGCGCATCAGTGTCCCGGTCGTCAGCGAGCTGCGCCTCGTCGATTTGCCCGGTGTGATGGTGATCGGTTCGCGGGCCGATCTGCTCGTGTCCCGATCGCGAATCACGTCCTGGGACCCGGCGATTGGCGGGCCGGACCAGAATCCCCAGGATGGTCGCCCGTTCATCTACTACAAGAACCGGTCACGGGTGGACATCTTGGAGAGTGAGATCGTGGCGCTCGGGTCGAACCGGGCATTATCCCACGGTGTTTCGCTCCGTCTGGGCGACACGACCGGCACCATCGTGGACTCAACGTTCGTTCAGAATTGGATTGGCCTGTTCACCGCCGGCACCGCGGACGTCAACGTGGAGGGCAGTGTGTTCGAATCCAACATCGTCCATGGCGTCCAGGCCCATGAAGCCAGCACAGGGCTTGTCATCCGGGACAGCGAGCTGCGCTGCAACGGGGTGCACGGCGTGCTGCTCACCGGTGCTTCGGACTCGACATTGCACGACAACACCTTCGAGCGGAACGGCGAAGTCGCGGTGGCGGTGGATGGATCGACAGCTACAGACCTTGTGGCGAACACCGTGACGGGCCACGGTGTGGGAATACGCCTCAATGGAGAGCGGACCGAGGGAGTGACGGTCACCGGAAACCGGATTGTCGACAACGATGTCGGGCTTCAGTCGGGTGCGGCTGTCCGGTCCCTGTCGTTGGACAACAACCGGCTGGAGGGGAATCATCTCGTGGGCCTGATCCTGTCATCGACAGGCGTCACGATGAGCCAGGATCGGGTGGTCGGATCACCGCGGGCGCTCGACATCGGTGGAACCGTACTGGCCCGCAATGTCCGCCTCGAGGCCTTGTCCACTGCGGTGATGGTCCGAGACGGTCTCGCGACCTTTGAGTCAGCCGAGCTGATATCGGAGGAGCGCGGCGTGGTGACGATCGATGGGGGAGCAGCAACCTTGGCCGACTCGGAGGTTCGTGCGCCGCGTCCGGTCAGCGGCGCCGTCATGTTGGGCTCGACGAATCTCGTCGATGGGACGCTCCCCGTGATCAACCTGTTGCTGGCACCGGTGATCCTCGCCGCGGTCGTCGGCGCCGCATACGCGGCCGCCCGTCTCCACCGCCATCTCCTGTTGACCTCGGCACAAAGCGTAGTCTGACCACCAACATCGGATCGAACGAGGAGATGCGTTGTGAACCGCATCCTTGAAGGACTTCGTGTAGTCGAAGGATCGGCGTTCGTCGCTGCCCCATCCGGCGGTATGACCCTCGCTCAGCTCGGCGCGGATGTGATCCGCTTCGACCAGGTCGGTGGCGGCATCGACTATCACCGATGGCCCGTGACCGCAGAGGGTCGCTCGATGTATTGGACCGGCCTCAACAAGGGCAAACGATCCTTCGCAGTGGACCTGCGATCCCCCGAAGGTCGTGACCTGGTCCAGGATCTGATCTGTGCGCCAGGTGACAACGCCGGTGTCTTTCTGTCGAACTTTCCCGCCAAGGGCTGGTCCAGCTATGAGGAGTTGTCCGAGCGGCGGGCCGACCTGATCATGGTCAACATCGTCGGGAACCGTGATGGTACGACCGCCGTCGACTACACGGTGAATGCCGCGGTGGGCTATCCGTTCGTGACCGGACCTTCGAGCGAGGGCTCTCCGTCGAACCATGTGTTGCCGGCCTGGGATGTGATCACCGGCCAGATGGCTGTGATCGGACTGTTGGGCGCCGAGCGGTTTCGTAGCCGGACCGGTGAAGGTCAGCTCGTTTCCCTTGCATTGTCCGATGTGGCGTTGGCCACAGTGGCCAACCTTGGCCATGTCGCAGAGGCCGTGATCAACCACGACGAGCGGTCCCGCATCGGAAACGACATGTATGGGGCGTTCGGCCGGGACTTCGCGACGAGCGACAACCGGCGGGTCATGGCGGTGGCGATCAGCTACCGCCAGTGGGAGAACCTGTGTGCCGCAACCGAGCTGACCGAGAAGATGCACTTGCTGGAGGGTCTACTCGACCTCGATTTTCACGGAGAAGGAGCACGTTTCGAGGCCCGCGATTCCATCGCTCCGTTGGTGGCGCGCTGGTGCGAACAGCACACCCTCGAGGAGATCGGCGAGACCTTCAATCATCATCGCGTCTGTTGGGGCCCGTATCAGACGTTTCGCCAGATGGTCGACGAGGATCCACGCTGCTCGACGGACAACCCCATGTTCCAAATGGTCGACCAGCCGGGGATTGGCCGCTACCCGATGCCGGGAACGCCCCTGGACTTCGGGGCAGTCGAGCGGATCGACGCCGGTCCGGCCCCGGAGCTCGGCGAACATACCGAACAGATCTTGGCGAACGATCTCGGCCTGGCCAATTCGGAGATCGCCAAGTTGTTCGACAAGGGCATCGTGGCGGGCCCGGTCCAGAGGTAGAACGACCCGGCGCAGATCTGCGGGAGGGTCCCCTTCGAGCTTGGTGTCCCGCGTTGGCGGTTCACTGGGCTAAGATGATGCACCGGTCAGACACCCCCGGAGTACGCCCATGTCTCAGATCTGCCAGGTCACTGGCCGCAAGCCGTCGTTCGGTAAACAAATCTCTCACTCCCACCGTCGGAGTAGCCGACGGTGGAACCCCAATATTCAATACAAGCGTTATTGGCTTCCGAGTGAGAAGCGATGGATCAAGCTGACCCTCAGCACCAAGGGAATCAAGATCATCGATAAGCGCGGCATCGAGAGTGTCGTGGCGGAGATGCGCCGCAACGGCGAGAAGGTCTGAGGTATCGGTCATGGCTAGCGATAAGCGCCCCACCATCAAGCTGCGGTCCACGGCGGGCACCGGCTACACCTACTGGACCAAGAAGAACAAGACGAACAGCCGGGAACGGATCGAGCTGAAGAAGTACGACCCGGTCATTCGTCAACACGTGGTCTTCAAAGAAGAGCGCTGATCCGAGATTGGGATCGACCGTCTGGCGGTGAGGTGAGACCGCACGGTCAGGTGACAGGACGTAGGACGCGAACAAGACGGTGCTCGATACAGTGTCAGAGAAGGTACGCGCAGCGTACGTTCCGGCGCAGCGTTGCCAGGCGGAGTCTTTGTAGGTGCGCGTTCGTAGATCCAGTGTTTTTGGCGTCGAGCCTGCTAGGTGTCATGGGCGCCGGTCTTCGGGTCTGGTGCATCGCGCCTTGTGTCCTGGCTGGGCCCTCGTGTCTCTACGGCCGGGCGAACGCCGCGGGTCCTAGAGCGGTACATCGACGAGTTGGGTGATTGGGTGAATCCACTCTTGTGGTCATCGAAACTCCGTTGTATGACGGAACTGTGACATGGCGGAGGGTCGGCTCGAGGGTCGCTCCGAAAGACAGCGAGCAAACAAGCTCTCGACGTGGATTCTTGTCGAGGGTCCCCTTTGGGGTGCTCGGATTCGTATTGATGGTCTCGGCCTGTGGGGCCGGTGCAGCGCAGACTGAAGGCGTGGAGCCGGTGCGACCCACCAACGGTGTGGGGATCGAACGCAGCGCGGAGCTGACTTCGGGTGATCAGCCAGAAGCGGGTCATCGTCTGATTCACCGATATACGATCACCAATACGGGTTCGGTGGGCTTGGCCCAGATCCAGGTGAACGATCCCGCGGTCGGACCGATCGAGTGTCCGCTGGAAGAGCTGGCACCCGATGCCGACCGCCTGCCGCCCTTTCGTGGTGAGTCGATGGTCTGTGAGGAATCGGGTCAGCTGTCACAGGCCGATATCGATCGGGGCGAGGTACCGCTCGAGGCTTCGGTCGTGGCGACCACCGCCGATGGTGAGCGGGTCGAAGACTCCGACCGCCAGTCGTTGGCGTTACGCGCCGATGCTGAGCTGAACATCACGGTGACCACCGAGCCCCATCTACCCGAGGACGGCGAGGAGGTGTTGGTGAGAATTCTCGCCCAGAATGAGGGCGAGGTGACGCTGACCAATGTTGAGATCGAGCTTCCGGGTGTCATCGGACTTCTGGAGTGCAATCCGCCCGGTCGCCCTTCGGTGCCCCCCCAAGGGATCGTCGTGTGTCTGGGGACCGCGATAGCTCCGATCGGCGAGGTGCTGGCCAGCAGCGATCAGGCTCTGGGTGCCACCGATGGGACCAACAACCGTCGGGCGGTGCTCGCCATCAAACGTGCAGGTACGTTGGCCGGGGGCGACGCCACGCTGCCCAAGGCGGGCGACGCGGTGGTCTACAGCTATGAGATCACCAACCTCGGGGGTCGGCCGGTGAGCGGTTTGGTCGTCGAGGACGACCGAGCCGAGGCGGTGTCCTGTGGTGCGACCGAGGTGGCGGGGGGCGAGAAGGTCAGCTGTACGGCGCAAACCGCAGTCACCCAGTTCGACATCGACACGGGATTTGTAGCGAGCAGTGCCGTGGCCGCGGGGGTGGACAGCGAGAACAACCCGATCAGCGCCGAGAGTCTTCACACCCTGCCTTTGGAGTCCACCGGTGGTTTGAGCCTCGTGCTGACCACGGCCAGCCCGAAGGTCCCCTTTGGGGGGACGGCGACCGTGACCGCGCAGGTGACCAACACGGGCAACGCCACGCTCGAAGAGGTGAAGGTGGTGTTCTTTGCCCATAGTGAGTGTGGGCGGGAGTTCTCCGGTATCGGGGCAGGCGATACTCGCACCTGGCCGTGCACCGTTCCCAACACCGCGTCGGATCTGTTGCTCACCGCCCAGGCCGACGCCCCGATCGGAAACGGGGAATGGGCGAGTGTAAAGAGCGAGCTGGTCGTGGACGCGTTACCCCGCATGCGCGTCGAGGTGAGGCCGGCCGACAGTGACCTGCGTACCGGCGGATTTGTCGGCTACACGGTGATCGTGACCAACACGGGCGGCGAGTCCGACCCGCTCAACGTCACCACCATCACCGACAGCGCGTTCGGCAACCTGCTCGATCCCGCCAACCCCAAGATCGTGGGCACGAGCTGCAACTCGGTCGCCGCGCTGGCGTCGGGGTTCAGCTACGACTGCTGGTTCCAGATCTCGCTCGCTGCGACACCCGCGGGTCAGCTTCAGAACCAGTTGTCGGTGGTCGGGTTCGACGATGAGCGCAACGAGGTCAGGGCCAGCGCCACCACCACCGTCTATATCGACTGATCTCCGCCCGCGCCGAGGTGGTGCCGTTGGGGGAGATGAATGACCATCCGACAGCCGGTGGGGGAAACCGCCTCGGCCTGAATGGTGCCCTCGTGCAGCTCGACGATCCAGCGAGCGATGGCCAACCCGAGACCCGCCCCACCCATGGTCCGGTCCCGGGCCCGGTCAGCTCGGTGAAAGCGGTCGAAGACTCGTTCTCGCTCGCTCTCAGGGATCCCTGGGCCGTGGTCGATGACCTCGAGCACGATCTCATCGACATATTGTGTGGCGGCGAGCGTGACCGGCTCGTTCCGCGGCGTGAAGCGCAGAGCATTCTCGACCAGATTCGCCAGCACCTGATGAAGGCGTTCCGGGTCGCCGACGATCTCCAGGTCAACGGGTTCTGATCGGGCCTCGAGAAGAGCAGCCGGGCTGCTCATGTGGGCCTCGGAGACGACATCTTCGAACAATGAGGTCACCCGTATCGGCTGGATCTCCAGGGGCGACGAGCCGGACTCGAGCCGGGAAAGGTCGAGGAGGTGAGCGACCAACCGGCCCAGGCGCTCGGTCTGTGACAGCATCTGGGAGAACACTTCGGGCTCTGCCGCCGTCACCCCGTCGACCAGGTTCTCCAGATTGGCCTGGAGCGCGGAGATGGGGGTCCTGAGCTCGTGGGACACGTTTGCGACCAGCTCCCGACGCTGGCGGTCCACCTCCGCGAGGTCCGCGGCCATGGTGTTGAACGCGCGAGCCAGCTCGCCGACCTCGTCCTGGCTCGACGCGGTGACTCTGGTGGCGTAGTCGCCCTGGACCATCAGCCTGGCGGCGAGAGCCATCTCGCGCAATGGCGAGGTGATCCCGGTGGAGAACACGTTCACCAGCAAGAGCGCGATCGCAGCGGCGATCAGCGGCCGCACCGATTCCGGCACGCCGGCCCAGTAGCCCACCGAGCTCACGGAGGCACTGATGGCGACGGCGGCGACGATGATGACCGACAGCTTCATCTTGACGGATCGGAAGCGGTCCAGAGGTCGCCGGCGCGACCGGAAGTGCTCGGTCATGGTGGGCACTCCGCGGCATACCCGACACCGTGCACGGTGCGTATGTAGCCATCGCCGATCTTGCGTCGCAAGGCGCGCACATGGGAGTCCACGGTCCGGGCGCCCGACCCGTCCCGATAGCCCCATACATCGAAGAGCAGCTGTTCTCGGGTAAATACCCGACCGGGCTTGGCGGCCAGACAGACCAGGAGGTCGAACTCGGTGGGGGTCAGATGGACCGGTACACCGTTCACTTCCACTCGGCGGGATTCGAGATGGCTGACCACCCCGCCCAGGTCGAGCGACGAGGTCGGCTCCGGCGCCTCGACGCGCCGAAGGATGGCGTGGACCCTGGCGACCAGCTCGCGGGGGCTGAACGGTTTGGTCAGGTAGTCGTCCGCACCGACACCCAGCCCAATCACTCGGTCGGTCTCGTCGCCTCGGGCGGTCAGCATCAGTACCGGTACCCGGCGGTGCTGTTGAATCCGGCGGCAGACTTCGAGCCCGTCGAGGCCTGGCAGCATCAGGTCGAGCACCACCAGCGCGGGTTCGAGCGCCTCGCAGCGATCGACGGCCTCCAGGCCGTCGCCCACGGTCTCGACGGCGAAACCTTCGCTGGTGAGCCGATCGGCGACCGCCCGAGCGATGCTGGCTTCGTCTTCGACGATCAGGATCATGCGGGTCATCATCTTCACCGTAGGGAATACACGTGCGGGATTCTCATCCGAAGCATGGAGAGGTTGTGCAGAGATCGGAGGCACAATTGTGGCGTGAGCTTCTTGTCGACGAGTCGAGATGTGGTGACCCAGCTCATCCGCGACATCCGTTCGGACCGAATCGGCGGGCTGGCGGCCGAGATCGCGTTCTACGGCACCCTCAGCATCTTTCCGGCGCTGATCGCCCTTGGCGCACTGTTGGGTTCGCTCGATGATGTAACCGGGCGCGGGTACGCCGCTGAGGTGCAGGAGACGATTCTCAGCTATGTCGAAGAGGTCCTCTCCACCGAGAACCTGACGGTCAACGCCACCAAGGAGGCCTTCGAGACAGGTGAGAGTGTGGTTGGCATCGCCATCATCACGGCGATCTGGGCCAGCTCGAGAGGTTTCAACGCGGTTATCGGTGCGTTGGACATCGCCTACAAGGTCGCCGAGACCCGTTCTTGGATCGGTACGAGGCTGACCGCCATCGGACTGTCGCTCGGCACCCTGATCGTCGGCGGTTTCGCGCTGGCCATGATCGTGGTCAGCCCCTTTTTCAGCGTCGGGGGCAACATTGCGAACCGCGTCGGGTTGGGGGAGGAGTTCATCGTTCTCTACGGGTGGGTGCAGCCCCTCGTGACCTATCTGGTCGTGATGGTGTGGGCGACGGTGTTGTACTACGTGGCCCCGAATCATCACACGCCGCTGAAATGGGCCCTTCCCGGCGCGTTCTTGGCCACGACCTGGTGGCTGGCGGCGTCGCTCGGCTTTGGGTACTACATCCGCATCGCGTCGCAGGGGGGTAACGCCATCTACGGTCTTCTCGGCGGCGGGCTCACGCTGCTCGTCCTGTTCTGGATCATGGGTCTTGGTTTGCTCATCGGGGCGGAGCTGAATGCGGCCCTGGTGCACCAGTTTGAGCGGGTCACGCCGGGTTCGAAGCTGAAGATGGTGGGCGAGGAGGTCCGCGAACGCCTGGACCGGAGCCGTGAGGTGCCCCAGATCGACGTCGAGCTCGGTGCCGACGAAACGCCCGGCGGTAAGGGGGGCGAACCACCCGCGGTCACCGGGCCGAGTCCATCGCCTACTGAGTCGGCGAGGTCCATCGCGGGAGATGTTTGAGCGACCTCGCTGATGCTTGCTCTACTGTCGGGGTGGTGAATGAGTATTCCGCCCCTTTTGAGGACATCGCCTTCGTCCTGAACCATATTGTCGGCATCGGTGAGCTGGCGGAGATCCCCCTGTTCGCCCATGCCGACCCCGAGACCATCACCGGTGTGATCGAGGAGGCGGGCCGCTTCATGTCCGAGGTGGTGGCCCCTCTGAATCGCATCGGGGACACCCAGGGCTCACGATTGGGTGCAGACGGCTCGGTCACCACCCCCGATGGGTTCAAAGAGGCCTATGCCCGCTATGTCGAAGCGGGTTGGGGCGCGGTGGCCTTTCCCGTCGAGTTCGGTGGCGGGGGATTCCCTTGGGTGGTCGGCGTCGTGCTCCAGGAGTTGCTCACCTCGGCGTGTATGTCGTTCTCGCTCGCCCCGTTGCTCACCCAGGGGGCTATCGACGCGCTTATTCATCACGGATCGGAACAGCAACAACACCTCTATCTCGAGAAGATGATCACCGGCGAGTGGACCGGCACGATGAATCTCACCGAGCCGCAGGCGGGATCCGACGTCGGCGCCCTCAGCTCGAAGGCGGTGCCGGCCGAGGATGGGAGCTATCGCGTCACCGGTACGAAGATCTTCATCACCTACGGTGAGCAGGATCTGACCGACCAGATCGTGCACCTCGTCTTGGCTCGGACGCCGGATGCTCCGCCCGGGACTCGAGGCATCTCCTGTTTCATCGTCCCCAAGTACATACCAAAGGCCGACGGCTCGCCCGGCGAGAAGAACGACGTCACCTGCGTCTCACTGGAGCACAAGCTCGGAATTCATGGCAGCCCAACCTGTGTGTTGTCCTATGGCGACCAGGGGGAGGGAGCTGTCGGCTATCTCATCGGTGATGAGAACCAGGGCATGCGCTACATGTTCACGATGATGAACAACGCCAGGTTGTCGGTCGGGCTCGAAGGCCTGGCTCTTGGCGAGCGGTCCTACCAACAGGCGGTGAGCTATGCCGCCGAGCGCACTCAGGGCCGAGCCATCGGTGCGCCCCGAGGCGCGGTGTCGCCGATCATCGATCATCCCGATGTGCGCCGGATGGTTCTCACCATGCGCAGCCATATCGAAGCGCTGCGCGCCCTGGTCTACACGAACGCCGCGGCCATCGACCGGGCGGCTCACCATCCCGACGAAGCGGTGCGCAACGAAAACCGTGAGTTGGCGGACATTCTCACCCCGATCACCAAAGGGTGGGGGACCGACACTGGCGTGGCGCTGACCTCGCTCGGTGTGCAGATTCATGGGGGAATGGGGTTCATCGAGGAGACGGGTGCGGCCCAGCATTTGCGGGACATCCGAATCGCGCCGATCTATGAGGGAACGAACGGCATCCAGGCCGCCGACCTTGTCGGTCGAAAGCTCGCCATGCGCGAGGGTCGCGCGGTGGGCGCGCTCATCGACCGGATGGCGGAGTTGGCCGCAGAGCTGGCCTCGACGGACGACGAGTTCTCCACCGTTGGCGAGAGCCTCGCCGACGCGGTCGGGACGCTCCGCGGGGCCACCGAGTGGTTGGCTCAGCACGGTTCGGTCAACCCGAACGACGCTCTGGCTGGTTCTTCGCCCTATCTCGAGATGTTCGGGTTGACGCTCGGTGGTTGGTTCCTGGCCCGATCAGCCGTCGCGGCTCGAGGCGAGCTGCTCGAGGGTTCCCAGGACCCGAACCGGCGATCGTTCCTCGAGGCCAAGGTCGTTACCGCCCGGTTTTATGTCGGCCAGATCCTGCCCAAGGTGCATGGGCTGGCGGGCGCGGTGCGGGGTGGATCCGATATTCTGTTTGAGCTGAGTGCCGACGCGCTGGGTGCCTGATCCGTCAGCCGACGCGCTGGGTGCCCAATCCGTCAGAATGACAGCGCAAGATCTGCAGTGGGTCGCGAGCTCCCTCGGGGTTTTGGCCCCGGGACTTCGGTCTCAACCAGCCGTGTTGACCGCGGGTCCGAATACCAGCGCCTTGTGAGGGGTTGAACAGCGTGATGTTCGCGTCGATACCTAGTCCTAGTTCCGGGATCCTTCAGCTCGGCCCACTTCAGTTCACCGCGTACGGGTTGATGATCGCGTTGGGTGTCATCGCCGCGGTGGAGCTGAGCCGCCGGCGCTGGGCGGCCCGTGGTGGCGACCCCGAAGACGTGTCGGCGATCGCCTTGTGGGCGGTGCCGGCCGGATTGGTCGGGGCACGTCTCTATCACCTGCTCACCGACTGGAAGGACTATGTCGATCGCCCGGCGGACATGGTCAAGATCTGGGAGGGTGGACTCGGAATCCCGGGAGGGATGGCCGGGGGCATCCTGGTCGGGATCTGGGCGGCCAAGCGTCGGAACGTCGGGCTGGCCGACATGCTCGATACCGTCGCCCCGGCGTTGCCGTTGGCCCAGGCCATCGGTCGTTGGGGAAACTGGTGGAACCAGGAGCTGTTCGGGGGCCCGACGGACTTGCCGTGGGGTCTCGAGATCGCCGAGGAGCACCGGCCGGGTGAGCATCTGGGTTCGGCAACATTCCATCCCACCTTCTTGTACGAGAGCCTGTGGAACCTGGCGCTGGTGGCGGTACTGCTCCGGATCGACCAGCGGCGTATCGTGCCTCGCGGTCGGCTGATCGGGATCTACATCGCGGGGTATGGGCTCGGTCGGCTCTGGATCGAGGCGATGCGCATCGATCGGGCGAGCCTGATACTCGGGGTACGAGTGAACATTTGGATGAGCTTGGCTCTGCTGGTCGGGGGCGCCGCCATCGTCTTCGCCGGTCGCCGCCGGTCTGGCACCGACATCGATCTGGATGGCACCGACATCGATCTGGATGTTGAAGGGGCTGAGGCTGTCGGCGACACTAGCGACGGGAGTCCGAGCGAGCTGGCCGAGTTGCCCGCGCCGACCGGGCACGGATCTGTCGATGACTCTGACCGCGACACGGGGTCGTCAACTCCCAACGGGTGAGAGATGTTCCCGTTAGGGCCCGCCGCGGGTTTGATTGAGCGTTTCATGTTGGGGTGATGGTGTAGTTCCAGTCGCCGTGCCAGTCGTGGGGGTGGAGGGGTAGTTCATCGATCTGGGTGTTGGTGATCTTGATTCCTTTCT
>Ga0316190_10001858_pt1 | contig 15310 bp, 16 predicted proteins | sample Eddworburrow2_MG_FD_204929 | JGI IMG/M metagenome (GOLD analysis project Ga0316190, IMG submission 204929) | Coastal sediment microbial communities from Maine, United States - Eddy worm burrow 2 | ecosystem: Environmental > Aquatic > Marine > Coastal > Sediment | place: USA: Maine | collected... | reverse complement strand
AACAGGTGGCTGATAAAACCTATTACTACCTGTTTGAAGTCACAGGGTTTGTGGATTTTATCCGGTGGGTCTCACGGTCATCAGCAGCAGGTGAGCAGGGTGTCCGACCCATGCTCCACAGCATCTATCGGCCCCTTGCCGAGTTTATAATTGCTGCCATGCAAATAACCCAGGTGTTCTCGGTTCGGCTGGCAATTCTCACCCTGGCAATGCCTGTATTCCTGTTATTCAGTTTGGTGGCGATGGTGGACGGCTTAGTTCAGCGGGATCTACGAAGATGGGGCGGAGGGCGAGAGAGTTCATTTGTCTACCATTATGCCAAGAAGGCTGTTCTGCCTCTCGTGGTGCTCTCCTGGATTGTCTATCTAGCACTTCCATTCAGTTTGCATCCATCTTTTGTTGTATTGCCCTTTGCTATCTTGTTTGCACTGACGGTGACTGTTACGGCGAGCACGTTCAAAAAATATCTGTAAGGGATGAGTAGTCATCGATAGCGCAGTAGGTTCAACTGATTATTCCAGGTTAAAACGCATTAGCGTTGGTGATGATTAAATCATGTTCGATTTTTACAACTTCACCGTTGATACACATGTCCCGTGCGATAGCTTTATAGTCGATGTAGTAGCGAAGGTTTTCCGGTATTTCAGTTGTCTCTTCAATAAGCTCTTGAGCATAGTCTCTTGCCGTACCGTGATGGATGCAAACCTCTTCATAACGGTTTAGTGCATCACCTAGACTCATGCCAAGGTCAAGCAGGAAGCTGATCCGGGGGGCATCATTTGTTGTCAAATCTTCAAGTTCATCGAACCAGAGGGTGACTGTGTTCTGATCAATACTGGCGGCGCTAAAAAGGCTGAAGTGGTGGGTGTCACCATCGATGAGCTGTATCTCCACCTCTTCACAGCCGCTGTTGTTGAGCCGCTCCATACCACTGTCGAACTCTTCCATGCTCTCAAAGTAAAAGCCGGTGTGCTCTATGGAGTATGGTTGTGCGTAAAGTTTGGTCATGGGTCTCTCTCCTGTTATGAGTGAAATTGTTGCTTCACAGCAGGAGCGGGAAATAGGCGGGACGGAACAGCCCGGAAACCATCATGGTGCGGCCCGCAAGCGCAGCTGAGGAAACGGTGATGGTTGAAGCCAAGGGGCAGGCTTGCAGTCCCAACGATCACGCTATAGTTGCCGCATTAGATTTCACATGCAGGAGATAGATATGACTACAGAGCTATGGTATTCAGTGCTAATGGGATAAGCAGACAGAAAATTGCTATGAGTGGTTATGTAGCATGCATATAAATCTGGAGGATGATAATTAGGAAGGCTTGGTTAAAGGTGTATCTGTAAATGATTTGAAAATTTAAGTGCTTTATCTGTGCCAGGTTTTGCCTAGTTGTATTTTTAGATTCAATAGTTTTTTTTGTAAACCCCTCACTATCTGGAATTGATTTTTCATGTCCCTCTCTTCCTCAATAACCCACCATGTGCCTCATGCACAACACGGGAAAGAGACCAATGCGAACACCCCATATTTTTATCGCTGTATTGCTCGGCATCTTGCTTCCTTTGCATCAAGCCGTTGCAGATGCCGATGGTGAACGGGAAACCCTTGCCCGAATCACTCATGAACTAGAGACACTTGAACCTCTTATTGGTGAAGCAGCATCTCAAGCCAATTCAGATGCTCGCATTCGATTCAAGTATGAGTGGCTGCGGCAAGATTTAGCGAAGATTCAACAGGGACTCCGGGAGCATATGGATGCTCCCCGGTCAGAGCCACGAACCTTCCCACCTCTTCGTGGTGACTACCGTCGGTAATAGGTAATCATGACTGCTACACAGAATGCAGCTTTTCTGGCTGGATCTGGAGTTACACCTTCAACACTGCTGATCAGTATTGCCGGTGTGATTTTGCTGCTGGCTTTCATATGGGTGATTTGGGTAACGCTTGGAACCTTTCGTGCCTGGCAGGGTGGGCAAGCCACTCTGTTTGATCTGACCTGGAATACATTGCGGGCCAGCATCGTGCTCATGGTGTTGGGTTTTTATCTGCGGTGAAGCTTTGGTTTTCACTGCGTAAATTATTCGGGGAATCCCCCGGTAATCAGCAAAGGGGGCAACCCCATTATCTTGGAGTAAACACAATGGTTTTAAAGAAGTTTAAGCAGATAGCAGTTGTGACTGGATTACTGACTATATTTACAGGACAGTCAGCCTGGGCAGCATTACCTACACCAGTAGCACCCAGCACAGCACCAGCAGCTGGTGATTGGATTGCCTTAATTGAGGGCTACATTAACGATGGTGGACAAGTTCTTGGATTGGCCATTGCTGTACTTGGGTTTCTGTGGGTTGCCTATCTAGGGTTTGCCAAGTTCAACGAAGCCCGTCAAGGCAAGGCCGAATGGGCTGAGGTTGGTGTGCTGGGTATCGTTGGTGCCATCGTTATGATCTTTGCCAGCTATCTGCTGACCGAAGCTGCGGGTGTGATCTAAGCCGCTATGGATACCCGCGATGACATCCTGGCTGACCGGCTTAATGTTGAACCCGTGATCTTTAAGGGCTGCTCGTCCTCTGAGTTGGGTGTCATCGTCGGGGTGGCTGTAGTTATCTGGCTGCCGGTCAGTCTCATATTGGCTGGATTGATGGGTGCGGTCACCATGGGTTTCGGAATTGCCGGTGTTGGGGTCGTGGCCACGGTTGTGGTCATGGCCAGTCTGTTTCAACGCCTTAAACGTAATCGTCCAGATGGCTATTACCAGCAGCAGTTCTGTATCTGGCTGCATGATCGTGGCTTGCGTCGTGCGCCTTTTATTCGGCGTAGTGGTGCCTGGGATATAGGGAGAAGTTAGGTGCGACGCTACCGCTATGAGATTGACAATGTTCGTGCCCATCTTCGGTCGCTGTGGGTTGTTATTGGACTGCAGACGCTGGTTATTTTGGCTCTCTGGTTCGGTTGGAGTCAGGCACCCAAGCATCTAACTGTACATGTCCCACCTGATCTGCGCTCTGGTGCAACACAGGCTATTGATGAAGTACCACCAGCCAATGTCTATGCCTTTGCCTTCTACATCTTTCAGCAGCTTAACCGCTGGCCAGATGATGGTGCACAGGATTATGGCAAGGCCATCTTTCGGGTATCACCTTATCTTACGCCTCGTAACCGGGCTGGCCTTATTGCTGAGATGGAACTCAAGGGGCGACAAGGAGAGCTGGCCTACCGAGTGCGTGGATTGCAGGAGATTCCCGGTCATGGTTTTGAAGAACGCCGTGTGGATCTACTTAGTCCAGGTGTTTGGGTGGTATGGCTGGATCTGGAATTGGCTGAGTCGGTGAAAGGTATGACTGTAAAGAAGACAGCTATTCGCTATCCCCTGAGAGTGGTGCGCCATGCCGTAGACCCGGAGGCCAATCCCTGGGGACTGGCACTGGATGGATTTGCTACAGAAGGGCCAAGACGGCTGAAGGCCTCAGAGCTAGCAGAAGAGAAACAAGAGAGCCCAAAAGGATAGAGCAGGATGAAAGCCATAGCCCAAGACAATTACCTTATTCGCAGCATTACCTTCTGTATTGCCGTTATATTCATGTTGGCTCAAAGCATCGCCTTTGCTGATGCTGAAATCACAGAGCGCATTGAGTGGAAGAAGATCCCCATCAAGCTAAATCTTAAGGTGGGTAAGGAACGACTGATTCATTTTCCATCACCTGTAAAGGTTGGTCTGCCTGGCAGGTTGCAACCCATGCTGCGAGCACAGAGTGTTGATGGCACACTTTACCTGTTGGCAAATAGCGCCTTCAAAACCACTCGAGTAATGGTGCGTGAGATTGAAACAGGCAAGGTCTATCTGTTCGATATAACAGCATCAAAAGAGAGTGGTCAGACTAATCCTGTGCAGATATATAGTACAGACAATTCAAGCGGTAAATTGGATGAAACTGAATCACTCAACAACAAAGGTACTCATCCAGCCTTCAAGCAATACAGTTATGTAGCCTTAATCCGTTTTGCTTCCCAGCAGCTCTATGCGCCAGCTCGGCTATTGCAGAATCTACCAGGCATTACCCGTACCCCGGTAACTCGTAAGCCTGTAAATCTAATCCACGGTGGAGCCATTGAGGCTATACCGCTGGTAGCTTGGCGCACTGGCAATCTATATCTCACTGCCCTCAAGCTTATCAACCAGACCAATCAACCTCAGATCCTTGACCCACGAAACATTCGTGGAACCTGGCTGAGTGCCGCCTTTCAGCACAATCGCTTACTACCAGCAGGTGATGAAGCAGATACCACCGCCGTCTATCTGATTTCAGCCCGACCTTTCGAGGCCTCTTTCTAATGGCTATCGCAACCAGCAATAAACTTCTGCCTCTCCTTGCCGGTGCTGTGGTACTGATGCTGGCCTTTGTCACTCTCAAGAGCTGCTCTGGTGACCTTAGTGATCAACTGACACTAAAGACTGTTCCTCAGGCACCATCGCCAGATGCTGATACCCCGGCCGACACCATCAAGACACTGACTGCCAACGTGGCGGCTATGACTGCTGAGGTTGAGGCTATGCGAAGGGACAATGAAAGCCTACGCAAAGACAATCAGGAACTACTGGCTAGCCGCACCCATATTGAAGAGAACGTTGCCACTCGCGTTACACGGGAGCTGCTATCACGAGAGCATGGCCAGGATGCCCGTAACCGGATGGATTCCAGCATACTCTCGTCTCTGACGGCACGGATGGATGGCTTGTCACAGTCACTCAGCCAAGTGCAATCATCCCAGGGCAACGGAGATATCCCGGTTGGTCTGGGCCTTGATGGTGTCTCTGGCAATTTCTCCTCATCCGATGGCCTGGTATGGATTGAGCCTATGGAGACAATAGGCACCGAATCAACGACTCCAGGTGGCCCTGGTCTACTACAACAAACTCGCCAGAGCACTTCAGGACTTCTACACCGGGCAGGACAACAGACAACCGCAGCAGCCCAAAACCTGAAAGGCCAAGTGCAAGAGATGGAGACACAACCCATCTTCACGGTACCCCGTAATGCCACTCTCATTGGCTCTACTGCTATGACAGCTCTGGTGGGGCGGGTGCCGGTGCAGGGACAGGTGCGTGATCCCATGCCGTTCAAGGTAATCACTGGTGCAGACAACCTGGCAGCTAACGGCCTCACTATCCCTGGGATCCAGGGCATGATCTGGAGTGGCACAGCCATTGGTGACTGGACACTCTCTTGTGTCACCGGCAGTCTCGATTCAGTCACCTTTGTCTTCCATGACGGCACCATCCGCACTCTCTCCAGTGATGACCAGCAGGGCAATGGTGGCCGTCGGACTGGTGGTGCAAATAAACCCCTGGGTTGGATCTCAGATGACCAGGGAATCCCCTGCATCAGCGGAGAAAAGAAAACCAACGCCCCAGCCTTTCTTACTCAGCGCATCGGTGTGATGGCAATCCAGGCAGCGGCAGAAGCAGCAGCCTCTGCCGAGACTACATCCCTGGTGAGTGACACAGGCTCGGTGACCAACAATATTACCGGCAACACTGGCACCTACGTTCTCGGCAAGGCTGTTTCCGGTGGCAGTGATGAAGTGGCCAAGTGGCTCACAGAGCGCCAGTCCCAGAGCTTCGATGCCATCTTCGTACCTGCCAATACCAAGATTGCCATCCACGTTGACCATGAACTTCCCATCGACCTTGATCCCACTGGCAGGAGACTGAGCCATGCAGAACCTCTCGACCCTTATCGGCGTACTCGCCTCGATTAGCCTCGGGCTGGCCGGTTGTGCCAGCACCAAGGAGGCTGTGCTGCCACAGGATGGCCCCGCCATGAAAACGATCTATGAGAAACACTTTCAGGAAATGGGAGCGCGAGATCCTCAGGCAGTCCGCCAAGAACTGAATGGCCGGACAACAGATACCGGGACAGATGCTCTCCATAGCTACACCCGTGAAGCTCACAATGAGATCGACACCATCTTCCCAAGGCTGCCCAACCCAACGCTGGTGATGTACGTCTACCCACATTTGGCAGGGGAGGAGGGTGTGCCAGTCCCCGGCTATGCAACTACCTTTCCGATGTACGAGCGGGTGGAGTATGCGCTACCGGGTGAAGTATCAATGAGACCGGAACAGTAAACCCTATGGATCAATCAACCCCCCACTCACAAAACAGATCTGACAAAAGATGCAAGCCACAGGCAACAGATAACGGTAAAGAAACACCCGTAACCCAAGCTGCGGAAAAGCAACTGTACGAGCGCCCTCCATCCTTCACTGATCTACTGCCCTGGGTGGAATACCACCCCGAAAGCCGTGCCTTCCTGCTGGAAGATGGGGTCAGCGTCGGTGCCCTATTTGAGCTGGAACCGGTAGGCTGTGAAGCCCGCACACCTCAGTTCATGACCCAACTGCGTGATGCTATTCAAGTCGCCCTAACCGACGCCATCCCCGAAGAGGATGATGCCCCCTGGGTGCTGCAGGTCTACGTGCAGGATGAACCAAGCCTACAGGGCTTTCAGAAAGAGATTGAAGCCTATGCACAACCCAGTGCAAAAGATACGGCCTTCACCCAACACTACATGGAGACCTTCGCCAAACACCTGGAGCGAATCAGCCAACCGGGTGGGCTGTTTGAAGATACAGCCGTAACCGGAACCCCATGGCGAGGACAGCTGCGACGGGTGCGCGCCACGCTTTATCGCCGTCTCAAACCCAAAGGGAGAATACCGCCAGCGGTGGAAGTGGAAGAGGCCCTGAATGATGTCGCCACTAAATGGGTGGCTTCCCTGGCTTCGGCAGGTATCCAGGCAAAACAGAGCACAGGTAAGGGTCTCTATGAATGGCTGCTCAAATGGTTCAACCCAGCTCCTCAAATTACGGAGGGTGATCCTGATAAATTGCTCGAACTGGCTCCCTATCCAGGGGATGAGAATCTGCCGTTTGGTTATGACCTGGCCGAAAGCCTCACACTCTCAATGCCACGATCAGACAACAAAACCGCCACCTGGTGGTTTGATGATCTGCCGCACACCATCGTCACCGTCCAGGGACTACGCCGGGCACCGGAAGTAGGGCACATAACTGCCGAACGCCAAGCGAGTGATCACGTCTTCTCCCTGTTCGACCGACTGCCTGAACATACAGTGATGGTACTGACCCTGACAATCAAACCTCAGGATCACACCCGCAACCACATTGCCCAAGTCAAACGTGCTGCCGTGGGCGACTCAGCAGAAGCAGCACTCACAAGAGAAGATGCCGAATCGGTAGAGCGGGAGATGGCCAAAGGTAATAAACTCTACCCCCTGAACATCGCCTTCTACCTGCGTGGTGAAGATCTTAAAACACTCCGAACCCACACCAACCAACTCAATGCCATCCTGCTCCCCAATGGTCTGCAACCTATCCTGCAAGAGGCGGATCTTCTAGCCCAGGACAGCTACATCCGCAACCTTCCCATGGCCTATGATGAAACACTCGAAAAGAGCAGTCGTCGCTCCCGGCTCGTCTTCTCCAGCCACACCGCCAACCTGATGCCACTCTATGGTCGATCAAGAGGGACAGGCCACCCCGGCCTCACTTTCTTCAACCGAGGTGCTGAACCCTTAACCTTCGATCCTCTACACCGCTCTGACCGAAAAAAGAACGCGCACATGCTCATCCTCGGCCCAACCGGAGCAGGCAAATCTGCCCTGCTGGTCTACCTGCTGCAACAGATGGCTGCCATGTACCGACCCCGCATCTTCATCATAGAGGCGGGTGGCTCTTTCTCACTGCTCGGACAACACTTTCAGGCCCACAACCTTAAAGTCAACCAAGTTACACTCAACCCCGGCTCAAACGTCAGTCTCCCGCCCTTCGCAGATGCTCTCCAATTAATAGACAAAGAGCGCCGCCTATCCTTACCGGATGACCCTGAAGCCTTGGCTGATGATGACGAGGAACCCGAGGAAGAGACCGAAAGAGACATCCTGGGAGAGATGGAGATTGCTGCCCGAATCATGATCACCGGTGGAGATGAACGGGAAGATGCCAGAATGACCCGCGCTGACCGTCTGCTTATCCGCAACGCCATCTTCCAGGCTGCAAAAAGAGTCAGAGAAGAGAAGCGAGACCAAGTCCTCACTCAAGATGTAGTCGATGCCCTGCACCAAATCAGCAGAGACAAAGAACTCCCCGAACACCGAAGGAACCGTGCCCTGGAAATGGGTGATGGAATGGCGCTATTTTGCTCCGGCCTAGCTGGGAAATTCTTCAACCGCCCTGGCATTCCCTGGCCCGAAGCTGATGTCACTATCCTTGAAATGGGCATCCTAGCCAGAGAAGGCTACGAAGACCAACTTGCTGTCGCCTACATCTCCATGATGAGCCACATCAACGACCTCGTAGAACGCCACCAACATGACCACAGACCAACCCTGGTCATCACGGATGAGGGCCATATCATCACTACCAACCCACTACTGGCTCGTTACGTGGTAAAGATCACTAAGATGTGGCGAAAACTTGGTGCCTGGTTCTGGATTGCCACTCAGAACCTGGAGGATTTTCCCAACGCCAGCCGCAAGATGCTCAACATGATGGAGTGGTGGATGTGTCTGGTTATGCCAAAGGAAGAGGTGGAGCAGATAGCACGTTTTAAGGATCTTACCGAAGAGCAGTGTAGTTTGCTGCTATCGGCCCGTAAGGAACCCGGCAAGTACGTTGAAGGCGTAGTGCTCGCTGATAATCTGGAGGCCCTGTTTCGAAATGTACCACCGCCTTTATGTCTGGCTCTGGCCATGACTGAAAAGCATGAAAAGGCAGAGCGAGCCCAAATCATGCGCGAGCGGAATTGCAGTGAGCTTGAGGCCGTTCATGTCATTGCTGATCGTTTTGCCAGATAGTAAAAGACTTGAGTCTTGAGAAGCAATAATTCAGACTTGATTTAGTATGCAATGTAAAGTTGCGAATGACAGGGACAATTGCGGTTTCAACGGTCGATGCAATACACTGGTTAAATCCCTCCGCCGGTTAGAAGTTTCACCTGGACGGCTCTTCAATACTAACCGGACGTTCACACCCTGTTATGGAATAGCATTTTTCGGCCAATCATTTAACAGGTGACCCTAGTGAAGATATTCATCAATCAATACAGTCCCATATGATACTTTGGCATCTTTATCTTTATTGTGAGGTCTTTTATTTGCCTCGGCTCGCTTGATTATTTACCATTTAAGCAATAAGACGACTGCACCCTCAAATGTGTGAAAGTGATTTCGCGTTATCTAATGCTTGGCTATACAGCCGGTTGGGTATAGTAATATGGATGAGAATACAAAATTTACGCAGCTCTCCACGCGTCTCTATGACGCAGCCACTGATGCAACCCTTTGGCCGGAGGTGTTGCACGATATCTGTAGCTATTTCGACAGTGCATGTATCTATATCTTCGCCTTCGATGAAAAGACTGGCAATGTGCCATTTTCCCTCTCTCATGAGTTTAATGAGGAGAACCAGAAGGAATACGAGGAACACATCATCCAGGTCGACCCTAGGGGACAGTTCATGCTGGAAAACCCCGAAGTTACCATTGCCTATGATTACCTGCATACCTCAGAGCGGGAGATAGATCGGAGCGAATACTACAACTGGTTGAGTAAGTCCGAGTTTCGCTATTACCTTGGGACTCGGACCAACAGCCAAGATGATATTTCCACTTTTGCCACGCTGCAACGCACCCGTAATCAAGGCCATGTGGAGAAAGATACCATCCAGAGCTTCTCACAACTGGTTCCTCACCTAGGAAAGGCGCTTCAGGTAACGAGGAAATTTGCCAACCTGGATCTGCGTGCTGCCACCACGGCAAATGCCATAGAGCAAATGTCCTTAGGTGTGCTATTTGTGAATACAAAGTTTCAAATAACATATGTGAACACAGCTGCGAATAATATCCTTGCTACAAAAGATGGACTAATCCTGAAAGCCAAGGGGCTGCAGGCCATTAGGCGGGCCGATAATGACCGCCTACAGCAGTTGCTCGGTAATGCTGTGGGTAGAAACAGCAGCCGCGTGGGCAGTTCTTTATCTCTGGAACGTCCCTTAGGGCGCAGGCCCTATACATTGCTCATCGTTCCGTTGCCCCACGATTACCTCTTATTTGAAACTGAACGACCAGCGGCAGCAATCTTCATTACAGATGCTGATCAACATCGAAAGATGCCAGAGAAGGCTCTGCAACAAATGTTTGGTTTGACATCTGCAGAGGCACGGCTGGCGGCCCTTTTTGCAACCGGAAAGAGGTTGTCTGAAGTCGCAGGGCAGCTGGGTGTTACAGAGGGAACCGCACGGAGCCAGTTGAAATCAATCTTTCGTAAGACGGGAACTCATCACCAGGCGGAACTTATCCAGTTGCTGCTCAGTTCACCGGCCATCATTGGCACATGCTGATATATGTAGATTGGTTACCAACTAGACTTTATTGCATCATGGAGTGAGCTTTTCTCTAGTGGCAACCGAGATACCTGTTTTGAATTATTCCATTGGCTGGATGCTAATCAAAGTGGCTTAGCGATGCCTTACTCGGTACGGCAGTTATCCCCTCAATACTTTCTGTTTGCGAGTGAGTAACAATTCTGATAAAAAACAGGCAAATTATTTAAATATCTTTTGGCCATCCTTGAGAGAAATAACCCTCTCTCACTGCTGATGCGCCTCGCACTATCCATCAAGCTACAAATTGCCCCACCGTCAAATACCTCTATTGATGTTTTATCCATGGAATTAGGTGTTTTAATTCTCAGGCATATCCCATATGGGGGATGAAACCATTGGGCCAATAGGAATACCATATCTACAGGATTAGGAGTTTTGCAATATCCTGATTCAGCACAGGGGTTATTGGCTTTAGCTTATGGTATATGAGAGGGAAATATGCTGGCTAACATAGTCTATAGAAATTGCGAATGGTTTATAAAACAAGTTAAAGCAATTAATAAGTGATTGTGCACCAAGGGTGGGTTGGGTTTACAAGGACAATTGGTTTGCTAGTTAATGAATAAGGGTTCAGAAATGAAGAGTAATTTGATAAAGAAGATGTGTGCGGGCGTGTTGGTAATGGCGGTTACCGCACCTTTGCAGGCAACCCCCGTCAATTTCGTAGATCATGCTACCTATCTATCTGACACCATTTCAGGTTTAGACTGGCTGGATGTGACCGCGTCCACTAACATGACAGTCGATCAAGTTTCTGCGCAATTTGATACAGGCGGCATCTTTGCTGGTTACCGCTATGCCACTGCCCTGGAATTTGGTGCTCTAGTTAATAACTACATCGGTATTGATTCTGGAATCACAGCCATAGGGCACCATACAACACTCACGAATGCTCTCCAGCCCTTAATGGATATGCTCGGCATTACCCATACATTAGTAGGATCTATCAATCCAACTACGACTGGCCTGATAAATGAAATCACCCGTGGGATATTAGCAGATCCATGCTCACACCCGACTACAGGGGCGGCACTGCACTGTGGAGGGACCTTTGATCACCACTTGATATATCAGCGGACTTCACCGACTGAATACGCTATTAATCATGGCTATGGCGCTTATACTCATACCATTATGTATGCAGGTCAAGCCGATGAAACTGTAGGGTCATTCTTAGTGCATCGGTCGTCACAGGTACCCGAACCTGTCTCACTGCTTCTAATCACGATAGGGCTTATCGGAGTAGTTTTTTCACGCCGTAAAGTTCCCACTAATTGATGCTCATTTAAAGAAGAACTAGGAATTGAATAAAATCCAGAGGATGTGTTTATTATTCAATGTCAAAATTCAGATCCTGTATCAGGTAAAGTAAATAATTAATATGAATTAAACATGAATAATGGTGCTTAGTTCGGCATTGTAACTATGTCTCGAAACATTGTTATAAACAAACTAAGGCAAATGAGTAAAATTCTAAATACACCAAATAAAACTCGCCTTGCATAAAAGCCTAAAAATTGTATTAAACAAATTGAGTCAAAGTAAATTAGGCATAAAAACTGATAATAAGACGTGAGTTCTCGTTTATCTGACTGTTAGGCGCTAAATGCCACCACGGTTACAGTGGTTTGTAGCATATTTACGTGCAACCACCAATAAAAGGAGAAAGCAATGGCACCTGTAAAGTTTAAGAAACAATCACCAGCTGGTACACCAGGTAACTTTAAATATGAATATGAATGTACATGTTCAAATGGAAAGATGCATACCATTGAAGTGCAGAGTGCTAATGATAATCAAGCGAAACAACTGGCTCAGTTAGAATGCGATAAAAAATGTGTGGAAGCATAAATACCAATATGCCGTTTGAGCCACTCAATACATAGTTCTTCCCAAAAACAGTTTCATGTTATTTACAAGGAGAGTGTCATGATACAACGCGTAACAACAATATTATTTTTAATGCTAATTGTAGTAGCCGTTACGGTAGTTGCTGAAGATGTAGTAAAAAGTCCAACGGCAGAGCAAGTGCTAACTTTTGCAAATGTAGTTACAAACTCACCAGAAACTGATCAAGCAATCGCAGCTGAGGCTCTTCAAAAATGGATGAATGGAAAGCTAACAAATCAGGAAGCCGAAAAATATAAAGCACTATTAAAACTACCGCAATACGGACGAAATCAAGCCATGGGGTCAGTGGAACAATGCGCAGCTTGTATGGCTGGTTGCTGTGCTTGGTGGGGATGCAATCCATTTTGCATTGCTGGTTGTGTTGAGGGTATTTGTAAACAATAACCTGTACATCTCCTGACAATAGTGTCAATACGGACTGCCCAAAAAGCTGCATCGCTCGTTCCTCGCAACGCAGCTTTGGGCACTCGGTTACGCTTGGTATTATGTGAAAAATCAAAGAGACCAGTTATATAAAGAAGCTTAAAATGCCCGAATCCAAAAAAGGAGAAAAAGGATGAAACTACATCTACGTGTACTTCTATTTGTTGTTTTGTTTTCTCAGTGTTCTGTAAGCTGGAGTTATTTTATACAAGTACAAGGAAGCCATTATAATGAATTGCTGAATCAAAAAGATGATGATCCAAACACTTCATACCAACTTGGCACAAGTGCAACAATTTCACAAAATTACAATGATAATTCTTTTGTCTATGCTTCTGTGAATTTAGAGCAAGGGTCATTGAAGGCTAGTGCAGTTGGAGCAGAAACATCCCTGAATATGGGGCTTCCATGCTATACCGTCGCTGATATATGTGGCGATGCAAGCGCAAGCGCTTATTTATCAGAAACACTTACCTTCAGTGGTACAGGTCTGGTTACATTTATAATGGATGTATCAGGTAGTGGGCTGCTAGCCAGTGGTAGTGCTGGGCTACATGTAAACAGTGCATTAGGATCAGCAGATGATATTACTAATTTTGGTGCCGATGCATTTGCTATTAAGGACACCTTAACCGTAGATGCTCTTATAACGGAAGATTTCTCTACTATTCAGATAGTATCTAGCCTGTTGGTCAATGCATATCCTTTTGGTGAAGTGGATTTTGCGAATTCTGCTTACCTTTCTATAAGTATGCCAGAAGGCATGTCATATGAAAGCAATTCTGGTGTATTTCTTTCAAATCCTGCAATAAGAAATATACCAGAGCCATCAACTATAGTTCTCATGAGTTTTTTCTTTGCTGTTATCGCCCTTACAAGGAAAAGGAGCATACCTATAAATTTTCATTAATTGAATAGCGCAATCACATAAAACAAATCCGCTGACCGCCAGGGAGAGCGTAGCGAGGGCGGTTAGTCCCAGATAGGCAACGCTGTTTAGTTTTTTCGGAATTAGGAGCGCTAGCGAGTGATGGAGAGGAAAATAAACAGCTATAGTTGCCGTAGAGTCATTGAGGCAGTCATGATGATATGTAACACGAGCAGCTTGCTGCAATGTGTTATATGTCATCGTGATGTACGCAGGACGGTCTGGGCATTATAGGTTGTCACGTTTGCGAATAGATTTTGTACAAGGAAGTACAAAATCTATCAAGAGGTAGCGACACAATCGGCTTCCACGATCAAAATTTACCGTTACCTCCATCTGCTGAAATATTACTCCTGCCCCCAGACTGATTTGCACCATTACTAAGTCAGCTGTTCACTGGCCTGGTGACTGGTTTTATAGCTATTTGCAATCTGAGCTATGACCTCTTGATATCTATGCCGTAGTTGAGAATAAGGATCTATGTTTTTCCTTATGAGGTCATCGATAAACCCCGCTTTTCACTGATTGGATTATCTATATCCAACACCTGCCTCAAAGATCAGGATGGCAGTTCGAATGATTTGAATGCTATCCATATTGATTTCAGGGGAGGCCGGGTTGATCCGCTCAGGGATATTCTTGTTTGCTGTACTCATACTGGCAGGTAATGCCCAAGCCGAGCCTGCGGCCTTGGCTCAACCACAGCTCATCGAGATATTCACACCAAGTGCATATCCAGTTATCGATAGGCAGGAGCAAGCTAGGGTAGGTGTAGAGCTTGTTTACTACGCTATCGATGGTATTCATCAGCTGGAGTCAAACCTCAGTCAGGATCTGCCTGCTGACCCAAAAGTAGCAAAGCCGCTGGTGCTCAATCGCATTGAGCATCTGGGTGAAGATGCTATGGGTCGTATGCAGCAGTCTGCCGCCGGACTTGCCAAGGCTCTGCAATATGGCATCGACCGTTATCCCGCCATAGTGTTCGATGGTGCTGCCGTAGTTTATGGTGTAACTGGTATTTATACAGCACTTAGCTATTACCGGCAGTGGCAGGAAGGGCAAGCGCTATGAGTCGGCGTTTCTTTCCGTCTCTCATTATGTCTGGGCTGTTGGTGTTTCCTGTAATTGGCAATGCGGGTTCTATCACCACTCCACAGATTGTAGCCAACACAACTACCGGGGCATTCACTTGCATGCGCTGGATGCCCATCGGGATGTGCTTCTGGCTGCGCTGCTCATGGAGCGGCTGTCGGATCAGAACATCACTCAAGGTGGGCCATTACAATCCTGATCTGGTGGTCAGTGCCTATAACGAGTTGGGTGGTAATCCCTGGGTTGAGATCCGTGCCGTCCTTGGGGTTGCTCAGAAGTCTGCGGCTACAGGTCTGCTCGGCTCAATGCTATCGATTCCGGTGGAGAGTGCAGGGAACCGTACTGAGGGAAGTAGCAACCGGAAGGATCATAAAAACATGGTCTTCAGGGAGACAGATGCCATCGGCCATCCGGTAGCTAGTCTGTCTGGAGTGGTGAGTGGTACTGGCTTGATCTGCCATTCTCAGAGCACTTCTTTTTTGCCCTATTT
>Ga0316190_10001857_pt1 | contig 15318 bp, 19 predicted proteins | sample Eddworburrow2_MG_FD_204929 | JGI IMG/M metagenome (GOLD analysis project Ga0316190, IMG submission 204929) | Coastal sediment microbial communities from Maine, United States - Eddy worm burrow 2 | ecosystem: Environmental > Aquatic > Marine > Coastal > Sediment | place: USA: Maine | collected... | reverse complement strand
AAGATCGACACTGGCATACGCGACCTGACCGGCGAGGTCACCCTCGGTGGCGATCTGGCCGAGCGTCTGTCCCTGAGGCGAATACGGGCTGATCAGCGTGACGCCCTCGATCTGGGCGACCTCGTCGAACAGTTCGGTCATTGCCGCTTGGACCTCGGGGTCGTCGACGCCTTGCTCCGCACGGAAGATGATCGATCCGGACCGGCCGCTGCCGGCTCCGCCGAAGTACGCGTCGAGCGTGTCGAAGCCGCTCTTCGACTCGGAGTCGGGGATCGAGAAGGAACTGTCGCTCGAGGCGCCGATCGTGCCGACGAGCGCGAACACGGTGACGAGCACGGTGACCCAGGTACCGAGCACGAACCAACGACGTCGGAAACCGAAGCGGCCGAGCTTGCCCCACGCCGAGTCGGGAACCTCGATGGGCACGTGGGGGGCGCCGTGGGCAGGTTCGTACGGACGGTCGGCATCGTCGGGCTGACGCGGCGCGTCCGTGGGGGAAGTGGACGTCGTGTTCATTATTGGACAGTCTGACCAGTAGAATGTGAGATCGCAAACAAAATCCCGGTGACGTGTCGAACGACACACGGCCGACCGGTCACGAGGTGACGGACGCATCCATGCCAACCACGACTCCACAGCGCACTGACGACCCGAGGGTCGAACGTACCCGCGCCGCCGTGCTCGACGCCGCCGCCGAGTTGCTCACGACCGACGGCCCGAGCGCGGTCACCCACGCGGGCGTGGCGGCGGCAGCGAACGTGAGCCGGACGACCGTCTACAACCACTGGCCCACCCGTGAAGACCTGCTCCGGGCGACGATCGACTCGGTCGGCAAGATCACTCCGGTGCTCGACGACCTGAGTGGGTCGCTCCGTGACGACCTCGGCATGATGTGCGAGCACCTGATCGCTGATCTGACCGACGATCAACGCGCGCCGATGATCGCGAACATGATGGAACGCGCGCTGCACGATCCAACCGTGTCGATGGTGCGAAACGAGTTCATCGAGTCGTTCGAGCGGGTCTTCCGCGTCGTGATCGAGACCGCAGTGGCGAAGAACGAACTCCGCTCCGACATCGACACCCAGCGCAGCATGGCGAGCTTGCTGGGCAGCTTCGTGTTCGCCCGGTTCATGTCTCCCGACGGTTTCGATCGAGCGGTTGCCGAGGCCACCCTCGACGAGTTCGTGCGCATCAACGCTCCCCGCTGACCGTCTGACGGTTCGCCGTCCGATCAGCCGACCGGACGGCGAATGGCACTCAGGTGTCGCGTCGAGCGATCAGTTGTTCGGCTGGCGCCAGGTCGAAGGGGTGTCCGATCATCACGATCAGATGGGTGGCGCCGGCGGCGAGGTAGGCATCGAGGTCGTCGACGTCGCCCGGCTCGATGGCGACGGTCCGCTCGATCTCCGACGGGTCGCGTCCGATGTCGGCGCACCACCGATCGAGGATCGCGTTCTTGTGGGCGAACGTCTCCGGCGGCCCGAAGGAATTCCACGCATCAGCGTGTTCGGCGGTGAGCTTGAGCGTGACCTTCTCGCCGGAGCCACCGACGAGGATCGGGAGCTTGCCGATCGGCGCCGGTCGCAATGCTGCCATGCGGGTCTTCAACCGCGGGAGGTCCTGCTCGAGCTTGCGGAGACGCCCGATGGCGGTACCGAAGTCGAAGTGATACTCGGTGTAGTCGCGCTCGAACCAACCCGACCCGATACCGAGATACATCCGGCCGCCCGAGACGTGATCGGTGGTGCGGGCCATGTCGGCGAGCAACTCGGGGTTGCGGTAGCTGTTGCAGGTGACGAGCATCCCGAGCTTCGCCTGCTCGGTGTCTGCGGCCATCGCGGTCAGCAGTGTCCAGCCCTCGAGATGGTCCGCGTCGGGGTCACCGTAGAGCGGAAAGAAGTGGTCCCACAACCAGATCGAGTCGACTCCGAGTGCATCAGCACGCCGCCACGCATCACGGATCTCGACGTACGACGTCGCCTGCGGATGAAGTTGGACACCGACCTGGTAACTCATCTCAACGAGTGAACCAGAAGCTGAGATGCGCGGTCCAGACGCAGCGTCTCATTTCACCGCTGGCGGACGATGACGCTGCCGACGGAGTATCCGGCACCGAACGAACAGATCACGCCGAGGTCGCCGGGTGACAGATCGTCGCGGTGCACGTGGAATGCGATGATCGAACCAGCCGAGCTGGTGTTGGCGTACTCGTCGAGGATCACCGGGGCCTCGTCGTCGGTCGGCACGCGGCCGAGGACACCCTTGGCGATCAATTGGTTCATCTTCAGGTTCGCCTGGTGGAGCCAGAAGCGGCGAACGTCCTGCGCGTCGAGGTCCAGAGCGTCGAGATGCGCCGAGATGTGCTCGGCGACCATCGGACAGACCTCCCGGAACACCATCTGACCGTTCTGACGGAACACCAACTCGTGCTCGTCGCGCTCGACGACCTCCGACGAGTTGAGGAACCCGAAGTCGTTGCGGATGTTGTTGGAGAACTTCGTCGCCAGCTTCGTGCCGAGCACCTCCCACTGTGTCGAGGTCTGGGCGTCGGCTGTGCGTTCCAGCACGAGGGCAGTGCAGGCATCACCGAAGATGAAGTGGAAGTCGCGCAGCTCGAAGTTGTTGTGACCCGAGGTGATCTCCGGGTTGACCACGACGACACAGTTGGCGCTGCCATTGCGGAGTGCGTCGACGGCCGCCTGGATCGAGAACGTCGCCGACGAGCAGGCGACGTTCATGTCGTAGCCCCAACCGTCCGCGCCGAGGGCATCTTGAATCTCGATCGCAACGGCCGGGTAGGCCCGCTGGAGGTTGGAGCAGCCGACGATCACCGCGTCGACATCGGAGGCTGATCGGCTGGCCTGGGCGAGCGCCTCGTGGATCGCCGGGAGTGCCATCTCGGCCTGGATCCCGAGCTCGTCCTCCGCCCGCGTCTCCAGCTTCGGCCGCAAACGGGCCGGATCGAGCACGCCCGACTTCTCCATCACGTGACGCGACCGGATACCAGACGCCTTGACGATGAACTCCTCGTCGGGGAGCGGCCGCTCCGCCAGCGTTCCCGCGGCGATCTCCTCCGCGTGCTCGGCGTTCCACTTCAGAACCGACTCGGTGAGCGACGCAGCCAGTTCGGCGTTGCTGATCGATTCGGGTGGCGTGAACAGCCCCGTTCCGGTGATCGAGACGGAAGGAAGGTCGACGGACGGCATGTCGCCGACGCTAACGAACTCAGCCGACCCAGGTCCGCACGAGCGACCGCAGCGCGTCGATGCCATCGCCTTTTGACGCACTGACCCAGACGATGTCTCCCTGATCGAGCTGACAACCCGCTGCGAGGTCCCTCTTGCGCGTCGCTCGTTTGGATGACTTCACCTTGTCGAACTTCGTGGCCACCACGGTGTGTGGCACACCGTGGTACCGCAACCAGTCGAGCATTTGCGCGTCGAGCGTCGTCGGGCCGATCGCACCGTCGACGAGCACGAACACCATGGCGAGGTTGGCGCGGTCGAGGAGATATCCCTCGATCATCTCGGGCCAATCCCGCTTGATGCTCTTGGCCGCCTTGGCGAACCCGTACCCGGGAAGATCGACCATCGTTCCACGCGCGGGCCGCTGGCTCTCGACCTCGAACATGTTGATCAGCTGCGTGCGCCCCGGCGTGTTCGACACCCGGGCGAGCTGCTTGCGGTTGGCGAGCGCGTTCACCAACGAGGACTTGCCGACGTTCGACCGCCCGACGAACGCGACCTCGACCGGCGTATCCGGAAGCTGGCCGGTACGACTGGCCGACTGCAGGAAGGTCAGCCGGAGGGGTCCACTCATCTCCCCAATCTTCCAGATCTGAGGCGAACAGCCCGATCGACCACGGCGACACCGGTCGCGGGGGGTTGCACAGGAGGTCTAGATTCGGAGACATGAGGCAACGTACGCGCACCCACCACCGGCGCCGGGTCATCGCCCTCGTCGCCGGAATGGTTGTCCTGGCGAGCGCCTGCAGCAACGCGGCCGAGACCGGCGTCGAGAAGCTGATCGAGGAACAGGGTGGCGGCGACGTCGACCTCGACCTCGACGGTGATGGCGGATTCTCCATCCAGACCGAGGACGGGAGCATGACCATCGACGAGGACGGCAACTTCGTCGTCACCGACGAGAACGGCGAGACGATCACCGGTCAGGCGGGTGACGAGGAGGGAGAATTCAACATCGAGAGCGAGGACGGGAGCTTCAGCGCCGGCGCGACGACCGACCTCCCCGACGAATGGCCCCAGGACATCCCCGAGCCCGATGGCCTGGCGATCACCAGCGCCACCGTCATCGGCTCGGACACCGAGCAGGCGATCACCGTCACCGGCAGCGTCGAGGGCGAGGGCTTCATCGACAGCTACGGCGAGGTGCTCGAGTCAGCCGGCTTCAACCAGGACTCGACGTACGAGTCGGGCGACACCATCAACCGCGTGTACTCGAACGATCAGTGGACCATCGGTGCGGTCTACTTCGGCGATTCGAGCGAGAACCAGGTCACCATCTCGATCTACAGCACGAGCTGAACGCGAACTCACCCGCTGACCAGCGACGCCAGGGCCCAGATCGCGGCGACCAGGCCGATCCCGGCGAAGATCGCGCTCCGCATCACCGGAGCGCGATCGAGGTTCGCTTCATCGAGTTGCGTCGCGGGCGGCTTGATGATCGCCAGCAGGTTGCCGACGAACAGCGCTCCACCGAAGGCGAGAGTCAGCCAGGCGAGGAGGTCTTCTCCCAGGAACATCGTTCCATGATGCCGCCGACGGCCCCGGTTCGGACGATCGCCCTGACGAGAGAGTGGGTGTCGAGGGCGTCGATCGTGTCTTGGCCGGATTCGCCCTCATCGATGTTGCTCGTCGGCGCGAGCTGACTGCCTGTGGTTTCTACGGTCAAGCTTGAACGAGCCATTCGAGCCGGTTCCAGGAGGCGGCGTAGTGCACAGCAATCAGGGCCGCGAAGACGATCCCGATGTCGCGCCGACCGGCGGTGACTGCGGCGGCTCCTCCGCCCAGGATGAGGACTTCGATGACGATTCGGGCCCAGCCGCCGACTTCGACGGGTGCTGCCCCGGAACGGCTGGGGTCATCGAGCACGTTGAAGACACCCCAGATGGTGGCGGCGGCGATTGGGACAACCGCGACGGCTGCCCAGCGAAGGGGGCCCGAGGTGAGCGTCCAGGCGGCGAAGCCAAGACCGGCGAGCGCTCCGAGTTCGAGACCGAATCGGAGAGCGAGGTTCCAGCCCGCCATCGTTGGCGGGGTCATGACCGCGCCCGGTCGACCGCTTCGGCTCGAGTCTTCAGGGCAGTGTTCATCGCTTCGAATCCGGCGAGCGTGTGCGTGTCGAGTGATGTGCGCATGGGTCGCACCAGAACACCCTGGAATTGTTCGGTGTGCACGACTCGTGTGCCACCTGACGGTGTCGGTTCGAGTTCGAAGCGGTGACGCCCGTCGAACACGCCGGGAACGCCGAGGCGGCCGAGCCATTCGAAGGTCTGTGTCGGTTCGACGGCGGTGACGATTGGTTTGAAGATCCTGGCTTTGCCGCCCGGAGGCTGCATCCGGTTGACGAGCTTGCTGCCGACGGCGACGTCGCCGCTGGATTCAACGATGAACGGGTTCCATTCCTGGTAGTGAACGAGGTCGGTCAGGATGTTCCACACGATTGCGGGTGTGGCGTCGATGTCGACCTCGGTGTGGAGTTCGTGACGCATGATGCTTCTCTCTTTCGTTGGGTGATTCGGGTCAGTGCTGGTTGCGGCTGCCGTCGCGGGTGCGGAGTCCGTGGCCGGCGGCGCGGTCCATGGCGATGTGGGCCATCCACGACAGCCCACCAATGAAGGCGACTGCGTTGTAGATCGGGACCGCTCTGGTCGAGATCAGTCGCAACTTCTGTTGCGTTATTATTCTGCATCATCCAAACTTCAAACGCAACCCCTTTTGCGATAATATCGGAGGCATCATGAACGCCACCACGCCCCGAGTGGGCGAACAACGACCCGGTGGACGCGCCGCCCGAGTTCGCGCCGCTGTCCTGCGGGCAGCGGGTGAGCTGTTGACCGAGGTCGGCTACGACAAGATGAGCGTCGAAGACGTCGCGGCACGCGCCGGGGTTCACAAGACGACCGTGTACCGGCGCTGGCCCACCAAAGCCGCGTTGACCGCTGACGCGGCCTCGCTGCACAGCGCCGACGCCGTCCCGATCCCTGACACCGGAACCATGGTCGGAGACCTGAGACTGCTCGCGCGCGAGGTCGTCGCCAACATCGGCACCGAGGGTGGAGCACGACGATCTCGATCCATCGCGGCAGCCGCCGCGACCTCGGACGAACTCGCCACCGCAATGCATGGCTTCTGGGCACACCGCCTGGCGCTCTCGGCCGAAGTCGTCGAACGAGCAATCCACCGCGGCGAACTACCGGCATCCATCGACGCCAACCTGATCATCGAAACCGTCATCGGCCCCCTCTGGCTCCGACTCCTTCTCACCGGCGAGCCCATCACCGAAGAACTGGCCGATCAGGTCGTCGAACTCGTCATCGCAGGCGCCACACCTCGCTGACCGTTCACAACACCGATGTGGAGCGTCATCTGTTCGCAGCGGCCGACAACGGTCACGTGGTGAGTGATCGGTTGAGGCGGATGCCGTCGGCCAACAGCAGGAGGGCCTCGAACCCAATGAGCGCGGCACGTTCGGGGAGGATGTCGGCGAAGGCGGCTCGGTCGAAGATCAGGTCGTTCCGGACGTCCATCGCTCATCGGTGTCTCTTCCCCCAAGAGATCGCGCGCTCCCCCGATCTCAACGCTCGTGAGAATCTCGACTTCTTCGCCCGCCTCCAAGGCCTCGCCGGCAACGCAAACATCGTGTCGAACGAGTACTCGACACCATTGGCCTCACCGACCGTGCCAACGATCGGGTTGCTGACGACTCCGGTGGGAGGCAGCGGCGTTGCTACATTGCTGCCGGCCAACACCGACGACCCGGAAAACATCAGCTGATCAGGCGACACACCCTTCACCCAGGCAGGACGCGAATCACCCAGGCAGGATGCGAAGACCCCTCGTCACGCTTCCCGAGCTGAGAACGCTGGTTCGATTCCCGTCATCCGCTCTCGCGAACACCTGCGCCACGCGTCCTGCGCTCGATGTGTGGATGTCAGACGGCACTCGCGGCTTGGGCACTTGTCCTCTGTTGCGCCGCCCAGAGGGGCGCGACGGTGGGACTCCACAAGGGTCGCTCGAGAGAGGAACGGGACGGGAGCGTTGCTGAACCCAAGACGTGGCGTCCAGGAGATACCGGACCCCGAGGCGATCCCGCGCGCCCTGCCGATCTGGGCCGAAGTGCTGACCGGCCCCGAATTGCTGCTCACCGTTCCTGGCGCGGCGGTTGCCGCACTCGCAGCTCCGGCCGGCGGGGCACGTCCGGTGCTCGTGCTGCCGGGCTTCGTCACCGGCGACATCACCACTGCGCCACTCCGGGCCTTCCTCCGCTCGCTCGGGCATCGCCCGTTCGGATGGGGCCTGGGCATCAACGTCGGGGTCGCCGATCACATCGCGGCGGGTCTCGACCGGCTGATCCAGGAGCTCGCACACCGTCACGGGTCGACGATCGACATCGTCGGCTGGAGCGCAGGGGGGCTGCTCGCCCGTCTGTTGGCGCAGCACCGCCAAGAGCTCATCGGCCAGGTGATCACTCTCGGCTCACCGATCAGGCTCCGCACCGGCGACTCGAACATCGGCCTGCTCCAAGAGATCGCCGGGCATCTGTTCGTGCCGACACCACCGCGTATCGACGTCGACGAGATCCCGGTTCCGTCGACCACCATCTGGACGAACCAGGACGGCGTCGTTCCCGGGCGCCTGTGCCGCCAGACGCCCGGGCCCACCGCGGAGTGCGTCCAGGTGCGGGGGACCCATCTCGGGCTCGCGACCAACGCCGCCGTCCTGTACGCGATCGCCGACCGTCTCGCGCAACGGCCCGGCGCCTGGCAACCGTTCACTCCCCACCAACAGCTGCGCTGGTGGTACCCGTCCCTCGAACAGGAGCCATCGGATGCATCAGCTCACACCGTCTGAGACCGCGCTGCTCACCACCGAAACCAACACCAACCTCGGGCATCAGTCATTGTGTCTCGAGCTTGCTCCGGACTCCGACGGCCAACATCTCACGCTCTCACGTCTGCGATCCGTCATCGAGGAGAGCATGAATCGCGCCCCGTCGTTGCGGCGCCGTATCCGGCACGTGCCGCTCGAACTCGACGACCCGTGGTGGATCGAAGACCCACACTTCGACCTCGACTACCACATCCGCCACCTTGCGGTACCGGGTGCGTCGGACCCGGACGCATTGGAGCAGCTCCTCGCACGCCTCCACGAGCGCCCCCTCGACCGGAATCGTCCGCTGTGGGAGCTCTACCTGATCGAGAACCCCACCGGAGCCAGCATCCTCTTCGTCAAGGTGCACATCGTCCTCATCGAGGAATTGGGCCCACTGGGCCCACTGTCACCGGTACTCGCCGGGCCCGGGGTCGGTCTCGACGACCCCCAGAACAGGACCTGGCGGGCCGACATGCTGCCAACCGACTCGGACCTGTTGATCAAAGCAGCCTGGTCGACCCTGCGCAGCCCGATTCGCTCCGGTCGCCACCTGCTCGAGGCGTACCGACGAATCCCGGTCATCGGCGAGGCCGCACGATTGGTGCTTGCAGCGTCCAATTCGAGCATGCATCCGGTCGAGCGAGCACGTAACGATCGACCGGTCCCTCGCGTGTCGTTCAATCGCACGGTCGGCTCACACCGTCGCGTGGCGCGGGTGACGCTGTCGGTCGATCGACTGCGGGAGATTCGGCGACAGCGAGACGTGCGGTTCCACGATGTGCTGCTGACCGTCATCAGCGGTGCACTCCGCCACTGGCTCATCCTGAACGACCAGTTGCCGTCCGAGCCGCTCGTCGCTCTGACGCCCCTGCTGGTCGATGGTGAGTCCGACGAGCTCGGCGCCGCGCTCGTCCCGCTCGCCACGCATCGCCACAACCCGCTTCGGCGCCTCGATGAGATCAACGCGTCGATGTCAGAGCTCACGCTCGAACTCGAACCACAATCGGCCACGTCGATCAGCAATCGTGTCGGCGCGCCTTCGGCGCTGGCCGGCACAGCGTCACGGCTGCTGCTGACCACCGGTGCCGGACTTCGCATGATGCCGCCGTTCAATGTCTATGTCGTCAGCATCCCCGGTCGCGACGAGGGCCCACTCGCAGGCCACGACATCGTGCGCGAACACGTGATCTGCCCGATCACCGACGGGTGCGGCCTGTCGATCAGCGCAATCTCCCACGATCACCGCGTCGACGTCACGCTCGTCGCGGACCGGGACATGATCACCGACCTCGAGGTCCTTGCCGAGCGACTCGAGATCGAACTGGACTTGCTTCACCACGACTGCGCAACGGTCACGACCTCCTGAAGCAAACCGATGCCGCCGTGAGTGAGCGCGTTGCGTACAAGGTTGTCGAGCGCCAGGCGAACGCCGTCGGGCCAGACGGGCAGCACCAGTGATTCGGCGGCCGTGACGGTCACACGATCCGCTCCGGCCTGTGCCGCCACTTCTTCGGCGAGATCAGCGAGGTCGAGGGGCTCGAACCGGGACGGGTCGACCGGTTCGGCATCGGAAAACGCCCTCACTGCGTCCAGGGCCGACTTCACCCGGTCGAGGTCGGCCCGGGCTGCCCACACCGCCTCGGCTCCACCGTGCGCCGTTTCGACATCCAGGTTCGCCATCGCGCTCTGCAGTTGGTCCGCAGTTCGTTCCTGGCCGACGCGGCAAGGGCACGAGCAGCCACGAGCGCCTCCCAGCGCGGCGCCACTCTGGATCCTCGTCGATCGGTTCGCTCGCAATGACGACGGCGGGCATGGTGGCGAGATGATCGCCTTGGGGACACATCACCCCGGCGATCGGAAGCTGATCACGTCAACCGGCGCTAGAGGTTCGTCATCCCACCATCCACGCGGATGACCTGCCCGGTGACGTAGGCGGCCTTGCTGGACGCGAGGAAGCAGACCACGTCGGCGATCTCGTCCGCTGTGCCCCACCGCCCGAGCGGGACGCTCTTGACGAAGCCCTTCCGTACGGCATCCTCACCGAGGCGTTCGAAGGTCGGCCCCCACATCTCGGTGTCGACCAGCCCGGGCGCGACCGCGTTGACGCGCACCGACTTCGACGCCCACTCGTTCGCGAGGTTCTTCGTCAGTGTGTTCAGCCCACCCTTCGACGCTGCGTACGCCCCTTGGGTCCCGCCCGCACCGGTCGCCGCTGTCGAGGTGACATTGACGACCGAGCCCCGCGAGGCGAACAGCGGCTTGGCAAACACGGAACAGAGCATGAAGGCCTGGCGCAAGTTGACGAACAACGTCTCGTCGATCGCCTCGCCGGTGACCTTCGACGCCGGCTGATTGCGTTCGACGGCGGCGTTGTTGACCAGCACGTCGAGACCACCGAAGGCATCGAGGACCGCTGTCGAAATCTGCTCGACGGACTCGTGCTCGGAGAGATCAGCGGGGACCACCAGTGGATCGTTGGTCAGTTCGGCGGCGATGGCTTCGAGCCGATCGGCGCTGCGCGCGACCAAGGCCACCCTTGCTCCGGAAGCGTCCAGCTGACGGACGATCGCTTCACCGATGCCCCGACTCGCACCCGTCACCACTGCCCGTTTGCCACTGAAATCGAACGACATGTCGGCACCGTAGTGATCCGACTCGGCCGGAGAAGGCTCGTGGCGGTGCACCTCCGGGGTCGGGGCTGCGAGATTCAGGTCCCGGCGAGCGCGGCCACAACCGGTGCGAACGCCTCGAGTGCGTCGGACTGCACGGTCACGTACGACCCCTGCCACCGCTCGCGCTGTTCGATGAGTTCCTCGGCGACCTGCTCAGCCGAACCGACGAGTGTGTGCGGGCTCGAAAGGAGCGTCGCAGCGTCCATCCCCATGGCGCCACCGACCTTCGCGGCGACGCTGTCGCGGTCATCAGTGACGATGGTGACGAACTTGAGAATGCTGATCTCGATGTCGTCGAATCGATCACCGGCGGCCTTGCGGACCCAGCCGAGCTTCTCCTCGGTGGCATCGGCTGACATCGAGGCGATGGCCTCGGGACCGACCTTGCCCTCGCCGACGTTCGGATTGACGCCGACGATGTCGGCCAGTCGAGCCGCCGTCGACAGGACCCGCTTGCCGCCGCCGCCGACGATGAGCGGCGGCCCGCCCGACTGCACGGGCTTGGGGAGGCCCTTCATCTCGGTGATCGTGTAGTGATCGCCGTCGAAGGAGAACGCGTCGTCGCCCCACAGACCGCGCAGCACCTCGATGGCTTCGATCATTCGGTCGATGCGGACGCCCGGGCGGTCCTGCGCGATGCCGGTCCACGAGTAGTCCTCCGTCATCCAACCGGCGCCCACACCGACCTCGAGTCGACCGTCGCTGAGCAGGTCGAGGGTGGCGGTCTCCTTCGCCAGAACGGCGGGATGGCGGAAGTCGTTGGCGAAGACCAACGTGCCGACGCGTAACGTCTCGGTCACCGCTGCCGCGGTCGACAGTGCTGCGACCGGCGACAGCTGATCGCCGAAATGGTCAGGCATGAGGAGCGCCGAGTAGCCGAGGTCCTCGGCCTTCTTCGCGGTTTCGATCCACTCGGATGATGAACGAGCCTTGGCCGCCATGACGCCGAAACGGAAGGGCCGGGGATGCGCCATCGTCAGACCTCCCCGCCGCGACCAGCGTTGTGTTCGTCGTGCTTCGTACTGTCGAACGGGAAGAGCTTCATGCGAGGAGCCTGTCACATTCGTCGGACCCCGATGCCAGTGGGTTGCCGGGTCACCGACGGCCAGTCTCCGTGCTGCACGAGCATCAGAGCGTTCCCCGGTGAATGGCGACTGGGCCCCGAGCCGGCGCTCCGATTCGCGAAGTCGAGCACAACTCCTGAGTTCTCTTGTGGCAAGAGTAGATGAGCGAATTCACGATACTGGAGGGTTGGAAATGCGTATTGAACGACGCGAGGGCGTGCTCACCATCACCAATACCGACGCACCCATGAACCGGATGACGTTCGAGTACATCGACGAGATCGAGTCACTGCTCGACGATGTGCGGACTGACGACACCGTGCGAGTGCTGGTGTTCACAGCGGACGGCGAGGACAACTTCAGCGTGGGAATGGACCTCAAGCAGCTGTTCCTCGAACGCGAGTCACGAGGCGGCATGGACGAGGTGTTGGATCAACGTCGCCGCGTGCTGCGCGCGATCGAGACGCTGGGCAAGCCGTCGATCGCCACAATGTTCGGGTACTGCCTGGGTGGCGGGTTGGAGCTTCCTCTGGCGTGCACGCTCCGGCTCGCGGCGAGCGCCGGCGCGAACATCGGACTCCCGGAGATGGACCTCGGTTCGGTGCCGGCATGGGGTGGCAGTGTTCGCCTCACGCGCTGCGTCGGTCCGACGCGGGCGCTCGACATGATGCTGCGCGGTCGCAGGATCGACGGCGAGGAAGCGCTGCGCATCGGGCTCGTCAGCGAGGTCCACCCAGTGTCGGAGTTGAAGGCTCGTGCGCGTGAACTCGCACTGGAGTTGGCGCGAGGCCCCAGGATCGCGATGGCCGGTGTGATGCGCACCGTCGACATCACGATGAACGGAACGCTCGACGATGGCCTCGATGCGGAACGCGAGGCGGTCATCGCCTGCAGGGGCACGCACGACGAGGCCGAAGGTGGCCGGGCGTTCCTCGAGAAACGGCCGCCCGTGTTCGAGTGATTCCGCCTGCGTTTCACTGACGACCTCAACTCGATGACGATCTCAACCCGCTCGAGATGCCGTGGGCGCACCCGTTCGCCCGGCGAACGGTTGCCGTCGTCGCTCTGCGCGAACTGAACGGGTCGAGCGACGCCACGATCTGATGCAGCCTGCGGCGGCTGCAGGTCCAGCCCGGTCAAGGTGGGGCACATTCCTGCCGACACGAAGGGGTGAGAACGATCGCGCGAGCAGCAGCGGTGACGGGGATCGTGCTGATGACGGCGGGCTGCGCTCAGGGAGCGACGGCTGCACGCGTCGAGTCGTGCGTCGAGTCGACCAAGTTCGGCGCCTACATCGGCGAGGCGACAGCAACCGTGCTCTGGAACTCGGTCGGCCAGGACGACACGGCGCTGCGCACCGCCTGCACCGAGATGAGCAGGAGCGACCCCGATCGGCTCACGATGATGGCCGAGGAGTGGGACGCCACCCAGCGGGAGCTCCGAGCGGTGACGGCCGGCATCCCGACCACGACAGCTGATCGGAGCTGCGATCCGTCGTATCCCGCGATGTGCATCCGGATGGACTCACCCGATCTGAGCTGTTCGAACATCGGTGCCACCGAGTTCCCGGTCCAGCCCCCCGACCGGCACGGGCTCGACACCGACGGCGACGGTTTCGGATGCGTCCCGGGTTCGGATACCGGCTGATTCGAGCTCAGCCGGTCACGCCACGAGCGGCAAACACCCGGTCTGCTCCAGGATCTCTTCGACCACGAGCCGGCGGGCGCCGTCGAGCGCGGCATACGCCTCGCGGATCCATGCCAGGCACTTGACCTGATACTTGAACGGAGCCTGCCGGTACTCCTGACCGTCGATCTCGCAGACGACCTCGTCCTGCCCCGTGGCGGACGCCGCATCGTTGGCGAGCATGAACGGCACGTAGGTGCTCCCCATCTCGTCGAGCAGTGCGAACACCATCGGGGCGAGCGACTCCACGCTGGACCAACCCTCGTCGCCGTCGACCTCCCACCATGAGAGGTCATCAACGCGCTCGATCCAGTTGACCACGCGAGGTGCCCGCTCCACAGCGATCGAGGTCGGCGTCGGATCCCACCAGAGCATCGGCTTCAGCTGGCCGTACAGGGCGACGTCGCTTCGGCCGGGACGGTCACCGAAGAGGAAATGATGCGACCGGAGGTGCTGCTCCAGGATGTCGAGCAGCCGGAGGTACGAGCCCTCGATGATCTGCTGGTTCCCGTCGGTCGAGCCGACCATCGCCCGCCGGCCAACCTGGCGCTGGATGATCCAGTCGTGCATGCCGGCGAGGTCATCGTCGCTCGCCTGTGGGTTCTGGTCGAGCGGGAGGAGTCGGCCGGCCTTCTCGATGTCCGGCGCGTATGCCCAGCGGTAGTGGTACATCATCTTGGTGACCCATTCGTCCGCGAAGTCTTCGACGAGAAAGTCGAGGAATGCCACCGCCGGGTCGGTCGGCACGAGGCTGCGGCCGGTGAAGTCCTGCTCCAGTCGAGCGATCTGCGGCGACGAGTCGACCATCGTCTCGCCGTGGTTTCCGTCGTCGTCGGGGAAGGCCAGCACGGGGATGATCTTCACCGGCACCTCGGGGAGGTCGTCCCACTGCGACCCCCGCAGCACCCAGCGGAACGGGATGCGGCGGTATCGCAGGACCGCGCGCATCTTCATGCTGTAGGGAGAGCTGAATGCTCCACCGATCGTGATCGGAGCCGTTGGGTTCATGGTGGTCCTCGCTGTCAGGTCGGTGCGGCATCCAGTCGGGCATGGAGGCGCTCACGAAGTTCGTCCGGGGGCACCTCCTGCCACTCACGTCGTTGGCGGCGCTGGTAGACCGCGACCCCGGTGGCACCGAGCACCGCGATCACGCCGGCGACCCCGAGAAGCTTTGCCCACCGCACGAGCACCTACGTTATGCATCGATGGCCGACCCGATCCCACTGAGCGATGCGTTGGCCGAAGCGCGCACCGGCGACGTGTGGCTGTTCCGCGGCACGTCGGTCGCCGATCGTGCGATCCGATTGTTCACGAACGCACCGGTCAATCACGTCGGAGTCGTGCTGGCGGTCGATGACCTCCCTCCACTGATCTGGCACGCGGAACTCGGTGCGAGCATGCCGAACGTCTGGACCGGTGAGCGAAAACGCGGGGCGCAGCTCCACCACCTGGAGCGAGCCGTCAGCGTGTGGACGAACCGCTACGGCCAACAGCCATGGTTCCGGCGGATCGACATCGACGCAACGCCCGAGATGGAGAACGCCGCACTTGCGGTCGTGGCCGAGTACAGCGGCAGGGCATTCCCGAGCGCGCGATCGCTGGCAGCCCACTGGCTCACCGGACGCATCCGACGACGGGTGTCGTTCACCGACATCTACTGCGCCGAACTCGTCGCCGTCACCTACGAGCGGATGGGGCTGCTCGACGGTGAACGGCCGCCGAACTGGTACGACCCAGGGAGGTTCTGGAGCGGTGATCGGCTTCGGCTCGTCGGTGCCG
>Ga0316190_10001855_pt1 | contig 15332 bp, 12 predicted proteins | sample Eddworburrow2_MG_FD_204929 | JGI IMG/M metagenome (GOLD analysis project Ga0316190, IMG submission 204929) | Coastal sediment microbial communities from Maine, United States - Eddy worm burrow 2 | ecosystem: Environmental > Aquatic > Marine > Coastal > Sediment | place: USA: Maine | collected... | reverse complement strand
TTCAGTGCCTAACTCTACAATCACCTTTTGCATGCGCTCCAATGCCCAAAAGAGATTAACCGCTGTTGGGCGTGACGCAGCCAGCTTTTCCAAATCAGCCGCAACTGCCCCCTTCCACATTACCCCCTGCGTTTCCCAGGCATTGCGGGCAACAACAACCACACCAAAGGCAGCAGTAACGCCAATAGCAGGAGCACCACGCACCACCATGTCACGAATGGCATTGGCAACCTCTTCCCCGGTATTTAAGCGGATAAATTCAGTCTGCAACGGCAGAATGCGCTGATCTAATAGGTAGAGTTGCTCATCACGCCAGACAACGGCATTATCAGCATGGACTTGAATATTTGGCATTGGTGCTTCCATCTTTTTGTATCTCATGGCAAATTCTACTTATTCTGCCACAGAGGCAACCGAACTACATATCAATAACTCTGGAGCCGCAACATAGTGAAGATCGACACCCTGATTAATGCCCGCTGGATCATCCCTGTCGTTCCAGAAAACCAGGTATTGGAACATCACAGTTTGGCTATTCAGCATGGTCGCATCCTCGAAATTCTACCCACCGCCGAGGCTCAGCAGAAATACCACCCCAATACAATCGAAGAACTGCCGGAGCACGCTCTGATACCCGGCCTAATCAATGCCCATACTCATGCCGCCATGTCCCTATTACGTGGATTGGCAGACGATATGCCGCTGATGACCTGGCTCAACGATCACATCTGGCCCGCTGAAGGAAGATGGGTATGCGAAGAGTTTGTAGCTGATGGTACCCAGCTGGCACTGGCAGAAATGCTACGTGGGGGCATCACCTGCTATAACGACATGTATTTCTTTCCAGAGGTTACAGCCAGAGTTACAGCTGCCGCAGGGATGAGAGCCGTTATCGGCCTGATTGTCATTGATTTTCCATCAGCATGGGCTACAGATGCAGATGACTATCTGCGCCGCGGGCTTGAGGTTCATGACCAATACCGAGGGCATAATTTAATAAAAACAGCCTTTGCCCCACATGCCCCCTACTCCGTATCAAACCAACCACTAGAGCGCATTCGAACTCTGGCAGATGAGATGGATATACCCATCCACATGCATATTCACGAAACCCAAGATGAGATCAAACAAGGGCTACAGCAATTTGGTACCCGGCCCATTGAACGCCTACAAGAGCTGGGACTGCTCTCCCCTTCCCTGGCTGCCGTGCATATGACACAACTGAATGACAGTGAAATTGATGTAATTGCTGAATCTGGCACACATGTCATACATTGCCCTGAATCAAATCTTAAATTAGCCAGTGGTTTTTGTCCGGTCGACAAACTGGTAAAAGCAGGTATCAATGTTGCCATTGGTACTGACAGTGCAGCCAGCAATAATGACCTCGACATGTTTAGCGAAATGCGCACAACTGCATTACTAGCCAAAGGGGTAGCACAGAATGCCAGCGCGCTCCCCGCTTTCACAGCACTGCGTATGGCCACGCTGAATGGTGCCATTGCACTGGGCATTGCAGATCAAACAGGGTCTTTAGAGCCGGGCAAATCAGCTGATATCACAGCAATTAACTTTAATCACCTGGAAACCAAGCCCATGTACCACCCAATCTCTCAATTGGTTTATGCTACGGGAAGAGACAAAGTGAGTGACGTTTGGATTACAGGCAAACAGGTAGTACGCAATGGCAACCTAACTACCTTAAATTCAGAGCAAATAGGGCGAAGGGCATCAGAATGGGAAAATAAGATTCGTGAAGAATAATGCCTTAAAATTCACCTATACTATTAACCGTTCAAGCTCATATTAGGACATCACATGTTCAATCCAAAATATCAGGCAATCGGCCTGTTTTTTCTTCTGCTTATCATGTTGCTTTCCAATACAAGCTGGGCAGGGCCTGTTGGCCATAAGTCATGTACAGACTGCCATCTAACAGCCAAGCCTGCCTCCGATGGCAGCGACCTGACTCAACCAGTGACAGTGCTTTGCATCAACTGCCATAAATACGGCGGCCGCAGTGACCACGCTGTAGGGATTCCCCCTGGAACAGAAGGAACAGGAGGTCTACCATTAGTTGCAGGGAAAATTGCATGCATCACCTGTCACAACATGCATGCTGAGACCCGCATGCTACTGCGAATCAACACTGAAGACCTATGCCTGGCCTGCCATCCAAACCACTAGTGATATGCCTAACCAGCTAGTCAACCCATTAAAACTAAAGTTTGCTGATTAACGGTGTAAAGCTCAGTTGACTCATCTATCAATGCCATAGTGACACCTAATTCTTGGCATAAGATTACATTTTACTGAGTTTTATTTATTAGCGCCTACCAATAACGCTCAAGATGCACTTGGCCAGGATCTTTTCGTGAGTGCTCTTTAAAACCATCCTTTTCCAATAGATTTAATGCATCAACAACCATTCCTGGATTGCCACATAGGAAGACATGGGTATTTTCAGGTGCTGGTTGAAAGCCCCACTCTTCAGCGACCAAGCTGCGTTCCCAGGTATTCTGCACATATCCCGTCTCTCCACCCCAGGGAATTATTTCCTCTGATGGCCTGCTAATAATCGGTAGATAATAAAAGTTTTCCACCATATGCATCAGCGTTGCCAACTCTGACCTATAACCAAGATCCCAGGAGTGTCTAGCCCCGTGCACAACGGTAAATTTCCTGGCTGACCCTGGCTCAAGAAAGGTTCGAATCATGCTGATATAGGGAGCCACGCCAGTGCCTGTCCCCATAAGAATCACATTAGACTCCTCTGGTATCTCATTTAGAGTAAACATGCCACTCATCTTTGACCCGAGATGAATCCTATCACCACGCTTTAAGGAGAACAGGCGCGGGGTTAGAGCGCCAGAGCGAACCAGTGTGATATAAAACTCCAGGTACTCCTTATGTCTCGAAGATGAAGCAATAGAATAAGCACGTGCAATGAACTTATCTGGCTCTACTGCCTCATCTTCCGACTCTGGATCTGACAGTTCAACTCTGGGGGCACTACCAGGCAATGCAAGTACTGTAAACTGCCCGGGCTTATAATCCGGCAATTCCCAGCCATCCGGTGTTATGCGGAGAATCATTGTCTCGCTGGTAACAAAAACCGGCTCACTGACAACAGCATTGTATTCTCTTGATGCCATAATAAAACTACCCTCTATAAACCATCACTTAACTACAATTTACTTCCATATATAACCATATAGCTACACTGGCACTGCATGGAATGCGCCGTTCGACAAGCGCTCAACCTTGAAATCAATGCCACAAGCAGGGCATGTAATAATTGACCCTTCTTCTGCTTTATCATCGATCTGCATATGAAACTTACATACCGGGCATAATACCCCATAAGCCGCAGTACTTTTATATTGCAGCTCAAACATATTATCCAGCACTTGCTTATCACACTCTCTTGCAGGTATCCCTTTGCGTATCCACTCTTCAACCGCACCCGCTTCATTGACATCGCCAAGAAATATTGCGCCCGCAACCTTACCCTGTTTGTAGATTATCTTTTTATAGACGTATGGCATCTCTTCATAGGGATAGTCTCCAGATTGTGCTTCAATACCTTCTCCCTCAGCACCACTTAAACCCAGGCAAACAAGATCTAGATCAAACACTCTGGTTCGTATCGAAGGAACACCATCATAGGTGACATTCACATCACCACTAACCATATTCTCACCTGCGATATTTCCCTGCTTCCACGCACGCAGCCATCCTGACTGTAGGCTTGCAGCTACCATTGATTCAGTAGAGAGCTGAGCTACATCCCCTGCAGCAAAGATATTCTGGGTATTTGTCTTTAGACCCGCATCAACAATGATACCTCGATCTGTATTCAATCCACCTGATGCCAGATAGTCGAGCACAGGCTCCTGTGGCGCTGCAACAACCAAAAGATCAGCTGATATTTTATTGCCACCTGTAGCAATAACACTGCGAAGGGTATCTCCATCCTGCTCTAGAAATTCAATATTGGATCTCTTTACAACTGTTATCTTTTCTTGACTTAGGCGTTGCTCAAGAATATTTGAAGCAACAGCATCTAAACTTTGACCCCACAACCTCTCTTCAGGAATAACAAGTGTGCAATCAATACCCAGACTACGGAGCCCTTTAAGCGCTCCAAATGCCTGATAACTTGATCCAAAGACAACCGCACGCTTAACAGAATCAATTTTTGAACCCAGTGCTTGGATATCTTCCAATTTATCCATATAGACAACACCAGCAGCGTTTCCCTGATCACAAGCCAAGCGTGCTGTTTTCGTTCCTGACGCAATTAACATTTTGTCAAAGAAGAGCACTTCACTCGTATTTAAAAGCACAGACTGCTCACGCAGACGAATCTCTTTGACCTTTGCAGCAGTCTTAAATTTGATACCCAGCTCAGAAAGTCGCTCTTTTTCTTTTACAGTACTCTGTACTGCTCCGGTTTTACGGCCAAAAAAATCACCCAGCATAGGCCGCGCATAAAAAGGATTTTCTTGCTCTTCAACAATGGTTATCTCACTATCCACTGATTTTCTATGGATAGCTTTTGCCGCTCTTCTGCCCGCAACTCCAGAGCCTAGAATGAGATATCGCTTCATGAAAAATGTCTCCTCGTAAATCTATTTATATTTAGCGCTCTAGGCTTGCACCTCTTATTCACACTCCTACCGATAATGCATTTTGGAATGGACAATACACACAAGCTTATCAATCACATAGAACCAACCTGAAAAAGTCAGGTATTCCAGACTGGCTGTCTACCTACTAATCTGTATCAATCGACTGTGGCTGACAGAGATTAGAATCATATACAGCCACTCGACCACAGTTCTTACAGGTATACTCTATCTTATCCAGCATAGATGAGCAGACATGCCTTGGGTCATCTACCGTTTTTTTACAAAATTCACACTCAAATGGCACACTGCCTTCGAATGGATGGCACATATGCCCTCGACCGCTTGCTCTTTTATTACATGTGGGACATACATATGTCTGTACGTGTTCATTACTCATATCATTCAATCTCCAATCTTTTGTTCGTTACGTATGTTAACTATGCAGCAAAATTTTGAGATACAAAGTCCCAATTCACTAACTTCCAAAATGCCTCTACGTACTTGGGACGGGCATTCCGATAATCAATATAGTAGGCATGCTCCCATACATCACAGGTAAGCAGCGGCTGTTTGTCTAGAGTAAGTGGTGTCTCTGCATTTGATGTATTCTCTATTGCTAGCGTGCCATCACTGTTTTTCACCAGCCAAGTCCAGCCAGACCCAAAGTTACCCACTGCAGATGCAGAAAACTTCTCTTTAAAGATTTCAAAAGAGCCAAAGGCATTAATAATTGCATGCGCCAGGTCACCATTCGGCTCAGCTCCACCTGGTGATGCAAGACAAGTCCAGTAAAAGGTGTGATTCCAGATTTGTGCTGAATTATTGAAGATTGCACCAGACGCTTGCTTTACAACATCCTCAAGTGCAAGCCCTTCAAGCTCAGTACCAGATATCAGATTATTGAGGTTAGTTACATAGGCCTGGTGGTGCTTTCCATAGTGAAATTCAATGGTCTCTCTAGAGATATAAGGCTCCAGAGCATCACTCTCATAAGGTAATACAGGTAACTGATAAGCCATCACAAGTCTCCATACATTGTTTGGTAGGATATTCCAGCCACATCTAACGTAGACCTACATATAGTACATTTAAACATTATTTGCCCATCTGTTTGGCTGTTATAACACCTTTCATATTGTGTTTTCTACGAATTATGTAGACCAATTCCCTCCCCCCCTGCTTGAGCAATAAATAAGTGATTACTCTTTGTCTATTCTGACACCCTATGAGTTTTCACCTATCGGCAAATCGGTTGGTATAAAACTTCACCGAAAGCCGCCTCATGATCAGTCATTTGCTGAGTGGCAGCTAACCTATCAAGCCCCTCATAGTTTGCTTGATATACCCTCGATAATCCATGACTTATTGTGTAAATACCGTTAATTAACCATCTAATGCGTTGTTTATTAAAGATATACATCATCACCCAGAAATAAGTGTCACACCAACATTATTGTTGATATATCAACTAGTGTCAAGCACGAACGTACAGAAATGACCGCAATCAAGGCAATCCTTCAGCTTTAAACCCTATTAGGTCTTATCCTTGCCCAGTAACCTGGTTTCCACGCCAGCAATGAAATATAGAAAATTTTTTATGGAGTCGCAAAATCTCTCCAGTAGATTTTGGGTTTTGATTATTCAAGCTGCCCTCTTCAACTTGCATCGGATGCGGGCATTCTGCCTCTGCTTTTTTCAAGAAGTCCGATTATATTAGCATCACCACTCGGCCTCACCTGACAACAATCTACCATTAAATACCTCTACTATCCTCCAAACATCGCACAGCATTTACATAAAGCCAAGAGAGGCAGATGATTTGTGCTAAAAATATATTTAATACCGCAAAATGCAACTATCGATAACCCATGCTAAAGTCAAAACCAATCAATATTGACTCCTGCCCCATCTATTCTGAATATCTATGAGAAAAACCCTACAAATAACACTTATAATTATTTTTGGAGTAGCTATGCATGGATGCAAATTTGCAGTTAACCAGCTTGCATTTCACCCAGATAATGTAAATACATTATCAATAAATCAACTACCCCAAGGAGTTGAAGAGTTTTTTGTTAACACATCAGATCATATAAAGATTCAAGGACTTTACCTTCCCTTAACAAACTCAGATAGGCTCTTAATTTACTTTCACGGTAATGCTGGAAATATTTACCACAGAATACCTGATCTCATTCAGCTCCAAAGATTTGGAGTCAACGTCATTGGTGTAAGCTATCGTGGCTATGGAAAGAGCGAGGGTACTGCAAGTGAGGAAGGTATATATCAGGATGGTGATGCGGTATTTAAATATGTTACTGAAACATTAGGATTCCATCAAAGTAACATCATTATATTTGGGCGTTCAATAGGCACTGCTGTTGCGATAAATATATCCAATAATAAGGAGATCGGCGGCTTAATTCTTGTTTCACCACTCACCAGTGGTAAAGCTTATGTAAAGGCACAGAACTTAAACATTTTCTCTTCCCTTGCCGGTAATTCTTTTAATAACTTAAAAAAGATAAAGAACATAAGAGCTCCGCTACTCATCATTCATGGCACAGATGATCGCATTATTCCTATTTCAATGGGTAAGGAAGTATTTGATAACGCCCCATCTAAAAAGACATTTATAAAAATTGAGGGGGCAAACCACAATAACTTGCAAGATATGTACGGGCAACCATACTGGGCATCTATATTTGATTTTATACAAAAACCTGGAATTGATTGAACATTGAAGGGACTGCCAAGCAGCCGATTTAGACACCTCGCGGCACTACGACTCACACCCAACAATCTGGCATTAGGCTACTAAAAATCATTATGGAAAAGCTAATCTCACAGCTTGCTACTTTAAACCTAGAATCCGCAGTTGGACGACTTGCAGAGTAGTTCTGACTGTTCGTCTGGCGTAGCAAAAAATGAGTTAATGGCCTCACCCTTAACGAGTTTTTTGTATAGTCAGGCGAGCAGTCAGGGCTGCTATGCATGTCGTAGCGTCTTCATCCAGCAGGTGAACAGCGGCGTAGTTAATAACCTTAATAATTTCATGGGGTTAAATCATGCTCTAAGCGGTCAACTGCGGAATCTAGGTTAAACTATCCACTAAGCATTAACCCACCTAAAAACTATACTTTACATCCAAAAACAGGCGGTCATTGTCACCTATGTGGGTAAATGGGCGTTTGTCCCCACTATGGTAGGCGACTATGCCACCTATTAGCCTGATATTTTCTGTCCATTCATAATCACCCTGTAAACGAGCAATTCCTCCACCCTCTTCTGGGGTTCCAAACAGAAGTGTCAGCAAGGTCATTTTTAAGCGAGCATGCATAAACTCGCCAGAGTATCGCAGGGCCGTTTGCCACTCATCTTTTTTTATTCCCTGAGCGGCCAGGGCTGAGTCATAACTGTGTAGGTGTCGATCAACCACCTCCAGTGATAAGGTCGTATCATCAAAGCCGGTATATTCAACACCCAGTAGCGTATCCGTTCGCTGTTTTTTTTGGCCGGGGAGCATTGTAAATTCCAGCCCTCTAAAGTGACCAACTTCACCTTTCAATAACCAGTTACCCAGTGCAACATTTGTGGCGGCACCCAGCATGGTTAAGCGGCTGTGTTCCAAACTTTTGGCACCCTCTCTTAGCTCTTGATGAGGCTGATCATCAAATATCCGTGCCCAGTAGAGTGAGAGATCCCAGCCACTAAAGAGACCATTGAGCGCCATGGCATATTCAAGATTGCTGCTACTGTGGTTTGGGGTGTTTTTTACTATGGGCATACCCTGCCCGGTATAGAAATCACTGCCAGGTTGTGCTGTCTTATTGAATCGAATCTCTTGAATAGTAAGGCCTGATAGATTCCAATCACTCCAGTAGTAATCCACACGTGCCATGGTGAGTGGCAGACGTAGATCCTCAATATCCACCAGCCCCAGCTCTCTCTGATCCATGGGGTTAAGCACATCAGTTACTCGGAGGTTATCGGACTTGCCCCAAACCACCAGTTGACGCCCCAGCTTTAGATCGACCGCACGGGTCAAACTACCTTGTACCCAGGCCTCCCCCAGCTCTGCTTCACTCTCTTGGCTATCAAGCTGTTCATGGGTGTAATCACTTCGACCTTGTATTTGGTAGACAAGATCATGAGAGAGACGCGTTTCTACATAGCCTTTCCAGCTATTGATGAGATCAACTTTAAGCTCAAGCTTAAGAGCACTACGTAGACGCGACAAGCCACGATGATCTGTTTTACCTACCGCAGGTGAACTATGTGTATAGTTATAGCTACTGGATAGAATCAAGGCCCCATTGAGTTGCCAAGGTGATGAGGAGGGATCAAATGCATCACTCTCCACTGCCTGCTCAGCAGCATCAAACCCAGTAAGCGCATCATCAAAGGCACCCTGCTCTGCTTCTACATCATCAGCAAAATCATCCAGGAGTTCCTCCATACCAGAGTCAGCTGGATCTACATCAAAACCATCCATGACAGCATCCAGCTCACTATTGCCGGCATTGGGCTCAGCCAACAACAGGGATGAATTACCACCTACACAAAACAGTAGTAGTATCAGCAGCAGTCTATTTCGTATCATCTCAAACAGTCACCAACCACCAACATAACGTCCCCTACAAGGGCTATTGAATCCGTAATCATGCTTATGAACGTGCTCGATACAGAGTGATATGCAATGGGCGTATATATTGATGGTGCGCACAACTTAGGCCATAGCACTTGCTTCAGGGCAGACACCAACAGTAGGCGCTTTAGGCGCAGTCTGCCCTACTCCTAGTTTGAAGGCGCACCAATTTCAACTTTTGCCGCAAAGACAAGTCTCCTGGTTTCAAATCAGAGCCCTTTCTCAAGACGGCGGAGACTGAACAGCTCCTGTTCAAGCGCCTGATTAAATTTTACATCGTAGAAATTAAGCTCTGTTTTATGCACCATTTTTTTATTCTTTTTGGTTGTCATGGTGCGCTTTGTTGCAGTCCATATACCATCAATCTGTTCTATCTTTGGAGAGTCCATATATTTGATACGTCCTCCCTCATTGACCCAATGTACACCACGTACAACCATGTAGTTATCCTGCCTTACGAACAGCACTGACTTAGTGTAACCCGTCTCTTCAATCTCTTCCTTTGTTTTTGGGATGGCTTCAATCACCCAGGCCTTAGCACCACGCACCTCTTTTTCATTGAGTATACGAAAGTCATAGGCATCCAGATTTTTGCTGGTCATATCTGAATAGTTAAAGTCCGACCCCATGAAGGAGCCACTCTTGTCACTGGAGGCAATGCGTTTTGATTTGCCCAGCGCCGGCAGATAGAGCCATTGGTCATCATCCTTACTGTATTCATCATAATCATAGGTTAAAAAACCGGTATCCTTTACATCCGCCGGCATCATGAAAAACATGATGCGCTGCTTATCATCCCCTTTATCTTTTGTATAGCTGCGAATCTTACGGGCACGCTTATTCCCGTTTTTATCGATCAGCGTCATTACCATATCTGACACTCCATTATCACCATCATCACGATCATCTACTAACTGCATAATCTGACGTGCTGTCAGGTCAGCTGCCTGTAGTGGCAGCACAGTGATCATCAGCATGATAAATAGCGGAAAAAATATCTGTTGCATTATCTACTCCTTAACAGCTGTTGTATCCAGCTTATAGATTAGCGTCATCAAGGCTGGTGCCAGAAAGAAATCTGCCAGCAACGCCATGGCGATGGCAAACCCGGTAAGCAGGCCAAAATTAAATAGGTTAGTCAGTATCGAGAACATATAAATGAAGAAGCCAATACAGAGCACGATAGAGGTCACCAACATGGCACGGCCTGAGGTTAGCAACGTGTGGCGTACAGACTCTGCAACATCACCTGTCTCCCCATGATAGCGGCGGAAGTTATGCATAAAATGGATAGTGTCGTCCACTGCCAGGCCAATCGCAATAGAACCGATCAGGATAGTAAAAAGATCCATGGGCAGATCAAGCCACCCCATTACGCCCACGGTGAGGATGATGGGCGTAAGATTTGGAATCATACTCACCAGGCCAATCCGCAGGTCACCCATCAATAGAATCATCATTAGGGTGATAACAACTACGGCAATAATATAGCTTTGCGTCATGCTATAAATGGTAGCGGTCATGGTACGGCCAAGCAGTGCATTGATACCTGTAACAGTGATCTCAACATCATTGCCTAGCTGCTGATGAAAGCGCTTCTCAAGATCAACAGCCAATCGATCCAGATAAATTGAGTCAGTCCATGGCATCTTTATAGTAAAGCGTGCTTTACTGAATTGACTGTCCACAAAATCCTCCAGATCATCAGAACCACTATTTTCAAACAGCAGGAACTCCTGTGCAATCAGGTCGCGATTCTCAGGCACTGTATAAAATTCCTCCTGATTCTCATTCAGGGCACGATTGGTCTCTTTAATAATATCTACCACTGAGAGCGTCTTACCAATGACAAGTGGGCCATCACTGATCTGCTCAATCTCATATTTGAGGCGATCTAGTCCCTGTATAATATGTGGTTCATACAGACCATTTTCTGTGCCCGTATCAACAATCACTTCAACCATACTGGCACCACCCATTTTCTGATCGAGAAAATCTCCAGCCTGGCGGACCGACATGGATTCCGGCATCCATTTATAAGGTTCATGAGAAAACCTGACCTGCATTGCACCCAGAATACCAACCGCAATAATCACGCTACTGAGCACAAGTACCAATCTATGGTGACCGGTTGCAAAGTTGGCAATGCCAACCATCACCCTATCCATCCTTTCATGGCGCTTCCCTGCACTATCACTGCTTTTTGCCTTTAATGGGATAACCGACAGCAAGGCGGGCAATAGCAAAATGGTAAAAAAGAGTGATAATAGAACACCGCTACTCGCCAATATCCCAAGATCAGAGATTGGGGCGACCTCTGCGCCCGCAAATGAGGCCAAGCCGGCAGCAGTGGTTAGACTGGTCATAACTATCGCCAAGCCTGAATGGCGCATGGCATAGACAATACTCTCCTCTTTATCATTACACTGCTGTAGATGACTAAAGAAAATTGCCAGCACATGCACCGAAGCGCCAACACCCACGGCCATTAGAAAGGAGGGCAAAATCTGGGTAGGCAACTTAAATGCAATGCCCGCCATGGCCATTACACTCAGGGTAGATAACAGTGAAAGAATAACCACTAAAAGTGGTAATACCACACCGGAGACACGACGAAACATAATAAACAACGCAACCGCTATGGTTGCTAAAGCAAGCCTGATAAAACGTGTCATATTGGTTTGCATGGTCTGTTTCAACATATACATCACTTCAGGACCACCACCAATACGCACCTGAAAATCAGGCCCATTGTAACGTTCAGCAATCTGATGTGCTGCAATCACCAATTCATTATTCTCTTCATCTGTAATGAACGGGCGCTCGGTATTGGCCGTTTTTACGTCAGCCTCAAATGTCTCATCATCAAACCCATCCAGCGCCTCTCCCACTTCTACCCCTATACTGCTATAGACGTCTGTTTTAATAACAATAACAGTAGTTGTGCTATCATCTGACAACAGCAGATTACGATAGAGCGGGTTATTCATCGCACGTTGTTTAATTGCAGCTAATGCATCATCATCAGATGGCCACTGCTCCAGAAGGTCTTCAACAATCAGTGTCGAAGCCTCACCACGTGTGTTACGGGCATTGATCAGGCTGGTGATATCATCCAGATAGGGTACATTGTCACGTAGCTCCTCATGTAACTGCTTAAGCTGAGCTAAAAACTTAAGATCAAATACATCTGCTGCTGTAACTGCAATCACCAAGACCCCATCTCGTCCAAACTGATTACGAAAATGGTCATAGGCAGTCATTGCCGGATCATCAGGATGAAGAAAACCTTCCGTTGAAGTATCCATGGTTAACTTAGAGAGCTGTGAGGCAAACCCAGCAATCAGAATAAAAACCAGAAATAGCACCTTCCAGTGGTTGCGATAGATGAGGTGTGCAAATTGTCCAAAGCCAGCTTCTATTTTTTGTCGTAACTGGATATCCATAGAGTTATTTCCTGGGTTTGGTATTTTGAATTGCCGCTAGGACCAGCTCACTCACCTGCTCTGCTGCCCGCACCATAGTGACGGTTTGATTAGGCGCCTTACTCTCAGCATGTTGGGCTATTATTCGCTGACGAATAGGCTCATTGACGGCGTAAAGCATGATACTGCCAATCACCATCATATGTACAAAGAAGCTATTAACCGGACGAAATATACCTTGTTTAACCCCATCCGCCAGAGCACTATCAAGTGCACCAAGCAACCGGTTCATATGAGCTAACGCATGATCAGGTAGATGGCTACCACCACTGGCGACCTCACGCAGCATAATGGGTGCCGTGTATCCCATTTCTTCTGTGTTGCGTGCAATAACAAGCACAAACTGTCGAATCTTCTCTTCACTGTTATCTGCCATCGATACCGCAGATGCGACATCATCTGCAATACCACCCATGACACATTCCAGGACAGCATGATAAAGAGTCTCTTTATCACCAATACGATAATAGAGCGTCGCTTTGTTTACATTAGCTCGCCGGGCAATCTCATCCACCCTGGCGCCACCATAGCCCTTTTCTGCAAATTCATCCGCAGCAGCCCGTAATATTGCATCACCACAGCTCTTTCGGCGCACTGTCTCTGAAGCATCCAACATAGCCCTAACCGTATAGTTTAACTAACCAGTTAGTTTAGATTTAACCAAAATAATGTCAAGTGTTATTCAAAACCACTGGTGATAAATGCGGGCTAGCAATCCAGCTCACCAGGGTCTACATTTAAAACTAAGATAAAGTCCTTTAAATTTAGTAACCTGCCATAACTCAATGTTTATAACAATCTGCCGATATTTATTCCTATACGAGTCAATGAGAAAGGTGAGCTGTGACAATTAAAATCAAATTGATGGTAGGTGGGGTAGCTATTGGCGCCCTGCTTCTAGCTGTACTGATTATTGCGCGCCTCTCTTTTGAAAATCTCAGCAACGGTTTCGAAGAGATCATGGAGAAAGCCAGCACCGGCGTTAATAACGCCCAGACCACTGAATCCATGATCATTCATGCAGACAACAATCTATCCAATATTTCCAGTGGCATGTCAGCCATTGCCGATGATATTGCCCACACCAATCAGACTGTGAAGATTCTGGCCCGTAAAATAGAATCCGTCTCCAGCACCCTTGACGAACTAACAGCAAGCATGGAAGAGGCCGTAGAAGAAATGCCTGAGGGAGAAGCACGCTATAGCCTGGAGGAAGCAACAGACGCAGTTGGAGACATCAAGGAGTCCATGCGCAGAGAGGCTATGATCAACCTTTCCAATACCATGCAAAAGATGGATGAATTTACACAGAGCATAGAAGTGCAGGTTCAAGGAGTAACAACACTGACGGGAGAACTTAACAAAGTTACACAACTCAGCTCAGAGGCGGTCTCAGTAAATCAGGGTATCAGCACCCTGTCTAAAACCTTTGATGATGAGATCAGCAGCTCAAGTTTCACCATCACCATTTTTTTACTGGCCACCCTAGTCCTCTCCTTTGTAGCAGCAATCATGCTCACCATAACCATTACCAAGCCTCTAGAGAGGGTGACAGCGATTGCAAAGGATATTGCAGAGGGAGAGGGAGATCTAACCAAACGTCTTGATGAGTCCAGCAAAGATGAAATTGGTGAACTGGCCCACTGGTTCAATATTTTCGTTGCAAGGCTTCAAGTACTAATCGGCGAGGTTCAACGTTCTTCCGCTGATTGTCTCAGTGCAGTACAAGAGCTATCAACAATCAATCATAAAAGCAGCGAGGGAATCACGCACCAACAGCTACAGACTGAACAGGTTGCAACAGCCCTTACCGAACTGGCCTGCACAGTGCAGAATGTGGCCCAAGATGCAACCCGGGTTGAGCAGGCAGCAGTAAAAGCTGATGAACACGCCAATGAAGGAGCTCAAGTGGTCAACCTAACCACAAAGAGCATCAACGCCCTGGCCCAGGAAGTCGAGAAATCAGCCGATGTTATTCTGCAGCTTGGTAAACAGAGTAACGAAATTGGCGCCGTTCTCGATGTCATCAAAGGAATCGCCGAACAGACAAATCTACTTGCCTTGAACGCAGCTATTGAAGCCGCCCGCGCTGGTGAGCAGGGACGAGGGTTTGCAGTAGTTGCTGATGAGGTCCGCACCCTAGCAGGGCGCACCCAGCAGGCAACCCAGGAAATTCAGGAGATGATTGAGCGTGTTCAGATCGGCACTGAACAAGCCGTTAAGGTGATGGAACATGGCCGTACCCGCGCTCATGAAAGCGTACAGCAAGCAGATAGTGCACGGAACGCCTTGAAGGAGATCACCTCATCCGTGGCAGGGATAAAACAGCTAACCATTCAGATTGCCAATGCTACTGAGCAGGAAAGCACAGTGACCGAACAGATCAGCCAGAGCATGGATGTCATCAACGGAGTTGCTAATGAAAACGGTCAATTTAGCCAGCAAGCTGCGACCAACAGCGAGCAACTCTCAGCAATGGCCTACCAGCTCCAGAAGTTAGTTGGAAGGTTCAAAGTATAGTCACTATTAGCAGTACAGACCCCGCTTAACAACGCTCTACAAGGC
>Ga0316190_10001854_pt1 | contig 15338 bp, 17 predicted proteins | sample Eddworburrow2_MG_FD_204929 | JGI IMG/M metagenome (GOLD analysis project Ga0316190, IMG submission 204929) | Coastal sediment microbial communities from Maine, United States - Eddy worm burrow 2 | ecosystem: Environmental > Aquatic > Marine > Coastal > Sediment | place: USA: Maine | collected... | reverse complement strand
CTGGAAATTGGAGAACAAAAAAGCTCTATTTACTCCTAGAGAACCGTACGATCTTTTGGTAAATAGAGCTTTAAATTCAAACTGGCGGGCCCGACCGGATTTGAACCGGCGATCTCCTCCGTGACAGGGAGGCGTGTTAGGCCAGCTACACCACGAGCCCGCATTTATATGTCGCTAGATGTATTTACATCTTTTGACTTCGGTAATATTACCATCTCAAGGTGTTAATTGCAATACAGATCCTTAACTATTTCTAGTCAGGTAGTGTGATGTACAATCGGAACGGCTGCTGCTCTTTACGATCATTAAGCGTATCAGACACGTCTTTGAGCGCAAAAACAATGTGCGCTCCCCTAGCGCCATCGCCTTTATCCTCAAGATTCTTAACAATTTCCAGCGCATAACCCGTCTGATATGGAATCACCCGTATACCAGACACCTGGCCCTCGGGCAAGTTCAACAGTGTATCGACTGTCGCCTGCGATACATTGCGGTTGCTGGCGTTGACTTCACCAAATTCCCCGCCGCTATCTGCAGTGATGGGATCATCTGAGTGTTCGCGGGCCACTTCAGCAAAATCCTCTCCCGCTTCGAGCTTAGCCAGAACTTGCCTAGCCCTGCTTTCAGTCTCGGGGTCCAAGGCCCTAGTCACTTTCTGAATCAGCAGCTCATTAGACAAACTACGTCGGAAGTCTTTAACAGACCAGTTCCAGTAGTTCCTCAACACGTCTTCTAATATGTCGTCGCTACTGCCCAAGCGGTTTTGTTCGCGGGCAATGCGAATCTGCTCATCTATTTCTGACTCTGTAACGCCAACACCCAGCTCATTCGCCATAAGCTTGACATATGCCAGACTCACCACGTCATCTAACGCTCGCTTTTTGTAGCTGGATAATTGATCTCGGCCAGCCTCAGTTTCAAAACTCAATTTTTGCTGGGTTTCGTAGTAATGGATATAGTGACGTAACTCAAACAGGTAATTCTCGTAAGACACTAGATCATTCCCTATCCGCGCTACTGGAAACGGCACAACCTTGCTAACCTGATACATAAACCTACTGGTAGTTTGCTGGCGATAAAACAGCAACACCGATACGGATGTCAACACAAGAACCGTAGCAATAAACAATGAGGTCGTCAGAATTACAATGCGATGCTTGGAATGCTGTAGTGGATATATATATTTACGCGCGCCACCCAGTATGTCTTCACGATGCTCGGCAACGTTTTCATTGGTAATGCGCGGAACTCTACCGTTCTCACGGTTTTCCTTTTTCAGTTGTCGCTTTTCTTTTAGCGCCCGGATTTTCTTTTTCATTATTCACTATCTCCCTGTTCTTGTGGCGAGGCCTGTGACGCCGTTGTGGCGATACCTCTGGCTCGTAATAGTCCTAATAGCTCGTGCTGGATATGTGCTGGCTTGTGTACATCATGTATGACCAAATTACCAACAAATGTCTGTACTGTTATTGTACCAAAACTAAGCAGTGTTTCTTGCACACCAGAAACTTCATAATTGACCATCTGTATCTGATTGAGCGCGAGATCAATAACTTTTTTATTAAAAAAGCCTTTCTGCGTCACCTGAATAAACCGCTGATCCGTCACAATATACACACTGAAATACCAATAAACCCAAGACGGCATCATAATAATAGCCCCCAAAACAAACCCTGCTGCCAGTCCGCCAATAAGGTAGCTCATCTCTGGCTTGATGAAAGACGGAATCGTCCCGAGTAAAATTGCGAACATGAACAAGATCAGCCCCTTGCGCATCACAACCGGATGCTTACGGAACACCAACAAGACTTCTTCCCCCTCGTATTGGCCACGAAAGGTGTCTTTAGCTTTTCTTGCCATAAGCTTATTTTACAGTTTATTTACAGCATATGCTACCGACCACCAGACTACATGTTAGTATTTATGATGTAGAATGTGTGTACGACCCTGTAGTTCAATGGATAGAACAATTCCCTCCTAAGGAGTAGATCTGCGTTCGAATCGCAGCGGGGTCACCAAAATTATAGATATGCAAAAAACCGCAGCAATAGTTATCTGCGGTTTTTTAACTTAATTACCACAGGCTACTTACTTTTTGGATTTTTTCTTGGGCTGGGTGAAACTGGTGTGCATTGGTTCGTAATCATACAGTTCGTTTTCAGCAAACCAGTGCTTTATTTCCTCTTCGGCTTCTTTTTCATCGCCTGAGGCATGGATAACATTTGCTACACCAGCACCGACTTTGTCAGCGTGAGCAAAGCTAATGTGGGCGTAATCACCGCGAATTGTTCCTGGCAAAGCTTCTTTTGGCTCGGTTGTGCCGACCATTTTACGTACAATCTTAACTACACCGATACCTTCTAGAACGATGGCGATGACGGGGCCTTCTTGCATTAGGCCAACAACTGAATCAAACGCCGCCTGCCCTCTGCGAGAAATCATTTTGCTAATCTCTTCATAGTGGTGATGGTAGTGATCAACGTCAGGTTGTAGCATTTTCACGCCAACTATTTTCAATCCCACGCGCTCAAAACGTGTAATTATTTCGCCTGATACCCCACGCATTAGTGCATCGGGCTTGAGAATTATTAGTGTTCTTTCCATTTTATTTTTACTCCTGTTTCTTTGATTATTGACCCCAGTATACAAACAAAACCCCAAACCTCAAACCAACACCTCCAAAGATTGTACAATTAATTATACGACCGTTAGGTTAATTGGACACCTTACATAACGATAGCTGCGAGCGGAATCGGCGACGGAGCTCTTTATCGTTATCGATATGGTCTGTCTGGATATACGTCACCCACTCCGTAACACCGTAGTGACTAGATGCAATGAACACCTTGTCCTTACTCTCAAAAGGGTGAACCCACACACTCTGTTGCAAAAGCTGGAAACCCATAGATTGGATTTTCTGCATGAAGCCAACTCTACCGTCGCGCTTAGTCTCTGGTATATCAAACATGGCCAGGTGCCACTTACCATCCCACGTAGTCGGCGCCTCTATGGCTAAACTGATGATTTTTGATCCGCCGTCGAGCTTTCTTAGTCAACTCAATACCGTGGCTGTAGTCCCCCCGCACAAGCCCCTGCGTCTTTAGATAACTGCGCATTTTGCTCAACCTTCGCTGTTTCTATCTCTCGTCCAACTTCTTAAACAGCACGTCCAATGGCTTCTCCAACATCTGCACTGCATTCGGCGCCACCAACATAACCCCCGTTACCGTGCCCAGGCTAAGCGCTATCAATAACGCATCAACTGCTTCGCTGCTTTCTTTATTGCGTGCCATGTCCTATTAATTATACGACCGTTATGTTAATTGGACAATAGCACTACTGCTGGAATTGTTTTTTTGCCGTGCTGTTACAATGGAGTTATGCTTTACGCGAAACTTAAAACGGACTTTTTGGAGTACTTAGAGATTGAGCAAGGGCGCTCGCAAAAAACTATCCAAAATTATGACCACTACCTGACCCGCCTAATTGATTTTGCCGGCGACATACAGATATCGGAAATTGACCAAGATATGGTGCGCAAATGGCGGCTGTGGCTCAACCGACTAGGCACTAACACCTCAGACGAGTTACAAAAAAGCACTCAGAACTATCATCTGATTGCCCTGCGCAGCTTTCTAAAATTCTGCGCTAAACGCGACATCAAATCCCTGTCAGCAGAAAAAATTGAGCTAGCTAAAGCCAAACGAAAACAAGTTACTTTTCTAAACCCAGAAGAGCTTGAACTGTTGTTTAACGCCCCCGACCTAGAAACGATAACTGGGGTACGTGATCGGGCAATTCTGGAACTGCTGTTTTCTAGCGGCCTGCGTGTTTCGGAACTAGTGGCGCTTAACCACGAAGACGTAAATCTGAAACGCAAAGAATTCATGGTGCGTGGCAAGGGTCAGAAAGATAGACCAATTTTTATTAGCGAAGCTGCTACTTGGTGGCTCAGACAATACTTAGAAAAACGCCAAGACAACAGCAAACCCATGTTCATACGTTATAGCGGTAACCGAAAGGTTTCTACTGATGGCAACCACAACAGACTAACCGCCCGCAGCGTACAGAGGCTGGTTGCGCGCTACGCCTTATTGGCCGGTATAACTAAGACCGTTACTCCGCACACTCTACGCCATTCGTTTGCTACAGATCTACTAATGAATGGAGCTGACCTACGCTCAGTTCAAGCTATGCTCGGCCACAGTAACATTGCTACTACTCAGATCTACACCCACGTCACCGATCCGCATCTAAAGTCGGTTCATAAAAAGTTTCACCGCTCCGAGGGAAAGTAACCCCAGCTCGACATAAACGATCCCTATCGACCACGTCAGAGGCATCGCAAAAAATAGAAAAGTTACCCCCTCCCCGTGCTACCTCTGATGTTTACGAGAGGTCGAAGAGACCCTAGATAGGCTCTTCAATCCACGTCATCTTGTGCATGTATATTGACGAGAATCCTAGCACGTTAGAAAAATTACAACCAATGTGAGATGTACTTACCTCGCAGCCTGCCACCAGCTCCATGCACCTTATATCACCGTAGTTACCCCCTGGTACAGTGACCACAGACGAGTCGCTGTGGCTCGAAGACGAGACTGCCCCCACAAAATAGTCCGGAATGTCGAAGTAGGCCAGCAAAGTACTTCGATCACACTGGTTTGGATTACCGGCGTCGTATGCTGAATAGAAATTAGCTCGGAAACTCTCGTTTATCTGCCCAGGATGGCAGATGAAAAGAGGTGGTGGATTACCAGCTGCGAAGTCGGCAGCGTTCTGAGGTGCACCACAGAACAGTTCAAAATCTACTTGATATTTACAACCAGCCTCAACCCTAAATGTGGTAGTCCCTGTTCGCGTTGCAAGATCAAGATCAGGAGTAGTATAGCGGAGACCCTGTTGCCCAGCGAATCCAGGGTCTGCTGGATTGCCGTTATACAGGACATCGATCATCAGCGGCGCAGTTACTATATTACCGCCCGAAGCAACCCAAGCGATGGAAGAAAGATTAAACGCGTTAACTGTCTGCCCAGCAAGGGTTGGGCAGCTGCCTGGTGACACAACACACGGCGGCGAAGTGTAGGCTCCTGGGTTGGCATCATAGATGGCTTTATCAATGAACTCAGTTCCTGTACCTAGTGGAATCCTGCAGACTTCTTGCTGAGCTGGAGGGGTTCCCCCACCGTAACAATTGTCAACAATATTCGCACCCGGCACGGCATCGCTGATAACGTCCAACCGCTTACAAATGCCGTCAAAAGCCTGCAAGGCTACCTCGGGGACTTCTGGATCATTGGAGCTAAACGGCACGCTGACCCGCAGCCTCCTGACGACATCACCAGCTCTGGCCGTGACATCTACGCCTACTTGAGCCCCTTTGAATTGTACGCCGCCACCGGTGCCATCCAGGGCAGAAATCGATATCTTGGCGTCGTTATAAACGGGCCGGATCCGAGCAAAAAATGTATCCGATGCGGCAGCCGCTAGTCCATTAATGTTCACGACGCACGGCTCGGCAACACCGGATCCAGAACATGGCACTTCAACCACATCACCTCTGGTTGCGGTATCGAAATTGTGTGAGCCTGTCCCAGACCCCCTACACGGCGCTAGATACATATACTCTGTTTGCTGCAATAGCTGGTCTCGATCGTAATTGGTTCCGCCAGGGTTCACACGAGTTAGATCAAGTTTCAAAACGGGCGGCGCATCGGCTGGATACGAGGGTGGAAATGTCGCTGGCAAGCCCGTACAGAGAGGTAAAGGGCCCAAGTCGTTGGGCGCTACTGGATTACCCCACGAAACATTTAGGCTGGCGAAATTATTACCATTGGACGTTCTCAGCTCTACTAGCTTTGACTTGTCAGAACCGATGTCATAATTTAGCGAGCCTGGAGCCTGATCATAAATTGCGCAGGTATAGGCAATCGTGCCATCCGCGCTTAAGCGGCCATCGCCGAACGGCCCTAAATTGCCAACTGCACAATCAGTCTTCGAAGGCTGATCATATGGGGGAGTTTTATCGACAATCGCCTGGATAACGTCGTTGATGCCTGACTCGGCGGCATACAAAGCCTGGCGGCTCAACTGACGATCAACAGCCTGGCGCTGTTCGCGTTGCATTAGTCGTGTAAAACCTATGGTTATGAGCGCCAAAATCACCATCAATAACGATGCGACAATTATTGACACGAACCCTTTTTGTCTTTTGTTACGCATACTACCCATTAAATAACTCCTACAGCCTCTTTGTTGCTACTACTGATAAATTTGATACTGCACAGAACTCGGCACCTGTAAAAACTGTTCTACAAGTTTTATTAACATCGCCAGCGTTAACTATATTGAACAAATCATCGGCACCGTAAGCCACGCTTATATTGATCTTCTGCACATCAACCCCGATTGTTGTTATTTCAAACCTAGTTAGCCGCATATTTTCGCTTAAGAGCTCACGCCCATCAATATCCGCGCCGTTATCTAGATCGGCTGGACCACTAGCCCCGTCACAGACTGCTGGCTGATCCACCCACAGTACGCGGCGTTTTTCCTTAGTTCCTGAAGCCGGCGAGGTTTTCAGCTGTCGGTCCATAGCATAGGTGTAGCGCTGCCGACCTAGGCAAAAATAGTTGGCATGATTGTCGGGTGTAACCTCGGGACCAGTGACTATTGTTGCCGACTGGTGAACGACACTGTCGGTAGAAAACCTAATTGCCTCACTAATTTCTTCTACTACATTGCGGGCAGCCTCTTGGACTCTGGCCTGCGTCACACCCTGGCGATACAATTTGGTTACCTGTAGGATTCCGGCAACCGCCAACAACAAAATCAGAGAAAAAATAGTGGTGGCTATGAGCAGCTCAATAATAGTAAATCCAGCAGACTCTGTCCTGTTTAGTTTTTCGGTTGAGCCAGTGGTCATTACAGCGTCCCCACTCTGTAGAAGAGAGAGACCGTACCCGGCTCATTCGATGTAGTATTAACGCGTGTCCAGGTTACGTTAACCTCATATGTTCTGGTATTGCTACCGACATTAGGAGTTACTGTAATTGAATACAAGCCCCTACCCTGTTCTCCATCGGTGTCGGCGCATATATCCGCAGTATTGACGGGCTCCTTCTCTGCCCCAGCCGCCGCGCCCTCTTTAATGCAGAACGTGTTGCCCGAGCTAAGGAGGTCATAGTCCGTCGGATTGGCTTCATAGTGCGTTTTTAGAAGTTCTAGCTGCGATTCAGCGATCTTTAGGGCTTCGGTGCGTTCCTGCGCCGCCCGTCCAGTTTGCGTGGCTCTGTTAGCTATGCCAAACGACGCCCCTAATACCAGACCAATGACCGACATGGCTATAAGCACCTCTACTATGGTGTCGCCCCTCTGCCTAAGTTTAGCCCCCATCGGTCGCCGAAAATTATTCATCAATTACACCCCACATTGTAGTCGTCTATGTCTAATCTTACACCGCCGCTACCTTTTGAGCCAATGGTTAACGAAGCCTTCCTATTGCCTCCATCGGTTAGACAGATAACCATTCCGCCCTCGGCAGTAACAAAGTTAGCTGAGGAGAGAGTATTGATCCGGTTGACTGCGTTTGATTTTGCTACGCCTTGTGTGCTGCCCAATATGCCGCCGATCTGCACAGACTGGCCTTCGGATACTTTGTTTGTTGGGGTTGTACCTTCAAAATTCGTAACAATACCGATTATGCCGAACGATGACGATGCCGTGGGCGGAGAGACATCAGCATTGAATATCCTGCCAAATTCCACACCGTTACCCAGGGTTATTTCTGTGACGACATCGTTAAAAGACAGGTCTAAAGGCTTGGCGACTGCCACAGGTTCCGCTTCATCAATATTCAATACTGGTGAATCATTTGAGGATAACCGTCGACCAGCCAGCGTGTAAACTAGTAGCTTGTCGTCGTTGCCATCGGGAGAAAACTGCAAAGCTTTGCCGACGTGTAGACAATTCTCATTGCTACCCAGCTCTTCACCTGCACTGATGTAAATATCTGGACCCGAGCCCAAAACTCGACAGCCGATTGTGCTGTTGGTGGGGAAAAATCCCGTCGGAACATCGTTGATTAGATCCCCTACTCTACTCTCTAGGTCCCTGACGCTCTGGGCGAATTGCACGTTCCTCTGAGCGGCCGTGATGTTTGATACGGCAACGAGCAGCAGAAAAGAAGTCAATGCGATAAATAGCATGACTTCTACCAGCGTGTAGCCCTTGGGATCTGACACTTTTTTCCGCCCAACTGCCTCGGCCGCTTGTTTGCCAATAGCAAACCTACCCCTAGTTCTCATGAGATAAATTATAGCATAAGCGGATCTAGGTGAGGAGGGCTAAAAGTAGATAAACGTGTCGGTGTACCAATTCAGGAAATCGCCCCCGACTAGATAGACTGCGAACAGCCCTATAATCAGAAATGGCCCAAAGGGAATTTTAATTTTGGATTTATTTTTGGATTTTGCTAATTTTGGTATAGCTACAACCAGCCCAAAAACTGATGCGAAGAACAAGGCCATCCATGTCAGGAACGGATCACCCAAGAATAAACCCATGGCAATGCCCAGGCGATAATCTCCATCACCTATCCACTTGCCGTTAGAAACCTTGTTAAGAACCCAGAATAGCCCTGCCCCAACTGCTAATGCTGCTGTGGTGGCTACTAATGAGTCGACCAGTGTTTTGTTGTTGGCAAAAAATTCAACTACGCGGTGGGCTAAGCCAACCAGCGCGAGGGGATACACAATCTTGCTGGGCAACAAAAACCATTTCAGATCAGACACAACCAACGCAGCCATCAACACTAAGCCAAACAGCCACAGCCCAAACATGACGGTAAATAGACCCGTTAACTGGTAGGGCAACAGGAGATGTGAAACCACGAAAGCCGCACCCAGCCCAAGTTCTACCAGAGGATAAAACCAAGATATTTTCTTATGACAGTGGCGACATCTTCCGTTTTGCAATGTCCAGCTGACCAGAGGAATTAGATCAACCGCCTGCAGTTTATGGTTACAATGATTGCAAACAGACCGGCCTTTTACCCAGTCTTTGCCAGCGTGCATACGGTCGGCTAGCACAAGAGCAAAACTACCAAAAGCCGTTCCAACCACGAATATATATATACTAATTAGCACGTCCATGGTGCTAGTATCGTGCATTTAGTGGAAACTGGCAAGCCCGTGGAAGGATATTTGATGCTTAGCGCCTTAGCTGCTCCTGGAGCGTTGGTCCACGCGCGTAAAATCAAAGAGCGCCTGAGCCTTAACGGGTCAAGCGCTCCTTGGATTTAACTGTTGTTACCTAGTTCTCTTAGTTACTGCCGTTATCGACACAGTACGAGGCTCCGCCTTCAAGACCGACTACGAGTGCGAAGTCTCTGGCGTTAGTCGAGACCACTGGTGTCTCACCGCCATCACAGGTAGCCTGGGCATCGTAGAATATCTCTGTTTCATCTGGTCGCGTTGTAACATATGTCCCGAATGTGAACTGACCACCCTCAGGCCTCATGAACGTATCAGCGTGGGTTCCTGCAGGATCAGATGGATCAGAAGACTCAATGTAGCGCTCCTCAAAACCGCCTGCGAATCCACTGTTCGCGTCGGTACCCTCCGTAGGTATATCGCCCCTGTTATTACCCGTGTAATTACTGATTTCTGTAGATATTCGTGACACTATGTTTTTGCGGGCTTCGTTACGTTGGTTCTTCTGCAGTTGCGGTACGGCGACCAATACGATTAACAGGATCAATCCAGCAATAGCCAGAACGATCAAAACCTCGATTATCGTAAATCCGGTTTCTTTCCTATTCTTTAGTGATGTTTTTAACATTTTCCCCCCTTTAAAAAGTGCCCATGTATTTTTTAGCTTTATGTATTCAATGATAATGGGTATCGGTTAAAAACACAAGCGCTTTCACGTGCCCTAGCCGACCTTCTGCGACAAGCTAAACTATGTTCTGCCCAACCAGACCATAAATCGGCAGCAAAATAGCTGCGACAATGACTATTGCAACCACACCCAGTATCACCATCAACACTGGCTCAATTACTGTAGATATGGACCTGATCTGATTATCAACCTGTTTTTCGTAGTAGTCAGCGGTTTTATCTAGCATCTGCTCTAAGGACCCTGAATCTTCGCCAATCTTTATCATCTGTGGGACTAAATCCAAAAAGTTCGGATCATCTTGCAGCGACTCTGAGAGTGATTTTCCTCCCCGAACCTTGCCAGTAGCGGTGTTTATTGACCTCTCTAGGTGCACGTTATCTACGGCATTGGACACGATATTCAGTACCTGTATCAGCGGCACGCCGCTAGATACTAATGTCGTACCGGTCCTGGAAAATCTGGCCATGTAGACCTTTGTAAACAGTGCGCCAATTGGCCACATTTTGATCTTAAGCTTGTCTATAACTTCCTTGCCGGCCACCGTACGCGCCCATCTAGTTGTCAGGAAGATCAGTATACCAATAGCAATAAGAATAAATATCCAGTAGTTAACAAAGAAGTTAGAGACAGCCAATAGCACCCTGGTTAACAGTGGCAATCGGGCACCGGGTATACCATCGTAGAGCTGAGAAACCTGTGGTAACACACTAACCAACATGAATGTGATAACTGCCACCATAACTAGCAAAACAATCACCGGATAGATCATGGCCCCCCTAACCTTGCTAATCAATTCGGCGTCTTTTTCTTGTTGATTTGCGATGCGCTCTAGAGCTGCGTCTAGAGTACCTGAAGTTTCACCAGCTTCAACCAAACTAACGAATACTGGGTTAAACACCCGGGGGTGCTTAGCAAGTGACGCCGAGAATGCCTTACCGCCCTCAACGTCGCCAATAACCTGCAAAATAACAGTCTGCAAAGATCGACTCGTGGTTTGATCTGCAACCGAACGCAGACTTTGCACCAGGGGTAGACCTGCATCAATTAATGTAGATAGCTGGCGAGAGAAAATTACCTTATCTTTGCTAGTTATCCGGGAGCGTAACCTGCCTAACAGCCCCCCCGTGCCACTAACAGACACATCGAGCAAGGCCAGACCACGACCTTTGACAAACACGGCCACAGCCTTTTCGTTGTCAGCCTGAACTGTGCCTTGAACTTTCTTGCCCGTAGCAGGATCACGAGCTGTATATTGGAACTGTGCCATCTATTCTAGCCCCTCATCAGCCTATCAAGCTCCTCTAAGTCTACCGCGTAATTACGAGCTTCGTCATAGCTTATTTTGCCAGCGTGTATCATATTAACCAGCGTCTTATCCATAGACTGCATTCCGTATTCTGCCCCAGTCTGAATCACTGCATCTAGTTGGTGCGTTTTACCTTCACGCACAATGTTCCTAACAGCTGGCGTAGCTATCAATATCTCGGCTGCCGCTAGCCGTCCGCCGCCAATAGAAGGCACTAGACGCTGTGAAGCTATCGCCATGATTATGTTGCTCAGCTGAGAACGAATCTGCGGCTGCTGGTGTGGTGGAAAAACGTCAATCATTCTATCAAGACTCTGCGCGGCCGAGTTGGTGTGCAGAGTGGCAAACACTAAGTGCCCTGTTTCGGCAATAGTTATTGCGCTAGCAATAGTTTCAAGATCACGCATCTCTCCGATCAAAACTACATCGGGATCTTGACGCAAACTTGAGCGTAGTGCTGCCGAGAAAGAAAATGTATCATAGTGGACTTCACGCTGAACCAAAACTGATTTTTTAGATTTGTGCGTAAATTCAATCGGATCTTCAATAGTTATTATGTGGTGCGAGCGCTCGGTGTTTATTTTATCGACTAGCGCAGCCAAAGTAGTTGATTTACCAGAGCCGGTTGGCCCCGTAACCAGCACCAGACCCCTAGGATATTCAGAAAATTTACCAACAATTTCGGGCAAACCTAATTGTTCTATTGATAAAATATCGTTCGGAATCAATCGAAGCGCCGCCGCTATATTACCTCTTTCGTGAAAAGCGTTAACACGGAACCGCCCCAGATCACCAAAAGCGAAACTGAAGTCAAATTCCTTGTCTTTGAGCAAGATCTGCTTTTGATCTTCGTCCAAAATGGCGAATACCAAAGTCTCGACTGCTTTTTCGCTCAATATTTCAGACCCTGCCACGGCTCGCAAAGACCCGTCTATACGTAGCATCGGCGCCAGACCAACCTGCAGGTGTAAATCCGATGCCTTATTCTTGACAACCTCTTCTAGCAAGAGCTCTATTCTCGGTTGTGCTGATTGTGCTGCCACCCTTTTTCTCCTATCTTATTCTTTTGCGCTGTCTGTTTAATTGAGAGTCTAGGACTCCTCTGCGGACACTCTGTTAACCTCAGACACTGTGGTCATCCCACTCAAGGCCTTTAGATAGCCGTCTTGCCTCATAGTTATCATCCCTTCGGCTTGTGCAGCCTTCTGAATCTCGATACTTGTTGACCGCTTCAAGATTAGATCCTGTATAGCCTCCGTTACCTCGAAGACCTCATACAACCCCATCCTGCCTTTATACCCATCGGGAATCTCGGGCTTCTGCTTGCCCTTGAATAAAGTATAAGCGTTTTCGGTCGCAAGAGGCAAGCTAGAATAGCCTAAATTTTTCGCCACCGAAGTGACAGACTTCTTGTCTTTAGGTAATAGCTTGCCTATGGCTGTGTGAATCGCTTCGGTTTCAGCCTTGGTGGACTTATAAGACACCTTTTCTTTGCCTATACGTCTAACCAGACGCTGACCGATAACAGTGTGCACAGTGCTAGCGATCAAAAATGGCTCAATGCCCATATCTAAAAGACGCGGCAAAATTCCGGCTGCAGAATTAGTGTGCAGCGTCGAAAATACCAAGTGACCCGTCAAGGCCGCCTGGACTGCCAGCGTGGCCGTTTCTTTATCACGGATTTCCCCGACCATAACCACGTCGGGATCTTGACGCAATACAGAACGAAGACCAGACGCAAAAGTCAAACCAACATCGGCATTAACCTGGATCTGATTTATGCCCGGCATTTTATACTCAACAGGATCCTCAAGCGTAACGATATTTATTTCATCACTTTTTATTTCTTGCAACAGTGCGTACAGCGAAGTTGACTTACCAGAGCCGGTTGGACCACTGGTCAAAATCATTCCGTTAGGCCGCTCCAGCCCTTTTCTGATCTTACGCAATGATCGCCCAACGTAGCCCATGTCCTCCAGCTTCAGCGACGTTCCGCTTTTGTCCAACAGACGTATCACGACCTGCTCACCCCAAACAACCGGAGATATCGCAATACGCAAATCGATCGCTGAGCCGCTAACCGCTATTGAAAACTGACCGTCCTGGGGGATTCTATGTTCGTCAATTTTCAAATTAGAAAGAATTTTAATCCTAGATACCAGCGGTGCTTCTGTGCTTTTTGGTAATTGCATAATCTCACGTAGCACGCCGTCGACCCTGACCCTAATCTTGAGCATCGACTCTAACGGCTCGATGTGGATATCACTGGCGCTATTTTTGGCTGCGTAATCCAGGATGCTATTCAGAGCTTTGCTGATTGGTGAATCATTCGATATAGTTTTTACCTTGGCGGCGGCTTCTTCCTTCTCCTCTTCATCGCTGTGCTCTTTAATCTGAGTATCGAGCGCAGTGGTCACGTCCCTGTTAATGTCGCTTCTGTACTGCTTTAAAACATTACGTATTCCCTCTTCGCTAGCTACATAAACCTTCAAGGCTCGACCAATTTTTTTGCTAATAAAATCAGCAGCCTGAACGTTATCGGCGTCCAACATCGCAACTATTAAGCGGTTCTGCATTTCTCCCAGTGGGACCGCCATGTATCGCTCAGCGATTTCCGCAGGTAGCATTGATAGAACTTTTGGATCAATCGTTGCCTGCAACAAATTCACGTAAGGCATTTCTGTGACCATAGCAATAGTCTTGGTCAAATCTTCGTTAGTAACATGTTTGCCAGATACAAAAAGAGAGAACAAAGGCACTCCTTTTTCTTTAGCCTCATCCCTTATCTTGTGCATGTCTTCGGCCGTCATTAAACCTTGCTCGACGATAGACTTTTCTACGCCTTTTTGCACGCTAGCAGATAAAACGCTCATACCAGCAAGTGTCCTTTGGCGTCCATCAACTTACCTACCCTGGAACGGATTACTGTTCGGGTCCTGCCCGATCTGAATTTCCTTGGCCGGATTGAAAGAATTTGCATTAAAATAATCATTATCCGGACGGTCAAAGCCAGTAGTTATCACCTCGACAGTTTCAACGTTCTGGCTTCTGTCTTCATTCGTAGAAAATAGCACACCCGATAAAATCGCTGACAGTATGAGGCTCACGACGGCCACCATAACTATGATCTGTAGATCTTTGCCTTTCATAACAAGCCTCCGGCACCATAAGACACGCCTTTGGGGTTTCTCATCGTGCCAAGTTCGGAATGAATCCGTGCTTGGGTTGCTCTTCCCAAGCCACAGGCTGTGCCCCGCGCGCAAGACTGAGCTGTAAATTGTAAATTAGCAATTGTAAACTTACTCACTATTCAACCTCCTTGGAGCCTAGCTCAAACGTTTTCTGCTGTGTGAAATATGTGTGCAGAGTGACTTCTGTCTCTAACTGCCCACCTGCCTGAACCTGTATCGCTATGCTGTCAACATTCATTGGTCTGATTGATCGCTCCAGGGTTTTTAGCAAATCTTTTGACCCTTCAACGGTTGAAACAAACGAAAACGCATACGGGATGTTAATAGGCTTCACGTCACTGGTGGCTTCACCACCAACGCCCTGCTCCTCTGTGCCCCCCAGAGACGATATAGTGTAGCCGCCCCCTAGCAGTATCTTCTCAAAACTACTGGATAAGGCAGGATAGTCGTAGATGCCCGGTAGCGCATCCAAAACAATCTTTGCGTTGTCACCATCTAATGGGCCATCGCCGCCAGGACTACCACTTAAAATATTCTCAGCCTCTCCGACAAAAGCCGTATACGATTGCTCTAACTCCTCAACAGCTTCTTTGTTGCTCTCTAATTGACGCAAAGCCTTTTCCTTTTCGCCAATTACCCGATTATGATACAGACTTTGGCTAAACAAAGTCTTGAACGCAAATCCGCAGAACACAACCAAAAATACCGTGCCGGCCACAATTGTGACTATCCTGGTGCTGTCTTTATTGATTATCTCGTGCTTTACAGACCGGTGTGTACTGGGCGTTTTTGTTGGCATTATCCTCTTACCTCCTGGGTTTGGCTGCTACAAGCCTGTAGCGATACATCGAGCTGTGATACATAAATCATTGTGGCTCCTGCCCGCTCTGCTCATCTTGAACCCGCTGCGCACCCAATCTCAACACAACATCCAAAGTGTT
>Ga0316190_10001852_pt1 | contig 15363 bp, 14 predicted proteins | sample Eddworburrow2_MG_FD_204929 | JGI IMG/M metagenome (GOLD analysis project Ga0316190, IMG submission 204929) | Coastal sediment microbial communities from Maine, United States - Eddy worm burrow 2 | ecosystem: Environmental > Aquatic > Marine > Coastal > Sediment | place: USA: Maine | collected... | reverse complement strand
TCGGTTGCGGCAAGTTTCTTGGTCAGCAGCAGGTAGGTTGCAACCAGGAATGCTGTCAGAACCGGCAGCAGGGATACGGCCCCGAACACCTGATAGCTCGGTTGAATGACGATCAATGCGCCGATGAAGCCGACCAGGACGGCGCAGCGGCGACGCCAGCCGATGTGCTCTTTCAGGAACACGGCAGACATGATGGTGAGGATCAGCGGTTCAACAAAGAAAACCGCGATGGCGTCGGGCACCGGCATCCAGCGCAACGCGGTGAAGAAGCTGGTGACCGCGCCGGCCATCAAAACCGCGCGGATAACGTTCAGGCCAATGCGGTGGGGCAGAAAGCTGCGCCCACCCTTCAGCCACAACAGGAACGGAAAGATCAGCAAGGCCTGAATGCCGAAACGCCATTGCGCGACCTGGATGCCGTTGATCTCTTTTGAAACCAGCTTGCCGAGGATGTCCATCGACGGTATCACGAGCATGGCAATGGCCATCAGCGCCAGCCCGCGTGAAGCGGTTGCCTGGTCAGACATAACAGATGTGGATTGCACAGACATGGGGATCCCATTCGAAATCAGGGGGCAGGCCCTGCTGCACGGTGTGCGAAAACGGCGCGGGACGCAAGCATTGACGATGGTGACAAAATCATGCGGGGTATGCATGAAACGGCATGCTTTACTGAAACGGAGTGCAGCTACATGACAAGTGTCGAGATCAAGAGCCGGAACGTCTGCTTTGGCGGTGAGCAGATACAGTTTTCACATGCCAGTGATACCTGCAATTGTGACATGACGGCCTCGATTTACCTGCCGCCGCAAGCTGCCCATGCGAAGGTGCCGGTTCTGTGGTGGTTGTCCGGGCTGACCTGTACGGATCAGAATTTCGTCACCAAGGCAGGTGCCCAGCGCTATGCCGCAGAACATGGCGTCGCGATCGTGATGCCTGATACGTCTCCACGTGGCGAGGGCGTGCCCGATGATCCCGAAGCTGCCTACGATTTCGGACTTGGCGCCGGATTCTATGTCAATGCCACACAGCAACCCTGGGCAAAACACTACCACATGTATGACTATATCACCGGGGAACTGCCGCAAGTGGTGGCAGCCAACTTCAACGTGGATATGAACCGGCAGGCCATATCCGGGCACTCGATGGGCGGACATGGTGCGCTTACCATCGCCCTGAAAAATCCCGGAAAGTACAAGTCGGTGTCGGCGTTTTCACCAATTGTGTCGCCGATGAACTGCCCGTGGGGGCACAAGGCGCTGGCAGGATATCTGGGAGACGACAAGGAGGCATGGGCGGCTCACGATGCGTGCGCGCTGATTGCACAGGCAGGCGAAAAACTGCCGATCCTGATTGACCAGGGCGATGCGGATGACTTTCTGGAAAGCCAGTTGAAGCCGCGGCTTATCGAAGTTGCCTGTGCCCAGGCTGATCATCCCCTGACATTGCGCATGCAGCCTGGCTATGATCATTCCTATTATTTCATCGCCAGCTTCATCGGTGATCATGTTGCCTGGCATGCACAGGCGCTGGCGCATTAGGGTCAGGACCCCGGAACATGAAACGGATCGCTCGTACGACCCTGGTTAGCAACTTGTAATGTGGCAGGCGGGTTGATCCATGGACTTGACGTCCGCGTTTGCCTATACCAACTAATACAGACTGGATGTCGACTGTTTTACACGTCGGCAATAAGCTCAATAACAAGGACAAGAGCACAATATGCCATGGAATAAAAAGGGTGGCGGCGGCTGGCAAGGCGGCGGCGGAAACGGCGGCGGCGACGGACCGTGGGGACAAAAACCATCTGGCGGTGGCGGACCACGCGGTGGCGGCGGGCCGGGAACACCTCCTGATCTGGAGGATTTGATCCGTAAAGGCCAGGACCGGCTGAAGACTGTCCTGCCGCAAGGCGGTGGTGGCAAAAGCCCCTGGATTATCGGCCTGATCGCGATTGGTGCTCTGTGGTTTTTCAACAGTTTTCATACCGTTGAGGCGGAAGAACAGGGCCTGGTGCTGCGATTGGGTGAATACAATCGCACAGTCCTGCCGGGCTTGAGGTTTGCAGCCTGGCCGGTCGAGACCATGGAAAAGCTCCCGGTTGAAAGCGTCAGCCAGATCGATTTTGGCGGTAATGACCGGAACTCCAGCAATCTGATGCTGGCCGGTGATCAGAACCTTATCAATGTTGAGTTCAAGGTGCAATGGAAGATCGGCGATCCACAAATGTACCTGTTCAATATCCGTGAGCAGGAGATGCTGGTCCGTACAGTGTCTGAAAGTGCGATGCGTGAAATTGTTGGCCGGACACGGGCTGAAGACTTCCGTACCCAGGGCCGTCTGGATGCGCAGGCACAGGTCCGCGAACTGATACAGGCTGCTCTCGACTCATATAATGCCGGTATTTCCATTCTGGGCGTGTTGCTGGAACGGGCCGATCCGCCACCACCGGTGGCCGATGCGTTTGAAGAAGTGCAGCGTGCCGAACAGAACCAGAATCAGTTCATTCGGGAAGCCGAGCAGTACCGCAACCAGGTGCTGGGTAAGGCACGTGGTGAATCATCCAAGATCGTCGAAGACGCAAAAGGCTATACGGCCCGCGTGGTCAATGAGGCCGAAGGTGAGGCGCAACGTTTCAATTCGATTTATGCTGAATACTCCAAGGCCAAGGATGTGACCCGCAAGCGTCTGTTCCTTGAAATGATGGAAAACGTCATGTCGAATTCCAACAAGGTGATCGTGGAAGGCAATTCCGGCGGTCAGGGCGGGACCGGCGTGGTGCCGTATCTGCCATTGCCGGAAATACAGAAGCGTCAGCAGTCTTCGGGGAGTAACCAGTAATGGGCATGTTCAAGTCATTCGGCGCCATTGTTGCTGCAGCGATTGCGTTTCTTGTGTGGACATCGGTATTTGTTGTCGACGAGAGAGAAAAAGCCCTGGTCACGCAACTGGGTGAAATCCAGCGGGAAATCAACGAGCCCGGCCTGTATTTCAAGCTGCCGTTCGTGCAGGAAGTGATTACCATCGAAGATCGTATCGTGTTCTTTGAAAGCCCGGACAAGGAAGTCCAGGTGGTGGACAGCCGGCGGTATGTCGTGGATACCGTCACCATGATCCGCGTGAACAATCCGCGCCTGTTCCGTGAAACCGTTGGCGCATCGCTTAACCGCGCCAAGGATCGTATTGAGACCCGCCTCGATGCAGCCCTTCGCCAGACCTATGGCCGTCGGTCATTTGATGCTGCTCTGTCGAAAGACCGTGCAGCCATGATGCGCGAAATTCGCGATCAGGTTCGTCTCGAAGCTGAAGCGCTCGGCATCCAGGTGGTTGACGTGAAAATCCGCCGGACCGATCTGCTGGAGCAGGTGTTGAAAGATACCTATGCCCGCATGAACGCAGAGCGGTTTGCAGAAGCTGCAGAACTTCGCGCGATCGGTGAAGCACAGGCCACACGTATCAGGGCGGAAGCCGACCGGCAATCTGTCGAGCTGATGTCGAAGGCGCAGCGTGAGTCTGAAATTCTGCGTGGTGAAGGCGATGCAAACCGCAACAGGGTGTTCGCGGAGGCCTTTCAGCAGGATCCGGAATTCTTCGCGTTTTATCGGTCCATGCAGGCTTACACAAAGAGCCTGTCGAACAGCGATACGACGCTGGTACTGAAGCCTGACTCCGAATTCTTCAAGTATTTCGGTACTCAGCAGTCGGCGCCGGCGAATTAGTGAGCGAGTTTGTTATGGCAATAGGGCTGGTCTTCGTTATCGAAGGCCTGCTTTATGCCATAGCACCCGGTCGTCTGAAGGACCTTGCCGAGATGGCGTCCCGGTTTTCAGAAGACACACTGCGTAATTTTGGCCTGGCCGCGATTTGTGTCGGCGTGCTGATTGTCTGGGTGGCCCGGAGTTTTCTGACATAGGGCCCTGTTTTGACGGGTTTTCGGGCAAAGCCGGTGTCCAGTTTTTGCGGGAGTTGTTCTATGGGAAACAAGGTCACGCAATCGTTACGATCCGTGCTGGGTGGCACTTGCGTAAAACAGCTTATGATGTCCACAATCGGGTTCTAAAACTATCGTGCAGGTTCGCAACACTCTTAACGCGTCTGTGACGACAAGCATTCACTTCAGGAGAGTATCTACTCAATGACCGGCAGAGCGAGAACGAAAGTAGCAGCACACAACGCCAACCTGGCAATTCAGATACTGACGCGGGCGACATTGTTCGCCTTTGTTGTGCTGGCCATCTGGGCGGTTGGCATGCAGTCAGCACGCGCGCAGGGTCCTGCTCCCGTTGCTGATCTGGCCGAGCAACTGTCACCGGCGGTGGTCAACATCTCGACCAGTCAGAAAGTTACCGGTTCCGATGGCGTGCCGGTTCCAAACGTACCGGAGGGAACCCCGTTCAGGGAGTTTTTTGAAGAGTTTTTCAAGAAGCAGCAGGAACAGGGAGAAACACCGGGACAGCGCCCCAACCGGCCACGCAACGCCAATTCGCTGGGTTCGGGGTTTGTCATTGATGCAGGTGGTACGGTTATCACCAATAATCACGTTATTGACGGTGCTGACGAAATTGAAGTGATCTTCAACGACGGCCGGCGGCTGAAGGCCGAACTGGTCGGCAAGGATGCCAAGACCGATATCGCGGTTCTGAAGGTCAAATCCGACACGCCCCTGCCATTCGTTGAATTTGGCGATTCGTCCGTACTGCGGGTGGGAGACTGGGTGATGGCAATCGGCAACCCGTTCGGCCTTGGCGGCACGGTTACCCTGGGCATCGTTTCGGCCATGAACCGCAACATCAACGCTGGCCCCTATGATGATTTCATCCAGACCGATGCATCGATCAACCGGGGCAATTCCGGCGGACCGCTGTTTTCGATGGATGGCAAGGTTGTCGGTGTGAACACTGCGATAATTTCGCCATCTGGCGGGTCCATCGGCATCGGATTTTCGGTGCCCAGTGCTACAGCGCGCAATGTCATCGACCAGTTGATCAAGTTTGGTGAAACGCGGCGCGGCTGGCTGGGTGTGCGGATTCAGAACGTGACCGATGACCTTGCTGAAAGCCTCGGGCTGGACAAGGCCCACGGTGCTCTGGTGGCGGACGTGACCGCAACCAGCCCGGCCGAGCAAGCCGGCATCAAGGCTGGTGATGTGGTGGTGTCACTGGACGGCAAGGAAATGAAGGACAGCCGTCAGCTGTCCCGTGTTGTCGGACAGCTCGCGCCGGACACCACCGTCATGGTGGGTGTGCTTCGCAAGGGCAAGCCGATGGATATCGAGGTTACGCTGGGCCGGCTTGAAACCGTCGAAAAGCTGGTCCAGGCGGCAGACAGCAAGAAGGCTGCTGATGCGGCGGGCGCGGCCGAGATCGAAATCCTGGGCCTCAAGGTTGAGGAACTCAGCGATGAGCTGCGCACCAAGTTCAAGGTGCCGGAAAAGGTTGAGGGCGTGATTGTTGCTGAAGTTTCGGCAGATGGTGCTGCGGCCGACAAGCAGTTGCGGCCGGGCGATGTGATTGCCGAGGTCGGCGATGTCAAGGCATCCTCGCCGGCAGAGCTGTCCAAGGCAGTTGAAGCAGCGGTCAAGGCCGGTGACAACTCGATCCTGATGCTGGTATTGCGCGCCCAGCGCAATTTCGATCCGCACTTCATCGCCTTGCGCCTGAAGAAGAAATAGGCGCGGTATACAGGTTCACGACTTACAGCGGCCAGGCCTATTGCCTGGCCGTTTGTATTTTATATTCAGTGGTGACGGGCAAACTCATCGCGGGTGAAGCCCTGCAGGTAGAGCAGGGCGGTCAGGTCGCCATGGTCGATCTGAATGTCCACTTCCCGCTTTACTGCGGGTTTGGCATGAAGTGCCACGCCGATGCCGGCCGTCTGCAGCATGGGGATGTCATTGGCCCCGTCACCAACCGCCATGGCCTCATCCATTGAAAACCCGAATGTCCCGGTGATGCGCTGCAAGGCGGCAACCTTGGCGTCGCGGCCCAGAATGGGGGAGGCCACTTCGCCGGTCAGCAGGTTGTCCCTGATGATCAGCTCATTGGCCTGGTGCTCGTGAAACCCCAGTTCGGCGCCGACATAGGCGGTGAAATGAGTAAAACCGCCTGAAATCAGCGCGCAATAGGCGCTGTTCTGGCGCATTGTCGCAATCAGTTCGCGACCGCCGGCCATGAAGCTGATGCGGGCCGCAATAACCTCGCCGATGACACCGGACGGCAGGCCTTTCAGGGCTGCAACGCGTTCGCGCAAGGCATCTTCAAAATCCAGCTCCCCGTTCATGGCCTGAACGGTTATCGCCTTCACCGCCTCTCCTGCGCCGGCAGCATCGGCCAGTTCGTCAATGCACTCCTGTTCGATCATGGTGGAGTCCATGTCCGCGATGAGCAGTTTCTTGCGCTGGTTTGTGGCCGGTATGATATTAACGTCAACCGGCCACCTGGCTGCCGCCTTACGGACCGTGCGCAGGACATCATCGGGTTTTCTGTCAAATTCCACCTGCCAGGCGGTTTTTTCGTGCAGCCACCGGCCGGTATCCAGCGCTGCACCGAGCTTTTCCATCAGCTTGCAGGCAGCATTGATGTGCTTTGTCTGCAATGGGGACTTTTGCGAACCGGCAATCAGCGATAGGACATGGGACATGGGGAATACTCGATTGAAAACCGCCATCCTTATTGCAGGCCCGACTGCCAGCGGCAAGTCGGCAGTGGCCATGGACGTTGCCGAGCGTCTGAATGGTGTCGTGATCAACGCGGATGCCATGCAGTTGTACACAGAACTGGATGTGCTGACGTCGCGGCCGTCACGCGCGGACGAAGCCAGAGTTCCGCACAGGCTGTTCGGGTGTGCGCGCGCGAGTGAGGCGTGGTCGGCGGCACGGTGGCTTGAAGCAGCGAGCGCGGAAGTTTCAGCGGCCTGGCAGGCGGGGATGGTTCCGGTGATTGCCGGAGGCACGGGGTTGTATTTCAAGGTGCTGGAGGAGGGGCTATCGCCGGTACCTGCCGTTCCGGACGATATCCGTGATCACTGGCGCGTACGACTGCAGCGTGAAGGACCTGTAGTGCTACACGCTGAACTGGCCCGGACTGCGGCTGATGACGCCGCCCGCATCAAACCGGCAGATGGACAGCGCATCGTACGGGCACTGGAGGTGCTGCAGGCAACCGGCAAACCGCTCGGCGATCATTTCGCAGCAGCAAGGCAGGCCTCAGTGCTAGCGAACGCTGAGGTGCGGCGGGTAGCTCTGATGCCGCCGAGGGAAGAATTGTACAGGTCCTGCGATGCCCGGTTTCACGCGATGCTTGATTGTGGTGCAACGGGCGAAGTTGAACGGTTGGCGGCGCTGAACCTTGCCCTGGACCTGCCGGCCATGAAAGCCATCGGCGTTCAGGCACTGGCAGCTCACCTTGCCGGTGAAATGCTGCTGAAAGATGCAATCGCGCTGGCGCAAAGGCAAACCCGCAACTATGCCAAGCGGCAGATGACCTGGATTCGAAACCAGATGACGGACTGGCCAACGGTTGAAACCCCGCAGCAGGCAATCGAGGTGCTGATCAAATGAGTCCTGACCTCAAGATTGTTGACGCCGGGCCGGGTGATGCCGAGGCGTTAGCTCGGGTGCACGCACAAAGCTGGAAGGCAACCTATCGTGGTATCCTGCCGGACACCTATCTGGACAGCGAGGTTGATGGCGAGCGCGCCCGGTACTGGCGTACAGCACTGGCCACCACCCGGTACCCGATTGTGAAACTGGCCTGTGAGGCTGGAGCAGTCGTGGGGCTGATTGCCCTGCATGACGATCCTGAAGACCAAGGCTATGACTTCACCATCGAGCACTTGCATCTTTTGCCTGAAAGCAAAGGCCGCGGTCTTGGCCGGACACTGATGAAAGAAGCAGCGATGGCTGCGCAGGCCAGTGGTGCCGACAGCATCTGCCTGTGGGTGTTTGAGGACAATTCAGCGGCAATCGGCTTTTACCAGCGGCTCGGCGGTGTGACCGACGCTCATGGCACCGACAAGTTTGCCGGTGGCGATGCACCGGACAGGCGCATAGGCTGGCACGACCTGGGCGCGTTGATTGCCCGGTGTGGAGGGCAGGTGACATGACACGCAAGGTTCTGCTGGCAGAGATCATGCACGAGACCAATACCTTTAACCGGCTTGCCACGGTGAAGGCCGATTTCGAAACCCGCTACTGGCATGAAGGAATGCAGGCGGCGTCTGCACTCGCCGGCACCAGTACCGAGATCGCCGGTTTCATCGCGGCGGCGCAGAATTATGACTGGTTGCTGGAAATTCCGCTTGCTGCGTCTGCCAGTCCGTCGGGACCGATGGCTGCGGACGACTGGGATCGTGTGAAACAGCTGATCCTTGAACCCCTTCAGGCAGGACAACAGTTTGATGCGGTTGCACTGGTCCTGCACGGTTCGATGGTCACCGAGACCACGCTTGATGCGGAAGGCGATCTGCTGCGGGAGGTGCGGGCGCTGGCCGGCGCAGATACTTTGATCGCGGTGACACTTGACATGCATGCCAATGTATCACCGGCCATGATCGAAGCGGCTGACATGATGATGGCCTATCGCACCTATCCGCATGTGGATCAGCGTGAACGCGCGCTGCACATGGCACGCCTGATGGAAGATGTCCTGCAGGGCGCGCCACGACCGGAACTGGTCATGGCGCGCATGCCGATGATGGATGCAGCCAATCACGGCCAGACGGCGGACGGACAACCAATGCCGGCATTGCTGAAACTGGCAGAAACGGTGGAGGGTCGCGACGGCATCATGTGTGCCTCGATCCAGATCGGATTTCCATGGTCGGACGTGCCCGACATTGGCCCCAATGTGGTTGTGACGGCGACCGACGACCGGCAGGCACGCGTCGTGGCAGCGGAACTCATGCAGGCGGTGTGGCAAAGCCGCCATGACACACAGCTTGAGTTTGCCTCACCGGCTGAGGCCATGGCGCTGGCCAAACGCGGCAAGGCCGGGGACAAGCCGCTTGTTCTGGCGGATTTTGCCGATAACCCGGCAGGCGGTGCCTATGGTGACAGTCCCAACCTGCTGCGCGCCATGATTGCAGACGGGCTGGAGCGGGCAGCCTTTGCTACGATAAGTGATCCGGCCAGTGTTGAACGGGCCGCAAAAGCCGGTGTGGGCGCAAAGGTTCAGCTCTCACTGGGTGGCAAGGGGGCGCCGGACCTGACGCCGCCTCTGGAGGTCGAGGCAGAGGTGGTCAACCTGACAGATGGCGAATTCATCTGCGCCGGCCCCATGTGGCAGGGTGTGACGTTTTCCATGGGGACAACGGCGGTGGTGCGGATTGGCGGAATCGAGGTGATTGTCTCCTCGGTGCCAACGGCCGTCATGGATCTGAACGTGTTCAGGTCAGTTGGTATAAATCCGCAGGAAATGGCTACAATCGGCCTGAAAAGCCGTAACCATTTCAAGGCAGCCTATGGCCCGATTGCCCGTGAAACCCTGTTGGTTGATGCCGGTGGCATTGCGTCCATGCGGTTGCAGGAGTTGACCTATCGGAACATTCCAAGGCCGATATGGCCTCTTGAAAATTCAGCATTTGTTAAGGATTTGCTCACAATGCAGCCATAGAATCCCGGTATTCCCGATAGCAATAGGGGCATTTCCACCGGAGGAGGGGAAATCGTGTATTATACAGTTCTGAAATCTTTAGTCGTTGCGGCACTTGGTGCCACTGTATTCATGACAACCATTGATACCGCGTCGGCCCGGGATGGCCGCTGTCATCGTGAAGCAAAGCGCTATGCAGACAGCCGCATTGACCGTGGCGAGTCCGCTCTGGGTACTGCCGTTGGCGGAGCCGCCATCGGAGCAATAATCGGCGGTGTGCTCGGCGGCGGCAAGGGTGCCGGCAAGGGTGCCATAATCGGCGGGTCCACCGGGGCTGTCGGCAGTGCGGTTGGTACAGCCGGGCCATGGCAGCGCCACTATGACCGTGCCTATGACGATTGTATTGATCAATACGAACCTGTCCGTGCGCCGGTGCGTGAAGAACCGGTCAGACTCTACAACGATGATGCAATCGAACCCTGGACAGACGAGTGGTTCGACTATTGCCGCGCCAGGTACCGTTCGTTCAATGCGCGATCCGGTACCTATACCGGCTATGACGGCATCAAGTATTTCTGTCAGGCTCAGTAAGCCCCACCGGCAGTCAGTATTGAGCTTTCGCGGCGGTCAGGAAAACCTGGCCGCCGTTTTTTGTATCGCTCAATAAGGTGTGCCGTCCTTGCGGGTAAACTGTACGTGTTTGTAGCGGTTCGCCTTGCAGTGCAGATCGACATCGGGGTAATTGCCCTCGTCACGATCATCGCGGCTGCCCACCTCCAGAATGGTTGCCGGCCTGGCAGACCTGTTTTCTATGCAGTGACCATCCTCCACACCGGCGGCAAATCCGGCGCACATGCCCTTGGTCAGAACCTGTGATCCACTGCCGGTGACCAGCGTCACTTCGCCGTCCAGCACATAGACGAATTCATCCTCATGCGAATGCCAGTGCCTCAGCGATGTAGCGCTGTCGGGGTCCAGTTCGGTGATGTTGACCCCGAACTGGGCCAGGCCCAGTGCGCTGGTCAGCATTTTCTTTGCCCGTCCTGCTGTCGATACATTGAAGGGCGCGGGATATCCGGATCCGACCTTTGCCTCAATCAGGGCTGGGTCAAGGGCGGGAGCTTTCAGCATGGCAATCTCCATTGCGGTAATCTTGGTGGAATTTGGTGATGTTACACGATTGGACCGGCATGCTAGTAGGATACAGGCATGGATGCACAGTTTTCAGGTGTATCGTCTCTGATACCGCCGAGGCGGCAGTGCGGTGGATAATTGGTCGGCACCGAGTTTGCTGCTGCTTTCGAAATCAACGAGTGCGGTCAGTGCTTCATTGATCAACCGGGACATTGTCTGATGGTGTGGACGGCTCCACCCAAACGGCATCACAATGTGCCATGCTGGTGCTGTTTGAGACCAACAGTGGGAAGGAGCCATCCACATGAAGATTACAACACTCGGGATTGATCTCGCCAAGTCCGTTTTCCAGCTTCACGGCGTTGGTGCCGATGGTACGATTGTCCTGCAAAGGAAGTTGCGGCGAGGCGCCATGCTCGATGTTCTCGGCAAGCTGGAACCCTGCCTGATCGGCATGGAGGCCTGCGCAACATCGCATCACTGGGCACGAGAGATTGCTGCGCTTGGTCACGAAGTCCGGCTGATCCCGCCGGTTTATGTGAAGCCTTATGTGAAACGGCAGAAGAACGACGCGGCCGACGCCGAGGCGATCTGCGAGGCCGTCACACGGCCGAACATGCGCTTTGTCCCGGTGAAGACCAAGGGTCAGCAGGGAGTTCTCGTACTGCATCGATCTCGCGACTTGCTGATGCGACAGCGCACGATGATCCTGAATGCGATCCGGGCACACTTCGCCGAGTTCGGCATTGTTGCTGCTCAGGGTACTCGGAAGGTTGCTGAACTTGTCATGCGCCTTCGTGAAGATGACAGCCTCGGACTGCCCGAGATCGCCCGGTCCGCGCTCCTGGCTTTGGCGGGTCAACTCGCCAATCTGGCAGCCGAGGTCCGGAATATCGAACGGCAGATGATGGCGTGGCATCGACAGAATGCCGCGAGCCAGCGGCTCGAAACAATTCCGGGTGTCGGCCTTATCACGGCGACTGCGCTCGCCGCCAGCGTGCCCGATCCGACCGCCTTCAAATCAGGCCGTCAGTTCGCAGCCTACCTTGGCCTCGTGCCCAGACAGAACTCGTCGGGAGGCAAGGACAGGCTCGGGCACATCTCGAAGATGGGGAATGGCTACTTGCGACGATTGCTTGTCGTCGGCGCCACCTCGGTCACACGACGGGCACCAACCACCGACACCCGAACCGGGGTCTGGGTCAGATCGCTTCTCGAGCGAAAACCAACTCGGGTTGTCACCGTCGCTATCGCCAACAAGACCGCCCGAACAGCGTGGGCGCTGTTGGCGAAGGGAGAAAGCTACAGGGTCGCACCGACCATCTGATCCAGGAAACAACCCATCGTAGCCAAGACTACGATGAAGAGATGCAAGGGCAAAAGTGAGTGATGATGATTGAACGGGACCGCTGCAGGGACAACCCGAGGCACTGTCTGGACATCAAAGTCCGATCCTCTGATCGGGACCCGGCATGCGGACTTCATCAGGGCCAGCGGTCAAACGTACCGCGCACAAAGGCCGGACACATGACCGCACCCCGCAACGATCAAAATCAGCTCAAATCGATCCTTGCAAAACCGGGGCCGTCCACACATGACAGTGCCTGGATGAATTGTGAAAATAGCTCTCCTTGCGAATTGATACCCAGCTTGGCGTAGATGTTTTTTCGATGGATACGGACGGTACCTGGTGAGATCTCCAGAATCTTGCCTATTGCGTCTGATGAATATCCCTTGAGCACAAACTCCACGACTTCGCGCTCGCGAAGGGTCAGGACGCTCTTTCCGAAATTGCGAAACGCAAACTCGATATGGCGCTGGATTCCCGACCTGCCGTCAGGTTCCGCATCGGTTGAAAAACGGCGGTGCAAATCCTGCCAGTGCCGCCCGGCGAGAGCGCGCACAACCGGCTCACAGGCCTTCAACTCCCTGAACTCCCGAGCGCTGAATTGCGGAGACTGATCAGCCCTCATGAGTGATACCACTGCGGTGACATCACCTGGCAAATGGATGAAAAACCCGATTTCTTCAGACAAGCCGGTTTGCACATAATATGATCGGAAATACTCGGCCTGATAGAACCGGTCCGGTGCCAGGTCCTTCAGGCGATACAGCCCTTCACGATCCGGGTCATTGCAGGCAAGGAAAAATGGATCCAGCATGTAAGGGCCTTCCTGATAGGCCGATACGAAAACCCGCCTCTTGCTCAGCGGAAAATCATCAAACAGGTCCAGAGGTCGAGCATCGCCGCAATAGGCAAACATCACTGAATAGTCGAATGTCGTCACACTTTTCAGCGCGCTCGCCAGGCACTGTGGGAAGGTTGGGGTCGTGAGGGCGTCAATGGCATCCGCGACCAGGGAGTTCCAGTTTGCGCTCAACTGCTCAAACCTGCGTCATGGCTATAACATTTGGGATATGTACCACGGCATATATACATCAAACCGAAGAACTCGCTAGCCTGTTGTCATTCAGGGGCTATACCATGGATGGAGCAAATGTTCCAAAAATTGCATTTTGCAGGATAGAGGTTTGTGCCAACATTAGACGCCGCCACCCCGGTCATCGAATTCCGCAATGTCACCAAACGCTACGGGGACGTGATTGCGACGGACCGATTGTCACTGGCTGTTGATCAGGGAGAGTTCCTGTCCTTCCTGGGACCGTCGGGTTGCGGCAAGACAACATCACTCAGGATGATTGCCGGATTTGAAGCACCCAGCGAAGGCGACGTGCTTCTCGAAGGCAGTATCGTCAACCGCCTGCCGGCCTATCAGCGTCCGGTGAACATGGTGTTTCAGCATTATGCGCTGTTTCCACACTATGACGTGGCAGACAATATCGCCTACGGCCTGCGACAGAGAACACCGAAGCCGTCTGCCGCAGAAATCCGGCGCCGCGTTGATGAAATTCTTGAGCTTGTGCAACTGGGGGGATATCAGAAGCGCCGGGTCTGGGAAATGTCCGGTGGGCAGCAACAGCGGGTCGCGCTGGCGCGAGCGCTTATCAACAAGCCAAAAGTATTGCTGCTTGACGAACCCCTGGCTGCGCTTGATCGCAAATTGCGGCGCGAGATGCAGATTGAGCTGCAAACCCTCCAGCGCAATGTCGGCATCACCTTTATCCTTGTTACGCATGACCAGGAAGAGGCGCTGTCGATGAGTGATCGGGTCTGCATCATGCGTGAGGGGCGGATCGTGCAGGTTGGCCAACCCCGTGAACTGTATGATCAACCGGTCAATCGATATGTCGCCGACTTTGTCGGCAAGTCGAATTTTTTCGAAGGCCGCGTGGTCCGCGCCAACCGTACCGGGGCGCAAATCGATCTGGATTGCGGCACATCGCTGAAATCCGAATGCACAAACAATCCATCAACACTCAAGCCCGGAGACCGGATCAGCGTCAGTGTCAGGCCCGAGCGAATGATCATGGCCCGCAGCCGCAAGGCTTTGCCCGCCAACACAGCCCTGGACATTCGTGCCGACGTGATCAACCGGATTTTTCTGGGCGAACATACAGAATACCTGTTGCGCAATGAACAGTTTGGGGAATTCCTGGTTCTTTCACCGCGACAGTCCGAACTTGGCGAACAGCCATTTGACATCGGTGAAACGGTGTATGCGGCTTGCAGCCGGGAGAGTGCCCTGGTTTTGGGTGAAATCTGACTTGTGTAAGTATTAACCGGGCCATTTAGCCCAGAGAGAGGACCACATGCCTGATAACAACAATCCCATCAGCCGTCAGAAATTCATAGACGAACTGCTGCGTTACAAACGTGGTTCAGTTAGCCGCCGTCATTTTCTGGGTGTTACCGGTCTTGGCATGGCAACTGCCGTCATGGCATCGGCCATCCCCGGTTTGCGTGCCGGAAAAGCCCATGCCGGCGAAATCGGCGACCGTGTCGTGCTGGCCACCTGGCCGAATTATCACGATCAAACCAACTTCGATGCATTTTCGGAAGCATCCGGAGCCGCGGTGCAGGTGAACGTGTTCGGGTCGAATGAGGAGATGCTTGCCAAATTGCAGGCCGGGGGAAGTGGCTGGGATGTGTTTGTTCCGACCAATTACACCATCACCACCTACGTTGACGCCGACCTTATCGAACCGCTGGATCTTGCCTTGTTGCCGAATTACCAGGCCGACGCATTTGATCCCCGGTTCTCTGATGCAGGTACAGTCAATGGCAAGGTTTACGCGGTGCCGAAGAACTGGGGAACCACCGGTTACGTGGTCAACACCAAACATACCGGGGGCAAGGCGCTGACAAGCTGGAAAGAGTTCTGGGATATTACAAAAACAGATTTCTCCGGCCGTACAATGGTGCACGATTACCAGCTTACAACCATTGGCAATGCGCTTAAGTATTTCGGGTATTCGTTTAACTCGGTGAAGGAAAACGAGCTGGCTGATGCGGAAAAACTGCTGCTTGAAGTCAAGCCCCATCTGTTTGCCATCAACAGTGACTACCAGCCGTCAATGCGCAACGGGGATGCATGGATGTCGATGTGCTGGACAGGCGATGGCAAGCAATTGAATACCGACATGCCCGAGATGGCCTATGTGCTGGGCAAGGAAGGCGGAGAAATATGGAGCGACTACTACGCCGTTCCGAAAGGGTCTCCGCATCGTGATGCGGCCT
>Ga0316190_10001851_pt1 | contig 15366 bp, 16 predicted proteins | sample Eddworburrow2_MG_FD_204929 | JGI IMG/M metagenome (GOLD analysis project Ga0316190, IMG submission 204929) | Coastal sediment microbial communities from Maine, United States - Eddy worm burrow 2 | ecosystem: Environmental > Aquatic > Marine > Coastal > Sediment | place: USA: Maine | collected... | reverse complement strand
CATTCCCGGCGAGACGCGCCTTGCAGCTAACGGCTTCTCGGCTCGCTGATACGTACACGTTATTCGTTACACCACACTAGTATTCGCCACCTTTTTCCGATTCATTGTTCGTACTGGATTCCTGTGCCTGTTCCTGTCGAATACGGGCATAGAATTTTTCCGCACCCGGATGCAATGGCATGGAGATGCCAAGTCTGGATGTTTTGTCGGTGATAAAGCCGGCACGATAAAATGTGCGGGCAATTTCTCCGGTTCCGTCACGCATTAACTTCATGAACTGCACTACGTCTTCGTCCGACGTGCTTGCGTTTGTCGCGAGCAAGGCAGCCATAGCCAGGGTCAAAACGGGTTCTGTCTGGCCGGGATAGGTTCTTGCCGGGACAGGTAATCCGTAATAGGCAAAATTCTGATCAGTCAGTTTATTGATGAGGGTCTGATCCAGCGGGATAAAGCGAATATCATCCCGTCGCTGGGCCAGGTCCTGCAGTGCCGGGTCGGGTATTGCGCCTGCGATAATGATAACGTCTACTTCATCATTCTCCAGTGCCTTGATGGAATTGCCGCGGCCAAGAAGCTTGACTTTGTTACTGTTCATGCGCTTAAAGCCTGCGGCTAACCAGATGCGTGCTGCAGTAAATCGCGTTCCTGAGCGCAGGCTGCCGATGGCAATTCGCTTGTCTTCGATATCAGGGAATTTTCGCAGGCCGCTCTTTTCCAGGGTGATCACGTGAATCGCTTCTGGCCAGAGGCTCGCAATGGCACGCAGGTCGGGTGATGGCAGTTGGCCTTCTTCTATCCAGCCCTTGTACAGTACCTCGGCAACATCGCTCTGTAGCAAGGCGAAATCGATACGACCGGTATTTAAACGGTAGCCATTTTCCAGGCTGCCTTCGGATGCGTAGTTAAATACCTTGAACCCCTGTTTATTGGCGTACGCAGCAAATGCCTCACCAAACTTGTAGTACGATCCGCTTGGCCAGCCTGTTCCAAACGTGAGGTACTGGTCGAGATCGGCGTGACCAAGATCAATGCGGGCCAGTGAGCGTCGCAGTTCGCGAAGCGTTATGCGATCCTGTTCCGAGCGACTCGCATCTATATTGTGGTTGAGCAGTTCCCTGATATTTTTGATAATGGCCTTCGGTGAAGGTGTATCCAGTGTTTCGACAACGGCTGTGGTTTCTTCGGCTTGTAACGGCGTGAAGGTGTTCACTGCCCAGACGCCATCAGTCTGCTGGAAGCCAAGCCGTCCACGGATAAGCAGGCGGTCGCCCTTGTGATTGCCGTCGCTGTTAAAGCCTTCAATGCTTGTGGTGGAAGCGCCAAGGACTACGGCGAGTGTGCCGACATTAAGGTTACGCCTGGAAATCAGGTTGTAATCACGCAGAAATTCAAGTTCGAGGTTGTAATAAATATAAATTCCAGCAACGCCATCAAGCCTTGGCGCTGAACCTTTACGTGTCATTTTAGTGATCTTGAACAGGTTTTCCGAAAACTGCTGGTCGAGCCTTTGCTGGATTTCTGTGCTCAGTAGTTTGATATCCGGGCCACGGCTACAGGCGCTCAATATGACCAGTAGCATCAGGAGCAGGATAGGCTGCGAGCACCGCATTTTAATTACCCAGCCCAAAAACCGGTAGAGCCAGATAGACTTGTATAACGATGGCATTTAGCAGATCAATGAAGAAGGCGCCCATTAACGGCACCACAATAAATGCCTGTGGTGCAGGACCGAAGCGTTTGGTCAGTGCGCTCATGTTGGCAACTGCCGTGGGGGTAGCGCCCAGGCCGAATCCGCAGTGGCCGCCTGCAATGACAGCTGCAGTGTAATCTTTGCCCATAATTTGCCAGGTTATGTAGCTGGCAAATATCACCATACCGACAAACTGTGTCCCCAGTAGTACCAGCAGTGGCCCGGCCATACTGATCATTCCCCAGAGGTTCAGCGACATCAGGGCCATGACAAGGAACAATGACAGGGCAATATTTCCAATCAGATCGACACTGGGTTGATGAGCATTGGGTAGTCTGTCGTGAATGGTGATATTGCCGATAATAACGCCGACAAACATGCACCAGACGATATCCGGCAGGGTCATCACATTGGCTGCAAACCAGACTGAAATCAGTTTGCCAAAGATTATGCTCAACAAGACATAAAAAAATGCCAGCAGGAAGTTGTCTTCATCGACAGGCGCATAGCTACTGTCATCATGCTGCAGCACGATACCATGCTCGTCGGGTGCTCTGTGAGGCACCTGAATATTATGTTTTTTGATCAGGCGGCCGGCCACCGGGCCACCGATGATGCCACCCAGAATCAGGCCAAAGGTGGCGACGGCCATTGCCAGTTCCATCGCGCCGGCAATATTGCTGCTCTCACTGAACTGTTGCGCATAGGCGGCGCCCGTTGCATGACCGCCGGAAAGGGTGATCGAGCCACCCAGCAGGCCGACCAGCGGATGCAGGTCCAGGCTCAATGCTGTCATCAGGCCAATGCCATCCTGTATGATCAGGTAGAGCAGGCAGGCAATAACGAACAACAATAGTTGCTTGCCGCCTTTGGAGAGCATGCGCATGTCAGCACCAAGACCGACACAGGAAAAGAAGGCCAGCATCATTGGCTCTTTCATCGACATGTCAAAACCGAAGCGGATATTAAACTGGCCCAGAAGCAGGCTGGCGACAAGTGCAAACAGAAAACCGCCGACAACAGGAACAGGTATATTGTTATCGCTGAGAAAACGCAGACGTGCGACTAAAAAGATACCGATATAGAGTACCAGTACGGCAAAACCGAGTGTTTGTACCGGACCAAAATCAAGTGACATGCTGTGCTTTAGACAGACAGGGCTGAGCGTATCCGGGCCGTGGTTGCCAGCGCCTGTTCAACATCCGCGGCAAGACAATTGATATGGCCCATTTTACGGCCCGGGCGTGCTTCCTTTTTACCGTACAGGTGCAGGTGCGCCTGCGGCTCATTGAGCACCTGTCGCCAGTCCGGTTCACCGTCTTTCCAGATATCTCCCAGCAGGTTGGTCATGACAACGGGGGATAGCATCTGTGTGTCAGCGGGTGGCAGTCCGCACATCATGCGCACCTGCTGTTCGAACTGCGAAGTGGTGCAGGCATCCACGGTGTAGTGGCCACTGTTGTGTGGTCGTGTGGCCAGTTCATTGATGAGTAACTCATCCTGCCGGGTACAGAAGAACTCGACGGCCAGTATTCCGCAGTAATCCATCGTATCGGCCAGCCGGGTAGCCATGTCGATGGCCTGCTCTCCCAGGGTGGCATCGATAGTGGCGGGCACGATGGTGGTATCAAGAATGCCATTCACGTGACGGTTTTCGCCGACCGGGTAGACCGATGTCTGGCCGTTGATACTGCGCGCCAGGATGACAGAGATCTCACGTTCGAGATCAACCATTTCTTCCAGTACGCACGCGGCGTTGCCGAGCTGTTCAAAGGCGCTACGTGCTTCAGCCAGTGTATTGACCTGCACCTGGCCCTTGCCGTCGTATCCCAGGGAGGCGGTCTTCATCAACAGTGGCGCCGTTAGCGTCTCGATGGCCGCGACGATATCGGCATCTTCATAGATGGCAGCAAAGGCTGCAGTGGCGAGACCATGATCCTGCACGAAGGTCTTTTCACGGATGCGATCCTGTGCAATCCGCACGGCCTCTGCATTCGGGCGTACCGCGCAGAATTTTTCCAGGTACTCCAGGCTCTCGGCCGGGACGTTCTCGAATTCGGTAGTGACGGCCGCGCATTCGTCGCCGAGCATTTGTAATGCTGCATGGTCACGGTAGTTGGCCTTGATATGCTGGTCGGCGATCAGGCCCGCCGGGCTGTGTGGATCCGGATCGAGAACCACAACCCGGTAACCCATGCTGTAGGCCGCCAGTGTAAACATACGACCCAGCTGTCCACCGCCAAGCACACCCAATGTGGCGTTAGGGAGAATCATGATGTGGGCGGCAGTTCCATGTCAAAGACCATCTGTTGCTGGTCTTTGCGGAATTGCTCGAGTTTGGTGGCCAGTGTTTCGTCGGCGGTGGCCAGGATGCTGGCTGCATACAGGGCCGCGTTGGCCGCGCCGGCCTCGCCAATAGCAAAGGTCGCAACTGGCACACCCTTTGGCATTTGCACAATCGACAGCAGTGAATCCATACCCTTCAGGTAACGCGACGGCACCGGTACGCCGAGGACTGGAAGCGTGCTCTTGGCCGCCAGCATGCCCGGCAAGTGTGCGGCACCGCCGGCACCGGCGATAATGCAGGCAATCCCGCGTTCGCGGGCCATGCCGGCATACTCAAACAGCAGGTCGGGAGTACGGTGGGCCGAGACGACCCGGGCTTCAAAGGGGACGCCGAATTTCTTCAGCATGTCTGCTGCATGTTGCATCACGTCCCAGTCACTGTTGCTGCCCATGACCAGACCAATGCGAGGTGTTTCGCTCATGATGTTATCCGCTGTTGTCTAAACGAAAGCGTTCCATTTTAGCATTTTCCTGTGGTTTTACTAATTATCGCTGCCGCCTGTGTAAAGCGATCCTGTACAATGCGCCTTTTTGCGGAGCACCTGGATGCGGCAAACCCTGTACCAGTCCACCCTGAAGAGCCTGCCATTGCTGGTGCGCGGCAAGGTGCGCGATGTCTATGCCGTGGGTGACAGCCACCTGTTGATCGTCACCACGGACCGGTTGTCCGCCTTTGACGTTATTCTGCCGGACCCGATACCCGGCAAGGGGGCGGTGCTGACGGCGGTGTCCAATTTCTGGTTTGAACGTACCCGCAGTATTGTTCCCAATCATCTCGCAGACCTGTCTCTTGACGAGGTGCTGCCGGATGCAGACGAGCGTGCCCAGGTCGAGGGTCGTGCCATTATTGTCAAAAAACTCAAGGCTTTACCGGTGGAGGCTATTGTGCGCGGCTATCTGATTGGTTCTGGCTGGAAGGACTACCAGCAGAGCGGTCAGGTGTGCGGGCTTTCTCTGCCTCCCGGGTTGCAGCTGGCTGACAAGTTGCCACAGGCCATCTTCACGCCGTCGACCAAGGCGGCTGTCGGGGTTCATGACGAGAATATTGATTTTGAGCAGACACGTGCCCTGCTGGGTGATGATCTTGCGGAACAGGTACGTGACGTCAGCCTGGCAATCTATGCAAGCTGTGCCGACTATGCGCTGGAACACGGCATCATCATTGCAGATACCAAGTTTGAGTTCGGGCTGGACGCGGACGACCGGCTGGTGTTGATCGATGAAGTGCTGACGCCGGATTCATCGCGCTTCTGGCCGGCAGACAGCTATGCGCCGGGTAGCAGTCCGGCCAGTTTCGACAAGCAGTTTGTACGTGATTACCTGGAGACGCTGGATTGGGACAAGACGCCACCCGGGCCGGCATTACCGCCCGATGTCATTGAGCAGACGGCTGAAAAATACCGTGAAGCACAGAGGTGCCTGACGGGCTGAGGAGAGGAGAGGATTATGTACGGATTTAATGTAACGGTTGCCGGCACCATGGATGAAGTTCGGGAGAAGGTGATCGGGGAATTGCAGAAAGAAGGTTTCGGTGTGTTGACGGAAATCGATGTGGCGGCAACCCTGAAGAAGAAAATCGATGTTGACCGCAAACCCTACGTGATTCTCGGTGCCTGTAACCCGGCACTGGCCAATCAGGCTATTAATGCCGACCCGGATATCGGCCTGTTGTTGCCATGCAACGTGGTGGTGCGTGAAGAGGATGATGGTTCGATCACGGTGGCCTTCATGGATCCTGCCGCGGTGCTGGGGCTGGTTGATAAAGAGGGTGTTGCCGAGCTGGCCGGAGAAGTGCGCGGGCGCCTGGAACGCGTCCGGGATGCCCTGGTGGATTGACGGCTTTCGGCAAATTAGTAAACACAAAATAATTTAGCCACGGAATCCACGGAAGAACATGAAAGTATTTCCTGTAATGTATTTATTTTTCCATGTTTTTTCGTGGGTTTCGTGGCCATAATATTATTATTTTCAGGCTGAATCAGTACCGGAAGGTTGCCTGTCTCATTGTTTTTCCTGCACTATTCGCTGTAACTGGCTATGACTGTCGATGCTGTGGATTTGGGCTATCATGAATAAAAGCCAGTCAAACGATTACGACAATGACACTGCCAAGACTCTCTGTGCACTTCGATACGGCTGCGGAGCCGTTGCGCAAGCGTGCACCGTCGCATGACGAGAATGGCAAGCCGCTCAGTGATTTCATGATGCTGATCCCCGGTTTGCGTGACAAGCCGAAACACATCATCGATAGCGCCATCCAGAATTTACACATCGTCTTGACACATTTCAGTGATGTGGTTGTCTTTGCCGAGTTCAATCTGAAGCTCAACCTGTTGTGGGTCTCTATCCGGCCTGTGCAGGGTATTCGCTACGAAATAGCCACTGCCATCCAGGTGCAGGTGCCAGAGGCCAAGCTGGTCTCGCATATCTAGTGCTCTATCCATGTGACAATTACAGATTCAGCGTCCCTGTGGTGTTTCGCAGCAAGGCGCAGTGCGAAGACAATGGCCATTCCCTTGTCGAGCACTGGAACGCAGCTGCGGGGCACCACAGGGACGCCCTTCGGGTTAGCTTGTCAACGCCCACGGACTGCGTTCCGCCTCTTGGAAAGGGAATGGCCATTGCCTGCGAGGCGCGCCTTGCCGTGAACGTTGACAAGCTAACTGAACTCGCAATTGTCACATGGATAGAGCACTAAATGCTGTTGTCCCACGCCGTCATTCTGATCCTGCAGGGTCTGTCCGGGGCACTGCTTGGCGTTTGTATCTTCTACCTGCTGGGTTCATTGCTGACGCGGCAATGGGTACGCATTGATGCCTACCCGCTGGCGCTGTCCATGGCGGTTGCCTTCCTGGTCGCAATCGTCTGCGAGGTTTACCTGGGGAAGTTGTATTACCTGGTGATGGGGGAGCGCCTGTGGCAGTACCGTGTATGGCCTATACATGACGGCTACACGTCCATGCTGAATTTTATTGTCTGGCCGGTGTACGGCTATTACGTGTATTTCTTTCACCATGTATTGCAGCAACGCGCGATTACTATTCGCCCGCGCTGGCTGCAGGGCCTGCTATCCGGTTTTGATGGCCCGCTGCTGGAAATCCTCGCGAATGGCTTTTTCCTGCTGTTCTACGGGACTTTCTACTTCTACTACCTGCCGGATGACATGCGTCACTTTACCTCGGTGCAGGTCGCTCCGCTGTATATGGTGATGGGTGTCATTCTTACCTTGTTGCTGGATACCTTGCTCAAGCAGCCACCGCGCTGGCAGTACCCGGCCGGGTTTTATCTCGCCGGTGTCGGTTTTGTGCTGGTAGGGTAGAACACCACTGCCTGCGCATTTAGTCAGAGCGTCTGCGAAAAATAACGCTTCAGAAAATTATCAAAGGATTCACCATTGCTGTCTTCCATGGCGCGTTGCTTCTGCAGCGATTGTTTAACGGTTTTTCCGTAGGTCTCAAACTGCACTGCATCGTACTCTAGATCGAGAAAATACTGCTGGTGCTGTTGTGACATGCGCTTCGCAAAGTGGTAGTAGCCCATGTTGTGTTCACGCATGCTGGCCAGTACCTGTGCCGACAGAGTTTTGTCGGGATCGACAACGGCTGCCTGTTGTGCTTGCAGGGCCTGTTGATAGGGCGTGCCTTCCTCGTCCCTGTCGAGGGTGTCGGCAAATGTCGCCATTGCCTCGCACAGCGTGCCCGCCCACTGTTGCAGTTCCACTGTTGCTCCGTTGTGCTGCAGTGTTAAACCGGGTTTCCGGCCACGGTAGGCGACGGCATCCAGATTGTAGTCGATCTCCTGACGTTCCTGGTTGCTGATTGCCGGGCTGTCCTGCAGCAGGCAGAAGGCCATGAAGGTTTCAATGAAGCGGCACTGCGTTTCGCTGATGCCAAGTGGATCAAATATATTGATATCCAGTGAGCGCAACTCGACATAACGTACCCCGCGCCGCTGCAGAGCCAGGGTCGGTTTCTCATTGAATTCCGGTACCTGCTTGGGTCTCACGGAACTGTAGTACTCATTTTCGATTTGCAGCATGTTGGCATTGAGCTGGCGGTAGATGCCATCGACCTTTACCCCGATTTCCTCGAAGCGTGGGGAAGGGGACTCGATCGCCCTGGTCAGGCTGGCGACATAGGTATCGAGGCCGTCGTAGTTGGCCTTGAAGCCGACCTCGTTCTCCAGACTGTTCTGGTAGCCAATGTCACACATGCGCAGCGAGGTCGCATGCGGGCTGTAGAAGGTATTCTCGTTGAACTCCTGCAGTGTGGTCTGCTTGCCGTCCAGAAAGGACTTGCATACCGCTGGCGAGGCACCGAACAGGTACGGGATCAGCCAGCCAAAGCGCTGCAGGTTACGTATCAGGGAAAAGTATTGTTCGGAAACAAAGGTTTGCAACGGCTGCGAATCACCCTCAAGTTGTTGGTAGGCCATCCACAACGCTTTGGAAAACGAGTAGTTGTAATGCACCCCGGCAATGACCTGCATGACTCGCCCGTAACGATAGCCGAGACCGCGCCGGTACACGGTCTTCATCAGACCGCTGTTGGATGTGCCATACTGTGCGATGGGGATGCTGGCACCGCCGGCCACCACGCAGGGCATGCTGGAGGACCATAGCAGTTCCCCTTCAAGTTGCAGGTAGACGAAATGCTGCAGGTCACGCAGGTTGGCCAGCGCAGCCGCCGCACTGTCCAGCGGCGGAGTAATGAATTCCAGTAGAGCCTCGGAATAGTCCGTGGTAATCCAGGGATGCGTCAGCGCCGATCCAAGGGCAGCCGGATGTGGTGTTTGCGCGATGCTGCCATCCGCAGCGACGCGCAGGCTTTCCTTTTCCAGTCCGGTCTTGCCGCCTTTCAGCAGCTCTGGTCCGCCAGCAGCGATGAGCCCTGAAAGTTTTTGTTTTGCTTGTAAATACAACAGGATGTCCTGATAGCTTGTGGTTAATGGGGGCGGAATGATACTGTAGTCGCCCCTCTGAGGGGTGTATTAGTTTATAACTTGTTGTATTGTTGTAGAAATTTATTTACAAAATTTATAACAAATAGATGGTTGTGCAGTATGCCTGTCAGATGTCGAACGCTGAAAATTGCTGATATCAAGACTTCCTGCAGTAATTGCAGCCTGTCCGAGTTGTGCCTGCCGCATGGCATGAATGGTGATGATATGGAGGCGCTGGATGCGATAGTCAAACGCCAGCAACCCTACCAGCCCGGGCAACACATCTTTCGTGCCGGCGATCGCAGCCGCTCCCTGTTCGCCGTTCGCGCCGGTGCCCTGAAAACCTACTGTACAACGGAAGGCGGCGATGAGCAGGTGCTCGGCTTTACCCTGCCGGGCGAAGTGGTGGGTCTGGACGGCATGCACGATGGCGCCTATGAGAGCAATTCGGTGGTGCTGGAGACCGCGAGTGTCTGCGAGTTGCCCTATGACCATCTGGAAGAGCTGTGCCATACCCTGTCCGGACTCAACCGCCAGATGATGCGGGTGGTCAGCAGGGAGATTACTGCCGATCAGAAGATGCTGTTGTTACTGGGCAAACGCACTGCGGAAGAGCGGCTGGCGGCCTTTTTACTCAGCTTGTCGAGCCGCTACAAGTCCCGGGGTCTGTCCACCACAGAATTCAACCTGCCGATGTCACGGCAGGACATTGGCAATTATCTTGGTCTGGCCATCGAGACGGTGAGCCGCCTGTTTGCGCACTTCCAGAAGGATAAGCTGTTAGTGGTCGAGCGCCGCAAGATTGTGCTGACGGATATGGCCAGATTGATCAGGATGGTGGAAGGCTGCGGGGGGAAAAACAAGGGTTAACCCGCAGGAGCGGATTGCAGTTATATAACCTTGGAAAAGCGCGACTGATCGTTGCCAGTGCGCAGATAGCTGTCAAACACCATGCAGATATTGCGCACCAGCAACCGGCCGGCCGGTAATACCCGCAGGATATCACCCTCCAGCAATAACAAGCCATCCGCCTGCATCTTCCGCAGATCTTCCAGTTCGGGATGGAAGTGGGTGGCGAAGTTGAAGTGCCATTTCTTCTCTATCGCCTTGATATCCAGCGTGAAATTACATATGAGCCGGGTGATGATGTCGCGGCGCAGCAGGTCGTCGGGTTCCAGCTCAATGCCACGGTCCAGTGGCAGCTTGCCAGCATCCAGCAAGGCATAGTAGCGGTCCAGGTCGCGCACGTTCTGGCTATAATTGTCGCAGACATGCCCGATCGCTGACATGCCCACACTGACGAGGTCACAGTCGCCATGGGTGGAGTAGCCCTGGAAGTTTCGCTGCAGGTTGCCATTTTCCTGAGCAATGGCCAGTTCATCATCCGGTTTGGCGAAGTGGTCCATGCCGATGTAGACATAACCGGCATCCGTCAGGTGTTCGATGGTGTGTTGTAGCAGGGCAAGCTTGTCATTGGCCGAAGGCAGGGTGGCCTCGTCGATACGGCGTTGCGGTTTGAAACGTTTCGGCAGGTGCGCGTAGTTGTAGACGGCAATCCGGTCCGGGTCCATGTCGACCACGGCATCCAGGGTCTGCTCAAAACTGGCGACGGTCTGGTAGGGCAGGCCGTACATCAGGTCCATGTTGATGGACTTGAAACCCTGGTCACGCGCTTGCCCGGTCACCTTGCGTGTCAGCTCTTCGCTTTGATGGCGGTTGACGGCTTTTTGTACCTCGGGATTGACATCCTGGACCCCGAGACTGATGCGGTTGAAGCCTGTCTCCCGCAGCACGCGCAGCTTTTCGCCATCAACCGAGCGTGGATCGATCTCGATGGAATACTCTCCACTGTCATCGTCAAGCAGGGTGAAATGCCGGGAGGTCGCATCCATTAACTGGCAAATCTCATCATTGCTGAGAAAGGTCGGTGTACCGCCACCCCAGTGCAGTTGCTCGACCTTGCGGTCGGCATCAAACAGTGTGCTCTGCAGAGCGATTTCCCGGCGCAGATGATCGAGGTAATCATTGGCGCGGTCGTGGTTCTTGGTAACCACCTTGGTGCAGGCACAGTAAAAACACACCGTGTCGCAGAACGGGATGTGGAAGTACAGCGACAATTGCCGCGGAATCGGGTCCTCGTTACTGTGCTGTGCCCACTGGCGGTAATCGTCTTCCGATATACCCTCGTGAAACTGGGCCGCAGTCGGATAGGAGGTATAGCGCGGCCCCGCCTTGTCATAGCGCCTGATCAGGTCGGCATCAAATTCAATGTGTTGGGCCATTACGTCTTTACAGATAGTCTTACTATTATCATCTTTCAATTCTCCATCGGATTGGTGCGTTATGAATTGATGTGGATCAATTCATACCGGGTTTTCCGGCAATTACGATGTCCAAATGTGGATTCGATAACGATAATGATAACGATGAAGCCTGCTGAACAGGACAACAATCCGGGGATAACGTCCAGCCAGGCGGCCAGGATGCTTGCCATGCAACTGGGGATTGCCGATGAGGCCATGCTGCCGGTGACCGGTGCTCAAATCAGGCAGGCAATGGCATTCGGATCAGAGGCGCTGCGGGATTTTAGTCTGCTCCCGCCACAGAGCAGTCATTCGCCAGATGAGTATTTACCGACCGATGTGGATCATCTCACATCCTCTCTGTTTTTCTTCTATAGAATGAGTCTGTTAGTCCGGTACGGCCAACAACAGACCTTTAGCACAACCAAAAACGGCGATCAACGAATAAACGAAGGCCGCCGCTACTGATTTAGCCAATCCCTGATTTAACTCAGCAATACCACCCTACCATTGCTTTGTTAGGTTTGTGTTAGGGATGCGTACTTTCGGTCATTCAACGGCTGGATTGAGGCGTGGCGCGCTGCTTGCGGCGTCGCCAGGAGCTTATGATTAGGCAGAGACCCGGCATTAGCAACCCCGTCCCCGCTTCAATCCGTGAAATCTTTCGGCTGGTGCAGGTCGATTTCTTCGAGTTCGAGTTCGAGTTCGAGTATCTGGCGCTTCGCTGCTTCTTCACGCTCATGCCGGTCTCGTTCAATTGCCGCAAGGTGAGCCCATGCAATCAATTCCGGTTTGGGGTACCCGTCGTATACTTTCCTGTCGTTTATATTCATGGCCGCACCCTCCATGGGTGGAGTTGTATCAGAATATAATTACATATTAATGATTCACGAGGGCAGCGCATTGATGCCGGTCAAGTAAACCTGCGATTTACTCGGCTTATCGTCATGACTGCTTCGATTGCTTCTGGCTGGAGCAAAATCGTCGGGTGGGATGCGCACCCACTGAGAAACGCCGCCTTAACACGGCGCACGCCACAACAGGACCTTTAGCACAAACAAGAACGACCCCGAAGGAGCCGTAATTACATCTGGTTGTTGATGTCCAGGAGCATGGTAGGTAAATCGAGATCATCAAAAAGGACATCACGTTCACGTCTCTTGGGATTGTGTCGACGTTCAGAGATAATGAACTCGCCGTGGTGGTTGATAGCAGGAAAATATGTGTAAGCTTTATTACGTCGGCGTTTAACTCTTCTTTTCTCTTTCATTCATCTTTCCTCCTATTTCCTTATTCTCAATTTATAATTAGTAATAAGGGAGTAGCAATCTGTTAATCCGGTTTGCCAATTAGTTACTGGCCATTTTCTGGAGTGTGGCATTCAGAGTGCCGAAGTTGGATTATGCCTTACGTTGATCAGGTAACTGTCTTCGATCCTGAATCACAATAACTCCCTGACTACTTTCTAGCGGGAATTCAGCGGGCATATTAAAACGACGATTATCTTTTTGCCTTACGATCAGGGTCGGACTTAAATTCGCTTTACGTAACAGCAAAACCCCTGTCACTCCACAACTGATTATAAAAACTGGGTAAAGTAGACCCGAGGCAAGAGGATTATTTGCATTCGTTGTTGCACTGACAAGTGCGATGACATCGATGCACAATACACCCAACAAGCCTGAACGCTCTTAATGATGACTTCCTCATAAATCCTGTTATTTTTTATCAGCCAGAACGTTATTTTCATTCTTGACTGTTATATATAATTTACCAACGCCAGAAGGTTGGCGGTATTGTGGAAAATACTTACATGATGGGCTTCAACCAGGTAACTAATGCAAAGGTTGTCTTTGGGGTGTCTCCCGCCGGTTTGATTTTTCTTATATAGAATTAGTCAATTCAAATGGTGGTTCAGGCATAACAGCAAGAGCCGTTGGAACAAATACAATGGCCACTGTGCCAGGTACTTCTTGCGGCTCTTCCCTGCGTTTTTGCTCATCTATCAGGCATTCTGTTCTTTCTCGAGATTGCAGGATTTCTTTTTCCGATGGTCCCTGTTCAATTTCAATTTTTTCTGATTCTTGTTCAGGCGTAGGACGATCCCCATAATGTACTATGCCTTCCTCATCGACCCATTTATAGATTGCGGCAGTTCCTGCTCCTGCCAAGGGTAGCGCCAGTAACACAAGCGGCGTGAATTTCTTCAATATTCTGTTTATTGCCATGAACGTTGATTAAACCTGTTTCTTCTACGGGTAAGTTATCTTGATTTGGATTAACGTATGGAGCACAAAGGTATCTACTCATCGATAATGACGTATTACGATAGTAATCGTATCGTAATTATGAGTACTTCCTATTTGGGTCGATGGCCGCCGATCCGCGTACTACCCGGGAACGGCAACATTCAGTTGCGGGTGCAACCATTCTATGGTGTCCGCACGACAATGAACTAAAATGCGAATTGGTTCCCGGAAAGCACCATGACGGGTCTTCGAAATAACAGAGGGGAATAATCGATGTTGAATTTGAAACAATTCTTGTCATTCGGCTTGATAGGGGGCCTGGTATTGCTAACAGGCTGTGCCGCCACTGGCAGCAACCAAGCCGGAGAAATGGGTATTCGTAGCGGTGTGATCGAACAGATCCAGAACGTACAAATCGACAGCAACCACCATCGCGGAGTCGGCGCCGTGGTCGGTGGTCTTTCGGGGCTCGGTATTGGCAGCTTGATCGGTGCCGGCACAGGCCGTGATGTCGCGATGGTGCTCGGAGCCGTCGGGGGTGCTGTGGCGGGCAACGAGGTGCAGAAGAAATATGACGCCCCAAAGCCAGGGCAGAAGATTATTGTCCGCACCATGGGCGGTGTGTTGATCTCGGTAACCCAGCCTACGGACCCTGGTCTGCGGACCAGTCAAAAGGTCTATATCGAGGGCAATGGTGAGAACGCGAGGGTCAGACAACAGTAGAGATACATTACATGCCTGTCGCTCGTTGGTCGCTGTTTTTGTTTGAGTAAAAGATCAGAAAGCTGCTTTTCCGAAGTTCGCTGGAAAATAATTAACGGCAAGTTTGGGATTGAACCTGGCCGTATATAAAAACACCAGGCGGTGGCTATAACTGTTCAGTGAACGGCAGGCTTGTAAGCAGTCATTCCTGGGGCGGACCCTGGTCGGCAACGACCCAGCCCTGTCGTTGAAGGTAACTATCTAAATGGCAGGAATTCACTTCGAAGCAGACATTCACGAAATCACGTTGAATGACTCAGTTCTGCCATCCTTATTCTGTGACTATGTATAAAGATTGATTTCGATCAATACGCAGTCGCCAATAATATACTACTATCTAAAGCAGTGATGGGATGAATTTCCCATTTATAGGGATGGGTAGAAATACCCATATGTGGATTAGTACCAGTACCAGTCAAACCGGGTTTCCCCCTGGTCGGCTGGGTGTACTAAACACAGAAAATTGACCAAAGTACAACTTTGGCTAGACAATAACTTGGAGGTTGATCATGAAGATACAATCTACAGCTTTCACGGTGATGGCGGCACTGCTCGTCTTCAGTGTGGGATTATTTGGCAACGCAAACGCGGCCCCCGGTGGTGTGCCGGGTAAACCTGACGACGGTGGTGGCGGTGGTGGGGCCCCGGATTTCGGGGACCTTATCATCCTCTATCGCGACGCGGATGGTGTCCCCTACCTCACTTCGGACGATGGGCCGCAAGAGACTGCCAGTTGTTGGCAGCCCCTCCCGTCCGATGCGTGCATTGCTACTCAACCAGCGGGCTGCACATTAGTAGCGGGAGAGCCCGATGCAAGCGTATTGGTCGTGCCAGTCGACCCGGCCACCTGTGGTGTCGTGGCTGCCTGCGCAACCTGCACGGAGGAGGTCGACTTCGGCCGCATCAACGAGGCGCGCTCGCCGGATGAGGTGTTTGAGTCCCAGTTGGCGGACGTGGTCGTCAACCTGGCCACCGCCGACTGCCGCACCATAGATCCCGCCGGACGGCTGGTCGCCACCCGGGTCGACGCCGATCTGAGCGTTTTGGTGAGCACCATCGACTCGCCGCTGCAGAA
>Ga0316190_10001850_pt1 | contig 15382 bp, 12 predicted proteins | sample Eddworburrow2_MG_FD_204929 | JGI IMG/M metagenome (GOLD analysis project Ga0316190, IMG submission 204929) | Coastal sediment microbial communities from Maine, United States - Eddy worm burrow 2 | ecosystem: Environmental > Aquatic > Marine > Coastal > Sediment | place: USA: Maine | collected... | reverse complement strand
GCATTGGAATCCGACTGACCCCACGCGCCTCGGTCGCATCCGACCGGGCATGACCCGAATGGCTCGGCTCGCGGGCCGACCCATTGTCCCGGTCGCCGTCGATGGCACCGAGCGGGTGTGGCCCAAAGACAGTGTTCCTCGGGTCAACCCGATGCGACGAAAGAAGGTCGTCGTCACCATCGGTGAACCGATACCGACGACCGACGAGGACGATCAGGCTCAGGCGGAACGGGTCATGAACTGGGTGAGACGGACCCTCATACCCCGGTAGAACCACCGATCTGGCCCGGTCCGGGCCAGGTCAGTACCGGCGAGTCCGGAACAGGTTGCCCCGACGGCCCCGATTGACCTGCTCATCGAGCCGCCGAGGAAGTCGACGATTCCCGAACCCGGCCAAGACCTCCACCACATGAGATCGCACCCCTTCGGGGTGGACGACCGCATCACTACTCCTATCCGCCTGCTCCGGGGAGCCACAGGTGAGGGCGTAGGCCGAACCGGTGAGCGGCGATCCCGACCCCAACGCGATGGAGATGTCGACGTCGGACAGACCCGGCGCCTCCCTGTCGGCGTGAACCGCGACGATGGGGACACCGAGGTTGTGACACAGCCGCCCGAACCGCACGACCTTGTCCCTTTCGGCCATCTCACCGGGATGGGTCCTGGTTGTCGTCGGGAGGGGATCGATGGTCAGCAGGCCTACCGCCAAACCTTCGACTCGCCCCAGACAGGTCACGGTCGAAGGGGAAATACCGCCGCGCAACTCGAACAATGAGTCGGCGTCGGCCAGCCCAGCCAGCGCGGCCCGAGGAGACATCGCCGGGTCCAATCTCCCAGAAGCCGCCCGCGGTACGGCGACCACGGCCGACTCCCAACGGTTGACCGGCAGGAGGTCCAACGCTCTACCCGCCAGCTGTGCTGCGGCCGACAAATCGTCGACGACCCAATCCACCAGCCCGGCGGCGAAACACCGGTCTGCGTTCCATGGCCCGTCGCCCTCGAGCTCAACCGTAGCCCTGGAGACCATCACCACGACATGGCACCACAACGCCTCTATGGTCGCCGGGGTATCGAGCGAGCCATTGATGATCGCCAACTTGGGTATACGTTCCGAAGCTTCGAGCTCCCAGCCGACATCGAACCCAAGACCGACATCGAGCAGTTCAGCTCCTACCGGTTCCTCTCCCGGCGCGGCCCGCCGCGACTCGAACAAGCTGAGCAAGGGCGCGCCCTGATCGAGGGCCAGACCTTTGACACGCCGCGCCTTTTCCTCGGCGGCTCGACCCCGAATGGGCCCGCCGCGCTCCACGTCGTCGGCGGAGATGATCACCGGCCGGCCAGAACGTGTGCCCCAGCCGACGACCTGAGCATCCCCGTCGATCATCCCCGCCGCGTCACCGTCGAAGTCCTCCGCGTCATAACGAACGGGTTCACGACGGGCGATCGATCCGAGCTCGACAAAGCTTCCCGAGTCGAGCAGGTCGACCAGGACCTCTCTGGGCCGGCTAGGGGCCAGACCTGTCTTCCGGTCTGCAGCCAGGCGTGACAACAAGTCCGGCCAGGACTGTTCGTACCGGAGGACCGTTCGCTTCGGTGGATCCCGATCGCTCACAATCCCGCTCCGGACCCGGTAGCCAATGGACCGTAGCGCCGTTGTCCCCGTGCCAGCTCGAGGTGTTCGACCAAGACCGCTCGGGTCTGGTCGGGCTCGATGAGCTCCAGCAGCTCTCCACTCGACGCGGCGGTGAACGCTCCGGTCCGAGACCGCCTGTCGCCGCCCCCGACCGAGGAGAGGTTGGCCCTGGGCCAGGCGAGCACATGGTCCGATCTCGACCCAACCGCCCCGAGGATCTGGGCCGCCAGTCCTTCCACCCTTCCGACCAGCACCGAGACCCACACCGACGACGCCCGGTACACGGTGCCCAACGCGGCGCTGAGCGCGGTGAAACCTTCGAGATCATCGGCGGCGCCCACGGCGATCCCCGCCGAATCCACCAACGAGACGATGGGAAGCCCCCGAGCCTCCGCATACCGAACGAATCGCTCGTGCGCAGCCAACGCCGTGGCGGACAGGCGCCCTTGATCGATCGTCGGATCGCTGGCCGCTATCGCAACGCCATGGCCACCGAGGCGGGCCAGACGCCATCTCATCTCCGGCGTCTCGTGAGCAAAGAACGGCGTGGACGGGCCGTCGTCCACGATCGTCGCCAGCAGCGCGTCTACGTCATAGGGACCGTCGAGATCGAAGGGGACGAACTCGGTGATCGGCGAGGAGACGAGGGCAGGACGAGGGGCCCGTGGCACGTCCGCGTTCATCACCTCGGAGATCCACCGAACCGTCTCCGGCTCGTCGAGCGCCCTCATGTCGGGCTCGCCATCGCCACAGGCCCACACGTCGAAGGTGTCCGGCTGGGCACCGACATCGGCGCGCACCACCGGCTGATCGGCCGACAAGCCACCGGCGCCGCCGAGCGAGGGATCAGGACCAGGGTCGGCGCCGAGCAGGACGAGCGGCGTGCCCCGCCGCCGGGCCAGACCGGCGTCACCGATGGTCACGGCGAGTCCATCCATCCGACACAGCGGGGCCCTGAACCGAGTCGATTCGGGGCCGACCAGCGCGGCCCTCAGGCCATCGAGGCTCATGCGGTGTCGAACATTCGGTAGCGCGCCAGGTTGTCCTGGCGCTTCGTTCCGAGCATGCCCAGCCCCGCCGCCAGCGCCGACCTGGTATCCGCCGGCTCGATCACATCGTCGATTCGGAACTCATAGGCCGCAAACCGGGCTTCGGACATCTGGCGATAGGTGGCGTACAGCTCCTGTTGACGCGACAGGTTCAGCGTTCCCGCTTCGACCTCGCTCTGAAGCACGGTGGCCACCCCGATCTCGGGTGCCGACAGGCTGATCGATGCGCTCGGCCATGCGAGCACCAGATCGGCTCCGATCGTGCGCCCGCCGAGCAAGATGGTCGAGAACCCGTACGCCTTGCGGACCAGCACCGTCAGCACCGGGGTCGACAGCGAGAACACGGTGTTCATCATCCGGACCACCTGGCGCAAGGCGCCCTCGCGCTCGGACTGCGGCCCGACGATGAAGCCCGGCTGGTCCTGCAAGAAGACCAACGGGATGTTGTACGCATCACAGATCTGGGCGAAACGAACCGTCTTGATCACGGCTTTGACGTCCACGATGCCACCGAGATGCATCGGCTGGTTGGCCACCAGCCCCACGGACCAACCATCGATTCGGGCGTAGCCGACGATGACGTTCCTGGCGTACTGCGCCCTCAGCTCGAGGAACTCTCCGTCATCGACGATCTCCTCGATCACCCGATGCATGTCGTATGGCTTACGGTGATCGAGGGGAACCATGTCGACCAGTGTCGGGGAACGACGGTCGGGGGGATCCGATGACATGACGCGGGGCGGAAGCTCGCGGGAGTTGTCCGGGACATAGGACAGAAACGCCTTCACCGCGGCGAGATTGTCTCGTTCGTCGGTGGCGATATGGTCGATGAAACCGGTCGTACGGGCGTGCTCGTCGGCTCCGCCGAGCTCCTGGACCGTGGTCGCCACCCCGACCCCGCCCATGACCACAGGGGGTCCAGCGAGCGCCATGGCCGCGGTGCCCTCGGTCAAGGTCGAGTAATCGGCATCCATCGTCTGGAATGAAGCCGCACCCAACGCCGTGCCCAGCACGGCACACACCACCGGGCTTCGCCCGTCGGTGACCCACTCGCCGGTCGGCGTGTCGATCCCACCGGGCCGGGCGATGGAGTCATTCGCGAACTGGGCTCCCATCATCGACTGAAAGCGGTTGGCCGACGATTCGAGCAACAGCACCAGCGGATACCCGTGCCGGTCCGCCAGGGCCCGAAGATGGCGAGCCTTACGATTGGCGCCAGGCCCGCGGGCGCCGGCGGTGATGGTGCCGTCGTCGGCGATGATGATGATGCGACGCCCGTCGACCGTCGCCCAGCCCGTCACCACCCCATCAGCGGGGGCCAGCCGATCGGCGCGACCAGGCACACGGATAACCCCGGTGACCAGCTCGCCGAGCTCTCGAAACGAGTCCGGGTCAACCAACAGGTCGATGCGTTCTCGCGGCGTCAGCTTGCCGCGGGCATGGAGCTTCGCGATCGCTTCGGGTCCACCCATCGCCCGGGAGGCGGACCGAGCGGCTCGTAGCTGATCGAGCGCGTCGTCCCACCCCGTAGGCATCGTGTCGCTGGTCGGTCCCGGCACCGCAGCACCCTACCGAGCGGCCACCAGCTCATGCCCACTCCGGCTCATCAGAGGGATTCGGCCAGGGTGGCGACGAGAGCCGACGCCTCGCCCTCGACGGGGTCTCCATGACCGACGACGACCGTGTCGAAACGGCGGGTGGCCAGGGTCCGGATGGACTGCCCGGCCGCCCCGATGTCGGCGGTGAACTCAGGGTTGGCTCCGAGCACCCGACCGGACTCGGTGTTGAGCGCGTCGCCGGCCACCAGTATCGATCCGGCCGGATCCAGAACCGAGATATGCCCGGCCGTGTGACCAGGGGTGGCAACGATCTCCATGCCGAACACTTCGTCACCGTCGTTGAGCGGGGTCAACGCCCGGGGGGACTCGATTCCCTCCACGTCGGCGGCCCCCGCGTAGGCCTTCGCCGTGGTCGACCGATCGAGCACCTCGGGTAGTCCGCCGACATGATCGCCGTGCAGGTGGGTCAGGATCACATGGTCGACATCGGACCAGTCGAGATCGATGGCCGTTATCGCTTCGCCGATCCGATCGGCGTTGCCCCTGGTGCCGGTGTCGACGATGGCGACATCGGAGCCGCGCACCAGAAGATACGCGGACACGAACCCAAAGCTCACCGGATGCCAGGCCAGCTCGCTATCCGGATCCCCCACCACGTCCTCAGCCTCCGCCTCGGTGGATGCTGTGGTGGCGTCGACGGTCCCCGTCCTCTCTGGGCTGGCCGTCGCGGGGCTACTCCCGGCGCATGCGACCGCGGCCGGACCGAAGATGGCTACCACAAGAGAGCCACGACCGAGATCAGCCAGTAAAGAGCGACGGGTCAGGGGTTGAGGGCGGATCATAGGCCACTCCAGATTTTGATCAGGTCCAGCACGAACCATAGGGGGCGCGGATTCGCTTGTAGGGTCGTGATCATGCTGAGGAGCCTGTCCACGGTCGCGGCCGTGTCCGGTCCGCTCATCATCATCGGCTATCTCGCCGGCTCGACGGCCCAGACATGGACTGCGTCGCGGGGCCAGCACCACGGTGGAGATCCGATGGTCGATCCGGACCTGATCGTCTCGGCGGAGGACCACGAACCGATCGGGGGGTCCCCCAGCCCATCTCCGACGATCACCGTCGAGATCGTCACCACCCTCGCGGCCGCCACCCTCAGCTGGAGAGTCATCGAGCTGGTGTCGCCCGGCGGGGTCGCCTCCGCGATCGCCACCTACTCGCCGCAGGTGCTGACGGTCTGGCAATCGGTTGCACTCTGGACGGGTTTGGCCGCCATCGTGGGCCACGTCGGACCCCTCTGGACAAGATTTCGCCGAGGGGGCAACGGGCTGGCTTCAGCACTGGCGTTGTTGGCCGTCTACTCCCCAGTCATGTTGCTCGTGAGCTTCGCCGGGCTGTTCGCGGGCATGGCGGTGCGCCGCTCCCCCAACAACTCGATTCCCGTGGCGCTGGGCGCGGTAGTCATCGCCCAATGGCTGTCCTGGTGGTTCGACCTGCCCTGGGGTTGGGGGATGGTGAACGGCCCCGAGCTCGCCCTATGGATCACCATCACCGCGACCGTCTTGTTCAACCGCTGGCTGAAAGGCGACATGATCGCCTGAGCGATCGACCTGGCAGATCGACCTGGGAGCCGACCGCTATTCGGCCCAGGCCTTGATCTGTTCGATCACGGCGAGCGGATCTTCGCCGACCGGGTTGACCTCCAGATGGGTCACCCCCACCTGCTTGTAGACCTCGATGCGCTCCCGCACAAAGCCCTCGTCACCACACATCGAGCTCAGGCGGAGATACTCGTCGGGCACCTTGGCCGCGGCCTCCTTGCGGTGGCCATCGAGGAACAGATCCTGGATCTCCTTGGCCTCCGCCTCCCACCCATACCGGCCGAACAGGTCGTTGTAGAAGTTCTTGCCGCGGGCACCCATCCCCCCGACATAGAACGACGTCGTGGCGCGGCCCGCCTCGCGGTGCTCACGCACCTGGTCCTCCGAGCCGATGGCCACCGTGCCACCCGCGATGATCTTCAGGGTGTCGAGATCACCGGATCGCTTGGCTCCGCCGGCGTCCAGTGAATCGCCCCACACGTCACGGAACTTGTCGGGCACGAAGAACAACGGTTGCCATCCATCGGCCACCTCAGCGGTCATCTCGACGTTCTTGGGTCCGAGTGACGCGACCCAGACGGGGATGTCCTCGCGCAGGGGACGGTCCATGAACTTGAGCGCTTTGCCCAAGCCGGTGCCCTGCCCCTCGGGAAGCGGGAACGAGTACCCCTTGCCCTCGTAGGCGACCGGCTCGCGCTTCCAGACCATTCGACAGATCTCGACGACCTCTTTGGTCCGCCCGACCGGTCGGTCGAACGGCACCCCATGCCAGCCCTCGATCACCTGGGGACCCGACGTGCCGAGCCCAAGGTTGAACCGCCCTCTGGACAAGGCGTCGAGGGTCGCCGCCGTCTGGGCGATCAGGGTAGGGGTACGGCTGTAGATCGGGAAGATTCCCGACATGAACTCGACCCGCTCGGTCTGGCCGGCGAGGAAGCCGAACAGGGTGGCCGAGTCGAATCCGTAGACCTCGCCCGCCCACAACAGATCGATGCCTGCGGACTCGAGATCCCGGGCCCGTTGGGCCGTCTGGGCAGGATCCCCGTTGAATCGGATGGGCATGCTCAGCTTCACGTGGTCTCCAGGCGTCGAGCAGGATTCGGCTAGTGGATGCCGCCGACGCTAGCAGGGTGCCGCGAACCTCTACCGGGCACCGCAGCGGGAATCGCGGCCCGTCGCGGCACTACGCTGCGAGCTGTGTTCGAGCCGCTCGTCTCCCTGCCGGAAACCTTCACCCCGTCCGATGGCCGATGGTTCTATATCAAGAACCGCTCGGTGCTTCTGCGCGACGACGGCATCTTACCGTCAGGGGTTGATCAGGTCCATGAGGGTGTCCCTCACCTGATGGGCGTGGACGACGGTTCGCCGATCTGGGCCGTGGATGTGTCCGACGATTCCGATGCTCCGGACAGCCATCGCTACATCGACCTCTACAGCCTCTACGGTTCGGTCTCCGAGGAGGACTTCGCCCTCGCGGGGCGCGCGGTACAGATCGTGACATGGGATCAGGACCATCGCTTCTGCGGCCGGTGCGGTTCCGATACCAACACCTCGCCGCTCGAACGGGTCCGCAAATGTGGGTGCGGCACGATGGCCTATCCCCGCTTGTCGCCGGCGGTGATCATGTTGGTCGAGCGGGACGACGAGATGCTGCTGGCCCATGGACGGCAGTTCCGCCGGCCCTTCTACAGCGCCCTCGCGGGGTTCGTCGAACCGGGCGAGAGCCTCGAACAGTGTGTGGCGCGCGAGGTGAAAGAAGAGGTCGGGCTCGACGTCGACAACGTCACCTATTTCGCCAGCCAGCCCTGGCCGTTCCCGAACTCGCTCATGCTCGGGTTCAAAGCCACTTACGCCGGCGGTGACATCGTGCTGCAAGAAGAGGAGATCGTCGATGCCGGATGGTTCGGCCCCGACAACCTGCCTCAGATACCAACCGGAGGAATGAGCATCGCGGGATGGCTCATCGAGTCCTTCCTGAACGGTCACCGCACCGCGCCGCCCTCCACCGATGGTGGTCTGATCACCCCGACCGGCGCCGACGACGCACCGGCCCCGAAGAAAAGCTCGATCTGGGATCGCACCAGCTCCTGAGAACCGAGCTTGTCAGCCGATGCTGATCGATATTGCCGCTGGAGCTGACGTCGGTGGCGCTGATGTTGGTGAACAACGCCGGTTCTGCGCGAGGATCTCGCCTACTATCGCGCCTTTGACAAGGGGAGATTTGGCATGGCACTTGCTGGAGAAGTTACCGATGCGAGCAAGATCAGCGATGAGACCGTCCAGCTGGGCGAGATAGATATCTACATCGCCCGGCCGACCGCGCCCGGGCCCCACCCCTCGGTCGTGGTGCTCGAAGAAGCCTTCGGTCGCGTCCCCCACATCGAAGACCTCTGTCGCCGGTTCGCCAACATGGGCTATGTCGCGGCCTCGCCCGAGCTCTACGCCCGCACCGGCGCGCCCGGCCACGATTTCAAGGTCGTCTTGCCCGCCATGTTCGGGCTCCCTGACGCCCAGATCGTCTCGGACACCGAATCGGTGGCCGACCTCTTGCGATCACGGGATGACACCACGGACAAGGTCGGGTTGATCGGGTTCTGCATGGGTGGGCGGGCCACCTCGCTGACCGCGTTCTCCAGCGCCAAGTTCGACGCGGCCATGCCCTGCTGGGGTGGGTTTCTCAACGCCGCCACGTTCGAGGACGAAACCAGCGAATCCCGACCCACCAAGGTGGCGGACCTCTCGGCCAACCTGACGGCGCCGATGATGCTGATCGGGGGCGGAGATGACGAGAACCCGTCCCCGGCCGAGCTCCAGGCGCTGCACGACAAGTTGAAGGGCGAGGGCAAGGACGTCGCGATCAAGATCTTCCCCGGCGCAGGGCACGCCTTTCTTGCCGACTATCGCGACAGCTACAACGAGGCCTCGGCCTTCGAGCTGTGGGACGACATCACCGCGTTCTTCGCCCAACACCTTCGCTGACCGGCCCAGGGCGTTCCCCGACCGGCCCAGCACCACCGCCAGCCGTCCTCCGATCCGATCGCTGGATCCGGTGGATGGGGGCCGGTCAGACTCTTCGTAGCGAGCAGACGACAACTGGAGATGGCAGTGAAGTTCGACCTGATGACCGGCGCCTCGACCTGGGCCGACGCGGCCGGATTGGCTCAGGACCTGGAACGGGTCGGCTTCTCGGGCATGTTGTGGACCGAGACGAGTCAGGTGCCCTGGATGCAGATCGCGGCGGCGGCCACCGCCGCCCCCACCTTGACGTTCACGACCGGCATCGCCGTCGCCTTTCCGCGTAGCCCCATGGTCAGCGCCCAGATCGCCTGGGAGCTGGCTCAAAACACCGAGGGCCGCTTCCGGCTCGGGCTCGGGAGCCAGGTCAAGGCCCATATCGAACGACGCTATGCCACCGAGTACTCCAAGCCCGGCCCGCGGATGCGGGACTATGTGGAAGCGGTTCAGGCCTGCTTTCGAGCCTTTCGGGGGGACGAGAAGCTGAGCCATGATGGCGAGTTCTACAAACTGTCCATGCTGCCACCCCAATGGACGCCGCCCCGCCACGCGCATGGCGACATCAAGATCGACATCTCCGCCGTTGGCCCGTACATGACCCGCGTCGCCGGCGAGGTGGCCGATGGCATCCATGTTCACCCTTGGCACTCCATGCCCTACATCGAGAACCGCTTGTTGCCCGGCGTGGCCGCCGCGGCCGAAGCGGTCGGTCGCGACGTGTCGGACATCGAGCTGATCGTGCCGGTGTTCATGATCCCGGGGGACACCCCCGAGGAGCGGGCCGCGTTGACCCATCGGGCCAAGACCCAGATCGCGTTCTATGGCACCACCCCCAACTACGCCTTCCAGTTCGAGGACCTGGGGTATGAGGGCATGACCGCCAAGGTCGGTGAGCGGCTCAAGGCCGGCGATGTGAATGGCATGGCCGCGCTCATCACCGACGAGATGCTGGAGGACTACGCGCTGGTGGCCACCTGGGACGAGATGGCCGACAAGCTGACCGGCCGCTACGGCAACACGGCGTCGAGGGTGGTGACCTATCTCGGCGAGGAGGAGATGAGGCGCGATCCTCATGCTCTGGCCAAGTGGGGCGAAATCGCCACCGCCGTCGTCGACGCCTGATCGATCACTGCCCGAAACACCATTTCGGTCCGGCTCTCCGTCGCGTAGCCTTGAGCTGGGCGCGGCCACTCCCGTCATTTGGGCCCCACCTGGGGGCATGCCATGTGGTAGCGCCCGCTCCCGACACCCTCCCCGTGAGACCATCCCTGCCAGCCCATGACCTGCCAACCGATGACCTGTGAACTGATGCGATGATGAACAGCCCCCATTCCGATCCCGTGCACCCGTCGGAGTACCTCTGCGACGTGTTGACCGCCGACGACCCGACCGCCGGCCTGTGGGGGCTGGTGGACGCCGGTGTCGCGGACGAGATCATCCCCGAACTTCCTGCCCTCCGCCTCGAGCAGGACCCCATCCATCAGCACAAGGACGTGCTCTCGCACACCATCGCGGTCACGTCGAACACCGCCCCGGAGCTGACGTTGAGGTTGGCGGCGTTGTTCCACGACGTGGGCAAGCCGAAGACCCGCCGAATCGATCCGCACGACGGTGTGACGTTCCGTCACCACGAAGCGGTGGGCGCCAAGATGGCGCGCAAACGGCTTCGGGCGCTGGAGTTCGATGAGCGGACCGTCGAGGATGTCACCGAGCTGGTCCGGTTGTCCGGGCGCTTCAAGGGCTACGCCAGCGGTTGGTCGGACTCGGCTGTGCGGCGGTACGCCCGCGACGCCGGCCACCTACTCGGGCTGCTCAACCAGCTGATCCGAGCCGACTGCACCACCCGCAACCACCGCAAGCGCCTGGAGCTGCACCATCACGTCGACGCCCTCGAAGCGCGGATCGCCGAGCTGGCCGAAGCTGATCGCAAAGCCGCAGAGCGGCCCCTCCTCGACGGCAAGGCGGTCATGGCCCGCTACGACGTCGGTCCTGGGCGCCACGTCGGCGAGTCGCTCGCGTTTTTGCTCGAACTCAGGCGGACCGAGCCGGACCTGTCGATCGAAGGCACCGGTGATCGGCTCGACATCTGGTGGAAGGAAAACGGTCCGACGATGAGCGGTTGAGGTCGTCCGGCCCGCCCCAGGATTCCCCGGTGACACGCCCAATGAGAGCGGGAGGACGCACCTATGGACGAGCAAGCTCGCTCCCATAGCCACGGACACGGTCACCATTCGTTTGATCAGGGGTGGGTCCAGTGGCGCAGCGGACCAGGATTGAGGCTCGTGCTGATCGCCCTGGTCGCCGCCGCGGTCGCGACCGCCGGCGCCCTCTGGGTGTTGTGGCCCAATGGCACCGGACGGGATGCTGCGATCGCCCAGGCAACCGAGTTCGGGTTGGCCGCCGAACGCCTCGAGGCGGTCGTCGCAACCGTGACCGATGGGCCGTGCTCGTACTCGTCGGCCGGAGACCCCCAGGAGTGCCGCTCAATCAGCGTGATCCCGGCGTCTGGACCTGACGCCGGCGCCATCTTGTTCCTCGGCGAGTTCAGCCTCCTCCAACCGGGTCTGACGCCCGACGTATCGCTCGGCGACCAGATCATCATCGGGTTCGAGCCTGCGACCGAAAGCTATTTCTACGCCGACCGTGACCGGCGACTGCCCCTCGCCGCGCTGACCGCCTTGTTCGCCCTGGTCGTCCTGGCTCTGGGGCGCTTTCGCGGGCTGTTGGCGCTCGCCGCCATGGCGGTCACGCTCGCCGTATTGGTCGGATTCGTCGCCCCGTCGGTGTTGGATGGAAACGACCCCTTGCTGGTGTCGGTGGTGGGCGCCTCGGCCATCGCGTTCGTGGCGCTGTATCTCACCCACGGGTTCAACCCCACCACTACGGTCGCGCTCGCGGGGACATTGGGCGCGTTGGTATTGACCCTCGCCATCTCCTGGTTCTTCTTCGAGGCGGCCAACTTCACCGGTCTGGCCACCGAGGAGGGTCTGACGATCCCCATCGTGGCCGATGGGGTCAACCTCTCATCATTGCTGCTGGGCGGGGCCATCATCGGCGCGCTCGGCGCGCTCGACGACGTCACCGTGACCCAGGTGGCCACCGTGTCGGAGCTGGCCCACCGCAACCCCGAGCTGAGCAGGCGTGAGCTGGTCATATCGGGGATCCGAGTCGGCCGCGAGCACATAGCCTCAACGGTGAACACCCTGTTGTTGGCCTACGCCGGCGCGTCCATGCCTCTGCTGTTGTTGTTCGCCGTGACCAACCAGTCGCTCGACATCGTCGCCAACTCCGAGCTGCTGGCGGTCGAGATCGTACGCACGCTCTGCGGCTCGATCGGCCTCGTAGCCGCGGTCCCGGTGACGACGGCGTTGGCCGCGGTCATCGTCGCCCCCCGCCATTCGGTCGAGCGGCCCGACCCGGCTCCGACCGAACCCACCAGCGCCCTCACCTGGGCCGACTTCGCGCCCGACGAGAACCCCGACCTATAGCGTCCCGGTGCCGGCAGGGTCGGTTGGCCTACGATCGACCATTCATCGGACGAGCAAACCCGGGAAAAGTGATGGAGCTCAGCCTCGAAAACAAGACCGCGATCGTGACCGGAGGGTCCCGCGGCATCGGCCTGGGGATCGCCAAGGCCTTTCATGACGCAGGCGGGAACGTCATGTTGACGTCGCGCAAAGCCGAGGGCCTCCGCGAGGCCATCGAAAGCCTCGGGGGTGGCGAGCGCCTGCACTACGCCACCGGCCATGTGGGCCACGCCGAGGACGCGGTACGGGTGGTCGATGAGACGATCGCCCATTTCGGCGGTGTCGACGTGCTGGTGAACAATGCGGCGACCAATCCTCACGCCGGGCCCATGATCGACTGCGAGGTCTCGAAGTTCGACAAGACGTTCGAGGTCAACCTCAGAGGCCCGTTCGTCTGGACCCAGTACGCCTATGAGCGGTGGATGAAAGAGCACGGGGGATCGGTCATCAACATCTCCTCGTCGGGGGGCTATCAGACCAGTGCCGCTCTCGGCGTGTACTGCGTCCTGAAGGCGGCGCTGATGCAGATGACCAAGCAGCTGGCCGCGGAGATGGGTCCGGCCGTGCGGGTGAACGCCATCGCCCCGGGTTTGATCCGGACCGACTTCGCCCGCGTGCTCTGGGACGGCGAGCGGGGCGATCAGATCGCGCAGATGTACCCCATGAAACGCCTGGGAGAACCTTCTGACATCGGCGATGCCGCCTTGTGGTTGGCCGCCGGCGCCCCCTGGGTGACCGGGGTCACGATCCCGGTCGAGGGCGGCGAGCTCGTCAGTGTCGAGAGCGAGCTCGAGCTGAGCTGAATCGAGAGCGAGCTGCTGGGGCCTGAGTCCGTCCGCTTCGCTGCAATTATTCAGTTCTCCCCAGAAATCTTGGTTTGGGCGGTCGCGGCGCTCAAGACGGGACCAAGCGGCGCCGATATTGACCTCATGCTGCGGCCGCATTTGGCGACCCGGGAGGACCCGCGCCATTGAGGAAACTTCTGACCTCACCCGATCGGTCAGTCAGCTTCCTCCTCCTCGTGATCGGTGCCGCTGTGGCGGTCCCGTTCGTTGCGGCGGAGGGACGGGCTCAGGCCGGTGTGGCGAGCTGCCCCGATACGACGACGACGGTCCCGGTCACCGACTGGACCGATGCGCCTGCCACACTGTCGGACGGAACCAGGCTTGACCTGAGCCTCACCGACGATTTCGGAACGAGAAGGACCACGGGGTTCGCGGCGGTGGCGAAAACCGGGACCGTCACACCGGGGACCGTCACCCAGGCCGAAGATGACAACGCCCTGATACTCGGCGTGGATCCGAAATGGGCGTCGAGCGCTACATCGGCCTATCCGGAGCGAGGCAGCGCCGGCGACTACTACGACACCGTGTTCCGCCTGAACCCCCCAGTCGGTCCCGGCGGTTTCGTGCTCGCCGGGATCGACGGTGCCGAGGCCGTCCAGGTGTGGTTGAACAATGGTGAGGTACCCGTGTCCGTCGAACTGGGGACCGGGTTGGCCAAACCCGTCGCGACCTCCGCACCGGACGGCTCGCTGGCCTTGTGGCCGGCCAGTCCCACCCTGTCGAGAGAGTCCGGGGGCGAGGTGCGCTGGACCGAACCGGTGCGCGACATCACCATCCGGCTGTTCACTCGCATGGGAGCCGATCCCGACCGCGTGGTCGACGGTGTGACCGTCCATCCGGTCACCGCCTGTGTACCGGCCGAGCTAGGCCTGGAGGTGGCACCGACAGGACCGGTCGAACAGATCGACGATGGGGTCTTCGATGTGTCCCTGGCCTACACGATCCACAATTCTGGGACCGTCGGAATGGAAGATCTGAAGCTCCAAGAGAACCTTCAGACCATGTTCGAGCCCTACGAGAGCCTCGAAGTGCGTTCCGTGAACAGCGAGGACGCGCCGATCAACCCCCGCTTCGACGGGGTCGAGCAGCTGGACCTTCTCGCGCCCGAAACGAGCCTCGACGCCGGGGCGATCGCCTCGGTCGAGCTGATCGTGCGGGTCGAACCGACGGACTGTCGAACTCCCTTTGCCACCTCGGCCTTGGTTTCGACCGAGTTCCTCAGCGACGGCGACGTCTCACGCTCGCGGCTCGACGCTGCGGCTGTCCCCGGTGGAGCACCCGGACTCTGGTCTTTCGGCGGTTGCGCCCAGCTCGCGGTGGCCCATTGGGTCTCAGAAAGCCCGAAGTCCGATGACGGGGACACCTATCGTTTCGAGCTGACGACCACGATCACCAACGATGGGGACAGTCCGGTCTCCGGTCTTCAGGCGACAAACGATCTCGACGAGAGCCTCGCCCGTATGCCGGGATTCACCGTGGAATCACTCACCGCTGAAGGGTTGAGTGTCAATCGGGGATTTGATGGTGCGTCGAACGTCGAGCTGCTCAGGGGCACCGACACGCTCGCCGCCGGGCAGACAGCCCTGCTCGTCCTGGCGTTGTCCGCCGACCCGGCGAAAGATCTCGGACCATTCCGATCGGTGGTGACCGCCACAGGCGCCGATCCCCGCGATCGACCGCTGATCGATCTCTCGACCGAAGGTAGCAAACCGGACCCCGATGGCGATGGTCGACCCGGCGAGGCCGAACCGACGACGATCCGGCTGCCTCGGATCGGGGTGGCCCTCAACCAGCCGGCGCCCGCCGTTCTCGACGACGACGGCAGCTATCGTGTTCGGCTCGATGCCGTGGTTACGAACAGCGGTTCAACGATGCTCGAGGGCCTGCAGTTGCGGGCCCCTCTGGTCGATCAGCTCACCGGCGTGCGCACCGTGCAGATCAGCTCGGTGGTCGGTGACGGGTTGAACGTCGATCCCCAGTTCAACGCGGGAAGCCGGCCCGACACCCTCAGCGGGTCCGATCGACTGAATCCCGGGGATTCGGCGACCGTCTCCATCGAGATGAGCATCGACCCGAGCGGATCGCTAGGGCCCCACCAGATCCAGATGCAGGCGACGGGCAGTACCCCGCCCTCAGAGACCAGTGCTCCGGTCGTG
>Ga0316190_10001847_pt1 | contig 15385 bp, 15 predicted proteins | sample Eddworburrow2_MG_FD_204929 | JGI IMG/M metagenome (GOLD analysis project Ga0316190, IMG submission 204929) | Coastal sediment microbial communities from Maine, United States - Eddy worm burrow 2 | ecosystem: Environmental > Aquatic > Marine > Coastal > Sediment | place: USA: Maine | collected... | reverse complement strand
AAAGCAATGATGAGTACGTTTAATTGTGGAGCGGCGTGGAAAGCTGCGGTCTTGATCAATATTCGGTTATGCGTAACCCATTATTATCAAGTCGCTGGAGACACGCGGGAAGTGCGGGAACAAGCGCACATCAGGGCAGGCGAAAGCCGATGAGGTTCCGGGTATCGGCATAATCACCGCGAATGCGGCGAAGTCCCGAGAAGCGCACCGATACCATAGCTGGAGTAGCGTCCAGCCTCCACAACTAAACGTATTCAACACAACGTACAGAAGCAACGTTTTTGAGCCGATCGTTAAACAGGTTTTATCTTGGAGACACAAGGAGAGTCCAGATGGTGCGGATTAATACCAGAGACCCACAAGATCTCAAAATTAATTGCCTGATATATTGCTGCTGTAACTATGAGAGTAAAGAGGGCTGTTCCTTCCATATCCAAGGTACGGCTCTAAAGTGACAACTATTGTCTAAATAACTGGAGAAGGAAATGGATGACAAATTAAAAGTGAAATTATACTTTCTGATGGGTGGCAAGCATCAGAAAAATGAGATTGAAGTAGAGACACATGAACCATACACGCCTGAAGACTGGGGGGTTACTGTTGCAACAACAACGATAGAGATACCTTTGCCAGATGTCAGTAGGGCAGAAATGACTAATAAAATGGTCGGAATTCTGGAGGCCAAAAAGAAGAAAAAGCAGGCCGAATGTCAGCTTGAACTTAATGAGATCGACAAGAAAATAGGCGAATTACTAGCACTCGAAGCGCCAAAGGAATAGCAATCATGGCAGCGAACAGCAACCGGCAAACCTGCAACTAAGTAGTGAGGTCGGAAGGGCGTACATTGGGTTTGAGTCCTGACGCTGGCACCAAACAAGCAACTATGGAGAAACGAGCGTGATCACCAACTTCGGAGACAGGAAAGAGTGTCAACAAACGGGGATTATTACCGCTTTTGTAGACGATGACGACCATGCATGCGGGATCGTGAGGCAAGGTGAAGCCTGGAGCTTTATGAGCGCTGAGCGGCTTCTAACGAAAGAAGAGCAGGAATACTGCGCGCAGATGAATTTTAAGGCTGAGCAGAAAGCAGCTTAGCTGCTGTGGAGAAGATGATGCCAATAATACTTGAGTATTTAGAGCAAGGATCACAAGAGTGGAAGGATGCAAAGGCAGGTAATGTCTCGATGAGCCACGCAAATGATTTATTAACGAATGGGGTAGGTGGAAAGCCAAGCAAAACAAGAGAAACATATATTTTGTCACTGGCAGCCGAGGTGCTGACAGGCAATCTTTCTGAAAGCGTGAATACATATGATATGCGGCGTGGCACTTTACTTGAACCATACGCATTCGAGGCATATAGCGCGCAGACAGGTGTTGAAGCAAGAAATGTAGGCCTTGGGTACCTGGATGATATGAAACGCATTCTAGCGTCCCCTGACGGCCTTGGGATTGCAGCAGATAGGGGGCTTGAAATTAAATGCCCTGGCATAAAGAAGCACATGAGAACAATTCACGAGGGTATCACACCAAAAGACCATATGAACCAGTGCCAAGGTGGCATGTGGATATTTGGGGTTGATAGATGGGACTTTGTGTCGTTCTGCCCAGAGTTCACAGAAGCTCCATTATTTATAGCTACTGCACATCGTGATGAAAAGATAATAGCAAAACTATCTGACTCAGCGCATCTGGCAATACAGGAGGCTGACGAAATAGCAAGGAAAGCTAGAATGACTGTATCACACGATCTGCGCATGACTTGTAAAAATGCAATCGCCGCGATTGAAGAGATGAGTGGAACAACTCAGCAACTAGACTGGAGTGAGTGACATGAAAGAAACGGACGTAGACGGATCAGCGCTGCAATTCAAGAGTACTAATTTTATAGATGCATCAGAGTTTCTGATTGGAAGAACGCGGCTAAACCCTATCGAGGTAGAGATAGAGAAAGCTATTAGGTGTGATGAGGTTATTAATAATGGAGGAATAAAAGAGAGCGGAGTTTTTGCCGTAGCCCTCGTAGGAAAAAGCCTACGAATGAGAATTAATGCCACAAAGAGGAGGATGCTGGTCGATGCTTCAGGCTCTCAAATGGTTAAAAAGTTTATTGGCTTAAAACTCAGGCTATACCAGACCTTGGACTCAGACAGAATGACAGGTGGAAAAACATCGACCACAGCTATAGCTATGGATGTGCAAGTAAAAGGAACAGATGAATGGCTAAGGTACTGGGATTACCAGCAGCCAAAAGGAAGGGAGCACGTAAAGGCATCAGGTAAAATTGAGAGAGGCGAGGCATAACCCATGAAACCAGAAACAAAACTGGCACTAAGAGCTGGGCTGCTCTATTTCACGGTGGCATTATTTTCTATGCTTGTGGGTGGCTACTGATGAGCAATGATGTTGAAGTTTTTAGGCTGACACATAAGACAGCATTGCAAAATGCAATCACAGAGATCCGGTCGCACGATCTTGATGGCACTTATGAGGTCATCGTTAGAAAGATTGCAGCGGCAAAGACTTTAGCTCAATTGGGTGGCTTGTTTGGTTGTTGGAAAGAATACCTTGCAAACGAGACTGGGGAATCAGTCATTTACATCCATAGGATGTGGAAGGCAAAGTATCTATCACCTATTTACCATGATGATATTATTAACGAAAAGCCATGCATTGATGAGGTTTATTGCTGGGCTGAGGCATTACATGCACACAGGGTTAGTGGAGATATGGAAAAGTACAAGGCATGTGCAAAGCGTATCTCTTTAAAGTGGGCCAACCTAGACCAAACCAGACGATATATGAACGCTATTGAAGCTGATTATCAATCACAGGAAATGCCGCTACCTGTATTGGATAAATTCAGGAAATATTACAAATGAAATTCACTATCGGCATTGACCCTGGTAAATCAACAGGGGTAGCAATCTACGACAGGCAGTCAAAAAAGCTGATCGCGCTATCCAATGAAAACTTCGTGTCCGCGCTGAAATTAATAAAGACCAGCGTGGCCCCTGACGATGTGTTTGCTTGCGTCGTGGAGGTGCCTCGGACTAAGGCAAACTGGCACAAAGACAAATCTGGGACAACCGCACATAACATAGGAAGAGTATGCCGAGAAGCTGAGTTAATGTCAGCTATGCTTATGGATATGGGCTATAAGGTCATCACGCAGCCTCCGAAGGGTAAGGTTAAGGCTAATGTATTTAAGCAAATAACAGGGTGGGAGGGTAGCTCTAATGAGCATACACGAGACGCAGCTATGCTGTGCTTTGACCTATGAAGAATAGAGATAGAAAAGAGCTTAACAAAGCTAAACACAGGCCTTGCATCAGATGCGGAATAGACGGTGAAACAAGGGCATCACACTATAACGGGTTCCGCTCATATGCTTACGGCAAGGGCAGAGGCATAAAAGGCTCTGATGTAGTCACAGCAGAATTTTGCCACAGGTGCGACGATACATTTTCAGAATCTAATTATCATAAGTGGGAAGGAGGAAGCAAAAATATTGAGAGGAGTGAGGAGTTCCTGCATTGGGTAATAATGACAAATATCAGACGAGCCGGTAATGACTAGCATTATCAGTAAATAAACGAGCAATATTAATCACATAACCCACAAAGCTCGTCGCTTTGTGACTAGAAAAGGAGAAGGATCATTTTAATTTTAACGAGAAGATGCGGTGAGAGCATTATGATTGGTGATGACGTAACCGTAACGGTGCTAGGCGTTAAGGGCAACCAGGTACGTATCGGGATTAATGCTCCACGAGACGTATCGGTACACCGCGAAGAGATCTATGAAAGGATAAAACGGGAACAAGCAGGAAAAAGGAATAGATGAACAGTAGATAAAACAGAAACGGCCGCCAGCATTAACTAACTGGCGGCTGTTATCTACCCATTATCAGATTACTAAGTCTCATTATCAGAGAAGCTTAACTCTTTCCAATTAGCTCCAAGCTTTAAAAGCATTAAAGTATCGTCCGTGTGAGTAAGGGCATGTGGCGATGATGACAATCTTATGTTTCCTGCTTCGTCCACATTAACAGTTCTAGCATTGCTTACAGCAGTGAGAATAATTATATCCCCCTCGCCACCTCCATTAATTGTAGACAAGGTGTCACTGGCTGCATCAGCCTCGGTATCAATCCACCAATTAGAAATCTTTGCCCTTGTTGGAAGGGTAATGGCTGCTGCTGCAATGGTTAACTCATTATTAGTAAAGTTAGATTGTAAATAATTGAGGTCAACAGTTAACTGATCATCGGTGCTGTTGGAATTGTAAGCACCAGATCCGCCATGATCAACATAGCCAGAAATATGAACAGGCTGCGTTATACCTCCACCAGCGTCAACATTAACTGCATAACCTGTTTGACCAGTGGCCGTGATATCCGTAATGTAGATATTTCTCAGAGCTTCGGTAGGCGAACTGATTTCAACGCAGTCAGCTGCACAAGTAGAGATTGAAGGCGACAAGATCTTAATATGTGACAGCGCACCCGATGCGTCAGAGAGCTTAATGCCAGAATCAGCCGTATCATCAATAGTTGGATCTGTAATCGTTACATAGGATGCATCTTCGATGAAAATACCATTGTATGACGATGTGCCCGCATTCTCCTGCTTCATTACAGAGAAACCAGTGACGGTAACGCCATCAGCTTGCATGATCCTTAAACCGTCTTCGTTAGAGCTTGACGCTCCACCGAAAGAGCCATCCCTTACTGACAGGCCATTAATGGTAATATCCTGAGTTCTAAACGCGCCAGTATCTTGGATTTTAAACCCGCACTGACCAGGACGGATGGCTTGCACATTAGAAAACGTCAACGACCTGGATGCATTGGTTGTTGAGCTGCCTATCCTTAAAGCGTGCTCCCCGGCATCAGCAAGCATTAAGTTGGAAAAACTAGAATACCTTATCTCTGACAGTAAAACGCTATTATGACCAGCTGAAGTTGATGCGTTCGCAGATTTTGTCTCTGTATGCACTCCATCAACAAATAGAAAGTCACAAACATCTCCATACAGCCCACGAACAAAAGTATCTATTCTTGTATCATTGATTGTGATATTAACACCAGCCGCATTCACGGTCTGATCCCAGTTGGACACAGATATCCTGTCTGCCTTTATACCTGTTCCTATTAGCCTTATAGCTCCATGATTGTTATCAGCGGTATTAGCCTGTTGATCTGTAGAGGATACAGTTACATTGTATAGAGTGCTGTAATCTTGAACCACCAGCCCCCTATTGACCGTAAAGGTAGTCGCTACATTTATAGTAAGGTTCTCTACATGGCACTCATTCACCAATGACAATATAGGGGTTGAATTTGATATTGTCCCAGCCATTGATATAGTAGCGCCGTTTCCTAAAAGCCTGAAGTTGCTTGCGCCACCAACACCTGATGTTATCTTGTACGTAGATGAGGGATTCATGCCAAATGTTCTATTCACATTGGCGGCCCTCGTCAGAGCGGTTGTGTCGTCTACAGATCCATCACCTACAACCCCTGCTGATTCTATAGTCAGGATTCCATCGCCACGCATCCAGCAACCAGACCCGGCACCTGAGCCTTGTCCTGATGTTGCATCGAAATATGTAGTCGCTATGGTTGCCTGCGTACCATCCCATCCACCCAAGGTATCTGTGTCAATAATGGTTATACCGTTTGCATTTGCTTTATCTTGCGATGAGTCCCAGTAGAAAATACCGCCGCCACCACTTATCCCGCTATAAAAAGACTCAAGGTTAACAGCTATTCCATCAACCTGCGGCGCAGTGACAAGTAGTCCATATAGCGAGGAATATGAACCCGTTGCATTTGTTGGAATACTATCCCCAAGCCCTAAAGCACCTACCGCATCGAATAGCAGATAATGTAGCGCTCTTTCTGAGTCAACAGGAAGAATTAAGTCATCACCAGATTGTGAGTCACTGGCCTGTACGCGGATGCTTCTCCCTATAAGTGATTCTAGCTTTGCGTCCCTCTGCGCAGCAATATCAAGCGCCTCTTCTATTTGAGGGGTAGGAACAGCTCCGCCAACTGGTAGAGATTTATCCTGTGTATTAGGCGGATCAAGATCAATCTTTAGCGTTTCTCCTGTTGCAGGAAGAGTAATTGCAGTTAAGGTACCGCTACCTAACCCTGCATCTGTTAGTGTATAGTTAGTTCCAATAACCCATGTAGCCTCAATTCCATCAGAGTCTCGTAGGGTAGCAACAACATGACTTTTGTCGAAATAATTCCATGTGACAGGGAAAGCAGCGGTTACACCGTCACCGTCATAGCTTAACTGGGTTGGTTCGGTTGATATTGTCATATTAGTCTCTTAATTTCCACCAAATAAAAGGCAGATTATTGCCCACAAAAACCAGCCAGGCGCGGATTCTGCTTCATTTTCTTTATTCACTTTCACCACCATGCTCCGCCATCACAGAAGCAACCCATGCGTTTAGCCTTCTGGTTGCAACCTTTGAAAGCTCTCCGCCCTGACCTAAAGGCTCTTCAAGCAGCTCCTTGAATATCTTCTCGTCTGCCACAGCATCCCTTAGCAATCTACTTGCCGGATCTTTTACTCCATTACGAACTAAGTCTTTAAATCGTGCAGACATTATTGCCTGAGATTGTAGAGTACCTGTTGCGCCAACATTTCGCCCAATCTCTGCACCTGTCATTCTGGCTATTGTTTCAACTATCTTTGAAGGCTCATCACCCAGCACGCCCTCTACAGGTGTTTTAGCTGATAGCCTTTTCTCAAGCTTTATTAAATCCCTGGTAATCACTCCAATTCTATTCTGCTCAGCTTCAGAGAATACACGGGTTGCCATGCCTCTAATCGATTCATTATTTAGCGCATCCCTTAAGGCAAAACCAGAAACAAAAGATCGTCCTGTTGCGTCTCTTGACCCCTGTTTGGCTCCTGACAATAAAAACTCAACAAACCCAGATTTCAAGCCCTGTGAAGCTTCCTGAGTTGTGTCTTTTGCTGCAGCATTAATCAACTTCTGTACTTCTCGTGCTGCTTTATCTGGCTTTAGTTTTCCAATCCGTTTAAATGCTTCAACTGGCCCTTGCTGTATTAGCATGGTCGCCTTTGATACTCTTGGGTCATCAAGCGCAATTCGTTTTCTATTTCTTTGCGCCACTGACAAAACATCACCGGCATCTATGGTCTCGGCAATCTGCCTTTTTAGATTAGGAAGGCGCTTTAATATTTCCTCATTCCTTGCTACAAATCTTAGCGCGGCCTTTTGGTTTAATACACCTCGCTCTACAGCTGAAGATAAAAACCTACTTCGTATGTAGTCTTCTGACGACGTAATCAACAGATTTGAACTTGGAGCCTCCGGGCTATCAAATGCCTTCACAAGGTCGTCAAGCGCCTCTCTTGCTTTAGGCCCAGACAAGCCTATTGACTGCTCAAGCGTCAGACCTGGAGCAATCCTGGCATCACCAGCAGCTCTTTTGCCTAGCATCTTTCCTACAGTTCCTTTGCTGAACCGTTCGTGTAGGTTTCTTGAGAAATTAGTAGCAAGTTTAACTGCGTCAGCTACGTCTGGGTCAGTTACTTTTGCCAAATCATCTGCAATGGTATTAGCAATATCATCAGCAATACGCGCCATATTAAGATTGCGCTTATCCCCTGCTCTGGCATTTCTGGCCACCTCTCTAAGCTTTCCCTGTAATGACCGCATATCCTTCAGGGTCACAATTCCAGTTGGAAGCCCCTCTTCCGCAGATACTTTTCCAAAAAAACTTTTTGATTTCTCGCTTAAAAATTTCTTTGCATCGCTTGGGATGTCTTTTAGCTGAGCCTTTCCTAACTCTCTGGTGAAGTCTTCAAATACTGCTTGTGTTTCAGCAAACGGAACGTGTGTATCTTCAGGTATTAAAGAATAAAGTTCTTTTTCTTGCGCTCTTGCAGCCCCTAGTGCAGCTTCAACTTCTTCTCTTGCAATAAGGTTCGTTTGTTCGCGTGTAACACCACTACCTAATGCTTCTACTTTTTCATCAACACTTTGTGCCGCAACTTTCAACCGCGTTTCTATAAGGCTATCAAAGTATTTATGTGACTCTTCAAGACTGGTTATTATAGCCTCGTCTGGTGCTTCACCTATTGCATCAAGCGAATCAAGTATTACACTGTTAGCTTGGGCAATTTGTGCGTCTGCCTCGCGTGATAGCTGCTCACTGGAATCCATCACCGCTCTTTCAAGTGATAACATTCCTGGTGCGCCAGATCTTTGCGTAGCCGTGAGTACAGGAAGACCTGTTTCAGGGTCAATAGTCGTCTCTTTTGCAAGCTCGCCTAATGCCTGTGTTCTTTCTTCTGCAGGCAATGCTCTCTGAACACGTGCAGCTGCTCTCGCCTTTCCGCCTTTTGCTGTGAATGGGTGCCTAAGTTTATTTACTAGGTTCTTTGCACCACCAGCAGCTTTCATTACAATTGCTGTAGGAGTAATACTTGGCAATATTCCACCTAGTATCTCACCAGTCATCTTTGCTGCATCTGAGTCAGGATCAACCTGTTGGCCGATATACCCTCCTGCTCCAGCTGAAACACCTAGCCCTGTTTCAATCGCTGTTGTTGTTACCGGTGCTTTTGCGAATGTTTGCCCAGCTCCAGCAATAATATTCTTAGGGGCCTGCAGCATACGTCCAAACCTTGTAGCTGCCACCTTCTTAACAGGTGACACAGCACTAAACGCACGACCAAGAATTGGCCCTGCCGCTAATGTCTGTCCACCAAATCTCGCGCCTGACTCAAAAATATTGCTTGGTTCATCTTCAGCACCAAAGCCAAAACGCTCACCGCCTTCCTGTCTTTTCTGCACTTCTTCAGGGCCTAAGACTTCAATTCCATCGTCTGTGAATAGTACCGTTCCAAAGGTTCTTTCTAATGGGCCAGCAAGCATAGAGGTTACATCGCTTACACCTGCAGCTAATTGACTGCCAACGCCTTCTACAAAACCTTCTTCAGGGGCAAGGTCTGCCTCTGTAATTTCTTGCACACCACCTTGGATAGGCTCTGCTACCAGATCTTCTTCAGTGATCTCTTGGACTACCATTACGGCGCAACCTCAAATAGCTTCCCATCAGGCGAGCGAAATACAGGATTGCCTCGTTTTGACTGGCCTGCTGGCTCAGAACCTTCTGGCACACCTTCTGGCAATGATTCAGGCTCCTCTTCGGTCATAAGAGTTAGGATTTCATTAACCCTAGACATCTGGTCAGATAATTCAGCCCTGCGCTTTAAGGTTATTCCTTCTTTTCCTAACTCTTTTGCTTTTGCATCATGCATTTCATTTAATGAGTCTTTTAGCTCATCAAGTGCTGTTCTTGCCCTATCAGGGTCTAGAAAGACCGCTTCTACATCAGGCAATAATTGCTGCACAATCTTCTGCTCTGCGACAGGAAACCTCGGGTTATTTACCAATGCAGTCTTTGCAAACTGATTAAAAGTTCTTACCTTTTGTTTTGCACTTGCTGTTTCTTTAAAAACCTCCCCTTCCATAAACGGGCCTATGACATTACTTATTCCGGTTCTAATAGCTGCAAATGGGCCTGTTCCCTCTTCTACAGCGCCTTCAAGCGATAGTCTTTCCTGTTTAGCTGGCTGCTGTGCTTCTGGTGCTTGCTCCTCTTGTGCTGGCGGAGCTTGCTCCATTTCTTGGGTTATCCGCTCTGCATCCTCGCCTGTAACTGGCGTAGATTCATTGGTAACTGAGTTGACTCTAGTATATTGACCATATTGATCAGGCCCTTTAATCTCAATAGATCCAGACGCGACATCATTAGCGAAATCCGGTGTATATCCTCGGCCAATAAGATGCTGTATGCGCTTATCTTTTTCAGTAAGCTTCTGAGTAGCAGAAGATATACCGACTTTTGATAGTAGCTCTTGCTCTGACAATGGTCTGCCTAGTCTTGATTCAATGGCATTAATCTCACGGTCAAACTCGTCTTTTGCAGCTCTTACCCCATTAATCCTAAGCCTTACAGCCCTCTGTGATTCAAGAGATAGCTCTGTAAAAAGCCTGTTTTCAAGCATAGAGCTAGCAAGCTCTGAGCGTCCACTTTGTATTAGGGTGTCCAATGCACCTAATGCGATTTGCTCTTTCGCTCCGGCTCTTAAAGTTGCCTCTTGACTTGGGTCGGCCCCACTAAGATCGTCCATATAAGTATCAGCATGAAGCAACTGCTGGTCAACATTCTGTATTGTTGGGTCTAATGATGCGGCTTGGACTAGCGGCTCTACTGAGTCCTTATAATCATTTGCTACAATTTCACGTCCAATCTTTGCAGATAACGCTCCAGCTTGGCCTATTGCTTGCGACTCTATACCAATTAATCTAGCAGTTAGCAGCGCCCTACTTTCATCAGTACCCCCGTGCTCTTGTATGAGCTTGTTTCTGTTATCTGCAAGATCCTTTCCATAATCCATCAATACCTGTTCATTTGTAATATCCGAGTTTGCACTAAGGTCTCTTAATCTCATCTCTGAGTACTGCGTATGAGATTTTGCTCTTCCAGCGCGGTCTACTGTATTTTTACGATTATCACTGTCAGCCTGTGCTTTTGCTAGCCTCGCATCACGATCAACCGCTTCTTGATGAAATGCCTCAGCCGCCGGCTTCAATTCTTCAGCCGCTATTCCTAAAGGAGACTGAAAAGCCGCTGGCTCTGCTCTTACGCCAGGATCTCTTGCAACCTGTGCTTTTGGTGCGTCAGCTGAACTTAGTAGTATTGCCATTATGTTTCCTGTCTTTTATTAAGCATATCAAGTCCAAACTTGCTTTGGTGGCTTGGCGGGTGTTTTAGCCCCCTTCCAGCCAGATGCACCAGTAAGCAAGGATGAGCCTGCCCGCATAAACCCGCGTGTCTGTGCTGCACTTCCTGCCATTCTAGTCATATCTGCCTGTTGCTCCGTCCTCATGGCGCTAACCTCGCCACCCTGACGTATTCTTTGTGCTTGAAGCTCTGCTTCACTAAGGAAGTCTTCTTCTGCGATTAACGCAGTGCCAGTGTCTCCTCTAACGCCTGCACCACCTAGCTCTGCCCTTTTTCTAGCCTGAAGAGCTGATTGTTCTTTCCTGAAATCCCTCTCTTGTGCTTCTGCAACCTGTCGATCTCTAGTGGCTTGTTGTTCCATCACCTTTGACTGGAATTTTGATTGTTTCTTTGCAGCTTGACCTTGTGCGATAGCTCCAGCTGCACTGACGCCCGCCGCGATTAACAAGGCCGTTGTTGTTGCTATGGCCACTATGAAGCCCTCACATATAGCGTTTCCACCGGTTTCAGCCCTTGTTTCTTATACATCTTATCAACACCTCTTGGTGATTCATGTAAAGCACGAAACATTGGGATAGCATCTTTTTCATTAACTTCTTTCATTGCCGCATTAAACAACAATATTGCGGTTTTATATGGCGCATCATCATCTACAAACCAGAATAGCTCATCTGCTATTAAAACATCGTTATTCCATGTGTATGGTGCGAAAAGCACGCCAATCCCACCAACCACAGTGCCATTATGCTCAGCTATATATATTTTTACTCCTGGCAGCGTGACCATTTTTGCAATCTCATTAATGACATTATCCGAAACAAGCCTGCCTAGCGGCATCTTTTCAGCAAACTTCCTTGCACCTTCCGCAATGGCCAGCGCATCTTCATCTAAATTAGCGTCTCGTATGATCATTTAAGCGAATTTACCTGTGTCTCTGGTGCAAGTGCTAATAGCGTAAAAGGCACAGGGTCATCTGATTCAATAACCATCCTTGAATCTCTTGACCAGTCACCAGGAAACTCAACGAATTGATCTCCTGTGAACAATGGCGTTGCGTAATCAAGCGGATCTGCTACCGCCCTAAAGTCTATTTCTGTTAAATCATCAGCATCAGGTCCATATTCCAACGTGTGACTGTTCAATAAAGAAAAGGTAAGCCCATATATTCTAGACTTCTTGCCTAATGTTGTTCCAGCTGGGTTTCCTGCCGTTATTTTAAGAGTTTTAAGCTTATGAGTATATCCAAGGCCAATATGAACGGGTGTTGCAGCAACATCTAGTGTTATTTGACCACTTGCAACGGTCTTGCCGGTAACAATCGCACCATCTGCCAATACTTTGACGGCCTCGCCTTCAAGGTGATCGAGTCCTGTAATTGTAGTAGTTGCAGCGCCATTATAGGTGATGAGTGAATCTGAATAATATGAATCCTCCTGATCATCACCTGTCTCAAAATCTCTTTCAAAGAACTCTATATATCGCTTTGTAACACTGTTAATTGTTCTTTTTACTGTAATCCATACTTCATCACGATCAGTTGAATCATGGAACTGCCCCGCGCCATCGTCTCCAGGTATAACTACTACAGATTCTACAACGGCATCACCACTGCCGAAAGATCCGCCGAGTATATGCCTACTCCAGCCTACAACGCCTTCATCCCTGCGATATGTCATAGATAACAGCTGCCCGTCTTCTCTAACCGCCCATACAACGGCGTCTCTTTCTTCAGCGTAATCCATCTCAACAATACCGCCTTTACTCACATGCTGCGCAAGGCGCGTTAGATCAGCAGCCTTATAACCCTCTGTTTCCCAGCTGAATATAAACTCTCTTAATTTCCTCTTAGCTCTCTGTAAGAAAAGTGCAGCGCCGCCTATTCTTACAGGCTGCATGCGTGCAGAGCCATGTGTTGTTTGCCTTCTTACAGAAATGTCTAGCGGGGTAATAACTAGACCATTTGCAGAGGGAACCCATTCGCCGCCCTCTGTTCCTATGATTAAGGCGTCTCCTCCAGCTGACATCCATCTAATAGCATTTACGTTATCTGCAGAGAGAGTAAATGATAAAGCGTCATCCGCCTCAACCGTACCTGCGCCATCATCTGGGCGGAAGTTTTCACGGTTCTTATCTCCCGTCTGACTTGCCCAGAATGACTGCGGTTGATCAGTGGTGCCACCAACATATAACCTAGACTCAAAAAAACTTGCTGCCTGTGGATACCCCGTGGTCTCAGACCATGAGCCAAGATGCCATCTTGTATCTGCATTAGTTGTCGCAAACGCCTCTTTTACGTCTACAGTTACAACCGTTGTAGATGTCCAACCAGTAATTATTCCCCAGCCCCAATCCTCGCCAGCAGCCGGATTGTCAAGTCTTACAAGACGGTTTACATCCGTTGTCTTAAACCCGTCGCCATTATTGATCCCTGCCGTAGAGGATGCTGTTAATGTCACAGCAACACCAGAAGTAGCCCCAGGCGTTAGTGTCGTTGTTGTTGCATTTATATCAAGGTATGGGCCATCTTGCCACGCTACCTCAACCAGTGACCATGTAGTATGACCAAGCCGCTGAAGCTTATGCGTTGGGTATGTTTCGTGAAGCTGATAAAGCTCATCCGCACTCTGTGGGCCTTCAATATCAAATAACACTGACTCAGGCCACGGTGTATCAACCTCTACCGCAGAGTTATCTATAAACGAAACGTCGTCAACCGATATAGTCTTGTTTGCAGTTTCGCCTAAATTACGAAACTGAATGTAGAATGGGCTTGTCGTTGGAGTAAACGCAACGCAGTGGTAACCTACTTCTTTTTCTACAGCCGCAAGAGTTTCGGCCCCCGTGCTGGTTGTGCCTACTTGAAATTCTATTTTGTCTCCAGGCGTACCAAGAACCTTGAACTTTAGTACATGCTCTTGCCCTGTGTTTGTAGTCGTTATGGACTGCTCTGCCCATCCTATATCAGAAGCTGTCGCCCCACCTGGAACTAGGTTCATATCCAGATTTACTGCATCATGTGTAATTGATCCAGCGCCTGTTGACCGATCATCCCATCCGGTTATATCTGTTCCAAACGCACCATTTGTTACGACCGCATCAGTATCTGCAACAGTTATTTGTGCCTGATGACGGTAAAACCTTAATGCAAAATCTCCCATCTCAAGTGCATAAGCCTGCACGGTGGAAAACTGGAACCTCTTTAATCTCCCCTTTACCGATGATGACTTCTCTTCTGCCACATACCTAGACCCCGCACGTCGCATTGCCCCGCCCTCTGCTAGCGGTACAACATTCTCACATACATCTAGCCCAGCCCTAAACTTCTGGAAGTCTAAACGCGCCGCAAGCCTTGGCGTTAGCTCGCCTGCTGAGAAAGATGCCTGGAGGTCGTGAACGCGTGGCATTAGTCGCTAAAATACCCTGTATTCCTGCCGCCCCTTGAGGATGCCCATGAACCCCTTGCTCGTAATTCAGGGAAAGCACCTTGCGCATCTGCTGATCTTGCTGCACCAATCTTTCTTCGTGCTTTTTCCTCCATCTGTTGTCGCAACGTATTTGATGATGCAAGCGGGATTGCCAGCGCCTCAGCTAGCGAGTAAACAAAAGCGCGCCTAAAATCTGTTGCCATAAGGTTAGGATCTGTGATTTTGGCAATATACCTAAGCCATATATCATCTGATGAAGCAATGATACAGCGCTGTGTATCGATTAACTCCATGCGGTGTAATACAGCGCCGTGGCCAGCATTATTGTTATGTACCGATACAGTCCTTAACCAATCTGCAGGCAATGCGTACGCATGGTCAAACTCAAAAGCTGGGGCATTTGTCACCCTTGCAAGCTTTACTCGTTTGGTTGCAAAATTCCAGTTGTGACCCCTTAATAGATCGTCTCTTATGTCATCATAAACATCGTCAACTGTATTGGCAGATGGTGAGCCATCTGTACGTGATGTGATAGGCGTAGCACCTACCTCACGTAATGCCTGGTTTATGACGTCTGTTTCACCCGGCATGATTTATTCCTCAGCATCAGGCTCTTGATGTTTTGGCTTTGGCCCCCTGCGTTTTGGTTTTTTAAGAGCTTCGATCTCTGCACGCATTTCTGCTAGCTCATCCTCTAACGCAGATACTCTGCCTGGAGCCACAACGTGAACCTCTTCACCTTCAAGATCTGATAATTCCTGACCGAACACCCGAAACTCTCCAAGCTGCTCAACTTCTTTTATGTGTGCCGTGCGAGTTTTTGGGCTATACGGGTCTGCATCACTGGTTTGAAGTGATTCGGCATCTTTGATTACAACAAATTCAGCCTGAGCAAGCAGGTCAGCGCGGTCATGCGATACAAACTGGACATTAAAGTACGTACCAAGACCCCAGCCTTGTGCGTTTAATACTCTCTGAAGCTCTTTGTCTAGATCAACCTTGTCTCTAGGCTCTCTGAACTTAACTACTGGACGATCCGGTGTGACAATAATCTCTGGAGCTATAATCATATTTTATCCTATGTCTTTAAAAAAGGGGGCATTTCAGCCCCCAACAGCCTACACAGCCGAACTGAAAGGTGTAGCGACAG
>Ga0316190_10001845_pt1 | contig 15396 bp, 10 predicted proteins | sample Eddworburrow2_MG_FD_204929 | JGI IMG/M metagenome (GOLD analysis project Ga0316190, IMG submission 204929) | Coastal sediment microbial communities from Maine, United States - Eddy worm burrow 2 | ecosystem: Environmental > Aquatic > Marine > Coastal > Sediment | place: USA: Maine | collected... | reverse complement strand
CCGAAGACCGTCCCAATATTTTCTATCTGTTTCACCGCCCGCGTGTTTGGAACACGCATGAACAGGTGTGGATGGGTTACGAGCGTAAACGCGGCAAACTCGAACAATTCAATGCGCTGTTACGAAGAGAAGTGCAAGGCGATGAAGATAGTGTAGAGCAAAAGGCCTTTTGTGAAATTGTCGGTGATGTTTCAATTCTTGGTTCAATCCAGTATGTCATCACGCTGGACACCGATACACAATTGCCCCGCGATGCGGCGCGCACCCTGATTGGCAACATGGCGCACCCACTTAATCGGCCGGTGTACGATGCACAGAAGGGTCGGATTGTTGATGGCTATGCGATTTTACAGCCACGGGCATCGATCAGTCTGACCAGTGCAGTGCAATCGCGGTTTAGTCAAATGTTTGCCGGTGAATCCGGTATTGATCCCTATACCCGCGAAGTATCAGATGTCTACCAGGATGTGTTTGGCGAAGGTTCGTTTATCGGCAAGGGCATCTATGATGTGGATGCCTTTCGTCAGGCCGTTGATGGCCGCTTTCCGGATAATCTCATTCTCAGTCACGACCTCTTAGAGAGTGGCTATGCGCGCTCGGCGCTGGTGACCGATGTCGATCTCATTGAAGAGCATCCCGATAGCTACGCCATCGATGTCAGTCGCCGCCATCGCTGGATACGTGGTGATTGGCAGCTGGCGGGCTGGTTATTGCCAACGGTGCTGGGGCCGGATGCTTGCGATGCGGAAAATGTATCAAAACAAACAAAAGCCCGACGCCAAGCTAATCCACTGTCCGCGCTATCGATGTGGAAGATTTTCGACAATCTACGTCGCAGTCTTGTCTCGCCGGCCCTGCTTATGTTGTTGCTGGGCGGTTGGTTATTTGGTTCGGGATCGGCATGGTTCTGGAGCATGGCGGTCGTCGTCATTGTGTTCCTGCCTTGCGTATTTTCTATTGCGATTGAGTTTATCCGTAAACCCAAAGAGCGTAACTGGCTGGTGCATCTGACACAGACCAGCAAAACTACTGTTCGCCCGCTCGCGCATGCCTTTTTAAATCTTTCCCTGTTACCATACGATACGCTGATCTGTCTGGATGCGATTGCACGCTCGGCTGTGCGTATGTTGTTCACACGCCACGGATTGTTGCTCTGGCATATGTGTTCCTATGCAGCACGCAACGCCCGCCGCACCTTGTTCGATTTTATTAAAGAGATGTGGATTGCACCAGTCCTGGTTTTAACGCTGGCCGTTAGCTTGAGCACTACGCAGTTGTTGCTGTGTGCGCCAATCCTGTTGTTGTGGTTAGCGTCACCGGCGATAGCCTGGTGGATCAGTCTGCCATTAAGCGCCTCTAGTCCCGATTTGAGTATTGAGCAACGACTATTTCTGAGGGCGGCGGCGCGACGTACCTGGCGTTATTTCGCTGATTTTGTCGGTCCGCAGGACAACTGGCTGCCACCGGACAATTTTCAGGAATATCCCGAGCCGGTGATTGCCTCACGTACCTCACCCACCAATATCGGTATGTCATTATTGGCGGATTTATCCGCCTGTGATTTTGCCTATATCTCTGCTGGTGAATTTTTGCAGCGCTGCGAAAATACCCTGGCAACAATGGAGAAATTGGAACGCTATCGCGGCCATTTTTATAATTGGTACGACACCCGTACCCTGCAACCGCTTTTACCGCAATACGTCTCGTCTGTGGATAGCGGCAATCTGGCTGGTGCACTACTGACCTTGCAGGCCGGACTGGTCGAATTGAAAGATCAGCCCGTGCTGTCGGCCAATATCTTTCAGGGTTTACAGGACACCTTACAGGTATTGCTCGAACATGTACCGGCAGAATCTGCGCCGGATCTGACTAAGGAGATTCAACGGCTGCAACAAACGCTGACACAGGCCGTTTCGTCACAAATTCTTGCATATACTCTGGCTCATGCCGACGAACTTCTCGACGAAATTGAACGCCTGGGAACCGAACTACTAAGCTTGCTGCCAATCGAAATTGATATCGATAGTGAGCTGCATTATTGGGCCCGGGCATTTGTGCAACAAGTTTGCGCATTGCGTGAGGATCTTAATTATCTGCTGCCGGGGTCATCGGTCTTTAAGGACATGCCAACACTGGCGCAGCTGGCGAGAGATAAAACGGCTGATTACACAGGCGCTGTTGCGCGACTCAAAATCATCGACGATCTGGTGAATCGCTGTCGCGAACTGGCACAGATGGATTTCGATTTTCTCTATGATCGTGCCAGTGGTCTGCTGAGCATTGGTTACGATGTCGGTGAGCGTCGTCGTGATCCTTCTTGTTATGACCTGCTGGCATCGGAAGCACGTCTGGCCAGCTTCTTACTGATCGCTCAGGAACAACTGCCACAGAAACATTGGTTCGCCCTCGGTCGTCTATTGACCAGTCATGGCGGTCATATCAGTCTGATCTCATGGAGTGGTTCGATGTTTGAATACCTCATGCCGCAGCTGATCATGCCCAGTTACGACAACACCCTGCTGGCGCAAACCTGCAAGGCGGCTGTGGCGCGTCAGATTGAATACGGCCGCCAACGTTCAGTGCCTTGGGGGATTTCCGAGTCCGGTTATAACGCCACCGACATGCATCATGTCTATCAATATCGCGCCTTCGGTGTGCCGGGGCTGGGTCTCAAACGCGGTCTTGGTGAAGACCTGGTTATTGCACCCTATGCCAGCGCACTGGCGCTGATGGTCATGCCGCTGGAATCCTGCCGCAATTTGCAGATTCTGACCGCTGATGGTTTTCAGGGTGCGTATGGTTTCTACGAGGCCATCGATTACACCCCATCCCGTGTGCCGCGCGGTAAACATCATTCCATTGTGCGTAGTTTCATGGCCCACCATCAAGGCATGAGCCTGTTGGCCCTTGAATATGTATTGCTTGAGCAGCCCATGCAGCGACGTTTTATGTCTGACCCGCAGGTGCGTGCGACAGAATTATTGTTGCAGGAGCGTGTGCCGAAGAAGAGTGCAACCCTGCATCCACACGAATCGGAAGTGATCGCATCGGCACGGCCGGCTATTGCCGATACCGGCTCGATCATGCGCGTGTTTAGCAATCCCAATACGGCAACACCGGAAGTACATCTGTTGTCGAACGGCCGTTACCACGTCATGGCAACCCATGCCGGTGGCGGTTACAGTAACTGGCGTGACCTGTCAGTCACCCGCTGGCGTGAGGATGCCACCACCGATAGTTGGGGTACTTTCATTTATTTGCGTGACCGTGACAGTGACAAATTCTGGTCGAGCGCCTATCAGCCAACAAGGTGCAAGGCCGATCACTATGAAGCGATTTTTGTCCAGGCGCGGGCCGAATATCGCCGCCGCGATAAGTTGATAGAAACCCATACCGAGATCAGCGTGTCGCCGGAAGATGATGTGGAGATTCGTCGCATCACCCTCGCCAACTTGTCGGCGCGTCCGCGACAGATCGAAATCACCAGTTACGCCGAGGTGGTATTGGCCCCCATGAACGCGGACCTGGCCCATCGCACGTTTAGCAATCTGTTTGTGCAGACTGAAATCCTGCCTGAGCATCAGGCCATACTGTGTAGTCGTCGCCCTCGCACACCGGGGGAACAAGTGCCGTGGATGTTTCACCTCTTTGCCGCGCCCGGCACAGTGACCAGTGCGCCGTCCTATGAAACGGATCGCAGTAAATTTATTGGTCGCGGTCGCACGGCCGCCAACCCACTGGCATTGCATGGTGATGAAGCCTTATCTAATAGCGAAGGCTCGGTACTCGACCCCATCGTATCTATTCGCAGCACCCTTAGTCTGGCCGCCGATGAATCGGCCAGCGTGCAGATCATATCCGGTGTCGCCGATAGTCGCGAGGCTGCACTGGCCTTACTGGATAAGTATTGCGATCGCCACTTCGTTGAACGTGCCTTTGAAATGGCCTGGTTTCAAAGTCAGGAGGTGCTGCGTCACCTCAATGCCAGCGAGGCCGATGCCCAACTCTATGGCCGACTGGCCACTGCACTCATTTTTGGCAATGCCCTCCGCCGTGCCGCACCCAGCGTGATTGCCCGTAATCGCCTGGGCCAATCCGGACTGTGGCGTTTTGGTATCTCGGGTGATTTACCGATTGTGTTGCTGCACATCGCGGATTCGAATCGCATCTATCTGGTCAGACAAATCCTGCAGGCCCATTCCTATTGGCGTATGAAGGGCCTGAAGGTGGATCTGCTAATCATCAATAATGATTTCTCCGGTTACCGCGCGGCCCTGCAAGATCAGATCATGGGCTTGATCAATGCCGGACCGGAAGCTCAAGCGCTTGATAAGCCGGGCGGTGTTTTTGTCCGGCGTGCCGACGAGCTGACCGAAGAAGATAGCGTGTTATTTCAGACCGTCGCGCGCGTAGTGCTTAACGACAGTGCCGAGACCTTGCTTGAACAACTGGAGCGCCGGGTAGCGGCGGAACGCCTGCCGAGTCGCCTGATTGCAAGCCGAGAGGCAAGCACCGAAGGGGGCCAGCCTTTGGCCGGGCGCGAACGAATTTTCAGCAATGGTCTGGGTGGTTTTACTCCCGATGGTCACGAATATGTAATCACACTTGAAGCGGGGCAAACCACGCCGGCGCCGTGGGTCAATGTTATCGCCAGTCCACACATTGGCACTGTGGTCAGCGAAAGTGGCAGCGCCTACACCTGGGTGGAAAACGCCCATGAGTTTCGTTTGACCACCTGGCACAATGACCCGGTTAGTGACAGCAGTGGTGAAGCGCTCTACATCCGTGACGAAGAAACAGGTGAGTTCTGGTCTCCCACGCCTCTGCCTGCGCAAGCAAGCCAAAACGGATATGTCTGTCGACATGGTTTTGGTTACAGCGTGTTTGAGCATCAGAAGACAGGTATCGCCTCTGAACTGTACACCTACGTCGCCATGGACGCGCCGGTGAAATTTGTGGTGGTAAAGTTACACAATTATTCGGGCCGCGCGCGTCGACTTTCAGTGACGGCTTATTGGGAACTGGTGATGGGGGAATGGCGGCACGCCAATCAAATGCACACCGTGACCGAAACAGACCCTCACAGCGGGGCGATCTTTGCCCACAATGCCTATGGCCGTGAATGCGCCAATCGTGTCGTTTTTGCTCAAGTCAATGAAAACGAACGCAGCGTCACCGGTAACCGAACCGAGTTCATTGGTCGCAACGGTTCGCTGGCCAATCCGGCAGCCTTGCGTCGCGAATGCCTGTCCGGCAAGACCGGTGCGGGGCTTGATCCCTGTGCGGCGATACAGACACAGATTGAACTGGCCGACGGCCAGGAGCGCGAAATCGTCTTTATTTTTGGAGCGGCTCAACACATCGACGAAGCGCAGTATTTTATCCAGCGCTTCAGCGGAGCCGCCGGTGCACGCCAGGCACTGGAAACGGTTTGGGGTTACTGGAACCACACCCTGGGTGCGGTCAATGTGGAGACGCCCGATCCGGCCCTGAATGTGTTGACCAACGGCTGGCTGATCTATCAAACGATTTCATGCCGACTCTGGGGTCGTAGCGGTTATTATCAATCCGGTGGCGCCTACGGTTTTCGTGATCAGTTACAGGACACCATGGCGTTGATACATGCCTCTCCATGGCTGGCCCGCGAGCAGATCATTCGTTGCGCGGAGCATCAGTTCAGCGAGGGTGATGTGCAACATTGGTGGCATCCACCTAACGGCCAGGGCGTACGCACCCATTTTTCCGATGACTATCTCTGGTTGCCGCACGCCACGTGTCGTTATGTGTTGGCAACGGGTGATACGGCGGTACTCGACGAGCAGGTCCACTTTCTCGAAGGGCGTGAGCTGAATCACGACGAAGAGGCCTATTACGATCAACCCAAACGTTCCAATGAATCCGTCACGCTCTACGAACACTGCGTGCGTGCCATTAAACATGGTCTGCGTTTTGGTGAACACCATTTACCGTTGATGGGCTGTGGCGACTGGAATGACGGCATGAATCTCGTCGGTCAGGATGGCAAGGGCGAAAGCGTTTGGCTGGCCTGGTTCCTGTTCGAAAACCTGCAACAATTTTCCAAACTGGCTCGTCAGCGGGATGACAATGCCTTTGCGGAGTTTTGTATGGAACAGGCCGCACAGTTGCGCAGTAATATTGAAACGCATGCATGGGATGGCGACTGGTATCGGCGCGCCTATTTTGATGATGGTACGCCATTAGGTTCAGTCGAGAATGACGAATGCCAAATCGATTCCATCAGTCAAAGTTGGTCAGTGATCTCCGGTGGCGGCAATACCATACGTTCTCGCCAGGCGATGAGCGCGGTGGACAACCGTCTGGTGCGACGGGATGCCAATTTAATTCAACTGCTCGACCCGCCGTTCGACAAATCAACGCTTGAACCCGGTTACATCAAAGGCTATGTCCCCGGCGTGCGTGAAAACGGCGGTCAATATACCCATGCTGCCATCTGGGCCAGCACCGCCTTTGCAATGCTAGGCGATAAAGAACGCGCCTGGGAATTATACGCCATGCTCAACCCCGTTAACCGTGGTATCGAGCGCGAGGATATTGATCGCTACAAGGTCGAGCCCTACGTTATGAGTGCAGATATCTACGCTGCTGCCCCGCACACCGGTCGTGGTGGTTGGACCTGGTACACCGGCGCGGCTGGTTGGATGTATAGGCTTAGCGTCGAAACGCTGCTAGGCCTGCACCTGGAAGGGGACCATCTACGTATCGCACCGTGCATTCCTGTTGATTGGGAGTCATACAAAATCCACTACCGCTATCGCGACACCTTCTACCACATCACTATCAAATGCGACGGAGCCAAGTCTCAGAATGTGACGCGCGTGACGCTGGATGGTGCATTGCAAAATGGCGACGGCGTCATCCCCTTGGTGGATGATCGCCGGGAGCACCACGTCGGCGTGGAATTGAGATCATTATTGATGCAGGGAAATCCAATCAATGAAACATATTCGACTGGCAATCCCGCCTGTCGGGTTCGAACTAAAGGTATTTGATATGGACGGTTATACCGTTGAAAATAACATAAAGGCATGGGGGGGTGGCTCAATAGCACACGCAACTGGAAGCTATACCGATATGCCAGCCCTGACGGGCGTGATGCCAGATCAGGCGGTGGGTGCTCAGCGATGAGATTACACTTTCCGAACCCAAGTCGCAGTTTTGACGAGAGTAGTCGCCGCATCCTCTTTTGGGGATATGACAGCACGATTGAAGTTTCATTCTTTGTCGAAGCGAATGCCTTCAAGCGTCTCTGCCCAGAGATGAGCAACACCGAAGCGGGGTTTCTGAAAGCATTCGATGCCGCACGGGACAGGATCTATGAGGTTGCCGACAAACGTTATGTGCGTGGTGGTAAAGGAGTCTACGCTTACATCCTGGCAGTTGAGGATTTTTGAGGGCTATTGTTTCGTGCGTTGATTACCGACAGCGCTGGAAGGCTGCGCTGCTGCGGGAAGAACCGCTATCGCGATATTCCTGTTGCTCGTTCTATAGCGTTCGTTCGACGCCTCTTTCCTCGAAGTCGCCAACGGGTCAACAGCTGACATGTTAGTATATAATCAATGAGCCAGCAGGCCATAAGCACTAGTGCTTATGCCGACTTCCGCTGTCGACCCTAAGCGGAAGTTGGGCTTGTGTACTATGAGCTTCGACGTAGTGGTGAAAAGGGAGGTTTCGTGATGAAATATTTGCCCCGTATATTTATTGTATATATCGCCGTTTCAACAGGTGGTTATGTCTTTGCCTCAGGGTTGACTCATGACGAGGAAACAGGCTGTTTATCGTTTATGATGTCGGCTAACGTTTTTGGTGATGAGGTGTCCAAGTCCAAGAATGCTGGTCCTAATCGCCTTGTGTCCATGGAAGATCACATTGGCTCATTTGAAGCGGGCGATTATATTCCAAAGCTTGATAGGATTAAGACGGCCGCGCAAGAGGGTAATTTGCTTGCTAATTCTGCGCTTGCACAAATGCACTCGTCAGGCTTGTGCGGGCTACCGCAAGGTGATGATCTGTCGTATGAGTATATGGCTAAAGCCGGCAGCTATCTTCAGATGGCTATGCGCGACATGATGATTAGTGACAAAATGGGGGAGCATGAGGAAGGTCTCATTAAGGGTATTGTGTGGCTGAAGGTGTCTCTTTTAAAATATCCCTTCCTAAGTGAAAGCAGTGTCCTAAAGGTGTTTCATGATAGAGGAAATGATAAACCCAAGGCAGAGGAGGTTCGTTCAGTTATGAATAGCTTGCAACCTCCGAAGGAACAGATTGAGAATCAGTTAGATATGTTGATTCGAATGGCATCGCTTAAAGGAACATTGACAGAGGATGATATCAATAGGGCTGATAAGGCGGCAAAAGAATGGGTGTCAGCGCATCAGTAGCAATCAGGGGCAGGTACAAATTAATCCGATCGGTTGAAATCGCAGCCAAACTGAGACAGTCGCAGTGAATTTACTGCTGAAACCGCAGCCGAATTGAGACATTTGTGGTTGTTTAAAATTATAATCCCTTGTAGATGACAGCAAAAGATATACAGAAAGTCCTCAGAAGCTTGGCGAATCCAGAAATAGCCGAGCATTCACAGCATTTTTTCAAAACAGGTATAGGTGAATATGGCGAGGGAGATAAGTTTCTTGGTATTCGAATACCTATGCTTAGAAAGCTGCTTAAAGAATTCAAGACTACATCGCTGAAACAAATCCTGATATTACTAAAGTCCGCCTACCATGAAGAGCGCCTATTTTCCTTGTTGTTACTTGTGGATAAATTCAAAATTTCTGATGTGCACGAAAAAGCAGTTATCTACGACTTATATATCAATAATACTAAATATATAAACAACTGGGATTTGGTAGATAGCTCGGCTAATCACATCGCCGGCGCCTATCTGGATGACAAGGATAAACAGCCCATCTACCAACTCGCGCTATCTGACAGTCTTTGGGAAAGAAGGATCGCTATCATCTCCACCTTTCATCTAATACGTAAAAATGAATTCTATGATGCTCTAGAGATTTCCGCTCTCCTTTTAGGGGGTAGTGAAGACCTAGTTCACAAGGCCGTTGGCTGGATGCTGAGAGAGATAGGCAAGCGTGATATCACAGCAGAAAAAACCTTTTTGGACAAACATTACAAAGAGATGCCACGTACCATGCTGCGTTATGCCATCGAAAGATTCCAGAAAAAAGAACGCAAAGCCTATCTAAATAAATAGCCTTCTTTGTTCGCAATGAAGGGTGTTTTGAATGGCCGCTTTTGGTTGCGGTTTCAACAGGTCGACCGGTTGAGATCGTCACTCATAGCGGTCATTCGGCTAATTTGATTGAATCTCACGATTGGTTATTGAGTGACTGAAGTCCAATGATTTTTTGAGGAAAGGAAAAGGAGAGCGCCATGAACCGGGTTTTATGGAAGGTCGGCTGTTGATTACAAATTAATACCTACACCAAGGTGTAAACTGGTGTTTCTCCGCCCGCTATCCTTGGGCCACAGGTGTAGTTGTTCGGCGATGATAACAGGGTAGGTGTATTCGCTTTCACCCACTTTGCCGCTCCGACTGCCGCCCACGCTGCCTAGTACGGTTAGTACTCGGCCCTGGGCATAAGTAGTAGGTTCAAGATAGCCCTGGTATTGAATGATGAACCGCCCCAGGGGTTTGCTTTTCTGCATTGGCCAATGGGATGAGCTTAGAGGGTAGGCCAGGATTTCAATTTGCGTTTTGTCTTTTAGGTTGCGGGTATCCAGGATGGTGCCGCCCCAGAGTGCGATTTTACCGAGACTGCGGACAGGCTCTGCGACAACGCTCTGTGGTGTTAGTGATTTGTCGACCTTCGTCGTATCAAAACTTGCTGTGGTGGCACAGCTGGCTATCAGGCTGATAAGAACTAGGGATAGAAGCTTGTCGCGCATGTTAGATCTTCCTTCATCGGCGGAAGTAGTGCCGCGGATAGAAATGGGGTGGATGCCTTGAATAATACGGATTGTACCACCAGTAGGGTGGGTAGTCGGCGTCTGTTAGTTCCTGTCTGAGGGGCCATAAATAGTAGTGATCTATCTGGATGACTGGGTATTTATAAAGAAACTCATCTACCTTGTGGGTTTCTGTTCTAAGCAAGGTGCCGATTACAGTGATTTCGCGATCGCGGTTGTACACTAGAGGCTCCAGAAATTCATCGGTAATAGCGATAAATCGCCCTGGGCTTTGATCGGAGGTATTGGGCTTGCCATTGTCATTCAAGGGGAATGCAATGATCGTCAGCCGGCTAGTATTATGTTTGTTTTCAGTATGTAGAATAACGCCACCCCAGCGTATTTTTTGTGAGATGTAAGCGTCCGTTTGCCCACGAACCTGAGCTACACTGGGGGCGCCATTCAGGGTATGGCTGATTTCAGGTGGGATATGCGAGCTACAGCCTGACATCAATATTATTGATGTGAACCAGCCTGAAATAATTAGAGGTTTTATAAGCTTCATTCTAATTAAAAATACTCGCTTGAGCAATAATCGTTATTGGTTTGAGTAGCCCCGTTTTTTAGGCGTTTATATTAAGGGGGATAATGCCTCAAGGAGTCGCTCTATGCAAAAGAGAAAGATCTTGAATTGATTTGCAATCCAATGAAGCGACGAAAAAATATGGCATGGGTTATGGGAGATATTTACAAGAGTATTTGATCTTGGCCTGCCTGAGATCTTCGCAGGGGGCGAAATAGTTGAACGGCCGCGGAGGTTTGTCCCACTTATTTGCCATTGTTAGGCTTGTTTTGGCTGGCCACCATCAAATATATATGATGTTCTTTTGCACAAAGAAACCAACATTAACATTAGTGGAACTTCAATTAGAACACCTACAACCGTTGCTAACGCTGCACCAGAGGACAAACCAAATAGTATAACTGCTGTAGCAATTGCCACTTCAAAGTGATTAGATGCTCCAATTAATGATACCGGTGCAGCATCTTGATAAGAGAGCTTTAATAATTTGGAAAATACAAAATACCCTAAAGCAAAGATAAATACAGTTTGTATTAATAATGGAATTGCTATCCATAAAATAGTTAATGGATTTGAAACGATAACTTCGCCTTTAAATGAAAACAGAAGAATTAGAGTAATCAATAAAGCTGTAATGCTGATAGGCGTTAGCCAGCGTATAAATCTTTGGTTAAACCAATCTATTCCCTTGTGTTTGATAATTAGTTTTCTAGAAAAATACCCCGCTACCAATGGTAATGCGACATAAACGGAGACTGAAAGAACCATGGTTTCCCAGGGGACGGGCATAGCATTTACGTTTAGTAATAAGCCACCCAATGGCCCGTATAGAAAAAGCATCATGAGTGAATTGATGGCAACCATAACTAACGTTAATCCATCATTCCCTCCAGATAAATGGCCCCACATTAAGACCATAGCTGTACACGGAGCAATGCCAAGCAAAATGGTGCCGGCAATATAACTTCTCCACAATTCTACTTCTTCTCCATTCGCGAGTATTTCTGTACCGGGTAAAAAGTCTCGGAACAAATACCCTAAAAACAAATAAGATATGGCAAACATACTAAATGGTTTGATCGCCCAATTTATGAATAGCGTCAACATTACGGGCTTTGGTGTCTTCGCCGATTTGATAACTTGTTCGAAATCTATTTTCACCATTATGGGGTACATCATGAAAAATAAGCACACAGCTATAGGAATTGATACTTGATATATGGAAAATTCATTCAGGGTAGTCGCAATACTAGGAGCAACTTTCCCCAAAAAAATACCTCCAGCAATGCAAAGCAATACCCATACCGTCAAATAGCGTGCAAATATTGATAATTTTCTTTCGGGCATGTCGGTTAAGTCTACCTGCTAACTATTTTATAATGAGCCTATCAGTTTATTATACGGAAACTATGCTTTCTGAGTTAGGCGGAGTCTGCCTAATACTAGATTTTCAGGTGTTATGCGGAGTCTTAACAGTGCAAACTGCCTATATTCGTTTTGGGTTGCGGGCTAACTATACTTTCATAAAGTGGCCAATTTATGTTTTATGTGCAGAGATATTTTTAGGTCGTGATACTTGTCACGGCTATCCGCTATTCCCGCGTCGGTCGCGTCCCCACAATAGCCGACAAATCCATCGCCTGACCATTACGTAATAATTTCAAATCAATTGTTTCTCCCGGCTTGGCCTGGGTGATTAGCTTCAGGGCGTCGCGTGCATGGATGACGGCGGCGTCATTGATGTGAGTAATTATATCGCCGGGTTGCAGGCCGGCATGATCGGCGGGGCCGTCGCGGAGGACGCCGGCGATGACCATGCCCTGTGTCGATTCGAGCCCGAATGATTCGGCCAGTTCGGGGGATAGTGGTTGGGCCTCAATGCCGAGCCAGCTACGGGTGACCTGACCCTGTTCTATTAACTGGCTGAGGACGTTCTGCGCCAGGCTGGTGGGGATGGCGAAGCCGATGCCCTGTGAGCCGCCGCTGCGGGAAAATATGGCGGTGTTGATGCCGATCAATTCGCCGCGGCTGTTGATCAGTGCGCCGCCGGAGTTGCCGGGGTTGATGGCGGCGTCGGTCTGGATAAAATCCTCATAGGTAGATAGTCCCAGTTGGTTACGACCCTTGGCGCTGACGATACCCTGGGTGACGGTCTGGCCGACGCCGAAGGGGTTGCCGATGGCCAGCACCACATCACCGACACGGATTTTGTCTGAATCACCAAGTACGATGCTATGTATTTTGTCGAGTTGAATGTGCAGGATGGCGATGTCGGTGTCCGGATCGGTGCCGATGAGGTGGGCGACGGCGCTGCGGCCATCGTTCAGTGCGATGACGATCTCATCGGCACCGGCGATGACATGATTGTTGGTGATGACATAACCCTGTTCGCTGACGATAACCCCGGAGCCCAGGTTGGTCTGGCGTTCGGTGCGTGGGACGGGGGAGCCGCCAAAGAAGCGGCGAATGGCCGGGTCATCGAAAAAGGGGTGTTGAGGGCGTTGTATGATCTTGGTGGTGTGAATGTTGACTACGGCGGTGCTGGCGCTTTCTATGGCGTCGGCATAGGAGTCTGTTTTAGAGAGGATGGCCGGGCTGTCGGTGGCCTGTTTGAGTTCGATGACGTTTTGTTGCTGAAAGGGTTTGAGCCAGAGCAATAGGGCGATGACCAGCCCGATGATGACGCTGACAGAGATGCCCTGGATAAAATAAGGTAGTAGTTTACGAAGCAAGGGGTGTTCTCCTGATAGGGGCTGCTACATCTGTTGGCGGGCTGGATGAATCCAGCGTAGCACGGCATATATTAATCGTAGTTTTAAACACAGGGCTAATATACTACTCTGGTGCGTGAATATCATGGTTGTTGTGGTCGTGCTTGCTGCGCGGACATTTTTGAACGGGGTGACTGTAGTGATGTTATTGAAAGATTTGCTTGGCTATCTGGATGAATTGCTGAATGTTCACGCCTTTGATGATTATGCGCCGAATGGGCTTCAGGTCGAGGGACGGGGGCAGATAAAGAAGATAATCGGCGGTGTGACGGCCAGCCAGGCATTGGTGGACGCGGCGATTGAGCGGCAGGCGGATGCCGTTCTGGTTCATCATGGTTATTTCTGGAAGGGAGAGGATCCCTGTGTTACCGGGATTAAACGGCGGCGCTTACAAGCCCTGTTGGCGGCAGATATTAGTTTGCTGGCCTACCATCTACCGCTCGACGCCCATCCCGAGCTGGGCAATAATGCCCAGTTGGCGCGCCTGTTTGATTGTAGTGTAGAGGGTAGTTTTGGTGGTCGAGGTGGTCACGATTTGGTATTGTATGGCGAGTTTACGCAGCCCTTGATGGCGAGTGAGTTTAAAAAGGTGATTGCCGACCGTTTAGGGCGCGAGCCGTTACATCTTCCCGGTAAGGACCGGCCTTTACGACGTATTGCCTGGTGTAGTGGTGGCGCTCAGTCTTATTTTGAGGCGGCGGTGGCCATGGGGGTGGATGTCTATATTAGTGGTGAGGTGTCTGAGCAGTGTACGCATCTTGCCAGAGAGTCCGGGGTGCATTATTTTGCTGCCGGGCATCATGCCACTGAGCGCTACGGTGTGCAGGCGCTGGGGCAGCATTTATCCGAGCGTTATGAGTTGACGTTTGAGTTTGTGGATATAGATAACCCTGTCTAATTTTTGTACACGGCTGTAGTTGTTGTGGATAGTTTGCTGCACATGAGTGAGACTATTTTTCAAGTGTATTTTTGCAAGTGATTGTTTTTTTTATTTCTTGGCCGAAAGCTTTGTTTTTCCCGTTGACAGCTAATCATCTCTTGTTTAGCATGGCAATTCGTGCGATAGATGCGAATATAATAATATTGGCCAGGATGATTGTTTTAATTGTTCGGGTCAGGTTGGTGCAAATCATTTGCACTGGCCGACTAGGGGGCTACATCTCAAACACATAACAAAGAAGCTGTGCGGGTGCGTCATAAAACCGGCGCATCGTTTATCGTGTTTAGGACGTGGTGATCTAAATCCTTAATGATAGGAACGAGAGGGGCGATGTCAGTTACTCAGCACATTATAACAGGACGTGCAACGTTCTGTGGTTCGAACAGGGCCATTCAGAACCGCGTGGCAACGGCCTCGTTAGCGTTTATTTTGCTCTGCATGGCTGCCTTGATGATGTCAACGGCGGCGTTTGCTGAAGGCACGGTACCTGGCGTGGTGGCACCTAAGGGTACGCATTCCGGTGACGATGTGGTTCAGCCCATTGAATTTCCGCATGATGTTCATGCCAAAATCAATGAAATCAATTGCATGTATTGTCATACCTATGCGCGTCGCAGTAAGGTCGCCGGTATTCCACCAACCAGTAAGTGCATGGGTTGTCATAGTATCGTTGCAACGGATAAGCCGCGCATCAAGAAGCTAACCGAGTATTGGGAAAAGAACGAGTCACCTAAGTGGAAGAAGGTCCATGATGTACCGGACTTCGTACATTTTACCCATGAAAAACATTTAAAGCGTTTTGTCTTCGATAATGATGCCATGCCGGTTGAACGAGTTTCTGAGGTATGTGCGTTTTGTCATGGTGAGGTCAAGGAGATGACCGTTGCCAAGAAGATGAAGCCATTAACTATGGGGTTCTGTAAAGAGTGTCATAGAGCCAATGATGGCCCCTTTGATTGTTGGAAATGCCATAAATAATGGTGTCACAAGGCATGCCGTGTGTGTGTGTGATGAAAACAGGATGAAACAGGTATGAGTCTGGATAAAGTCAAACGCAGAGATTTTCTGAAAATAATGGGCTGGGGTGGCGCTGGAGCGACACTGGTTGGTTGTGATATGCCAACAACAAGGACCCTAGAAGAAGGTAAGGAAGA
>Ga0316190_10001842_pt1 | contig 15415 bp, 13 predicted proteins | sample Eddworburrow2_MG_FD_204929 | JGI IMG/M metagenome (GOLD analysis project Ga0316190, IMG submission 204929) | Coastal sediment microbial communities from Maine, United States - Eddy worm burrow 2 | ecosystem: Environmental > Aquatic > Marine > Coastal > Sediment | place: USA: Maine | collected... | reverse complement strand
CAATGCGCTCGACCGGAACGATGCAGTCTGCGCCCTTCGGAAGTGATGCGCCCGTCATGATCTCGATGCACTTGCCTTGCCCGAGAGAAAGCTGTCCATCGCCAGCCGCCTGTGTCGCCTGTACAGGATAGCTCCGCGCTCCTTTGTTGTAGTCGCTGAACGCGATCGCGATACCGTCCATCATGACCCGATCAAAGGGTGGCTGGTCGCGTTCGGCGACCACGCTCTGACGCAACACGCGCCCCGTAGACGCGTTGCCCGGAATCGATTCAGACTCGAAGGCCGGCAGGGCGGCCAGTATGGCGTCGCGAGCTTCGCCGGTCGTAATCACGACGCGGTCAGCTCCGCTCTCTTGCAATAGCGCGGTGGCCGATGTCTTCGCGGAAATACATATCGTCCCAACTGATCTTGCTGACGGCTGCGTAGGACTCTGCCGCCGCCTGCTCTACGGTGTCGCCCAGCCCCACAACACAGAGGACACGGCCGCCACTCGTGACGATGCCATTGTCAGTTGACGCAGTACCGGCATGAAAGACTTTCTGCGTCTCACTGTCGGCCGTTTCAAGGCCCGAAATCACGTGACCCTTGTCATAGCTTTCCGGGTAGCCTCCGGCAGCCAACACGACACCCAGTGATGCACGTGGGTCCCAGTCAGTGGTCTGTTCGCCGAGCGTGCCATCCAGAGTCGCCTTACACAGAGTTGCCAGATCCGACTTCAGGCGCGCCATTATTGGTTGCGTCTCCGGGTCGCCGAAGCGGCAGTTAAACTCGATGACCTTCGGTGTGTCGTCAGGCATGATCATGAGACCGGCATACAGAAAGCCGACGTAGTTGTTGCCGTCTGCCTTCATACCCTCGAGCGTTGGCCGAATCACGAGTTCCATGATCTTCTGCTCGATCTCGGGTGTCACGACCGGGGCGGGGGAGTAGGCACCCATGCCGCCAGTGTTTGGTCCAACGTCACCTTCGTCGCGTGCCTTGTGATCCTGCGACGTCGCCATTGGCACGACATTGGTGCCGTCGGTGATGACGATGAAGCTTGCTTCCTCGCCGGCAAGGAATTCCTCGACGACTATGCGAGCACCTGCATCGCCGAATTTGTTGCCGGACAACATGTCGGTTGCGGCTTGTTCGGCCTCCTCGAGGGTCATTGCAACGATCACGCCTTTGCCGGCCGCCAGGCCATCGGCCTTTATGACGATCGGCGCGCCCTGCTTGCGGATGTAGTTGAGCGCAGCTTCGAGGTCGGAGAAATTCCGGTACGCCGCAGTCGGAATGTCGTGCCGTGCCAGGAAGTCCTTGCTGAATGCTTTGGACCCCTCGAGCTGGGCTGCAGCGGCCGATGGGCCGAAGCAGGGCAGACCGAGTTCAGCGAAGCGATCAACGATACCAGCGACGAGCGGTGCTTCAGGGCCAACGATCGTCAGGCCGATGTTTTCTGACTGTGCGAGTCCTGCCAGCGCTTCGATGTCGTCGGAGGATACATCGGCATTGCGAACTTTTGCTTCGAGCGCGGTGCCGGCATTGCCTGGTGCGACGAGCACTTCGTCGACATCAGCAGACTGCGCGCACTTCCAGGCGAGTGCGTGTTCGCGACCACCCGAGCCAATCACAAGTACCTTCATACATGCGCCCTGTAGGAGCCCGCCCCGGTGGGCGGTACATCAGTGTCGGAAGTGTCGCATGCCTGTAAACACCATGGCCAGACCGTGTTCATTGGCAGCCTGGATGACCTCGTCGTCGCGCATCGATCCGCCAGGCTGGATGATCGCAGCGATGCCGGTCTCCGCGGCCGCATCGATGCCATCGCGGAACGGGAAGAAGGCGTCAGACGCCATGACCGAGCCCCTGACCTCAAGTTCTTCATCCGCGGCTTTGATCGCCGCGATCCTGGTGCTGTAAACGCGGCTCATCTGGCCCGCGCCAACACCGATCGTCATGTTGTCCTTGCAGAAGATAATGGCATTGGACTTGACGTACTTGACCACGGTCCAGGCAAACAGCATGTCTTCGATCTGTGCAGGTGTCGGTGCCTTGTCGGTAACGACCTTCAGGTCATCGGCTGTTATGCGGCCCATGTCGCTGCCCTGTACGAGCAATCCGCCAGAGACTTTCTTGAAGTCAAAGCCGCCGGTCGACTCCGGCAACTCGCCCGTGCGCAGAACCCTGACGTTCTTTTTCTCTTTGAGTATCTCGGCTGCATCGTCACCGATCTCGGGGGCGACAATGACCTCAACGAACTGACGATCGATAATCGATTTTGCGGTGGCCGCATCAAGCGGCCGATTGAAGGCGATGATGCCGCCGAACGCCGATGTCGGATCGGTCCTGAAGGCCTTCTCATAGGCCTCAAGGATGCCGCTTGCTACCGCGACGCCACATGGGTTGGCGTGCTTGACGATAACGCAGGCTGGCGATGCGAACTGTTTGACACATTCGAGCGCCGCATCGCTGTCCGCGATGTTGTTGTATGACAGGGCCTTACCCTGCAACTGCTCTGCTGTGGCAAGTGATCCCTTCGGTGCCTGCTGGTCGATGTAGAAGGCCGCTTCCTGATGCGGGTTCTCGCCGTAGCGCATGCGCTCCACGAGACTGCCCGAGTACAGGATACGGTCACCCAGTGGATTTTCACCGAGTGAATTCGACAGGTACTTCGTGATGGCCGTGTCGTAACTCGCTGTATGCGCATACGCTTTTGCTGCAAGCTTGCGGCGTGCATCGAGTGACAGCAGATCGTTCTTCAGCGAGTCAAGAACGTCGTCGTAGTCATCGGGGTCGACGACCACAGCCACGCCATCGTGATTCTTTGACGCAGCACGAATCATCGCCGGGCCGCCGATGTCGATGTTCTCAATGGCATCGTCGATCGTCGCGTCCGCACGAGCGATGGTCTGCTCGAACGGGTAGAGGTTCACGGCGAGCAGGTCGATGGGCTCGATACCGTGCTCTTCCATGACGGCTTCGTCGGTTCCACGTCGGCCGAGCAGCCCGCCATGGATCGTCGGGTGAAGTGTCTTCACGCGCCCAGCCATGATCTCGGGGAAGCCGGTTTTCTCGGAAACTTCGATGACATCGATACCGGCGTCGCGCAGCGAGCGGCAGGTACCGCCGGTGGAGAGGATTTCAATACCGAGGTTGCCAAGGCCTTCCGCAAAGGGAATCAGGCCACGCTTGTCGGATACGCTGATCAGCGCACGTCGCACGGTAAACATTAATACACCTGGTGTAAGTTACTGAATTAAAGAGATTTAGTGAATCAGAGAGTAGGACCTGAGTTTCTTGCGCAGCGTGCCTCGGTTTATGCCGAGTATGCCGGCCGCCTGGCTCTGATTGCCGTGTGTAAAGTCCATGACAGCCTTGAATAATGGCCGCTCCACTTCGCCCATGACGAGATCGTAGAGATCGCCCGGGCGGTCGCCATTAAGGTTGTCGAAATACTGGCTAAGTGCTTCTTCGGTATGCTTGTGGAGTGGCTTGCTCTTTTTCGAGGCATTGAGTATCGGGTTGATCTTGTTCTTATTATGGGCCACGTTGGTCAATCCTGTTGCGACTACGCTGCGATGGAAATACCCCCTCCCTCTCGATCGAAGTACTCCCGCGTAAGTTCGATTTGTTCTGCTGCGCTTCTGACTCGCACCACCTCGTCGCGAAATCCGTCAGCGTTGACGAGACTCTGGCAGTACCAGGTAAGGTGCTTGCGTGCCACCCGAATACCTGTTGATTCTCCGTAGAATCGGTGCATGTCTTCGAGGTGGCCGAGCATAATATCACGCAATTGATTTTTTGCTAGCGGGGTAAATACGGACCTGTTTTGCAGGCCATTCATAAGTTCTTGAAATATCCATGGTCGGCCCTGTGCAGCGCGACCAATCATCAAGCCATCAGCATTAGTTAGGCGCAATACTTCAAGCGACTTCTCGACCGAGGTGATGTCGCCGTTGGCGATGACGGGAATCGAAATCGCTTCCTTGATGCGCGCGATGGTGTCGTACTCCGCGTGGCCACGGTAGCGGCAGGCGCGTGTGCGACCGTGAACGGCGAGTGCCTGGATGCCGCTCTGTTCGGCTATTCTGGCGATCGTCACGCCGTTCCTGCTTTGCGGATCCCATCCGGTGCGAATCTTGAGCGTGACCGGTACGTCGACGGCTGTAACGACCGTTGCCAGGATATCCTCGACCAGCTTCTCGTCCCGCAGCAGGGCCGAGCCGGCCTGTCTCTTGCAGACCTTCTTGGCCGGGCAACCCATGTTGATGTCGATAATCTGGGCGCCGCGCTCGACGCAGGCCAGTGCAGCTGTGGCAAGTTGATCCGGCTCCGATCCAGCTATTTGAACGGCGACAGGTTCTGCATCCAGGTCGAGATCGAGACGATGTCGGGACTTGGCTGTCTTCCAGAGGCTGGTGTCGGCGGTCGTCATCTCAGAGGTCGTCATACCGGCACCGAAGCGGCGGCATAACTTTCGGAAAGGTGTGTCTGTAACGCCTGCCATCGGCGCGAGCACGAATGGGCTCGCCAGCTCGTACGGGCCGATTCTCACTTGAAGTCTTCTGTCTTGCAGCGCAGCTGGCCACTCGCCATGCGGTAGCACATCATTAGCTTGAAGCCGGTTGCATCGGCTACCGGTGCGTCAATCGTTATCATCGCATTGACGGTGTCCCCTGGGGGTACGAGCCTTCTCGGATCGGCGTTCTCGGGCAAGTACTCGCTCGGTTCGAGTACCGTGCTGCCGATGATGTCTTCGAAGCGGTCGGTCAGAGCGAGATGCACGATCGGGTAGGGTAACGCCTCGTCCGAGTTGTTACCGATGCGTGAATAGATCGTCAGTATCTCGCCGGTCTCATCCGCATCACCTTTTGTTGCTTCAAAGCGCCAGCCGGCGATATCCCAGGTGGGCGTCAGCGGCTTTCCGACCATGCGATAGATTGGACCTGCAGCCGAACTGAAGGCCGGCACGGTGGCCAACGCCTCGCGCGACTGGTGTATGACCTGCAGGGCCAGCAACAGAACCAGTGCCACGATTCCCGCGATAATTCCAGCACCGGGTCTTCCGCCTGTGATTTCGCGACGGCGCGCGTAGTCATCCTTGGATGTATCGAGTGGTATTGAGAAGCCCGGCTCATTGCTCGTGTCGGAGCTCGCAGTACTGTCGGCGGCCAGGCCTTCCTTGTCGAGCTCGGCGCGAACGAATTCGCCCTCCATAATAATGGTCTCGACAGCGAGGGGAGGCTTGCTCTTTTTTTCCTTTTTCTTTTTCTCGGGCTGTTCTTCGTTTTCTCCGATTTCTGCGTCAATCTTCTTGTCTGGCTGCAGCTGAACTATCGTCGATGCGAAGCCGTCCTCATCTTCGACCGCAATATTGAAGAGTTCCTGATCGATCATCATGTTGATCGTCTTTTCCTCTTCGGTCATCTCCGGAATAGCATGTTCGTCATCTGATGTTTCGACGTCGACGTCCTCTTCGGGTTCGTCATCCAGCGACATCGAAAGCGTCTCGATCATCTCCTCAACCTTGTCGTCAAAGGCCAGGGCGATGTCCTCGACATCATCGATGTCCTCGACATCATCCTCGGCCTCTTCCTCATCTTCCGGTTGCAGGTCTATTTCGAGTTCGTCGTGTTCCTCGACGTCGACATCCTCTTCGACATCCTCTTCGAGGTCGTCTTCGAGGTCGTCTTCGAGGTCGTCTTCGAGGTCTTCTTCGAAGTCGTCATCAAGGTCTTCATCAAGCGCCTCTTCGGGGCCCGTTTCCTCGATCACCTGCGCAGCAGCCTCGGCTTCGAACGCAGCCGCTATCAGGTCTTCCTCAATCGACGTCTCAGGTTCTTCGTCGACACTGTCATCTGACTGCTCGTCTTCCTCTTCGTCGCCCGCATCTTGCGCGGTCTCATGCATACCGCTCAGATCAATGCCCATTGCCTCGGCCTGAAGCGCAAATTGCGTGTCCATATCAAGCGGGTCATCAGGCATTTCTGCGCCGTCGGACGGAGGCTCGGCAAGAAAGATCACATCGTCGTCGGACTCTTCGTGGTCAACGTCTTCAGCTGCTTCGAGGCCTTCCTGTTCTTCCTCGACGGCGGGCTCAGCAAAGTCGCCCAGCAGGTCTTCCCACTCATCGGGCTCGCTCAGATCAAGGTCAAACTGTGGCGCTTCGGGCTCCGGCTCCGGTTCGGGTGACGGTGCTTCGACGAGCCGTGCCGACGATGGCGCGACGACAACTTCCTCGAAGTCATCGGGGAGCACCGTGTTGTCGTCGAAGCGCATCTCGTCAATGACATGCGTTGTTTCGTGCGGCGCCTGCTCAACTGCGTCTTCATCCGTGGGCGCATCTTCTTCGCCTTCAATGATGAATTTCATCGAGCCTGTGTCGCTAATCAGCTCGAGCGCGGCGTCGGGCTGGATATCAGGTTCCTCGTCTTCATCTTCGTCTTCGTCGCCGTCAAGTACTCGCCATTCGACACCGGTATCCTCGATACGAATGTCTTCTCCGGCGAGCTGGTCTAAGGTCTTCAATAGCGCTGCGCTTTGGTCGGCGGAAATTGATTGCGGTGTGGTGTCGGCCTCGAGCTCCCCGACGGTTTCGGGCGTCAGTTCGGGTACGTCGGGATCGGCAGCCTTTTCACTTCGGGCTGGCACGGTGGGCTTTTTTTCGGACAGGTGTTCGAGCGCGTTAAACGCAATGCCACAGCCGCCGCAACGGACTTTGCCGGCCGCCATTTTTAGCACTTCCGCAGTAACACGAAATGCAACGCCGCATTCGGGGCACTGGGTATACATCGCTCAGCCCTCGGTCCTTCGACCGGTTAATCGTGCCCAAACCTGTCCGCCCTGTTCGCGTTTCACGGGTTCGTCAAACGCAATCCATGGCGCGTAGGCCTCGAGCACCTCTCCAACCTGCTCGGAGAGTATGCCGGATAATCCGAGTAAACAACCGCTTTTGACCCTTCCGGCAATGTTCTCAGCGAGCTCGATCAGGGGTCCTGCAAGGATGTTCGCGACGACGACATCAAATTTACCGTTGACATCATCGGCGTTCAGCATTGCTGCCAATTTGTCCTGCACGTCATTGTGTATTGCGTTGTCATTCGTTGCCTGGATGGCCTGCCGGTCGATGTCTGTTGCGACGGCCTGGCTGCAGCCGAGCTTCAGGGCGGCAATAGCGAGTACGCCGGACCCGCAGCCGTAATCGAGCATCGACTTGCCGTCGAGTGGCAGACTGTCGAGCCATTCAAGGCATAGCGCTGTCGTCGCATGGGTACCGGTGCCAAACGCGAGACCGGGATCGAGCCGGACAACGACGGCATTCGCGTCATTGACCACGGAATCGCCCGGGCAAATCCAGACGCGCTCACCAAACTGCATCGGGCCGAAATCCCTCAGCCACTCGCGCTCCCAGGCGCGATTCTCGAGTTCAGTGATTTCGTGTGCGGGCAGTACGTCGATCTGGAGAGTCACCTTGAGGTCATCCTGCAAAGCTGCAAGGTCAGCATCAGGCGTGAAAAGACCGCAGATGCGTGTATCGCTCCACATCGGCGTTTTGCCCGGCGCGGGCTCAAGCACCGGCTTATCGCCGGCGTCAGTGTATGTAATCGACTGGGCGCCGTGCCGCGTGAAGATTTCTTCGACCCTGTCCGAATTGAGCGTTTCGAGATCCATGACAAATTGTCGCCAATCCATTGCTAATTCGGTGTGCTCCCGATCACACTAGGCCAAGCCTTTTCTCCAGGTAGTGAATATCGGTACCACCCTGCTGGAAGGCGGAGTGCTGGAAGATCTCCTGATGTAACGGCACATTGGTCTTGATGCCCTCGATGACGATCTCGGCGAGCGCATTCTTCATGCGGGCGATTGCCGCGTTGCGGTCCTGGCCGTGTGTGATCAGCTTGCCGATCATCGAGTCGTAATAGGGTGGAACGGCGTAGCCGCTGTATATATGAGTGTCGATTCGAACGCCGGGGCCACCCGGTGCGTGAAACAGATTGATCAGCCCAGGCGAAGGCATGAACGTTTTCGGGTCTTCGGCATTGATGCGGCATTCGATTGCGTGGCCCCGGAATTCGATGTCTTCCTGCTTGAAGCTGAGTTTTTCTCCGGCCGCCACGAGCAATTGCTCACGTACAAGATCGATGCCCGTGATCATTTCTGTGACGGGGTGTTCGACTTGTAGACGAGTGTTCATTTCGATGAAGTAGAACTCGTCGTCCTGGTACAGGAACTCGAACGTACCCAAACTGCGATAGCCGATTTCCTGGCACGCTTTGACACAGCGTTCGCCGATGCGGTTGCGTTGTTCTTCGGTGATGCCCGGAGCGGGTGCCTCTTCTATAACTTTCTGGTGGCGGCGCTGCATTGAACAGTCACGTTCGCCGAGGTGCACAGCGTTGCCATGCGTGTCGGCAATGATCTGGAACTCGACATGCCGTGGCCGCTCCAGAAACTTCTCCATGTATACGGTGTCATTTCCGAATGCGGCACGGGCTTCTGCTTTTGTTACGGTGATGGCGGCGGTGAGTGATGCTTCAGCATGCACGACCCGCATGCCGCGACCACCACCGCCGGCCGAGGCCTTGATGATGATCGGATAGCCGATTTCTCGTGCCATCTTGATGATCTCGTCGAAGTCGTCACCCAGTGGTCCGTCGGAACCCGGTACACATGGGACCCCGGCGGCCTTCATGGCCTGGATAGCGGACACCTTGTCGCCCATGAGCCGGATTGCGCTCGCTGGCGGGCCAACGAATATGAAGCCGCTGGATTCCACACGCTCGGCGAAGTCAGCGTTCTCCGACAGGAACCCATAGCCCGGGTGCACAGCGACAGCGTCGGTTACTTCGGCTGCGCTGATAATTGCAGGCATATTGAGGTAACTGTCAACCGAGTTCGGCGGACCAATGCAGACCGTCTCATCGGCAAGCAGAACGTGCTTCAGGTTGTTGTCTGCGGTGGAGTACACCGCGACAGTCTTGATGCCCATCTCACGGCACGCGCGCTGAATACGCAGGGCGATCTCGCCGCGATTGGCTATTACTATTTTGTCCAGCATGTCATGGTCGCCCGCTTAGTCAGATTGCCGTTGATCAATGACGATCAGAGTCTGGCCATATTCGACGGGCTCTCCGTTTTGAACGCGAATCGATTTGACGACACCCGCTACGTCAGATTCGATCTGGTTCATCATCTTCATCGCCTCGATGATGCACAGGGTGTCACCCTCGTTGACGCGATCACCAACCTGTACATACGGTGCGGCGCCCGGAGATGACGCGGCGTAGAAAGAGCCGACCATCGGTGCCGTGACAAGGAATCCTTCATCTTCGGGATCCGCTGCCGCAGGTGCTGCTTCCGCAGGAGCCGCCGGCGCCGCTGCCACCGGAGCGGCAACTGCAACGGGTGCAGCGACAGGAGCCGCTGCCGCACTCTGTGAATAACGGCTGATACGGACCGATTCTTCTCCCTCGGTGATCTCAATTTCTGCGATACCGGACTCGTCCAGCAGCTCAATCAGTTTTTTAACTTTTCTTATATCCATCACTCTTCCTCGGCATCAACGACATACTCGCTGGCAGCTAGAAGTGCCAGGTCATAGCCGAAAGCCCCAAATCCGAACAGGCAACTTACAGCGATGTCGCTGAAATAGCTGTTTTGCCGGAATTCCTCTCTCGCGAACGTGTTACTCAAATGTATTTCGATGAACGGGATAGCAACAGCCAGGAATGCATCACGAATGGCAATGCTGGTATGCGTGAACGCGCCCGGGTTAAAAATAATGAAGTCGACACCGTCTTTTGCCGCTTTCTGTACCCTGTCGATCAGCTCATGTTCGGCATTGCTCTGGTAGCAATCCAGCGTATGTCCAAGCTCTTCCGCCAGCTCTATGCAGTTGGCCTCGATGTCATCGAGCTGCGTGGCACCGTAAACCTCGGGCTCGCGTGAACCCAAAAGGTTGAGGTTAGGACCATTGAGGAGCAAAAATTTGGACATGCCTCGCCGATTTCAACCATTTTCCCGAAGATGGCAGCAAGTTTAACTCTATTCGGGGACTTTGGTGCAACTTTCGGTCGGAAATCGAACCAGTTAGCGGCTCAGCCTTTACAGGAAGGCGAGGGCCTTTCGCGCGCTTGCCTTATCGATTTCGCCGTTGTCGAGCATCGTCAGCACTCTCACGATGTGCTCGAGATGCGAGTCCATTATCTCGCCGATGTGCGTATTGATGAGTTCGCCATCAGCGGCAACGATCATCGTGAATGGCATACCGATGAACTCAACGCCTGAGGTTTCCGCAACGGCCATCGCATCTTCCTGGCCAACGAGTATCGGGTAATTGAACTCAGCCTCTTCGGCGTAGGCGGCTACCTGGTCTGGAAAGTCGACAGCAATGCCGATGACGACAAAACCATTCTCGCCCTGCTCATCCTGGAAGGTTTTGAGCAAAGGGATTTCACGGCGGCAAGGCGCACACCACGTAGCCCAGAAGTTCAGCAGGCGGTGTTTTCCTTCCCATTCCGAGAAACGACGCTCGTTGCCGTCGAGATCGGGCAGGGTAAATGACGGGTAGACAGGCGCATTGGCAGTCGCCTCCATCGTTTCATTCGCTGCGACAGGCTGTGCATGTTCAACAGGAATCCTGGCGGCATAAAACAGGGCACCCGCCATCAGCAAGACAAGTGCGGTTGCGAAAACGAGAAACGATCTTTGCACGGAGATTCCTTTGGGGTTCGGGCCTAACGGCCCTCCTACAGGTTAAACGCCTGCTGCAGATGGTCGGTAAAGTCCTTTGCCTTCATATAACCCACGACTTCATAGCCGTGGCGTTGTTGGCCATCCGTGCCAAAGAAAATAATTGTCGGTGGTCCAAAGACTCCGAAGTGCTGCAGGAGTTCCTGGTCCAGTTCATCGTTTGCTGTAACGTCAGCCTGCAGCAACACGGTGTCTGCCAGTGCCGCCTGCACACCTGCGTCGGTGAAGGTGTATTCCTCCATCTCGATGCAGGATACGCACCAGTCGGCGTAAAAGTCGAGCATCGCGGTCTTGCCCGCGGCAGCGGCGGACGCAATTTCACGGTCGAGGTCGCCAACCGATTTGATGCGCTGAAACTCAAGGTGCGATTCCTCTGCCAGCATCACTCCGCTGCCAAAGTTTACCGTTGCGAGTGGCTTCATCGGATTGCTGCCACCGGTCAATGCACCGAGGAACAACAACAAGCCGTAAAGAATGGCGAGCAGGCCGAAGCCCTTGCCGAGCTTCTGCGCAATCGATGAGTCGGATGCCAGCGAGGTCAGGCCACCCATGAACACGCCGGTCATAAAGACAAGCGCTGCCCACAAGGCCAGCGTAACGCCGCCGGGCAGGATGCGTGACAACATCCACACGGCGAGTCCAAGGAACATGAAACCAAACGCGCCTTTCACGGCTACCATCCAGCCGCCGGCTTTCGGCAGCAACTTGCCCTGCGCTGCGCCGACCGCGAGAAGCGGTGCCCCCATACCAAGACTCATTGCAAACAGGGCCGTACCACCACGCAACATGTCACCGGTCTGCGCCATGACCGTAAGCGCCGCGATCAGGGCAGGCGCAACGCACGCCGTGACGACGAGTGCCGACAGCGAACCCATGATGAATGCGCCGATCATCGTGCCGCTCTTCTGGTTGCCGCTGACACCGGACAACTTGCTCTGGACCGAACTCGGCATCTGCAACTCGAAGGCGCCAAACATGCCGAACGAAAGGACCACGAACAGTGCGGAAAACAGAATCAGCACCCAGGGCTGATTGAATGTCGCCTGCAATTGCAGCCCGGCGGCCGCAGCAGCCACGCCGGCGCCGGTATAGACCAGGGCCATACCCATGACGTAACTAAAGGCCAGCGTGAAGCCGCGTGTCGGGCTGACGTTGTCACCCTCGCCCGCGATGATGCCCGACAGTATCGGTACCATCGGCAGGACACACGGAGTGAATGCCAGGCCGAGACCCGCGACAAAAAACACGCCGATCGTCACCCAGATACTCGAGCCTGTGATTACCTGCGCGAGCTTGCCTTGCTCACTGACGGGCTCATTGCGCGACGGCAGTGATGCGAGATCCGTTACAGCAGTTGCTTTGGGAAGCTGCGTTGTTACTACGCGCGTGGTCGGCGGGTAACACAGGCCGCCCTCTGCACAACCCTGGAAGTTGACCTCGAGTTCGAGAGTCATTGCCTCGGGTGTCGCCCTTGCGAGCGGCAGCGTTGCGAATACGTCTTCGACATACACTTCGGACTCACCGAAGAACTCGTCGAATTTCGATTTGCCTGTCGGCAGGGCAAGTTTGCCAAGTTGAACATTCTCGGACAGCGTTGAGACCGAAATCTTGTCCTTGTAGAGGTAGTAGCCCGGCGTCACCTGGAACGTGACCTCCACGGTGTTGCCGTCCACGGGAATCAGAATGGGTTTGAACGCTTCGTCGACCGGCAGGAATTCGCTGTTGCCGGGTTGACCGAGGTTGCCCAGCTCAAGTTTCGGTTTGTTCTCGGCGGATTGTCGTAACTCGACTTCCTCTGTCCATACCTGGGGCGGATAACAAAGCCCACCGTCCCAGCATCCCTGGCTCTTGATCACCACCTGCATCGTGGCGGGCCGCTCGCCGTCGACACTGTAAGGAATGCTGACGTAGAAATTGTCGCGGTAAATCTGCTGCTTGCCGAAATACTCGTCTTCGTGTGCCAGGCCTTCGGGCAACCTGGCCTCACCAAACACGACGCCGTCCGTCGCGCTCTCGAACCCTAGCTTGTCGCGGTACAGGTAGTAGCCCTTCTCGATGGCCCAGTCGATCTCAATAGCGTCGCCGGTGTCCGTCGCGACATAGCGGTAGACGTCTTCGGGCCGTTGCGGTTTGTCGTCCTGGGACACGGCCGCGGAAGCCATGGCGAGTAGCGATAGCAGCAACAGGGAGCGAATGTGGATCAATTTTTTATGCATAGATAAAACTGCCAGCAAATTCCGGCACTTGTGCCGAAGAAGACCGTGGTGGGACCTCGATTATTACCGTATCCAAGGCTATCGCGGCGGAGGATACCGGGGGCAGGGGGGCATGTCATCGACCCAGGTCGGATTTTGGCGCATTTTCTTCGTCGATGGCTCTTGATATTTGTTTAGCCATGCCTATTATTAGCACTCTCTGTGGGCGAGTGCTAACAGCCCCGGTTCAGAAAACCGCCAAAAAACGGTTAATAATCAATAGTTTAAAGGAGATATGCCCCATGAAGATTCGTCCGCTTCATGATCGAGTCATCGTAAAGCGCATGGAAGAAGAGCGCACATCCCCCGGCGGAATCGTCATTCCAGACGCCGCGACCGAAAAACCGATCAAAGGTGAAATCGTTGCAGTTGGCAATGGAAAGATCCTGGAATCGGGCGAGGTCCGCGCCCTCGACGTCAAGGCTGGCGACAAGGTGCTGTTCGGCAAGTATGCCGGCACCGAGGTCAAAGTCGACGGCGAAGAGCTGCTGGTGATGAAAGAAGACGACATCATGGCAGTGATCGAAGGCTAAGCGCCCGATACCTGCAATAACGAATTAAAGTAGAGGAAAAGATAATGGCTGCTAAAGAAGTACGTTTCAGCGACGACGCGCGCCAGAAGATGTTCGCAGGTGTGAACGTCCTGGCCAACGCCGTAAAAGTGACCTTGGGACCGAAAGGTCGCAACGTTGTGCTCGACAAGAGTTTCGGCGCACCGACGGTCACCAAGGACGGCGTATCCGTCGCCAAGGAAATCGAGCTCGAAGACAAGTTCGAGAATATGGGTGCACAGATGGTCAAGGAAGTTGCTTCCCAGACATCTGATGTTGCCGGTGATGGCACCACGACGGCCACGGTTCTTGCGCAGGCAGTACTGCGTGAAGGCCTGAAGTCAGTTGCGGCTGGCATGAACCCGATGGACCTCAAGCGCGGTATCGACAAAGCGACCATCGCGATCGTTGCAGAACTGCAGAAGATGTCGAAGCCTTGCGAAGATGAAAAAGCGATCGCACAGGTTGGCAGCATCTCGGCTAACTCCGATACCGAAGTCGGCGAGATCATCTCTGAAGCCATGCAAAAGGTCGGTAAAGAGGGCGTTATCACGGTCGAAGAGGGCTCCGGCCTGGCGAATGAACTCGACGTTGTCGAGGGCATGCAGTTTGACCGCGGTTACTTGTCGCCGTACTTCATCAATGACGCACAGAGTCAGCAGGTTGAGCACGACAACCCACTGATCCTGTTATTCGACAAGAAGATCTCAAACATCCGTGATCTGCTTCCGATCCTTGAGGCCGTTGCCAAGGCTGGTCGCCCGCTGATCATCGTCGCTGAAGACGTTGAAGGCGAAGCGCTTGCGACCCTCGTTGTCAATAACATTCGTGGCATCGTCAAGGTTGCGGCTGTTAAGGCGCCTGGCTTCGGTGATCGTCGCAAGGCTATGCTGCAGGACATCGCGGTCCTGACCGGTGGCCAGGTTATCTCCGAGGAAGTTGGTCTGTCGCTTGAGAAGACCACGCTGGACGATCTGGGTGAAGCCAAGAAAATCCAGATCTCCAAGGAGAACACCACGATCATCGATGGTGCTGGTCGCAGTGAAGATATTCACGGCCGCGTTGAGCAGATCAGCCGCGAGATTGAAGATTCTTCTTCGGATTACGACAAGGAAAAGCTGCAGGAGCGCGTTGCCAAGCTCTCCGGCGGCGTTGCTGTCATCAAAGTTGGTGCTGCAACCGAAGTCGAAATGAAAGAAAAGAAAGCTCGTGTTGAAGATGCACTGCACTCAACGCGTGCGGCAGTCGAAGAAGGCGTCGTACCGGGTGGTGGTGTTGCATTGATTCGTGCAGTTACCTCGATTGCCAAGCTTACCGGGGACAATGATGACCAGAACGTCGGCATCGGCATCCTTAAGCGTGCGGTTGAAGAGCCACTTCGTCAGATCGTCCGCAATGCGGGCGGTGACGCAAGCGTTGTCCTGAACGCTGTTGCCGAAGGCAAGGGTAACTACGGTTACAACGCTGCAACCGGCGAATACGTGGACATGATCGCAGAAGGTATCCTGGATCCGACCAAGGTCACGCGCCACGCGCTGCAAAACGCTGCGTCCGTCTCGGGCCTGTTGCTGACGACCGAAGCGATGGTCGCCGACAAGCCGCAGGACGACGCCGGTGGTGCTGCAATGCCGGATATGAGTGGTATGGGCGGCATGGGCGGTATGGGCGGCATGATGTAAGTCGTCGCTCCAAGCGCTAAACAAGAAGGCCCGCTCCAAGCGGGCCTTTTTTTTGAGAAACCGCTTCAGAGCTCCGCTATCCCACTATACTCAGGGTAACGCTCGTGGGCGTTCTACAATTCTAGGGGGTTATTCATGAACAACTTTAAGCGGTTCAGGCCGTCGGTTATTTGCACGGCTGTTACATTCTCATTGG
>Ga0316190_10001841_pt1 | contig 15420 bp, 13 predicted proteins | sample Eddworburrow2_MG_FD_204929 | JGI IMG/M metagenome (GOLD analysis project Ga0316190, IMG submission 204929) | Coastal sediment microbial communities from Maine, United States - Eddy worm burrow 2 | ecosystem: Environmental > Aquatic > Marine > Coastal > Sediment | place: USA: Maine | collected... | reverse complement strand
TCCAAGCCGCTCTGCCAAACGCAATGAGACCCAGCGACTCATGCCTGGATGCTGCACAACTACAGTCTCTGCCACAAAGGTCGATTGCAGCGGCTGAGAAACAATTGCGGCCAGCAGATCAGCCAGTTGTTCTAAGTGATTGCTTTGGTATAGTTTAAGCATCTACCCACCATTTTACCGATCTTCAGTCTAACAGACTCCCGCATTTACAGCAGCTTGGTGAATAGCAAACACACCGCTAAGGCACCATATCCAGTGAAGAGCCCCTATTCTATTCCTATCTCAGAAAACGGATAAAATCGGACGTGCGGTCAGATCCACAAACAATTCTCAAGCATAAGCAGAGATAAATATTAAACCCATAAAGATCATTTGAGTGTATGTGCAGAGCGACCATCTAATTTGTGATGAAGGTCTTTTGCATAACTATGACTGCACGAAAGCAGGACAATAGCTGGCGCATTAGGTGATACAGGAGTAGTTGCTGAAACAGATCAAAAGCTTACGCCATATGCGCACAACAAATTGATTTTTCTAGGTTAAATCGATAACGGTTAGTGGGTTGGGCTTAGAAGGCACGAGCTGGCTGGCAGGCAATAAAAACGGATACTAATAATTAGTATCCGTTTTTAGAAAGATGACTCTATTCGTTCTCTGTACTAATGATCATGTTCTCTTTATTTTCCTCAACAATCTTTTCACCAATTCCTTTAACGTTATATAGCGCATTGATCGACATAAATGATCCATGTTTTTCTCTATAACTAACTATCGCCTGAGCCTTAACTGACCCAACGCCTTTGAGGGCAGTTGCCAAGGCCTCTGCATCCGCTGTATTAATATTTACTGGGTTACTAAATGCCACGCTAGAAAACAGCAAAAACAATGATGTAATAAGAATCCGTAAAGAACGTACCATATTTAAAACTCCTCTTGATTAATCCATTTAGTTGCTAACAAGCCCCCATATTAAAGAGTTGCTACAACAATTTATGACATCAATTTGCTCTAATCTCAGTCAGAATATTCTGAAGGCTTTGTAAAGGATTTGGAGCAGCAGTGATAGGTCGTCCTATAACCAGATAATCAGCACCATTATCTAGCGCATCAGATGGCGTCATAACGCGCAGCTGGTCTCCCAATGCAGCCTGACTTGGTCTCACACCGGGTGTAACTAAGATAAAATCAGAATCAACTACAGGTCTAACATCAGCCGCCTCCAGTGGAGAACAGACAATGCCATCCATTCCACTGCGCTCAGCCAGTTTGGCAAGACGTATTACATTCTCAGCAGGTGTTCCACTAAACCCTGCTTCTGCAATATCCTCCTGCCCCAGACTCGTAAGGATAGTCACAGCAATCAGCAAAGGTCTGTGCGATAAGCTATCCAGACGTTCCCTTGCTGTCTCCATCATGCGCCGACCACCTGAGGCATGCAGGTTTATCATCCAGACACCCAGATCGGCAGCTGCCACACAAGCAGCGGCAACAGTATTCGGGATATCATGGAATTTCAGATCGAGAAAGACATCAAATTCCTTTTTTACCAATACCTCAACAAAGGGTGGTCCAAAACGGGTGAACATCTCTTTACCCACTTTCAGGCGACACAAGCTTGGATCAAGCGCTGCAACCAATTCAAGCGCAGGTTCAGCAGATGGGAAATCCAGAGCTACGATAACACGGGGATCTTTTTCAATTATTGCCATCATTCAAAACCAATCATTCTATAACGCAAATTAACCCAACATCTCACCAGGATGTGGGATTTTAGGAAGCGTAACACAAGCCTTGGATCTATCTGGTGAGCAATGCAGGGTTAACCCTTTAGCCTATATCATCCAACCCCAAGACAGGTTTAATGCTGTCCCACGAGTTACAGCCTGGGCATTGCCAGTGTAATGTTTTCACCTCAAGACCACATTGCTTACATTGATAAACAGGGCGCTTTTCCATAAGCATGCTGATTTGTGTATGTAAGATTGAAAATGTATCTGCTAAAGAGCCCTTGGCACTTTTACAGCTTAGGTCAATAAGCTTCTGCACCCCATCAAGGCTGGAATATTCATGCAGGTAGCCAGCCACAAACTCTACAGCAGCTTCCTCACCTTTATCTTCTTGTAGAAATTCTGCCAACACCAACATCACTGCAATTTGTTTTTGTTGCTGGTATTGCTGTTGTAAATAAACAATCAACTCATTACGCTGATTTAACTCAGTAGAACACTGAATTAGAAAAGGTAAAACCTCTGAAATAAAGGCAGAATCTTGCTGAACTACCTGCTTAAATGATTTGATTGCTGATAGATAGTTCTCTTGAGCAGCCTCTACCTTACCTCGTACCAATGTAGCTCGAACACAATCACCATCACTCTCCAGGGCTTTTCTTAATAGCTCTGCCACCTGGGCATAGTCATGCTCTTTACGTGCGATGACTGCCAGTTCACAATAATAGTGTGCTCGTTCAGTGCTCAGTGTCCCATCAGTTATCTCTTCCAGCTTAGTGACAACTTCAAGGCATTTTGTCCAATCCTTTTCCTGCTGATAGATGATGTGTAGATTTTGCAGCGCCTGAACTTTATGTTGATTTATCTCTAGCAACTCAGCTAGCAGGTTTTCAGCCCGATCAAACAGACCCGCCCGCATATAATCCTTGCCCAACTCAAGCAAAGCCTGGGCGCGATGTGAACGATCCAGCGCAGGCCTGGCAATCAGATTTTGATGAATACGGATTGCACGCTCGACCTCGCCACGCCGACGAAATAGGTTACCCAGGGCCAGGTGGGTTTCCACTGTTTCAGGATCCACTTCAAGTAGCTGAACAAAAACGTCTATTGCTTTGTCCGGCTGTTCATTCAACAGATAATTCAATCCTTTGAAATACGCCGGATTTCGCTCCCTTTCTGAGGCCGCTGCTTCCAGTTGCTTGCCACTACGCTTTGCTGCCAACCATCCAGAAGCTGCTGCCACAGGGAGCAGCAACAGCCAAAACTCCACCATTAAATTTACTGCTCCTTCAGTGGCAGTGCGCTAAGATTGTTAACTCTTACAGCATCAGAATGAACCTTACGCTGCAATTTGGAGTTTTCACGCTTAAGCTGCATCAGTATACCTATAGCCACAATTGACCCAAGAACCGCACCTAGGCTGATTGCACCCACAAGAACAAGAGACAACGGCAGTTCCAGGCTACCAAGACCATAGTTCAGCACTACATTCCCTGGGTTGGTTACCGCAATGGCAACACCCAGCACCATAACAAACAAGACAATTATCAACTTTATAAAACGCACGCCACGGTACCCCCATGTTTTTATCTGGATCGCTAAATGATACTCAGAGTATACCCAAAGAAACCACTAGCACGTAATGCCCAATCTGCAATTGATTGCATTTTTTGCATAATAACTAAAAGCCGCAAGGAACTGCGGCTTTTAGCTATCGGATACTCAGGCAATTGGTATCACTATAACATCATGCAAAATCATCCACTAGACCATCACTCTGAATAGTCAGCACATTGTTTGCCATCGTGCCATCCTCTTCAACCTCATGTTCTCCATCACCTTGCTCACCAGATGAGGATTGGTTGAATAAGTGAGACGATGCCCGCTGCTCACTATTATTCCGCTGATTTACATCAACATTGACCAATTGCAGGTTATTTTCACTCAACATCTCACGCAAGCGGGGTATAGAGGCTTCCAACGCCTCTCTAACCACACCATGCTGTGCAGCAAAGGTCACATTAGCCTGGTCATTTTGGATTGAAATTCGAATATCAATAGGCCCAAGTTGAGGTGGTGTAATCCGCACTTCTGCCCCCTGAACCTGACGTCCAACCATCCAGAGGATACGCTCCCCCATGGACTGGTCCCATCCCTTTTCACCCATTGGTGTGTGAATGGGCAAAACATTGGCCTGATTCGGTATGGCAGGCTGGGATATATTTTGTAGTGTTAAACCTGAGGCTAGAGGGGAGTTGTTAACAGCTGTTAATCCAGTCTCTGCAATCTGCAGATAATTATTGCCTGAGGTTTTTTGTGCCAATTGCGCCACCACAGCCTCAGTCATGCGAAACGCCTCCGATGCCGTCTGTTGATCTGGATCAGCCGATGAACTATCCAGATTGAATGATAACCCCGTCGTATCACCATCCATAGTGGGAGAAATTGCGAGCTGCCCAGTGACAGCAGGCTGCATAGGCTTGCCATTTACCATCTGCATGGCGACTGCATGATCTGCTGTAATAGTGACCGGTATCGCCATTTGGCTGATAGCGATAGGCACTACAGCCTGCCCTGCAGTCAACGGAGTCATCATCTGCTCTACCATATTTAAAGCATTTGTCTGCTCTGCACTATCGATTACAGTACTATCAATTGAATCCACTGCCTCATCTGTAGCTTTCACCAAATCTGGCAGCAGATCTGATAGCTTTATTTGTGCCGAAGACTGCTCTATTCCAGGAGCGGCAAGCTGCTGCCTCAATGCGGCAACAATTTCCTCTACCGGCAATGCCTGCCCCTCAGCAAGCATACCTTCCAGCTGCATAAAATCTTCTGCCGAAAGTAGCATCTTAAGCTCTTCCAGCATATCAACCATTGAGGCCTCAGCATTCAACAACTCAGCAAAACCACTAGCGCCAACAGGCATCTCGCCTTCGCCTGCTTCTGCCTCAGCTACTCCTGGCTCTGCAGTGCCGCTGGCTATAAGTTGATTAAGAGGGGTACTCGAAAATAGATTTAACATATCTAAACCAATCAGGCTGCCATATATAGATCTTAATTAGCAGGTAATATGCCAACCCTATTCAGTCAGCAGCACTTGGGACCACAGTAGACTACGAAATATAAAAAGGAGGGGAAAAACGGAAGGAAAGATTAAACGATAAACAACTGTTACATAGGCAGTTGACTGAAAAGCCAACTGCCTATTCTAAACCCAGGTTAGCGTAAACCTAATACATCCTGCATATCATACCGGCCATTCTCCTGCTCACTAATCCAAAGTGCAGCACGAGCAGCGCCACTGGCAAAGGTCATACGGCTTGAAGCCTTGTGGACAATTTCAACTCGCTCCCCAGGTGTAGCAAACCAGACACTGTGCTCACCGACCACATCACCGGCACGGATAGTTTCAAAGCCGATTGTTTGGCGATCACGCTCACCGGTCTGGCCTTCTCGCCCATATACGGCGCACTCTTTCAAATCACGTCCCAAGGCATCTGCTACCACTTCCCCCATGCGCAAGGCGGTACCTGAGGGCGCATCCACTTTGTGCCGGTGATGTGCCTCGATAATCTCAATATCCGCATCATCACCCATTACACGTGCAGCAAGATCCAGCAGTTTAAAGCAAAGATTAACGCCAATACTCATATTGGGCGCAAACATAATGCCAATCTCTTGAGCAGATGAATCCAGGCGCTGTTTCTCATCGTCAGAGAGGCCTGTAGTGCCAATCACCATCTGCTTACCCGCAGCACGGCAGAGCTCCATGTGTGCCATGGTGGCTGCTGGTGCGGTAAAATCGATAAGCACATCAAAGTCTTCCATAACTTCAGACAGTGCACTTGTCACGGTGACGCCCAATGTTCCTACACCTGCCAAGTCACCAGCATCGACTCCGATTAGGGTACTGTGTGGTTGCTCTGTTGCCGCCCCCAGAACAAGACCATCAGTCTCTTGAACCACTTGGATCAAGGTCTTTCCCATACGCCCGGCAGCGCCAACAATTGCAATACGAATCATAGATTTTTCTCAATCAAAGATCAGCGAAAAGAGGAATATGTCCTTATATCTATAGCTACTTTGTCAGCCCCATGCTTTCAAAAAAGTTTTTAACACCATTTACCCAACTACTGGAATGGGGGCTATGGGTCGATCCACCAGCAAGCATGGAATCATCCAGCTCCTTAAGTATCTCTTTTTGGCGCTCTGTCAGATTAACCGGTGTCTCTATATTGACTCGGCACATAAGATCACCAACCGGCCCACCTCGCACTGGCTTTACACCCTTGCCTCGCATTCTGAATAATTTTCCTGCCTGCGTTCCAGCTGGAATCTTTAATATCACCTTGCCATCCAGGGTTGGAACCTCTAGCTCTCCGCCTAATGCCGCTTTAGCAAAACTAATAGGCACCTCACAGAACAGGTGATTGTCTTCACGCGTAAAGATCTCATGATCTTTCACCGCAACCTGAACATAGAGGTCACCAGGAGGACCACCAAACTCACCCGCCTCCCCTTCATTTGCCAAGCGAATTCGGTCACCCGTATCAACACCGGGCGGCACCTTTACAGAAAGCGTTTTTGTCTCCTGCACACGTCCTGATCCACGACAGCTGGGACATGGTTCTTTAATAATGGTGCCATTGCCCTGACAGCGTGGGCAGGTCTGTTGAATGGAGAAAAAGCCCTGCTGCATGCGCACCTGACCATGTCCGCCACAGGTGCCACAGACTTCAGGCTTGCTGCCTTTTTTCGCACCCGTGCCTCGACACGGTGAACAGGGTTTATGCGTAGGCACACGTATCTTAACGGTAGTGCCTGTCACCGCTTTTTCCAAGGTCAGTTCTAGATTGTATCGTAAATCTGCACCCCGATTTGCTCGTTGGCCACCACCACGACCTCCGCCAAAGATATCACCAAAAACATCACCAAAAACATCACTAAAGTTTCCAGGGCCACCATGCCCACCATGCCCACCCATTGAAGGATCGACACCAGCATGGCCGAATTGGTCATAGGATGTACGCTTCTGCGCATCCGATAACACTTCATAAGCCTCTTTGGCTTCTTTGAATTTTTTCTCTGCCTCAACACCTTGCCCTCCCGTATTCCGGTCGGGATGGTACTTCATAGCCAAACGGCGGTATGCCTTCTTCAGCTCTGCTTCACTGGCGTTCTTATTAACACCCAGGACTTCGTAAAAATCGCGTTTTGACATGTATTCAGCTTCTAGTGATTTAATCTTTAAGGCATATAGAGAAACAAGCTCACAAGCCTACTCAGTTCCTGTTATTGCTCAACCCAGAGATAACAGCCAAAAAGCCAGAGTCTTGGGCAGCCGTTAAAAACTGGCTGCCTAGACTCTGGCTATGAGTACTGTTATGCCTAATCCAGGTTAGGCAAACATGTTACCCATGATTACTTTTTGTCGTCTTTAACTTCTTCAAACTCAGCATCAACAACATCATCTTCTGTAGCTTTACCAGCTTCTGCGCCAGCATCGGCAGCTGATGCCTCACCCTCTGCTCCCTGTTGCGCATAAAGACGCTCGGCCATTTTGCTGGAAGCCTCTGTCAATGTCTTGGTCTTGGCTTCGATCTCTTCCTTATTATCACCCTTTAGCGCCTCTTCAAGATCAGCAATAGCGGCTTCAATACTGGATTTCTCATCCGCTTCCAGCTTGTCACCCAACTCTTCCATCGACTTTTTCGTAGCATGAATCATGCTATCCGCCTGGTTACGGGCGCCAATCAACTCTTGGAAGACCTTATCTTCTTCAGCATGCGCCTCAGCATCCTTCACCATACGCTCAACTTCTTCATCGCTGAGACCTGAAGACGCCTTGATGGTGATTGACTGTTCTTTATTTGTCGCTTTATCTTTTGCTGAAACATGCAGGATGCCGTTGGCATCAATATCAAAAGAGACTTCAATCTGAGGAACACCACGCTGCGCTGGAGGGATATCGCTCAGGTCAAATCGACCCAGGGATTTGTTACCAGCAGCCTGGTTACGTTCACCCTGTAAGACATGCACGGTAACGGCTGTCTGATTATCATCTGCTGTTGAAAAGATCTGGCTGGCATTGGTAGGAATGGTGGTATTCTTCTCAATGAGCTTGGTCATAACACCACCCATTGTCTCAATACCGAGTGAGAGTGGAGTTACATCCAACAACAACACATCTTTAACTTCGCCACCCAATACGCCACCTTGAATTGAAGCGCCGATAGCTACGGCTTCATCAGGATTCACATCCTTGCGGGCTTCTTTACCAAAAATGTTCTTAACAACCTCTTGCACCTTAGGCATACGGCTCTGGCCGCCTACCAAAATCACCTCATCAATCTCTGAAGCATCCAGCCCAGCATCCTGTAATGCTGTACGGCAAGGGGCAATGGTACGGTCAATCAGCTCATCAACCAAAGATTCCAACTTGGCGCGGCTCAATTTGATATTGAGATGCTTCGGGCCATTCGCATCAGCCGTGATGTAAGGCAGATTGATATCTGTCTGTTGACTGGAAGAGAGTTCAATTTTAGCCTTCTCTGCACCCTCTTTCAGGCGCTGTAGCGCCAAAGGATCATTATGCAGATCAAAGCCTTGGTCCTTTTTAAACTCATCTACCAAATGCTCAATAATACGCATATCGAAATCTTCGCCACCGAGGAAGGTATCACCATTGGTTGAAAGCACTTCGAATTGATGCTCACCATCGATCTCAGCAATTTCAATGATTGAGATATCGAAGGTACCACCACCCAGATCGAATACCGCTAGCTTCTGATCGCCGCGCTGCTTGTCCATACCATAGGCAAGCGCTGCTGCAGTTGGCTCATTGATGATGCGTTTTACATCCAGGCCTGCGATCCGGCCTGCATCTTTTGTGGCTTGGCGTTGTGAATCGTTGAAGTAGGCAGGAACGGTAACAACGGCTTCAGTGACCTCTTCACCCAGGTAATCTTCAGCGGTCTTTTTCATCTTCTGTAAGACTTTGGCTGAGATCTCTGGAGCCGCCATTTTTTTCCCGTGAGCCTCTACCCAGGCATCACCATTATCAGCCTTGACAATATTGTATGGCACCATCTTGATGTCGCGCTGTACAACATCATCTTCAAACCGGCGTCCAATCAGACGCTTGATGGCAAACAGAGTGTTTTTAGGGTTGGTGACAGCCTGTCTTTTGGCAGCCTGACCAACAAGCACTTCACCATCACTGCTATAAGCAATAATGGAGGGCGTCGTGCGATCACCTTCACTATTCTCTATAACCTTAGCGCTATCACCTTCCATCACTGCTACGCAGGAGTTGGTGGTACCCAAATCAATTCCAATGATCTTACCCATTGTTTCCGGTCTCCAGTACGAATATCGTATGTTTAATTAAGTTGTACTAATTCAGCATAGTCCTACAGATGGGGCAGTTAATCTGCTTTTCAAGCCTGCTCATCAATATTTGTGCTTACAGCCTGAGACACTATCACCATAGCGGGCCGAACAAGTCGTTCATTCAAGCTGTAGCCTTTCTGTATTACCGAAACGACAGTATTGGGCTCTACATCTGCAACTGGCTGCATAGCCATTGCCTGATGCAGTTCAGGATTGAAGGGCTCACCTTCAGGATCAATCACCGCAACATTGAATTTTTCTAATACCGAGGTAAAGAGATTCAAGGTCAGATCAGTGCCTTCACGTAGTTTGGCAATGTCTGCATCATCATTCTGGGCAGCTTTTAGTCCCAGCTCCAAGCTATCACGCACCGGCAGCAGTTCATTTACAAAACGCTCTAATGCGTATTTATGAGCATTGGAGAGATCCCGCTCATGCCGCTTGCGCAGATTATCCAATTCCGCCTTGGCACGTACTGCCAAATCCCAGTTTGCATCTGCTTTTGCTCGAGCCTCTTCAAGCTGCACCGCCAAATCATTCTCATCCGATACAACTTCAGCTTCAGCCTCAACTTCACCTTCAGACTCTGCCTCTGCAGCAGCATCCACCTGATCTTCAGGGGTGAGCACCTCTGCCTGAGAGGTTTGCTCTTCTTCAATATCAGTAGCGGCTTTGATTTGTTCCGCTTCCTGTTCACTTGTCATGCTGTATTTCCTTGGAGACAAAATGCCTCTGTTTTGCATAGAGTTAAACCAGCCACCCCCTCCGTACTATTTAGAAAGGAAGCAACTTATTTTAAAATTCACACTTAATTTGGGGACGGTTGTTGATGTTTCAAGGCTGCACCCAGTAATTTTGCAGTAACATCAACGATTGGAATAACCCGGTCATAAGCCATTCGGGTTGGACCAATGACTCCTAACACACCAGCCACTTCATTATCCACCTCATAAGGGGCAGTCACTACACTGCAATTATCAAGATGCTGGTAACCAGACTCTTCACCAATAAAGATCTGAACACCTTCTGCTTGCATACACTGATCCAAAAGATGAAGAATTTCATGCTTTTCTGCAAAGGCATCGAATAGTTGGCGTAAATTTGTCATATCCGACAAATCCTTGAACCCCATAAGATTAGTCTGCCCGGAAATCAAGCAATCACTACCTTCAGGCTCTGCTGATTGAAAAACCTGACCGGCCATTTCAACAGCTCTAACCATAGTACGATCAAGGTCAACCTGTGTTTTCTGGATGTCCTTAAATAGCTTTTTACGCATTGCATGCAGGGTTTGACCAGAAAAAGTCTGATTAAGGAGATGAGCAGCCTGCTCCAACTCCACTCGGGTATAGGCTCTTTTGGTTGTGATAATGCGGTTATGCACCTCATCTTTTTGGGTGACCAGGATGGTCAAAACACGATCCCCAGAAAGAGGCAGAAACTCTATCTGACTCAAGGTGATGCTTTCTCGCCGGGGAAGCATCACAATTCCAGCCATACGGGTAAAACCAGACAACATAGTAGACGCAGACTCTAATAGATGAACCGGCTCATGATTGAGATCAAATTGTTGCTTAAGCTGCCCTATCTCCAGCTTTGCTAAGGGCTTAACTGTTAATAGGGAATCAACAAACAGCCTATAACCTGAAACCGTAGGCACCCTGCCAGCTGAGGTATGAGGGGAAACAATTAGCCCCATTTCCTCCAAATCAGCCATAACATTTCGGATTGTGGCCGGGCTAAGATCAAGCCCCGTATCACGTGCCAAGGTGCGAGAGCCAACCGGTTGACCATCAGTAATATAGCGTTCAATTAAAACCTTTAAAAAGAATTGGGCACGCTCACCAATCAAGTTTTTTTCCAGCCTCTTTTTTCGCCCCACTTAAAACCTCAACACTATATTGACTGCACTCAGCCTTTTAAGTCATCACCAAATGATGATTCAAACCTTTATTAGCACTCTTAGTTGTTGAGTGCCAAACAAAGAGATTATCGGTTTCAGCATGTCAGAGGTCAAGCAACCGCCCAGACTCACATGCTGGTTCAAAGCCCTTTTGACTGAAAATATTCAGCTCAGTTAGAAAATGGGTATATGACTATTCAGATTGCCCCTGCTTTGCTCGAGTGCAAGAATAAAGGGCGCAGTTTACACCTGTAAATGAGCTCTTTTGGCACTACAACCGAGCAAATCAGAAGTGAGCTAAATAGTTACTATTAATTTAACTAAAAACCATGTATACATCAGTTAAGTTGAGTCCGGCGCCATATCACTATGAACAGACAATTTCACACTATTGGTCTCATCGCAAGACATCATGCAGTTGGAGTCAGAAGAACACTGTGCCAACTCGGTGAATTCCTTCATAAACGGAATAACACCATCCTGCTTGAAAGCAGTATCGCAAATGAACTAGAAAACTGGGAATTTGGTTCAGCCACTCCAGAAGAGATCGCAAAAAACAGTGATTTGATTATTGTCGTTGGTGGCGATGGCACACTGCTCCACGCTGCTCGCAGCATGGCTGATCGCGATATCCCACTATTAGGCATTAACCTAGGCAGGCTCGGCTTTCTAACCGACATCTCTCCAGACAACATGCATCAGGCACTTGAGCAGATCCTTGATGGTGATTATGAAGAAGAGAAACGCTTTCTGCTGCAGGCCGAAGTAGGAAAGCCTGGTGAATTGGGGACAAGCTGCACAGCCTTTAATGACGTCGTCATCCACAAATGGAATGTGGCACGAATGATTGAATTTGAGACCCATGTGGATGGACGATTCGTAGAGACCCAACGAGCCGATGGATTGATTATTGCCACCCCTACCGGCTCAACAGCCTATGCCCTATCAGGCGGCGGCCCCCTGCTTGACCCCGCTTTAAACGCCCTTGTCTTGGTTCCAATCTGCCCTCATACCCTCAGCAACAGACCCATTGTGGTTAGTGGTGATTGTAAGATTGACATCGTTATTTGCGGGAGAACAGATCCGAAAAACGTTCGGATTACCTGCGATGGTGATAGTAGCCTGGTCTCAACCTCTGAAGACCGAATTCATATCAGCAAATATGAGCACTCTATCCAACTTATCCACCCTTCCGGGCACGATCATTTTAATCTGTTACGCCATAAACTAGGCTGGAGTGAGCACCCCTTTAAAAGCTAGCTCAGATGCCTCATAAATTCACACCCAAAAAACGGATATGCATATAATTATCGCGCAGGGCATTAGCTTTACTACTTCTTAGTAAACAACGGCTTATTTAATGTTTTGAATACTTTATCTAAAGTACCTGTCTTCTCTTTCTCTTTCTCTTTCTCTTTCTCTTTCAACGACGCCTCTGTGTGCCCCCCCAGCTCTACCTCTCGCCTGAGCTGCTCTTCCTTAAGCTTCTTCTGAAGCTCCTGCCGAGTAGTTTCTGGAATATCCAAAACCCCTAAATGCTCTGATTTCCTCAGAATATAGTGGCCCAACTCATCCATCCATTCATCATTAATGCTATTAAATCCAAAATTAGTGTGTTTAATCGTCAATCCATGACGATTAATTGAGGTCACAACAAGACGTTCATTCTCCATATCAAGGGTAAATACCAGTTTCACCTGGATCTGCATCTGACACTCATAGCTGGCGCCAATAAGTTTATCCTGATTATCTCTAACACCCCATTCCGAGTAATGGATCTGCTGTTTATTCATGAACTGCCGGGCTTCATCCGCTGCTGCCATGGGGGTAACAGTGTATTTATTGACTGAACCACTGGTGCAGGCAAATTGAAAGGCAATCTTGCGTGGCATCTCTCTACTGTCTAGGTAGACACGGTAATTATCTTGATGCAGATCCTTGATTAAACCGATTCCAGGCACATCATAAGCAACAGGAATAGGAAGCTTCACGACCTTTAACTGCTCCGTCATCTCACATAGATAAGCCGCTATCCGCTTCATTAGCGGCTTGGCTTTTTCATGATACAGCTGATCCTGGCGCGCCTCATTTCCCTGTTCAGTATCTTGCTCATCTTGAAGCCGACCGGCCTCTTTTTTTAAATCATCAAGTATTCCCATACCGAATTAAATGCCCATAGTGTTTAATACTTATTACATGGTGGCCTAACGCTACCACAGTAGATTGGAGATATCCTGATACAATAACATTTTCCTTCTCTACAGATAACGTCCGCACCTCAATTTTATTAAGGCTTTTTTCTACCCAGCACATTTTGTTGTTAAAATAACTCTAACTTCAGCAATCCAGGATCTACAGAGAACGACCTAAGCCACATGCTTACTCATATACATATCAAGGACTTAGCAGTTGTCAGCTCAATTGAACTAGAGTTAGACTCTTGCATGACCGCCCTAACCGGTGAAACCGGCGCAGGAAAATCCATCCTAATTGATGCACTAGGACTAGGATTAGGCAACCGGGCAGATAACAGCATGATTCGAACCGGATGCGACCGAGCAGAAATTACAGTGGTATTCGAGATCACATCCAACTCAATTATTCACCACTGGCTACAGGGACAGGCCTTGGATGCGGGTAGTGAATGCATCCTCCGACGCATACTTATTCGTGATGGCCGCTCACGAGCATTCATCAATGGCACACCTACCCCAATCCAACTGCTACAAAACTTAGGTGAACTACTGGTAGACATCCACGGACAACATGCTCACCAATCACTTTTAAGACGTAGCTGTCAGCGTGACCTGCTAGATGCCTATGCCGGACACATTTCACTCACAAATCAAATCCAAGAACAGTTCAAAAACTGGCATCTATGTCAGGAGAAGCTTGAACAACTACAAACAGCCTCAGAGGATCGCACAGCCCGACTGGATCTACTGCGTTATCAGGTTAACGAGCTTGAAACCCTGCAGCTGAATAGAGATGACATATCAGAACTTGACAGCGAACACAGCCGCCTGAGCAATATCGGCAAACTACAAGAAATTGCAGCCCTGGCGCTAAACAAGCTCTACCATAAAGATGGCTCTGTACAAGAGGTGCTGGCCCAGTTGTCTGCAGCACTGGAAGAGCTCCTCCCGCTAGATAATCGACTCACCCCCAGTCAAGAGCTGCTGGCCAGTGCATTAATCCAAATTGAAGAAGCCGCAACAGAACTACGAGACTACAGCGATACGCTTGAGCTGGATCCAGCTCATCTACAACAGGTTGAAACACAGCTACAGGAGATACATGACCTGGCAAGAAAATACCGTGTCCACCCAGATGCATTACCAGAAAAGCTCAATAGCCTTACCCTTGAACTCAGAAAGTTAGAGCAAACCGAAATCCACCTGGTAGAACTGGAAGAACAACTCTCAACCCTACACACTCACTATCTTAAAACAGCTAGCAAACTAACAAACAGCCGTCGTAAATCCGCCAAAAAACTAGAAAAAAGCATTTCAGAAACATTACGCTCACTGGGCATGCCACAAAGCATATTCAACATAGTAATACAACCTCTGCCAGAAGAGCGTGCCACCAGTAACGGCCTAGATCAAATTGAGTTCCTGATCAGCACCAACCCGGGCCAGACACCACAATCCCTATCCAAGGTTGCTTCAGGTGGCGAGCTATCACGGGTCAGCCTTGCCATTCAGGTTGCCACTATTCAATGCGGGCAGATCCCCACTCTTATCTTTGATGAAGTCGATAGCGGTATAGGCGGCAGTATTGCTGAGATTGTTGGGAAATTATTGCGTCAACTAGGAGAGACCCGGCAGGTACTCTGCGTCACACACCTGCCACAGGTTGCAGCCCAAGGCCACCACCACCTTCAAATCAGCAAACAGAGTAACAAAAAGAGCACCCACACCACAGTGCAAGTGCTAAATGAGGAGAACCGAATTCAGGAAATTGCCCGTATGCTCGGTGGAATGGAGATCACTGACCAAACGCTTGCCCACGCCCAAGAGATGATCTCTAAATCACAGGGTTAAGAAATGCATAGCCGCTTTATACAGCCCCTGCCCTAAAAATTGAGCCTAAGCGAAACCTTAGTTTAAACCTTCTCTCCAGGCCACCTAAGAACTCCTGCAGCCAGGATCCTTGCAATATCCATAAATCGTCAACGCATGTGCCTCGACTAAAAAACCCTTCTCTTTGGCTATCTCCAGCTGCCGATCTTCAATAGTCTGATCAAAAAATTCCTCAACCCGACCACACCTGATACAGACAATATGATCATGGTGTTCACCACGATCCAATTCAAAAACCGATTGCCCACCTTCAAAATGGTGGCGGGTCACCAGACCTGCAGACTCAAACTGAGTCAGCACGCGATATATT
>Ga0316190_10001840_pt1 | contig 15420 bp, 11 predicted proteins | sample Eddworburrow2_MG_FD_204929 | JGI IMG/M metagenome (GOLD analysis project Ga0316190, IMG submission 204929) | Coastal sediment microbial communities from Maine, United States - Eddy worm burrow 2 | ecosystem: Environmental > Aquatic > Marine > Coastal > Sediment | place: USA: Maine | collected... | reverse complement strand
ATTGTTTCAGGGTACTTTATTCGTGGTGTTGCATCCGTTTTTACGAAAACTACCAAGGCGTTGGTGAAGGCAGGGGCTGTCAAGAACGACGCCACAGTTCGATCTTGCCAGGTTAAACCTTGCGCGGGTCAGGTCCGTTTTCCGACGTGTTCGCGCAAGCGCTGTTTCATGCGTTGGTGGGCTGCAATCGTGCCGTCATGGAACGACCCGAACCACTTGTCCCACGGCACCTCGAGATTGCCGTAATTGCACTCGAAATAGCGATGATGCATCTGGTGGTGGAATGTGCCGAGCGCCAGCCGGTTTCTGTTGGCGACCAGCAATCCTTCAAAGCCGGTGTGCGAGGTGGCGGCAGTCAATGACTGGTGCTGCATGTGAAACAGTATGTGGACGGGATGCACCGGCACAATGAAATGCAGCAGCACGGATGAGAAAAACAGAAGGTGCTCGGCCGGGTGCATGGACAGGCCTGACCAGGGGCCTACATTGGTGTTGCGATGGTGCAGGGCATGGGCCAGTCGGTACAGTGGCGGCCAGTGCAGGGCACGATGTATCCAGTAGAAGTGAAATGAAATCCACACCGGCGTCAGCGCGAAAGCCGCAATGAACCAGACCGGGCTGTCGTTCCAGCCCAGAACCGGGGCGTAGCCGTTGGCCATGGCCCAGAACATGAGAACTTCATACGCCGTCCAGAAGGCGACCCCGCTGCCCAGCGACCACGCCATGTTGTCCAGCACCTGGTTGTTGAAGGTGAAGCTGCGGGCTGATTTTCTCAGCTCGCGCGGATCGAATTTCAGTTCGGTCCCCTGTTTCTTCCAGGCATGAAAGTACAGATGCAGTCCGCCTGCCACGATCAGCATCAGCACAAGGTTGCGCAGGTACATTTGCGCAATCCATCCCGGTGCAAGCGTTCGAGCTTCTTCAAGCGACGGTTGAAACCAGAACCAGGAAATCAACGCAATGGCTACCAGGATGCTGTTCTCGGCGAGGCTGAACCAGCGGCTTGCCACCCAGCGCACCATGCGGCCCGGGTTCGGCGGCCATGTGAAGAATGGCGAGGCCTGAATCGGTACGGGCGGTTTGTGTAACCATTCCCGGTCAAATGAGGCTGCAAGTCTCTGGTGTGCGGTTTCGTCGGTCATGGGCAATTTACCGGTTTGCGGTCAGGGATTATCGAATGGCTCCGGGATATCCGTGTGATGCGTGCATCATCTTTGCAGTCCAGGTTCGTCACGCAGGTTTCCCGATGCAAATTTTCCTTTTTAGATTTGCAGCTTAGCGCTGTTTGATCAAGTGCAGCACTGCCGCTAATTAAGTGGTTCTACGGTGGAACACCGGGCATAGGTGCCCGGATATCACAGGCATTCTCCGCCATAATGGCGTCATGGCACTGCCTGGGCCTGTTAACCTGTGTGAACGCGGTGCGTCGATTTATTGCAATTTTCTGCATTCAAGTAAGGACGCGTTAACCATTTGTTAGGAATTTGGAAACCAAAATGGCACTCCCAGGGGAAATCAACCGGATTCAACATCATGCCTATCAAATTAACTGTGCCTGATTCTACAGAACTCAAGCCGCGCATTACCGTGTTTGGCGTTGGTGGCGCAGGAGGCAATGCGGTCAACAACATGATCGAGTCCAACCTTGAAGGGGTTGAGTTCGTTGTTGCCAACACGGACGCACAGGCAATCCTGCAAAGCTCTGCAAGCCGGCGCATCCAGATGGGCACTGAATTGACGCAAGGTCTCGGTGCCGGGTCGCAACCGCAGATTGGCGCAGGTGCAGCCGAAGAGGCATTGCCGGAAATCCTGGATCATCTGGCCGGTGCCCACATGGTATTCATTACTGCCGGCATGGGCGGTGGAACCGGCACGGGCGCTGCACCGGTTATCGCGCGCGCCGCCAAGGAGCAGGGCATCCTGACAGTCGGTGTTGTCACCAAGCCTTTCCACTTTGAAGGTCAGCGCCGCATGCTGACTGCGGATCGCGGCATCGAACAACTCACCCAGCACGTTGATACGCTTATTGTCATACCGAACCAGAACCTGTTCCGCGTTGCCAATGAGAAGACGACGTTTGCAGCCGCCTTCGCCATGGCGGACGAGGTGCTGTATTCAGGTGTTGCCTCCATCACCGAGCTGATGACCCGGGACGGACTGATCAATCTCGACTTCGCAGACGTTCGTGCCATCATGTCCGAAATGGGCAAGGCCATGATGGGGACCGGTGAAGCGTCCGGCGAGAAGCGCGCCATTGAAGCGGCTGAGGCCGCCATTTCCAATCCACTGCTCGATGACGTGTCAATGCGCGGTGCGCGTGGATTGCTGATCTCCATCTCCGGTGGCCCTGACCTTACCCTGTATGAAGTTGATGAAGCTGCAACGCGTATTCGCGAGGAAGTCGATCCTGAAGCCAACATTATCCTGGGCGCAACCTTCGATGAGAAACTTGAAGGCACGATGCGGGTTTCTGTTGTTGCAACGGGTCTGGCGGAAGAATTCCTGCAAGGCAGCGAAGACTCTGATGCAGATGAAGATGAAGAACACACAGGCTACGGCTATGCCGCTCTGCAACCTGCCGCCAGAACAGCACCTCCGGCCCCGGTGGTTGCCTCGCGTCAGGTCGAGGACGAGGTAGATGAAGCCGCGCAAGTCGCTGCGGAACTGCAGGAAGCTGCGGACGCCGAACCGGCTCCTGCTCCAGCGCGGCCCGTCATGGCTGAACCGGCACCGGTTCGGCGCCCGCATATGCCGATCCGTGAAGAATTCCCACCAATTGCGCGCGAGCAAATGGCGGCGGCCCGGCCAGAAAAGCTACAACAGGTCGCCCAGGCCGCGCAGACGAAGCGCAGAGGCCTGCTGGAACGGCTGGCGAGCGTCGGGCTGGGTGTGCGGCGCGAAGAGGAGCCTGCACCGGCTCCGCAACCAGCCAAGCACGAGCCACACATGCAGCGTCCCCAGTCTGCGCCACAGGCACAGGGCAATGTACATCCGCTGCAGCCCGCAATCGATCCATCCCTGGAAGATGACCAGCTGGAAATCCCCGCATTCCTGCGCCGGCAATCCAACTGATTGCCAGACGTTTCTGATCTGACGATGACACAGAAGTGGACTGGTCCGGATTAAGTCGGACCAGCCATATTTCCGCCTGCTTGCTGCAGCATTCCACAGGTACAAACAGACGAGCAAAGCTGGCCGTACCGGGCTTTTTGCTTTAGTCTTTGTGGAAGACAGCCTGTACAAATCGATTCAGGCCGCAATTCAGCGGAGTAGAGCGTTGCCGTCAAAGTCCAAATTCACCACACTGACAGTGTTTTGTGCAGCGGGTATTGTGCTGTCTGGCTGCGCAGGCGGCAATCTGAGCGACTACCTGCCCGGCGGTGATGACAGCGGTTCCAGTTCTTCGCAAGGCTTCAGCCTGTTTGGCAGCAGCGGTGCAGTTGCGCCCAATCTCGGCACAGACCCGAACGGTGAGCCCATTGCGCGCATGTACAATGAAGGCGTCAAGGATGTCCGCAACGAGGAATTTCGTGCAGCGGTGAAGAAGTTCACCGAGGTTGAACGCCAGCATCCGTATTCCAAGTGGGCCACCAAGGCCATCCTGATGCAGGCCTATTCACAGTACCGGCGTAGTGCCCACCCGGAATCGATTGCAGCAGCCCAGCGCTTTATCCAGTTGCATCCCGGGCATCAGGACGCTGCCTACGCGCAATATCTTATCGCTCTCAACCATTATGAGCAGATCAACGATGTTCGCCGCGATCCGACAGCAGCGCGCAAGTCGCTGGCAGAGCTTGAAGAGGTGGCGCGGCGCTACCCGAATACGTCATATGCGCAGGATGCTGCCGGCAAGGCGTCTCTGGCGCGTGACATTCTGGCCGGCAAGGAAATGGAAATCGGCAGGCATTACCAGCGCAAGAAATCGTTTCTTGCTGCCATCAACCGATACAAGACCGTGGTTCAGAAATACCAGACCTCAACCCATACGCCCGAGGCCCTGTATCGGCTGACAGAGAACTATCTGCAACTGGGCATCCGTTCCGAGGCGCAGACCGCTGCTGCGGTACTGGGGCACAATTTCCCCAACTCAAAATGGTACAAGGATGCCTATGCGCTGCTGCAGGGCGGTGGCTTGAGCCCGGTTGCCGACTCAGGCTCCTGGCTGTCGGGGATATTCGGTTCCTAGAACGGTTTGAATAGCTCGGCTCCAGCCGGCGCGACAAATCAAACGTGATCATGGCCATTCCTGCCAATATCCTCCAGCCGTCTTGTGAGGCTCAGCCGGTCAATACTCGCCATCGGCAAATTTACGAAGGCCGTGATACGGTTGTTCAACAGTCGGTAGGTTTCGGCAAACGCTGCTGCAATCTCTGCATCTGACCCATCAAGTGCTGCCGGGTCAGGAACGCCCCAATGGGCGGTCATCGGTTGACCTGGCCATACCGGGCAGACCTCGCCTGCTGCATTGTCGCAAACCGTGAAAACGAAATCCAGCACCGGGGCACCGGGTTCAGCAAATTCTTCCCAACTTTTTGATCTGAACTGCCTGGTGTCATACTTCAGTGTCTCGAGCAGCCGCAACGCCTGCGGGTGCGGCTCGCCTCTGGGTTGCGAGCCGGCCGAGTATGAATTGAAGCGCCCTTTGCCAAGGCGGCCGAGAATTGCTTCTGCCAGAATTGAACGCGCGGAGTTGCCGGTGCAAAGGAACAACGCATTGAATGTTTTCTCGACCATAACCGTGCCTCCTGTGTCGGAATGTTTCTGCGTTACGTCCAGGATATGACAAACAGGTGACAGCGGCCCCCTCGACACGGGTCATGAAAATACCTGACAGTGGCCGCCGGTGAGTTGACCGTGGCACCTACATCAGGTTTCTTGAGTCAACGGACCGGCATTTGATGCCATCAAGGACCGTAGAGACCGGCGCACAATAGGGGACGGATATGGAATTTGTTGAACGTATTGTGGCCTCGGCGCTGTCGCTGCTGGCGACCATGTTTGTGGTTGCTGTCGGATTGTTCGTCCTGGCGATAATTTTCATGTTTATTGCCGATGTCAGCCAGCACCGGGACGCGATTCGGCGCAACTATCCGGTGATCGGCCGCTTCAGGGGGTTGTTTTCAACGCTGGGTGAGTTTTTCCGGCAGTACTTTTTTGCCCAGGATCGCGAAGAGATGCCGTTCAACCGGGCGCAGCGCGAATGGGCCTATAAATCGTCCGAGGGTATCGACAATACCGTTGCTTTCGGTTCAACCCAGAATATTTCCGTTGTCGGCACGCCGCTGTTTGCCAACGAGATTTACGGTCTGCTGGACGAGGAAGTGTCGGACCCGCCGGCTCTCACCATCGGAGAGGGTGCGCGCCACCCCTATCACGCCAGATCGTTGATCAATATTTCCGGGATGAGCTATGGGGCGCTTTCGGCACCTGCCGTGAAAGCCCTGTCGAAAGGAGCCAAACTGGCTGGCTGCTGGCTCAACACGGGCGAAGGGGGATTGTCTGAACATCACCTGTCCGGCGGTTGCGACATCATTTTTCAGATCGGCACTGCGAAATACGGGGTGCGGGACGAATACGGTAATTTTTCGGAAGACAAGCTGAAGGAAATCACCGACCTGCCGCAGGTGAAGATGGTGGAGATCAAGCTCAGTCAGGGGGCGAAACCGGGCAAGGGCGGGCTGTTGCCGGCAGCCAAGGTAACCGAGGAGATTGCCCGGACCAGAGGTATTCCGGTTGGTGAAGCATCCATCTCGCCGAACCGGCATATCGAAATTGCCAGCAATGTCGAACTGCTTGATTTTGTCGCTCGTGTGCGTGACCTGTCCGGCCTGCCGACCGGCTTCAAAACCGCGATGGGGGACGTGGAGTGGCTTGAAGACCTGTGCAGCCTCATCACCATGCGCGGAACTGGTTCGGCCCCTGATTTCATCACCATTGATTCAGGCGACGGCGGTACGGGCGCAGCCCCCATGCCGCTGATTGACAATACCGCCCTGACCGTGCGCGAAGCGTTGCCGATGGTGGTGGACGTGCTGGAAAAGCATGACCTCAAAGATCGCATCCGAGTCATTTGCGCAGGCAAGCTGATCACACCTGCCGAGGTAGCCTGGGCCTATTGCGCCGGCGCGGATTTTGTCAATTCAGCGCGTGGCTTTCTGTTCGCGCTCGGGTGCATCCAGTCACTCAAGTGCAACAAGAATACCTGCCCAACCGGCATCACGACCCATCAACCGCATTTGCAGCACGGGCTTGACCCGGCAGACAAGGCGGTCCGGGTGAAAAACTACGTGGACAGAATTCACTATGGAACCGGCCTGATAGCGCATGCCTGCGGTGCACCGCATGCCAGGGCGCTGGAACGCCGGCACGTGCGGCTTGTCCAGGCAGATGGCAAATCCCGTCCGCTGAGCGAAATCTATCCACCGGCAGGAAAATCCAGTGCGGCCTGATACTGAACTGATCGCGAAGCGGAGGTGCAAGAATGCGTGGACTGAAGGGAAAGGTCGTCATCGTCACCGGCGGTGGCAGTGGTATTGGCCGGGCCGTGTGCCAACGGTTTGCGGATGAAGGAGCCCAGGTCGCAATATTCGATATCAATGCCGAAGGCGCTGCCGAGACGGTTGAGATGATATCGCTGGCTGGCGGCGGCGCGCGCGACTATGTGACGGACATTGCCGATTACGATGCTGTGGAAGCGGCTGTCGCGGCGGTCGAGACGGACATCGGCCCCGTTGATGTACTGGTCAACAATGCCGGCTGGGACGAGGCAATGCCGTTTCTGGCCACCGACAGGGTTTTGTGGCGCAAGATCATCGACATCAACCTTTATGGCCCGCTTAACCTGCACCACACCGTGGTATCCCGGATGGCGCAGCGCCAGGCAGGCAAGGTTATCAACGTCGCCTCTGATGCCGGGCGCGTCGGCTCATCCGGCGAGGCGGTGTATTCTGCCTGCAAGGGCGGCATTATCGCGTTTTCCAAGACACTGGCGCGCGAGCTTGCGCGCAACAACATCCAGATCAATGCGGTCTGTCCCGGTCCCACCGACACGCCGCTGTTTGCCGGTTTCGCCGGTGACGGCGAGCAGGGCAGGAAACTGATTGAGGGGCTGACCCGCGCCATCCCCATGCGCCGTCTCGGCCAACCGGCAGACTATCCCGGTATCATCGCTTTTCTCGCCAGTGACGACGCAGATTATATCACCGGCCAGACGATCAGTGTCTCAGGTGGGCTGACCATGCATGGATGATGCTATTCCTCTCGCCCGATTCTATAAAAATGCGCTATAAACAGCGCCAGCCATGCTCACACACCTTGCCATACGCGACATTGTCCTGATCGAGAAGCTGGACCTCAACCTTGCCGAGGGCCTTGGCGTGCTGACCGGCGAGACCGGCGCGGGCAAGTCGATCCTGCTGGATTCACTGGGCTTGGCGCTTGGCGCGCGCGGAGATGCATCCCTGGTGCGCACGGGATGTGACAAGGGCAGTGTGACCGCCGGTTTCCATCCACCTGCCGACCACGATGCCTACAAGTTGCTGGCCAGCGCCGAAATCGAGGCGGGCGAAGATGGCATCGTCATTCGCCGTATCCAGGGCGCAGACGGCAAGTCGCGGGTGTTCATCAACGACCAGCCTTCGAGCGTCAATCTGCTGCGACGCCTGGGTGTACTGCTTGCAGAAATTCATGGCCAGCATGATGATCGCGCCCTGATGGATGTCGCATTCCATCGGACGGCACTGGATGCCTATGGTGAGCACGAGCCGAAATTGCGTCAGGTTGAGAGCGCCTGGGTGGCACTGAGTGCCGCGCGTGATGCCTATGATGCGCACCAGGCCCGGCTTGACCGGGCCGAGACCGAGCGGGCGTTTCTGGAACATGCCCTGAAAGAAATGCGTGAACTTGATCCGCAACCCGGCGAAGAAGCTACCCTGGCGGACAAGCGCCAGGTGATGATGAATGCCGAGGAATTCTCCTCAGTGGTCAATGAGGCCCAGAAAGCCGTCTCCAACGGGGACACCGTTGCCGCGCTCAACACTGCGCTGCGCAAGCTGGAACGGCGGCGGGAGCAGGCCAGGGGCGGGCTGGATGCGGTGTGTGCAGCGCTGGAGCGCGCCGTGATCGAGATGAACGAAGCGCAAAACCAGCTGGATGCGGCGGCCCGCGAATTTGTCCTCAACCCGGCTGAACTTGAAAAGGCTGAAGAGAGGTTGTTTGCGCTGCGCGCGCTGGCGCGAAAGCACAAGGTGCAGGTGGATGATCTTGCTGCGCTGATGGAGCGTTTTGAAACTGATCTGCAATCCATTGATGACGGCGGCGTCATGCTTGGCAAGCTCAGGCTGGCCCGCGATGAAGCCCAGACCGCCTATGACGGCCTGGCTCGCAAGCTGTCCGACGCGCGTATGAAGGCTGCGGTGAAGCTGGACAGGGAAATCCTGTCCGAACTGGCGCCGCTGCGCCTCGAAAAGGCGCGCTTTGAAACCCGGGTCGAAACTGATGAAGCGCGTGCCGGGCCGCATGGCATAGACCGGGTGGAATTCCTGATTGCAGCAAACCCGGGCACACCGCTTGCGCCCATCGTCAAGGCAGCATCCGGTGGCGAGCTGTCGCGGTTCCTGCTGGCCCTCAAGGTTGTACTGGCCGCGCGTGCTTCAGCGCCAACCCTGGTATTTGACGAGATAGACACCGGTGTCGGCGGCGCTGTTGCAGATGCAATCGGTCAGCGCCTGTCACGCATGTCGAAGGGTTTGCAGGTGTTGGCGGTCACCCATAGTCCGCAGGTGGCATCGCGAGCCGATGCGCACCTGCTGATTTCCAAGATGGAAGAAGCCGGAGAGACCGAAGGCAGGCGCATGATCACCCGGGTTACGCCGCTGACCGGCGAGGGCCGCCGCGAGGAAATAGCACGCATGTTGTCAGGTGCCGAGGTTACCTCTGAAGCCCGCGCCCAGGCTGACCGGCTGCTGTCGGCTACAGGGTAATCGATGAGCAAGGACAAACCCGTCGCGGCGTTGACTCCGCTGGAAGCCGCCGGTGAGCTTGAGCGCCTGGCTGCCGAGATAGCGAGCCATGACGCAGCCTACTACCGTGAGGACCAGCCGGAAATCTCTGATGCAGACTATGACGCCCTGCGTCGCCGAAATGACGAGATAGAAGCTGTTTTTCCCGAGCTGGTGCTGGCGGAGTCTCCTTCCAGGCGTGTTGGCGCTGCGCCATCGGAAAAGTTCGGCAAGGTTCGCCATGCCGTTTCCATGCTGTCGCTCGGCAATGCCTTTTCGGATGCAGATGTGCATGAATTCGTCGCGCGCATTCGCCGCTTCCTGAAACTTTCGGATGACGAACCGGTGGAGATTACTGCTGAACCAAAGATCGACGGCCTGTCAGTTTCACTGCGCTATGAGGACGGCAAACTGGTCCAGGCGGCCACAAGGGGGGACGGGCAGGAAGGCGAAAATGTTACCCGAAACGTCGAAACCATTCGCGACATTCCCCGCAAGGTGACGCAAGCCGACTTTCCTGACGTGTTTGAAGTACGTGGTGAAATCTACATGTCCCACAAGGACTTCGCGCAACTCAACGAGGTACAGAGTCAGGCAAACGCCAAGGCTTTTGCCAATCCGCGCAATGCTGCTGCCGGTTCCCTGCGGCAACTGGATGCCGCCGTCACCGCCTCACGGTCATTGCGGTTCTTTGCCTATGCGTGGGGGCAGGTCAGTGAACTGCCGTCAACAACCCAGCACGGCATCCTGGAGGCGTTCAGGCGCTGGGGGTTTCCGGTCAATCCGCTGACGAAAGTCTGTGCTTCAGTCGAGGAGCTGCTGGCTCACTATCACTTGATCGAGGAGCAACGTGCCTTGCTGGGCTACGATATTGACGGCGTGGTCTACAAGGTGAACAGGCTCGATCTGCAGGAACGGCTGGGCTTTGTGTCACGCTCTCCGCGCTGGGCAATCGCCCACAAGTTTGCGGCCGAGAAGGCCACGACTGTTCTTGAAGGTATCGACATTCAGGTGGGTCGAACCGGTGCGCTGACACCGGTTGCGCGATTGAAGCCCGTCACCGTTGGTGGCGTGGTGGTGTCCAACGCCACCCTGCACAATGAAGACGAGATCGTCCGCAAGGATATCCGTATCGGTGACACGGTGACGATCCAGCGGGCAGGCGACGTGATTCCGCAGGTGCTGGGGCATCTGCCGGACAAGCGGCCTGCGAATGCTGTTGAATACGTGTTTCCGACAACCTGTCCCGCATGTGGCTCACATGCGGTACGTGAGGTCAATGCAAAGACCGGCAAGATGGATGTCGTGCGCCGCTGCACCGGTGGGCTGATCTGCCCGGCACAGCGTGTCGAGCGGCTCAAGCATTTCGTGTCGCGCAACGCGTTTGACATTGAGGGCATGGGCGACAAGGTCATCCAGGAATTCTACGATGACGATCTGATAAAGTCGCCGCAGGACATCTTCACGCTCAAAGCTGATGATGAAGGCTCACTGAAGAAACTGAAAGACCGTGAAGGCTGGGGCGGCACGTCTGCGAACAAGCTGTTTGCCGCCATTGACGAGCGCCGCAGGATCGGCCTGGACCGTTTCATCTTTTCGCTCGGCATTCGCCATGTGGGAGAAACCACCGCACGGACCCTGGCACGCTCCTACCGGACGGCGGAACAGTTTGTGAACGCCATGACCGCGGCGCAGGATCATGCCTCGGAAGCCTATGCCGACCTGGTGAACATTGACGGTATCGGGGATGTGGTGGCGCACGCTGTGGCGGAGTTTTTTGCCGAACCGCACAATCTGTCCGTGGTCAAGGAACTGGTTGATGACCATCTCGATATTCAGCCACTGGAGGCAATCGATACCGGTTCGCCGGTATCCGGCATGACGATCGTGTTCACAGGTGCCCTGGAACGCATGACACGCGATGAAGCCAAGGCCATGGCGGAACGGCTCGGCGCCAAGGTGGCGGGCTCCGTATCAAAGAAAACCAGCCTTGTCGTGGCCGGTCCGGGTGCCGGGTCAAAACTGAAGAAGGCAAGCGAACTCGGCGTTGAAGTCATCTCGGAGGATGACTGGTTCTTGCGGACAGGGGCCTGAACAAGCCGTCATCTGCACATTGCGCTGGTAGGCGTTGATCAATAGGCTGGGTGGAGAACGGCAGGGGTGTTCGGGAAGGTCACATGCTGACAAAGGATCAGATCAATTTCTTCGACGAAAACGGCTACCTGGTCGTCGAGGACGTGCTTGATCAAACCCGGGTGATCAACCCGATCAAGGCCGAATATTCAGCTTTGCTCGACGAACTTTACGACACCTGGTTCAAACAAGGGGCGGTGGCTGTTGCACCTGAAGGCCTGTCGTTTGATGACAAGCTGCTGATTGCCTACCAGGCGAGATGCGACTGGTTCCAGCCAATGGATATCTCGCTGCCCGGTGACCGGGTTCAGGACGATACGCCTATGCATTTCGGCCCGGCGGTGTTTGGTCTGGTTACCAGTGAGAGGCTTCTCGATATGGTGGAAGATCTGATCGGGCCTGAAATCACCTCGAACCCCATTCAGCATGTTCGCATAAAACCACCAGCAACAAACCTGCAGTCTGATGAAATCAGGGCGCATATAACCTCAACTGACTGGCATCAGGATCGTGGCGTGACGCTGAGTGAAGCCGACAACACGATTATGATCACCGTGTGGTGCGCCATTTCGGATGCAACGGTCGACAATGGTTGCCTGCAGGTGATCCCGGGTGTTCATCGTGACGGCATGAAAACACACTGCCCAAAGGTGCAGACAGCTATGGCCGATGGTCAGGTTGATTTGAGCAGGGCAGTGCCGCTGCCCGTCAGATCCGGTGGGGTCGTGATTTTCCACCCGTTGACGCCGCACTCTTCGCTGACCAATCAGTCCGACGGTTTTCGATGGTCATTTGATCTGCGCTACAATGTTACAGGCCAGCCGACCGGCCGAGCGCATTTTCCGGACTTTGTGGCCCGCAGCCGGCGCGACCCCGATTGCGCATTGACCAGTGCGGATGAGTGGCTGGCCATGTGGAAAGCTGCCCGCGCAAGGCTGGCAACGCAACCGCACATCAACATTCATCGCTGGGACGGCGAGTCTCCGCTTTGCGCCTGAATTGAGCTTTGCGGATCCGGTTTCGCCGAGGAGAATTGTCAGGATGGGCAAAACCGTGTTATATTGAATGAACGTTCAATATAAAAAGGCTGTTACCGATGACCCGTATGGAGCGCTTTACTGCAGCGTCGCCGATTCTCGACAAGTCCCAGATCGATGATGTTCCTGAAACATGGGATCGTAGCGGGTTGCCTGCCTGGGCATATACCAGTGAGGAACAACTCGAACTGGAACGCGCAGTGCTGTTTCGCCGTCACTGGCAGGTGGCTGGCCATGTCAGCGATGCGCCGGAGCCCGGCAATTATTTCTGCTTCGACGTAGCAGGTGAGCGCGCAATCATCGTGCGCGGCAAGGATGATCAGATACGGGTGTTCCATAATGTCTGTCGCCATCGCGGATCGCGAGTGGTGGTCAGTGAGACCGGCACGTGTGGCTCGGCAATGGTGTGTCCGTTTCACGGCTGGTCGTTCAACCTTGACGGAACTCTGCGAACCGTGTCGCAACCGAAGTCGGTGCCCGAGTTAGACCCGGTTGAAAATGGTCTCGTGCCGGTGGAATTTGAAATCTGGCATGGTTTCGTATTCGTCAGATTCCAGCCGGGTCCGCAACCTGCGATCAAGGATATCCTGGCCCGCCATGAAGCCGAAGTTGCACTCTATCGTTCTGCTGAGGCCGAGCCTGTGGGGTCTGGCTTCTGGTCGCAGGAAATAGGGGCCAACTGGAAATGCGTCCGCGATGTCGACAATGAGGGATATCACGTACCCATGGCTCATCCCGGTTTGCAGGATCTGTATGGCTACAACTACTTCGACGAACACTGGAAAGACGGAACCACGCGATCGTTCGCGCCGTTCACGGGCAAGGACAACCGGCTGTGGTCGGTGCGGGCCTACAGCAACATCCTGCCCGAGGTGGCCCACCTGCCGGAAAGCCATCGCCGGGCGTGGCTGTACATCGGCATGTTCCCCAACTACGGCCTGTACTTCTATCCGGACGGCATGGGGTTTTATCAGGAGTTTCCGGTCGCCGCGGACAAGACCGCCTTGCGCGGAGGTGCTTACGGGTTGCCGGCTGCAAAAGGCGACGATGCTGATTTCAACCGACGCATTCGCGCAGCGCGCTACCTGTCACAGCGCATAGACAATGACACCGCGGCTGAAGATATCCAGTTGACCGTCTGGTCCAACGAAGCGGCACACTCCAGTGGTTTTCAAGGCTTCATCCTGTCAGACCTGGAGTATGGGGTGAAACAGTATCACGACCAGTTGCGCGAGGTGATGCCGGTCCTGAATCAACGCGAGGCGCCGGACCGAGGCTGCCTTGAAACCATCAACAACAAGCTGCTTGAGGGGGAGCAAACAGGGACTTGAGACGTGCACAAATTTTCGACAACACTGCCTCAAAATTGGCATTGATAAAAAACCGATTTGCGCACTAAGCTTCACATGACAAGAGAATTTCAACAGGGAGTAATACTGAAATGGCAACACTTACCCGCAGAATTGCGCTGACAATGGGCGCAGCCGTGACGGCTGTATTCGTTACAGGGCAGGCGGCACAGGCTGAAGAAGTGGTCCACGTCTACAACTGGGTGGATTATATCGGCGAAACCACGCTGGCTGATTTCACCAAGGCAACCGGCATCAAGGTTGTTTACGACACCTATGACGCAGCTGAAACCGAAGAAGCAAAACTGCTTGCCGGCAGTTCCGGCTATGACGTGGTGCTGCATTCAGGCAGCCAGCTGCCGAAGTTCATTCAGGCAGGCGCTTTCCTGAAGGTCGACCGTTCCAAGCTGACAAACTACGACAATCAGGACGCAGGGATTCTCAAGACGGTTGAGAACTGGGATCCGGGCAACCAATACGGCGTGGTCTACATGTGGGGTACCACCGGCATTACCTACAACCTTGACATGATCAAGGAGCGCCTGGGCGACGATGCGCCGATGGGTACGATGGATATCCTGATGAAGCCGGAACTGGCGGCAAAGGTTGCCGACTGTGGCATTTCTGTACTGGAAAGCCCGCGCGATGTCATCCCGATGGTGCTGTCTTATCTGGGCAAGGACCCGAATACCGAAGATCCGGCTGACTATGATGCCGTGGTTGAAGCGTTCAAGCCGGTTCGCCAGTACATCAAGACATTTGACGCATCCAACTATCTCAACGCAATTCCCAACAAGGAACTGTGTGTGATCAACAACTGGTCAGGCGATTATGCCACCGCCACCACCCGTGCATCGGAAGCCGGTGTGGAAATCAATCTCGGCTATTACGTGCCAGCTACCGGTTCTCCTGCCTGGTTTGATGTGTGGGCCATTCCGAAAGATGCCAAGAATGTCGAGAATGCCCACAAGTTCCTCAACTTCATGCTGGATCCCGAGGTGATCGCCGGGGCTACAAACTACACCTACTATGCCAATGCAAATTCGAAGGCAGGTGAGTTTGTGCTCAAGGAGATCCTGGATGATCCGGCGATCTATCCGAATGAGGAAATCAAGAAACGGCTGTGGACCTCCAAGTCGCTGTCGCCAAAAGCTCAGCGCGCACTGACGCGTGCCTGGACCAAGATCAAGACGGGGTCGTGAGCCCGAATTGATATGACATCGTGCCCGCAAGGTTCACACGAACCTTGCGGGATGCTCCTCGCAAGTCAGCACAGGTTCTCCATATGACGGCAGACACCAATTTCATTCGCATCGAGAATGTGACCAAGAAATTCGGTGACTTCGTCGCCGTGGACAATGTTTCACTGGAAATCGGCAAGGGCGAACTGTTTGCCCTGCTCGGCGGATCCGGGTGTGGCAAGACCACCTTGCTGCGCATGCTGGCAGGTTTCGAGGCCCCCACTTCGGGCCGCATTGTCATTGATGGACAGGACATGGCCGACGTGCAGCCGTTCAACCGTCCTGTCAACATGATGTTCCAGTCCTATGCCCTGTTTCCGCACATGAATGTGGAAAAGAATGTCGGCTATGGTCTCAAGCACGAGAGCCTGAGCGACGCGCAACGCAAGGACCGTGTCAGTGAACTTCTCGACCTGGTGCAACTGGGCCAGTTTGCCGGCCGCAAACCGCACCAGCTTTCGGGCGGCCAGCGTCAGCGTGTGGCACTAGCCCGTGCGCTGGCAAAAAGCCCCAAGGTGCTTCTGCTCGACGAACCGCTCGGCGCGCTCGACAAGAAACTGCGCGAGCAGACCCAGTTTGAACTGATGAACATTCAGGATGAACTGGGCGTTACGTTCATCGTCGTCACGCACGACCAGGAAGAGGCGATGACGTTGGCCTC
>Ga0316190_10001838_pt1 | contig 15437 bp, 18 predicted proteins | sample Eddworburrow2_MG_FD_204929 | JGI IMG/M metagenome (GOLD analysis project Ga0316190, IMG submission 204929) | Coastal sediment microbial communities from Maine, United States - Eddy worm burrow 2 | ecosystem: Environmental > Aquatic > Marine > Coastal > Sediment | place: USA: Maine | collected... | reverse complement strand
CCGCTTGGCATAAGCGCCGGCGTATCCGATTGCGGCGACCGAGATCAGGGCGAGCACTGCAGCGACGAGCGGCCGACCTTCGGACCCGAGGCCCGAATCGCCCGAGATGAGGAGGGCCGCCACTCCGGTGAACCCGATTGCGAGGCCGATGACCTTCCCGGTGTTGAGTCTCTCGTCGGTGAGCATGAAGTTGGCGTAGACGGCTGTGGCGAGGGGGATGAGGGCCGCAAACAAGCCGACGAAGCCCGCGGACGCCTCCTCATATGCAAAGGTGAACAGGACGTACGGGATTAGGAGATTCGTGACTGCGAGCACCGCGCCGATCTTCATGGTCAGGCGGTCTGGGCGGCGGAGCCCTTTGGAGGCGAGGAAGACGAAGACGAGGATCGCTGCAATGGCCACGCGGAGCGCCACGGTCGTCCACGGACCGACACCCTCGTCGAACGCGGCGCGGACGGCCACACCTCCCGTTCCCCATCCAACGGCGGCAACAACAAACGCAACCCAGGCGGAGCGGCTCATCCAGGGTTCAGCTTCGCCGCGTGTGGCTCATCGGCGACGCCCCCGCCATCCCCGCACCACATACCGCCAGAACGGCGCCATCTCCGAAGGGGGTTGGTCATCGTCCAGACCCTCGGGTTTGCCGGGTTGAGCGTTCCGGACCTCCTTGACCCCCTCCGGCTGGCTGCGCTCAGCCAGGTCCGGCCGTGGGTGGGTCGCGGCACCGCTTGACCCCCTCCGCCTCGCAGTGCTCGGCACCTCCCCCTGAGGGGGAGGAATGTCAGACGAGGGGGAGGAATCTGAGGTCTCTCTCATCTCTGCCAACCGTTCGCGCAGGAACGAAGCCTCCGTCTCGGCCTTCGCAGCCCGCTCTCGCGCCTCAGCGAGCTGCTGCCCGGCTTCGTGCAGATTGCCGAGCTGGTTGAGCATCTTGTTCCAAGCATCAACCGGAACAATCATCGTGCCCGGCTCCACGTGCGGTTGCGTCTTCGGGCTGGCAGCCACGTCGTGGCTCGTGGCTCGTGGCTCGTGGCTCGCAGCTTCAGTCTCTCGGCTCGCGGCCGGCGTCTGGCGACTGGTGTCCCTTTTCGCCATCACCGACCCCATCTCCACCATCCGCAGCGTCAGCTCTCCGTCCGACTCGAGGTAGGAGTTCACCGTATCGCGGCGGCACCACTTCCTCAGGGTGCCGATCGGGATACCAGTGAGTTCGGAGGCCTCGCGCAGCGTGCGCCATTCACCGCCACTTGGCGCGACGTTGCGGTTCTGAGAGACGGCAGGACGGCCCCGCCGACGATCGCGGGACTCACGCATCGCTTCGGTCTCCCATCGTTTCGCTGCATCCATGAGGTTCGAGGCTAGCGGCCAGCGGCTCGGCGGGATCGGGATCCGACAGGCTCCTAGGATGGAGGTCACACCGACGCAGGATTGGGCGTATGCCGGAAGAACCGCCGCAACTCGCGGAAGAAGTACGGGGGCTCGTGCGAAGCATCGTTACCGGCGTGCTCGACGACGCCGGGCGAGTGCCTCCACTTCCCGAGGGCGAAGTGCCAACACCTGGGGTGGGTGGCCTTGAAACGATCGCCGTCGGTGCCGACCATGGCGGCTTCCCCCTGAAGGAGCGCATCGCCTTCCGGCTCAAAGAAGCCGGACACGACGTGCACGATTGCGGTACCGACTCCACGGACGCCGTTGACTATCCCGACTACGCCCATGAGGTGGCGCGCCTCGTGGCGGATGGCACCTGCGGGTGGGGCATCATCGTTGACGGCGCAGGCATCGGTTCCGCGATGGTCGCGAACAAGGTCCCGGGAGTCAGGGCCGCGCTGTGCTACGACCTCTCGAGCGCCCGCAACAGCCGCGAACACAACCATGCCAACGTGCTCACGCTCGGCGCCGGCCTCATCGGACCGAACCTCGCTCTCCAGATCGTTGAGGAGTGGCTCGCGACACCATGGGGCGAAGGCCGCCACGCTGACCGAGTTGCCAAGATCACAGCCATAGAACACCGATACGCCGGAGGGTCTCCTTGACCAGCGACATCCTGGACCGGGAGATCCTGGTCGAACTCATCACCAAAGAAGTCTTGACCGCCCTTTCAGAGCGCTCGGACATCTGCAAGAACCCCGAGGCGGTGCGCCAGGTTGTTGCGAACGGCGCCGACCGTGTTGCGTTCCACGGAACTGCGGCCGATGTACCGATCGACGTTGCGAAGTACATCGATCACACGCTCTTGAAGCCGGAAGCCACAGCCGACGAGATCGATGTCTTGTGCGACGAAGCAATGGAGTTCGGATTCGCCTCGGTCTGCGTCAACCCAACATGGGTCAAGCGTGCTGCAGATCGACTGAGGGGCTCCGATGTGGTGACCTGTTCGGTGATCGGATTCCCGCTCGGTGCGTCGACGCCGGAGATCAAGGCCATGGAGGCCAGGCGAGCCCTACGCGACGGCGCCCGTGAGGTCGACATGGTCCTCAACGTTGGGGCGCTCAAGTCGGGCGACCTCGAACTCGTCCGCACTGATATCGAGAAGGTGGTTGACTCGGCACACGAAGGCGGAGCGATCGTCAAGGTGATCCTCGAGACGTCGAAGCTCACCGACGAAGAGAAAGTGATCGCCTCAGCGCTCGCGAAGCAGGCGAAGGCCGACTACGTGAAGACGTCCACCGGCTTTGGCGGAGGGGGAGCGACGGTCTACGACGTCGCCCTGATGCGGGAGACGGTCGGGCCGGACATGGGCATCAAGGCTTCCGGAGGGGTCCACACGGCCCAAGAGGCGGAGGACATGATTGCGGCCGGGGCGACCAGAATTGGGGCGTCGGCCGGTGTACAGATTGTTGCGGGATCGGAAGGAGACGCCGGTGGCACAGGGTATTGAGGTCCGGTCGTACGCATTCCTGGACTCGCTGCAACCGCAGTACGCGGCGTTTCTCGGCACCGTAGCGCAGGGGTTCCTCCCGCTCGCGGGTGACGCCTCCCTCTTCGTGGAGGTGGCCCCCGGCATCGAGATCAATCGGCTCACCGACGTCGCGCTGAAGGCGACCACCGTCAAGCCGGGGATGCAGATCATCGAGCGCTACTACGGCCTGCTCGAGGTCCACTCGCCGGAACAGGCCGAGACCAGGGCGGCCGGTGAGGCGATCCTCGAATCGGTGGACCACGTCGAGACCGACCGCATCAAGCCGAAGATCCTGTCATCACAGATCATCCGCCGGATCGACGACCACCACGCGCAGCTGATCAACCGAACCCGGCACGGGCAGTTGATCATCCCCGGCCAGACGCTCTACGTATTGGAGTGCGAGCCGGCGGCGTACGCGGCCCTAGCGGCGAATGAAGCCGAGAAGGCCGCTGAAATCAACGTCCTCGAGGTGCGCTCCCATGGTTCTATGGGCCGCATCTACCTCGGCGGGGAGGAACGGGACATCGATGTCGGCTGGAGAGCCGCCGTTGCCGCCCTCGAGGGCCTCGATGGGCGGGTCGTGTGACGGTGAGAAGCAAGTAGTCAGTAGCAAGTAACAAGTAGCGAAGAGGGCCGAAGAGTGCGGAATCTGCTGCTCACCCGGCCGTCGGTAGTTGCCTAGAGTCAGAAACGAACCACAGAGGGAGACAACCAGATGGCTGAAGCGCTTGGGATGATCGAGTGCCGGAGTTTTGCGGCGATGGTGGAATCGGCCGATGCGATGGTGAAGGCGGCGAAGGTCGAACTCGTTTCGTACGAGGAGACCGGCGGTGGCTATGTGACCGCCATCGTCCGTGGTGACGTGGCTGCGGTGAAGGCCGCGGTGGACGCCGGCATACGCGGCGCAGAGAAGGTCGGCGAGGTCATCTCGACCCACGTAATCGCTCGTCCCCATCTCAACATCGATCTGGTGCTCCCGCTCGGCAGAGCGGATCAGGCGGCAGAAGAACTCGGTTGAGCCCGACTGCTTCGTACACCCAGGAGGTGGGATAGATGCAGCTCGGGAGGGTCACCGGCACACTCGTGTCGAGTCGGAAAGAGCCCCTCATGGAGGGGATGACGTTCCTCGTGGTCCGACAAATCAACGCCGACAACAGCGACACCGACTCGTACGTTGTTGCTGTCGACGCGGTGGGAGCCGGAGTCGGCGAGGTCGTCATGTACGCCTCAGGCAGCTCTGCACGGCAGACTGAACGCACGAAGGACAAACCCTGCGACGCCGTGATTATGGCGATCGTCGACACGTGGGAGGTCGACGGCGAGACGGTGTTCGTGAAGTGAGCCAACGGTGCTGAACGAGCAGGAGATCTCCGAGATCATCGGTCGCGTCAAGGGCCGCGTGGAAGCCGTCGAAGGCCGCAATCGGACTGGCCCCGCTCTCCGCGCCGCCGCGGAGAGCGCAGCGCTGTCATCGAAGCTCGGTGACGGCATCTACCCGAACATCGACGAGGCAGTTACGGCGGCACGTCGAGCATTCTTCGCCTATCGAGACATGGGGCTGGAGAAACGCAGGGTGATCGTGGACGCGATGCGTTCAGCGATGCTCGCGGACGGGGACCGGCTTGCCTACCTCGCCCGCGAAGAGACGGGCCTCGGGCGAGCGGAGGACAAGATCCTCAAGAACCGGCTCGTCACGATCCGCACGCCGGGCCCTGAGGATCTCGAACCGCAGGCGGTGACCGGTGACTCTGGGATGATGGTCACCGAGTTCGCTCCATACGGCGTGATCGGCTCGATCTCACCTACAACGAATCCGACATCGACCGTGATCAACAACTCGATTGCGATCATCTCGGCAGGGAATGCGGTCACGTTCAACGTGCACCCGAGCGCCAAGGATGTCTCGGTGGAGAACATCCAGGTCCTCAATCGGGCGATCATGTCGGCAGGCGGGCCTCCGGATCTGATCACGGCAATCGCCGAGCCAACGCTCGAATCGGCGAAGCGACTCATGGCCCACCCCGACGTTCCCGTGCTGCTGGTCACCGGAGGGCCGGGGGTCGTCAGGGAAGCGTTGGCGATGCCAAAGAAGGCGATTACAGCCGGTCCCGGGAATCCGCCAGCGGTTGTTGATCAGACCGCTGATATCGACCAAGCGGGACGCGACATCGTCCGCGGAGGCTCGTTCGACAACAACATCGTGTGCGTGGATGAGAAGACGACGATCGTCGTCGACAGTGTCGCGGATCGGCTCGTTCAGTCGATGACAGCCCATGGTGCCTATCGGCTCAAGGAACACGAGCTGAAACGACTGGAACGCGTGATCTTCAAAGAGATGGGGCCACGAGGGAAACCGGGCATCATCAACCCGGCGTGGATTGGGAAGGATGCCGGAGCAATCCTCGCCGAGATCGGTGTTTCGACCGATACAGACCTCCGCCTGCTCGTCGCGGAGGTGCCGGCGTGGCACAACCTCGTTTGGACGGAGCAGATGATGCCGGTGATGCCGGTGGTGCGGGTCAAAGATGTTGATTCTGCGATCGATCTCGCCGTGCGGTCCGAACACGGCTTCCGACACTCCGCGTCGATCCACTCCACCAACGTCGACACGATCACCCACATGGCACGCGAGATGAACTGCTCGATCTTCATCGCCAACGGACCGAACATCTCCGGCCTTGGAGACGGCGGCGAGGGGTTCAGCTCATTCTCGATCGCAAGCCCGACCGGGGAAGGCCTCACCCGGCCCCGAACGTTCTCACGTATTCGGCGCGTAACCGTGGTGGGGGCGATGCGCATTGTCTGACCCCGCAATCGCCATTGTCGAATTCGACTCGATCGCAACCGGGATCTTCACGGGCGACGCGATGGTGAAGTCGTCACCAATCGGCTCGATCTATGCCGGCACAGTTCACCCGGGCCGATACCTCGTTCTGGTGTCCGGTGACACGGCGAGCGTCGAGGTGGCCCTGGAGACCGGCCGGGATGCCGGTGGGCGGTCCGTGATCGACTCGATCTTCCTGCCGGCGATTCACGACGATGTGGTAGCCGCAATCGTGTCGCTGGTCGATGCCGCAGCCTTCGATGGCGACGCGACCGGGATTGTCGAAACGGCCACGGTCGCGAGTGTCGTCGAGGCCGCAGATGCCGGCGTCAAGGCTGCGGCCGTATCACTCCCAGCGGTTCGTCTTGCCGATGGACTCGGCGGCAAGGGATACGCCGTGTTCACCGGTCCGATTGCCGAAGTGGAGGCTGCGCTCGAGGCAGCCGTTGAACGAGCCACACCAACCGGGCAGCTCATTCGGCATGTCGTGATTGCCCAGATTCATGCCGAAATGCGTGAGAACCTCGCGGCTGATCTCCGTTTCAACCAGCGGCTCGCACAGCACGGAGAGGATGACTGATGCAACTGGGTCGCGTCACTGGGACCGTCGTCGCTTCGGTGAAGACCGAGGGCCTCGAGGGGATCAAGTTCCTTGTCGTCCAACCGCTCGACAAGCACCAGGAGCCGATTGGCAAACACGTTATTGCGGCGGACGCGGTGTACATGGCGGGTCCAGGGGAACTCGTCTATTTCGTTGCATCACGTGAGGCTGCCGAGGCACTCGAGCCGAAGTTCGTTCCGGTAGATCACGCCATCGTCGGCATCGTTGATCAGGTGTCGTCGTGAAGATCGGTCTCGTGTCCGGCAACGTCGTTTCAACGATCAACCATCCGTTCTTCGAAGGACACCGCCTGATGATCTGCGACCTGATCAGCCCCGAGGGCGAACCGGACGGCTACACGATCGCCGTCGATACGGTCGACGCCGGTGTCGGTGACACGGTGCTGATCATCGACGAGGGCAACTCGGCCCGGCAGATCTTCGGCCTGACGACCGGCCCGATTCGCGCGGTCATCACCGGCATCATCGACTCGATTGATCAGGCGTGATCCGCCGGATACTCAAACCCGGTGTCTAGCCTCCGCGCGATGCTGCACAGAACCGTCCTTCTTCCGTTCGTCGTCTTCGCCTTCGTCCTCGCCGCCTGTGGCGGGGGTCAGGCGGAGACCTGCGATGAACTCGCGGACGAGACCGTGAAGTTGATGCAGGAGCTCATCGACGATGTCGAAAAGGAAGTCGGGAACGTGTCGATCGAGGAGTTGGTCTCGACTGGCGAAGCGCTGCCATCTGTCGAGGGATTCGAAGCAGACGCCGCGAAGATCGACGAACGAGCCGCCGAACTCGGGTGCACACAGGCGGAGATCCAAGACGGCGTCGCTGCGCGTGCCAACCAACTCGAAGCCAATACCCCGATCGGCCAATTCTTCATAGAGGCCATCCGCGACGGAGCGCTCTGAGTCGCGAGCCCGCAGCCTTCAGTCGCAAGCGGTCCGATTGCGGCCCCCCGACTTCCTTCCTTTCCCCCGGGGGGACGTGGAAGCGGCGGTGCCGCTGACGGAGGGGTCGAGCCTTTCCACGACCCACGATGGCGTGCCCGCAGAATCGCGCTATCCGCGAGACTGTGTACATGGAGATCACGTACGACGGCGGGACGGTCACGGGCGTCACAGCCGGCGAGCCGGGAGAGATCGGTGTGCTGCTCGCGCACGGCGCCGGAGCGGGACAGGACCACCCGTGGATCGTCGCCGTTCGCCACGGGCTCGCGAAACGTGGCCTGTTCGTGCTGTCTTTCAACTACCGCTACACCGAAGCCGGGAAGAGGGCTCCCGACCGTATGCCGATGCTGCTGCATGTGCATCGGGCGGCCGCCGACGTGTTGGCTGGGGAGTGCGAGCGGGTCGTACTCGCGGGCAAGTCGATGGGCGGCCGGGTCGGATCCCATCTCGCTGGCGACGATGGATGGCCCGCCGCGGGTCTCGTCTACTTCGGCTATCCACTCGTGCCACTCGGCAAGGGCGATCCGCGATCGACGGACCATCTCGAGAAGATTGCGGCTCCCCAACTGTTCTTCGCAGGCACCCGTGACCGTCTCTCGCCTCCCGATCTGGTGGCGGCGATTGCTGGTGCTGTTCCCGATGGGAGTCTGAAGGTCGTCGAGGACGGGGATCACTCGTTCAAGGTGCCGAAACGGACTCCGAAGACGAGCGAAGAGGTGCTCGACGAGGTGGCGAACGCAGCCGCCGATTGGATCATTGCCCGGATCTGAGACTCCATTCGGCGTACCCAGGGTTGTGGACGTCCTATTTGGCGTGGTGAGCCCGCGGAATGAGGCTCTCCGCAGCGTCCGTGTGTATCGCGGGCTGGGGACGCCACATAGGACGTGGGGAACCCGGGGTACGCGATCTCAGCGTTTGGGGGGGATGTAGCGGCCGGAGCGGATTTGGCCCTCACGCGCCTCGAGGACCCACACCGAGCCCTTCTTCCACTCCATTGGGCCGTCGAGATCCACGCCGTCCGCAGCAAGCCGTTCAATGACCGGGCCAATGACTTCGCCGTGGGTGACGACGACGGCCGACTCGCCCTGGAGCTGCTGGAACATCTCGAGCACGCCGTCCGTGCCGGCACCGGCGCGCAGCCTTCGGTCGAGCACGTCTGGCATTCGGATGGCGTTGACGAGAGGTTTCGCGGTCTGAACGCACCGCTGAGAGTCGGAGCTGATGATCCGAGAGACCGGATGTGCCTTGAAGCGAACGGCGAGGTCGATCGCCTGGTTCCTGCCACGCCGTTCAAGAGGCCTCTTCCAGTCCTTGCCGTTCCACTGCGATCTCCGCACCGCCCGAGCATGCCGAACCAAGTAGATCTTCGAATACGACGGGTCGTTGCTCAGTGTGTCGGCACGAATCAGGACCTTCTTGTCGTTCGTGTACTGGAGCCGGTCTATCGCCTTGTCGAGTGTGAGCCAGGCGATGTCATCGACTTCTCGATTTGGACGGAACTTGCCGCCAACCATCTCCATGTGCCACCAGCGCACAACCTTGCGATTTCCGGCGTCGGTCTCGTAGCCGACCGAGCCCACGTCCACCGGGCGGTTCCCCTGAATCCCGGTCTCCTCCCGCACTTCTCGGAGCGCCGCTTCGAGGAATCCTTCGCGCCGATTGAGCTTTCCTTTCGGCAGCGACCAGTCGTCGTACCGGGGTCGGTGCACAAGCAGGAACTTCCGTTTGCCGTCGCCGTTCTCTCGGTGGACGACCCCACCGGCTGCCATGATCGAAGCGCGGAATCGCTGTGGCTTCATGGTTGGTACCGGGCCTCTTCGGGGGCCCACTCGGGGAGGGCGCTTTCCGAGTGATCGTTGTCGATCTCAAGGTTCGGGAACACGATGGTCCAGCTCCCGTCTGGGTTGGCCTCCCACGCGAGGGCGTCGTCGGCGACGTCGACATCACCCCGCGCCCGCTGGGCGGCGAGGTCGAGAAGCCGTTGGTGTGTGTCGATGCCGCGATGTGGAACAACCTTCGTCCAGCTCCCATCAGGGTTGGCCTCCCACGCGAGGACGTCGTCGGAGAGCTCGACATCGAGGACTTCTTCGAGGCGCATCTTCAGGTGGGGATCGTTCACCGGCACGAGCGCCTCGACGCGATTGTTGAGGTTGCGCTGCATCATGTCGGCCGAACCGATGTAGTAGATCGCGTCCGGACCCGGGGGACCGAAGCGGTAGATACGTGAGTGTTCGAGGAATCGCCCAACGATCGAACGAAGGTTGATGGTCTCTGACAACCCCGGAACACCGGCACGTACCGAACAGTTGCCGCGCACGATCAGGTCGATACGGCATCCCTTGGCCGATGCGGCATAGAGCTCGTCGACGATCTCCGGATCGACGACGTGGTTCGACTTCATGAGGATGCGCCCGTCGGACCCGAGCGCGGCCTGTTCCCGGATGCGTTCGATGATCACGGGTCGGAGGAAATCCGGTGCGACAACGAGCTTGCGATACGTCGCCGGCCTGGCGTAGCCCGTGAGGTGATTGAACAACTCCGAAAGGTCGGCACCGATGTCTTCGTCCGCCGTGTACAAGCCCATGTCTTCATAGATCCGTGCCGTGTTCGGGTTGAAGTTGCCGGTCCCGACGTGGGAATAGCGCCGAATCCCGTCTCCTTCGCGTCGGACCACGAGCAGCGTCTTGGTATGGGTCTTGAGGCCTTGCACCCCATACACGACGTGAACGCCGGCCGACTCGAGCATCTTCGCCCAGTTGATGTTGGCCGCTTCGTCGAAGCGAGCCTTCAGCTCGACGAGCACCACCACCTGCTTGTTCGCCTCGGCCGCTTCGATCAGCGTTCGAACGACCGCTTCTTCACCGCCGATTGCAGGATCGTCGGGGATGGACGTGCGGTAGAGCGTCTGTTTGATCGCCAGTACATCCGGGTCGGCGGCCGCCTGGGCGAGGAACGCGCCCGTTGACGTGGCGAACGACTCGTACGGATAGTGAACGAGGATGTCGCCCTTGCGAAGCTCTGCAAACCAGTCGATGGGTTTGCCGCTGCGCTCGGCGAGACGCGGCTGGGTGGTAGGTGGCGACAGGGGATCCTTGAGTTCGGGCCGATCAAGGGCATAGACGCTCCACAGGCCGGCGAGGCCAAGCGGGGCATGCCGGGTGTAGACCTCGTCCCGCGTGAGTTGCAGACCCCGGAGCAGGAGATCGAGTACCTCTTCCGACACCCCGGCTTCGACTTCGAGTCGAACGGCCTGCGCGGCCCGTTGCCGATAGCGCAGCACGCTCTCGATGGCCTGGAGGAGGTCATCGGCTTCCTCTTCCTCGACCGCCAAGTCGGCGCTGCGGGTCACTCGGAATGTCGAGGCATCAACCACGTCGAGCCCGCCGAACAGTCGTCCGAGGTGGTGGCTCACGATCTGCTCGATGGGCACGATCCGCTGCCCGTCGGCGAGTCGGATGAGGCGCGGAACGTTCGGCGGGATCTTGACACGAGCGAAGCGATGTGCCGCGTCGATCGGATCGTAGAGCAGGACCGCGAGGTTGAGCGAGAGGTCGGAAATGAATGGGAACGGATGGGAGGGATCGACCGCGAGTGGGGTCAACACGGGGAAGATTGACTCTTCGAAGATCGTCTCGAGTTCCGAGCGGTCCTCTTGCCCCAGGTCGGCGTACGTGACGATCTTGATCCCCTCGGACTCGAGGGCTGGTCCGATCTCGGTGTTGAAGAGCCGGTCGATGTGATTGTTCAGGTCGGTTACTCGCTCGTGAATCGCCACAAGCTGTTGTCTGGGAGTCAGTCCGTCCGGTCCAGACTTGGTGACGCCGCTTTCCGCTTGTTCGAGGAGGCCGGCGACGCGCACCTGGTGGAACTCGTCGAGATTCGATGACACAATCGCGATGAACTTGACCCGCTCGAGAAGCGGCCGATCCTCGGACAACGCGAGCGCGAACACACGCTCCTGGAACGCGAGGAGTGACAGCTCTCGATTGACGTACGGCGTGCCGTTCGTTGGGTCCATGGTCTTCGTAGCTCGAGGGTGCAGTTCATGTTATCGGTGGAGTCGGGTGAGCCGATGAGGGATTCACCAGAATTTCGTCCCCGCTCACGCGTCTGAACCCCATTCCGTGGGCTGGGGACGCCAAATAGGACGTCTCCAACCCTGGGTACGCGTGGCGCCGTTCCGTGGGCTGGGGACGCCAAATAGGACGTCTCCAACCCTGGGTACGCGGTTCTTTGCTGCTGCAGCTACGACCGCGCCTGGTCGAGTTTGTCGATCTTCCCGACCCTTCGGACGTGCCGCTCCTCACCCGTGAATTCGGCCCCGACGAACGCCTGGACGATCTCCCATGCCAGCTCCGACCCAACAACCCGGGCGCCGAGGGCGATGACGTTCAAGCCGTCGTGTTCGACCGCCTGATGCGCCGTGTAGACATCGTGGACCGTCGTAGAGCGCACGCCGAAGACCTTGTCTGCAGTGATCGCTGCGCCCGCGCCCGATCCGCAGAGCACCACCCCTCTATCGACCTCTCCGGCGGCGACGGCGCGAGCCGCTGGGATCACGTAGTCCGGGTAATCGGCAGCCGCGTCGGAATCCGTGCCGAAGTCGACCACCTCATGGCCAGCTGCGACGAGCCGCGCTTTCAGGTCTTCCTTGAGGTGAAACCCCCCATGATCCGTCGCCATAGCAATACGCACGAGTGCTCCTTGTGAAGTGGACGCTCAGCGTAGCGAAGCGGGGTCTGCAGATCGGAGACGTGAGACCCGAGACTTGAGACCCGGTTGCTCCTCGGTCCGTGTCTCGTGTCTCAACTACCACCCGAAGTCCCACCCGGTTCACACCTCCCTCCCTAACCTCCACCCCATGACCATCCCGACGGAGGTGTTGCGCGTCGTCGGAGGGACCCCGCTCGAAGGGGAACTCTCGGTGCTTGGTGCGAAGAATGCCGCGCTGAAGCACATGGTCGCCACGCTGTTGGCGCCCGGGGTCCACCGCCTCTCGAACGTTCCGCGGATTCTCGACGTCGAGATCATGGGCGACGTCCTGCGGCATGTCGGTGCAACCTGTGAGCGGGACGGGACCACGATCGAGATCTCGGTCCCCGAAGACCCGAACCCGGAAGCGCCGCTCGATCTCGTCCGGCAGATGCGCGCTTCGATCCTGATTCTCGGCACGCTCCTTGCCCGAACGGGTGAAGCCAGAGTCGCGCTGCCGGGAGGTGATGATTTTGGCTCGCGGCCGATCGACCTCCATCTCGGCGGCCTCGAGGACCTTGGCGCCGTATTCGAACTCCAGCACGGCGTACTGCGTGCCACCGCCCCGGACGGGCTCCACGGTGCTGAGATCTACCTCGAGTTCCCGTCGGTTGGCGCTACCGAGAACATCCTGCTCGCTTCCGTCCTGGCACACGGGACGACCACGATCGGCAACGCAGCCAGGGAACCCGAACTCGCCGACCTCGCGGCGTACCTCAGTGAGATGGGAGCGAACATCAAAGGTGCGGGGACTTCGACCATCGTGGTCAATGGCGTTTCCGAGCTGCACCCGGCCGACCACCGCGTTGTCCCCGATCGCCTCGAAGCCGGAACCTACATCTTCGCCGGAGCGATGACCGGCGGCACGGTCACCATCCGAGACTGTGTTCCTCAGCACCTCCGGATGGAGATGAGCAAGCTGGGCGATGCAGGAGCCGAGGTGACGTCAGGCGACGACTGGATCACTGTCAAAGGTCCTGACCGTCCAGTGCCGATCGACTTCGCCACGCTGCCGTTTCCGGGATACCACACCGACATGCACCCGCAGATGGTGGCGCTGCTCTCCGTCGCGGACGGGACTTCGATCGCCACCGAGAACGTCTACGCCGCCCGATTCCGATACATCGGCGAGCTGAACCGCATGGGCGCCGACATTCACACCGACGGGCAGCACATCGTGATCCGCGGCGTCGGGGAGCTCAGCGGCTGCGAAGTGGACGGGTGCGATATCAGGGCAGCGGCGGCGCTCACCATCGCCGGCCTGCGGGCAGACGGCACAACCACGGTGGTCGGCGCGCACCACGTCGATCGCGGCTACGACGGTTTTGTTGGGAATCTGCAATCGCTTGGTGCGCAGATCGACCGGGTGTGAGCCAGACCGGAGCAGCAGCTGGGCCGTCGACGTCCGCAGTAGTGAGCCATGTGGGGTTAGCTTGTGGGTATGGTCGCTGAGCAAGAGAACGTGATCGAGATCGCCTCTCCCACGGACAAACCTGAAGCCGGGTCTGGTGGCGCGGGAGAGATCGATCTGTCCCTGCTCGAGACAACACTCGAGTACATCCGCCCCGCCTTGCAGGCCGACGGGGGAGACCTTGTGCTGCTCGGCGCAGAGGACGGCAAAGTGAGTCTTCAGCTCGTCGGAGCATGCGGCGGCTGCCCGCTCTCGACGATGACGCTCACCGCCGGCATTGAACGTATTCTGCGCGACCGCGTCCCCGGCGTCTCGACCGTTGAGGCTATCTGACGCGCTGTGGGCCGCTCCGCCGTCTTCCTGACCGTAATCTGACGTCGTGATGCTCATTGAACGCGCCAGAGGAGGCGACCGCCGCTCTCTTGCCCGCCTCGTCAGCCGAGTTGAGGACGACACCGTGGAGGGGCGGCAAGCCCTTGCCGAGGTGTATCCGGCCGGAGGAGATGCCTGGGTGACCGGGATCACGGGAGCGCCGGGAGCAGGCAAATCGAGCCTTGTCGACGGGCTCGTGGGCAACGCGACCGATCATGGGAACGTGGCGGTAATAGCGGTTGATCCCTCGAGCCCGTTCACCGGCGGCGCCGTGCTCGGAGATCGCATACGAATGCAGCGTCACACCGACGACCCGCGTGTCTACATCCGGTCGATGGCGAACCGGGGGCATCTCGGCGGTCTTGCGGATGCAACGCCGAGGGTTGTTGCTTTGCTCGACGGCGTCGGCTTTCGCGAAGTGGTCATCGAAACCGTCGGTGTCGGTCAAGCAGAGGTCGACGTTGCTGCGTCTGCAGATACCGTCGTTGTGGTTGTGAACCCTGGTTGGGGCGATTCGATTCAGGCCGCAAAGGCCGGCCTTCTCGAGATCGGCGACGTCTTCGTCGTCAACAAGGCAGACCGGCCGGGCGCCCACGAGGCCGTGACCGATCTGAATCGCATGCTCGATGTGGGCCCCGAGCGTGCATGGCGCCCGCGCGTCGTGACCACCATCGCCACAGACGGGACGGGTCTTGGAGAGCTGATGACCGCAATTGCAGACCACCGTCACCACCTCGTGGAGACGGGTGCGCTCGACCAGCTGCGACGAAATCGGGCACTACGCGAGATTGAGGCAGCAGTGCGAGCCGGGCTGCGGAGACGGGCAACAATCAACCACGCAGGAGATGCCACGCTCGATCGTGTCGTGGCCCGCGAGATTGATCCTTGGTCGGCGGCCGAAGGCGTCGTCGACGCGCTGTAGCCTTTCTCCCACGCGAGTGCTGGAGGGAACGTCGTGAATCTCGTCAACTACACCGTTTCGGACGCGGTAGCCACGATCACGCTCAATCGACCACCGGTGAACGCCCTCAACGCGGAACTGATCACCGACATCGGCACCGCTCTATCTGAGGCTGCAGCCGACGACGTACGTGCCGTGATCGTCACCGGGCGTCCTCACTTCGCGGCAGGGGCCGACATCACCGGCTTTCAGAAGGCCTTTGATGGCGAAGGCGACGCCGGCCTGGCAGCGTCACTCGCTGCCGTCGTGACCCAACTCCAATCCCTCGAGAAGCCGACGATTGCAGCCATCCGTGGGTTCGCTCTCGGCGGTGGACTCGAGCTTGCCATGGGAGCCGACCTTCGGTATCTCGCTGACGATGCCCGTGTCGGCCAGCCTGAGATCCTGCTCGGGATCATCCCGGGCGCCGGCGGCACGCAGCGCCTTCCTCGCCTCGTCGGGTATCAGCGCGCGCTCGAGATGTGCCTGACCGGACGGCAGGTCGATGCGGAAGAGGCCGCTGATATCGGTCTCGCCGACAAGGTCGTTCCTTCCGACGATCTCTTCGACACCGTCATGAACGACGCAGCCCAGTTCGCGTCTGGACCGACGGTTGCATACGCCGCAACCAAACGAGCGGTTGCGGGGGGCTGGGGAGCACCGCTCGATCGCGGTCTCGA
>Ga0316190_10001834_pt1 | contig 15453 bp, 14 predicted proteins | sample Eddworburrow2_MG_FD_204929 | JGI IMG/M metagenome (GOLD analysis project Ga0316190, IMG submission 204929) | Coastal sediment microbial communities from Maine, United States - Eddy worm burrow 2 | ecosystem: Environmental > Aquatic > Marine > Coastal > Sediment | place: USA: Maine | collected... | reverse complement strand
TCAAAATCATACAAAGGTTCGGTCAGAACATATTTATGTTTCTGGAAAAAGCACTGAATAAGTCATTCGGATCTTCACTTAATCCATATTATCATCTCGGTGCAATCGCCTATCTGATGTTTTGGGCCATTGTAATAAGCGGATTTTACATATATGCCTTTTATGATACTGGGGTAAATGATGCCTATAATTCGGTGGAGAACATAACTCATCGGCAATGGTATCTGGGAGGAATTATGCGCAGCCTCCACCGATATGCTTCAGATGGTATGGTGCTTGTTGCAATATTGCACATGATGCGTAATTTTGTCTTTGACAGACATAGGGATTTCCGCTGGTTTTCATGGTTCACAGGTATCGTGGTGCTATGGCTGGTATATATGGCAGGTATAAATGGCTACTGGCTTGTTTGGGATAAGCTGGCTCAGTTCACTGCTGTAGCAACCGCAGAATGGCTAGATTCTCTGCCTATATTTAGTGCAGCTTTGGCACGAAATTTTTTAGAGAATGGTAGTGTAAGTGATCGTTTCTTCTCTCTGCTTTCCTTGATTCATATCGGTATTCCACTAGCTACCTTTGCGATCATCTGGGTTCACACTCAGCGCGTTCACGAAGCTAAAACATCCCCACCCAAAGCGCTCACTATTGGTCTGATAGTATCCATGGTTGCGCTTGCTCTGGTTAAGCCAGCTTTAAGCCAAGGACCTGCGGATCTGAATTCTTCGCCATCAGTCCTGAATTTGGATTGGTTCTATCTGTGGAGTTATCCTTTACTCTACACTTGGGGGCCGGGTAAGGTCTGGGCGTTGGCGGGTGGGGTTACTGGTATTTTATTAACACTTCCGTTTATTGGAGGTGCAGGGCGCAGCAAGAACGAATTCCAGATCAGCGCGATTCCATGTGGCCGAATGCTCTCGGCCAAAAAAGGTGAGACCATACTTGAAGCTGCTCTTCGTCAGGGATTGAATCTTCCCTATCAGTGTCGTGATGGTGCTTGTGGAACCTGCAAAGGAAAGATACTGAAAGGCACAGTTGATTATGGTACGTATCAGAAAGGTGTACTCACCGATTCGGAAAAAGATCAGGGTATGGCATTGTTCTGCTGTGCCAAGCCATTATCTGATCTGGATGTGGAGTGCCATGCCCTTGAGGATACAAATGGTATTGCGGTAAAGCATTTTGAGTTGCAGGTGCAAAAAATGGAACGGGTAGCACCAGATGTCATGTTGCTCGAGTTCGGAATCGAAGGTGGTGAGCAGATTAACTTCATTGCCGGTCAATGGGTTGCTGTATTGTTGGATGATGGCACTAAACGCAGTTTTTCAATTGCTAATCCACCTTATCAAAGCGATCAATTGCAATTACATATTCGTTTGGTGGAAGGCGGGAAGTTTACCAGCCATGTCTTCGATGTAATGAAGGTGGGTGATACTCTGAGAGTGGAAGGTCCATTCGGCAAATTTTCCCTGCATGAAGAGAGTGATAAGCCTGTAATCTTTATGTCGGGGGGGACAGGTTTTGCTCCGATCAAGAGCATGCTGGAGCGTGCCTTTGATGCTGGGTTGAAGAGGCAATTGGTGTTGTACTGGGGAGCCAAGATGCCGACTGACCTCTATCTGGCTGAGTTGCCGGAAAAGTGGCAGCAGGAGCATGAAAATTTCAAATTCATCCCAGTTTTGTCAGAGCCAAAGCCAGAACATAACTGGCATGGTAGGACAGGCTTGGTTACCGAAGCAATTTTGCAGGATTACCCCGATCTAAACAAATATGAGGTTTATGCATGCGGTTCACCTCTTATGGTAGATGCAGGAAGAGCGGCATTTTTGAGTAGAGGATTACCGGAAGATCAGTATTTTTCAGATGCATTTCTGGTGGCGCAATATAGTACTTCGGATATAGAAGCATCAATATCCCCAGAAGGGGATGCGAATGACTAAGTATTTACGGTACGTTGGTCAAGTGTTGTTTTATTTGTCATTTATCGCAGTGATTGGATATTTTTCCAGTTCACCTGCATATACACATCTTCCTCCGGATGAAACGTTGATCAAACTTAGCTTCAGTCATGCAGGTCAACATATAGGAGCCTGCCGAGAACGGACTCCTGAAGAATTAGCCAAATTGCCTTCGTACCAGCGGAAAGTGACCACGGTATGTCCTCGAGAACGATCTAATGTTGTGGTCGAATTGGAAATGGACGGGAAACAGCTTTATCACGTTATTTTGAAGCCGGTCGGATTTTCGCATAGCGGCAACTCCAATATTTACCGGCGTATCCCAGTGAAGGCCGGCAAACATACACTCAAAGCACGCCTAAAAGATCATGAGGGAGATGATTTCAATTACATTCGAGAGGAAACTGTAAATCTTGCTGCCGGCCGCATCATGGTGATCGATTTCAAGGCAGAAACTGGCGGATTTATTTTTAAGAACAATGCACCTGAGGATGATGAATGAGTACAGCATATCAACAAGAAAATATAAATACAGAAGATGGTGTTAAGCGAGAGTTTGCACTTTCCATGCCGTCCGAACCTAATTTAAGACTAGCTTCTGGCTGGCTGTGGCTAGGCATTGCTTCGCTGGTGGGAGCAGGATTGTTCGCCATTCTGCTGGTACTTGCACGCACTCCATTTGTTCAGGACATATTCCCCTGGGTCAATTTCTTCTACTCTGCACTCGTGGTACATGTGGACTTGTCTGTGTTGTTATGGTTCTTGGCTTTCGCAGGAGTGTTGTGGAGTCTGGATTCATCATCCCGATTTGTAGGGGTTGGCTGGCTAGCACTGATATTGGCTGCGACGGGTGCTTCCATGATTGCTCTGTCCCCCTTTATTGCCGTCGGCAAGCCGCTGATGAGTAATTATGTCCCGGTTATTCAAAGTACTTTCTTTTTTACTGGATTAATCGGATTTGCCGCCGGCATGGTGCTGCTAGTATTGCGCAGTTTACTAGCGAATCCTCCTGCCCGTTTGTGGTGTGGAGGTGAAGGCTCGATACGTATCGGATTGCATGCGGCTTCGATTTCCATGCTGTTCGCACTGGCAGCCTTTGCATGGTCATACCTCATCATCCCAGACAATTCTTACAGTACGATTTATTTTGATCTATTGTTCTGGGGTGGCGGTCATGTGCTTCAGTTCACCTATACGCTGTTGATGCTAACAGGGTGGTTGTGGCTGGCAGATGTATGTGGTGCCAAAAGTATATTATCGCCACGGGTTGCCTCAACCCTTCTCATTTTAGGATTGTTGCCGGTATTTTATGTTCCAGTCATTTACCTGAATTATGACGGCATGGTGGCTAATTATATGTATCAATTCACCCAGCTAATGAGGGTTGGAGGCGCATTTGCAACGGTGCCAATCGGATTGGCGGTTCTCTATGGTTGCATAGCAGGAAAGACTACTGCACTGGCCAGACCTGAACGTGCCGCTCTGCTCTCATCAATCATGCTGTTTGCCATAGGTGGTGGGATAAGCCTGATGATCAAGGACAGTAACACGATTATTACAGCACATTATCACGGGACTGGTGGCGCAGTCAGTTTGGCTTTCATGGGCCTTACTCTTCATTTATTACCTAGGCTCGGTTATAGGAAGCCGAACTTGAAATGGGCTACTCTGACGCCTTATGTGTATGGGGTGGGCCAACTGCTGCACATTTTCGGTTTATTATGGTCCGGTGGTTATGGTGTGCAGCGAAAGGTTGCTGGTGCCGAGCAAGACCTGCACGGTTTTGCACAGACTGCAGGAATGGGTTTGATGGGCTTAGGCGGTCTGATTGCAGTTGTAGGTGGTGTCATATTCCTGGTTGTGGTTTTCAAAGCGATGCGATCTGCCAAGCAGGTGTAATGGTTGGTGTTCAAATCCATAAGTTATCTGAATCAATTTCGATTGCATCTCAAATAGGTGGAGTGGTTGGCATTGTGGATGTAAAACACATGGCAAAATAGTGCTATTTAAAATCATTACGAGGAAAGCATACTGGCTTTGATTAAACTGAACGAGATAAACGCCAATACCAGGATAATGCAAAAAAATACCAGGCTGCGATGTTTGAATCGCTCGCCACGAGATATCTCAATGCGATCAAGTAACCAGTCGGATACCAAGTAAAGAGCAGCGGCTATCAGAGTGTAGTAGATGACTTCCACGATAATTTCCCAGTAATTTTTATAATGTGCATTATATGACTCTGCAAGAGTTAGAGGTTGAGTGATTCAACCGATTTTTCAATCGCAAGGATCAGTATTGAACGATTCCAAATCAACTGAAACTATCGCGCACAGGATGCTGCTTTGGTTTGAGGGTGTCTTGAATAAGATATTTGGCTGTGATCTCAACCCACTTTATTATCTTGGTGCGCTGGGATTTTATTTTTTCTGGGTGGTTGTTGTCAGCGGCGCGTATATCTATGCTTTTTATAAGACTGGCATAGAATTATCTTATCCTTCTGTTGAATATATCACCCACGAGCAATGGTATCTCGGCGGGATCATGCGTAGCCTGCACCGCTACGCTTCCGATGCTCTGGTGCTGGTGATGATCTTGCATCTGTTACGCGAATTCATATTGGGGCGCTATCGTGGTGCGCGATGGTTCACATGGATAACAGGTGTTCCACTGATTTGGCTGATATTTGCAGCCGGAATCAATGGTTACTGGATGGTGTGGGACAAGCTGGCTCAATATTCCACCGTAGCTACTGTGGAATGGTTCGATTGGTTGCCGATATTCAGTGAACCTATGTCGCGCAGCTTCATCTCCAGGGAAGTGCTCAATGATCGGTTTTTTTCGCTGATATCTTTCGCGCATGTGACTGGCCCGTTGATAATTTTGTTCTTGCTCTGGGTGCATATCATGCGCATCAGTTACCCTGTGGTTAATCCAAGAAAAGGGTTGGCGGCGGTGATGCTGCTGTCGTTAATGGTGCTTTCATTGGTGCAGCCCGCGCTGAGCCAAGGTCCAGCAGATATGGGGATTGAGCCAAGCAATATTCAAATTGATTGGTTCTATTTTTACATCTATCCTTTGTTGGATATATGGTCGGCGGGTCAGGTGTGGGCATTGGTGATTGGACTGAGTCTATTACTTAGCGTGTTGCCATGGCTCCCATCCAGGTTTAAGCAGATACCAGTTGCCAAAGTAAGCTTGAAGAATTGCAGCGGTTGCAGACTTTGTGTTGCGGACTGTCCATATGAGGCGGTAGTGATGAGGCCGCGCAGCGATGGCATGCACTTCTTGGAAGAAGCCGTGGTCATGCCGGATCGTTGCGTGAGTTGTGGTATTTGCGTAGGGTCATGCCCATCTTCAAACCCCTTCAGGGGTGAAGAAAATTATGTGAGTGGCATCGAAATGCCATCACTGCCTATGTCTAGCCAGCGCAGCGTAATGAAAAATGAGCTGGCAAAGCTTGAGGGTGAAGTGCGGATCATGCTTGTTGGCTGTGATAGCGCAGTGGATATCACCAAACTGCAAAGCCCATCAGTGGCCGTAATGAGTTTTCCATGTACAGCCATGCTGCCACCTTCTTTTATAGAATATGCATTACATGAACATCAGGTCGATGGTGTAATGATTACCGGTTGTCGAGAGAATGACTGTTATCACCGGATGGGTGTGCTATGGTCAGAACAGCGCTTGACTGCGAAACGAGAGCCCCGTCTGCGCGGTCGCGCTGAGCGTGAGCGTATCAGAAGATTCTGGGCTTCTTCCTCCGATGTCAAAGAATTGGAATCGGAATTGAGTTCATTTCGAAGCAGTTTGCTTGGCTTGTCTGTGAATTGAAACGTATCTTTGGAGCAAAGTGTTAACGTACCCCCGATATTTTTTGAACAACTCACACTATTCAATGAAAATGCACTACAGGTGATTTACTTATATTTCAACAGATATTCTTGGGTAAAAAAATGAAAAAATTTATCAGTCATACTACAGTTTCAAAAGGTATATTCCTGCCATGCCGCAGCATTATTATTTTGATAGTTTGTTCGTTGACGATTACGGGTTGTGGTGATGCTCTGACTCCGGAGCCTTATGTCTTCGATATGACGCGGCTTAACCAGAATGGCAGCATCAATGACGGTAGTGACTTTTCAAGCAGACCTTGGGCATGTGTGCGAGATAATCAGTCGGGTATGACATGGGAGGTAAAATTGCCTGAACCCGGTTTGCATAATATAGACAATACATATAGCTGGTATGACCCGGATCAGAGCAGTAACGGTGGTTACGCCGGTAAAATCAACGCAGGGGTATGCGTTGATAGCGATTGTGATACTTATTCATATATAAAAGCAGTTAATGCAGAAAAACTTTGCGGTCTCTCTGACTGGCACCTACCTAGCCGTTTCGAACTGAACACCATCTTAGATGCCACAGTTTTCTTTCCTGGCCCCACACTGCCGAAAGAGTATTTTCCTGAAACCCTGCCAGGGAAATATTGGACAGATACGACGTTTAGGACGCGCCGCGCCGGAGCTTGGGTGTGGGGTTTTGATTATGGCAGCGATTACGTAGTGGAAAAGAGCAAAGCGCTAAGTGTAAGGCTACTTCACATAACGCCGAAGATGTCAGATCCAACGCAGGTTTCCAATTGAGTGATACAGGCAAATATTGACGGGGAAACCTTCCGTGAGCTTTGCGAAATTTAATGCTGGGCGGAGCGTATCTTGTGGTTCAGCCCTGCTAGCAAAATCACAAGGAGTGCTGCGCCACCATTATGTATTACGGCTATTGCTAGTGGTAAATCCAGAAAGATGGTGGAAATACCAGTGGTAAACTGCAGCGTGATCATAACCAGTAGCCAGCGCGCGGTCTTGCGTAACCTATCAAATTTGAGTCCTACAAGTGCTGTCCATGCGACAAGTGCCGCCACGACAAAGGCGATGACACGATGCGTCCAGTGGATTGCGGTCAATGCCGCTAACGGCAAGTAATCTCCCTGTGCAGTCATGCCCAGCTCTCGCCACAGTGTAAAGCCGTTGATAAAATCCATTTGTGGTAACAGCTCACCGTGGCATAGCGGAAAATCTGTGCAAGCCAGTGCGGCGTAGTTGCTGCTGACCCAACCACCCAGTGCGATCTGAATAGCCAACATCACAGTAGCTACTGTCGACGGAAACAACAACGTAGAAGCCGACCGTGAAATTGGCTGATGATCACTGAGTTTTGTGCCAAACCATGTCAGTAATGCTAGCAGCGACATTCCCAGTAGCAAATGTATAGTCACGATGATTGGCTGCAGTTTCATAGTGACAGTCCATGCACCGAAAGCACCCTGCAAACACACGAATACAAACAGGAATGTCGGGAACCACGGCGAGAATTTCATTGCCTTACGCCCTGATTGCAGCCATCTGCGCCATGATATGGCCATCAATGCGACAATCAGCACACCTATACCCATGGCCAGATAACGATGGATCATCTCGATCCATGCTTTCATGACAGTCACTGGGCCGGTCGGCAGTGCAGCTTCGGCGGCACTAATATCTGCGTGAGCCTGAAATGGATTGGCCTGTCCATAGCAACCGGGCCAATCCGGACAACCAAGACCGGAGTCGGTCAGTCGCGTGAATGCACCGAACATAACTAAATCAAATGTTAGAAAAAGCGTGACCCATACCAGTTTGCGGTATTTGTCGACATCACCCGATACCCACACCATAGTCAGTGGAAGCAGCGCTGCCAGTATTCCCATTGCGGCAAGTTGAATCAGCATGAATTGCTACCCGAGTTTGGTTGTTGATTAAGCACCGTATAAAACCGATTATGTAGATGGCATGCAATTAGGTACATGGTGTAATTCTTAAAGTCTCCAGCAGGGAAAATTTCTCAGTTATCATTGTGATTACGTTTACTCATTTGCTGCCAATTTGCGGACTTGAATCTAGGGTTGAAGTTGATATGCCGGTGTTATTGTTGGCCAGTGATGGTAATTGTATCGTGTTGTATTACTATCAGCATGCCATATGTTCTAAGTCTTAAAGGAATATCTAGTGAAAACTATTGCAGTCTGGATACTTGTCATCGCTACACTTTTGGCTTTATCTGCCGAGGCTAGCCAAACTATCAATGGATGTCAGATCAAAAGAAGGGCGAGTTGCCCTGGTGTTAACCTTTCTGGGGCGAACCTGACAAAGTCAAATTTGGCAAGCGCAGATCTGGCAAGAGCAGACCTGTCAGGCGCTGATTTGAGTGGTGACAGGATCACGGAAGCTAACCTGATGGAAGCGAACTTGTCGAACGCCAATCTTTCAGGAGCTGACCTGTCTCAGACGTATATGAATAATGCGAATTTGTCGCATGCTAATTTTACCAAAGCCGATTTGAGTCAAAGTACTTTACCAGGAGCTAATCTGAGGTCAGCCAATCTGACAGGGGCAAAATTGACTATGGCCAATCTGAAAGAAGCCGATCTGACGGGTGTCAATGCGACAGGGGCGATATTCGCGATGACCAGCCTGGTTGATGCCAACTTCAGCATGGCCGATCTTACTGGGGCTACATTCATAGGGGCAGATATGCGCAATACCAACCTCGAAGGTGCCACATTATGCAGAACCATTATGTCGGACAGAAGCATCAATAACAGCGGTTGTTCTAAATAACAGTGCACCAGAAAAATCACATCACATGTATTTGAAACTTGTAATGGTAACCTGCGTAATTGCATTTATCGCAGTAGTATTTAGCGCCTATGCACGGCTTTCTGATGCTGGGCTGGGTTGTGCCAACTGGCCTGCCTGCTATGCAGAGAATGCAATGAAACAAAGACAAACTCCTAATCCTGATGCCACCAGACGCAGCCATGCATCCTGGCAATGGAAGCTGCAGAACCAAGCTGGTTTGCTATTGGGGATATTGTCTGTATTGATTTGCGGGATTTCTTGGCAAAAACGCAGGGAGTTGCACCAATCGCCTTTATTTCCGACCTTGCTAGTGGGATTGATGGTTTTTCTGGGTGTGTTTGGTGTTTTGGCTTTTACATATCTGCCACGGCCAATAATTGTATTGATCCATTTGGTTGGTGGAATCGCCACACTGATACTGCTTGTTTGGATTGCATTGCAACGCATGGAAAAGCCTCATGTAACCAAGATAAGCGGGCTCTCGCTGTTATTTTCTGAGATTGGCTTGGTGCTTGTTCTGATTGAAATTATGTTAGGCGGTTGGGTAAGTTCGAATTTTGCAGCACTAGCCTGTACGGAGTTTCCGCTTTGTCAGGGCTCACTGATACCCGCTATGGATTTTTCATACAGTCTAGAAAATGATGGTCTGCCATTTTCGAAAGAGAGGTTGACCGCAATACATTGGATGCACCGGGTCGGGGCACTAATCACCATCATTTACTTGAGCTGGCTGTCTTTCAGGGTGATGGCGGTGAAGCCCCTACGCTATATCGGTAAGTTAATAATTGCATTGACTGTTTTTCAATTTGTACTCGGGACATTCAATGTGCTACTTAACTTGCCATTGGCAATCGCTGTTCTGCATAACGCTGTTGCAATGCTGTTGCTTGTTTTATTAGTGCTGCTGAGATTCAAAACTAAAATCATAAAGAATGATGCTGGGTGATGTATTAGGTCTGGCATCAGTCCTTGATGATATCGTTGGTCAATATACTTCTTGACAACATATCATATTTGCCTCAGTATATTATACATGTATGGTAAATACATGTATAATATACCTTGGTATTAATTGGTGCGGTAATATTCACATCGAGATGTGAATGACACAGACAGCTTGGTTGAAATTCAATTGAGTATTTTATTGAGTATTACCATTGTTACATCATAAGTGTAAGTCAAATCAAATAAGGAGGAGTTATGAAAGCGATGATCGTAAGTATGTTCGCGATAGTGGGCCTGATGGTTTCTGGTGTAGCGACGGCGGCAGATATGCCAAATCTTGCCAAGAAGTACGGCTGCACCAATTGTCATAAAATTGACAAAAAAGTGATGGGTCCTGCATGGCAGGATATCGCAGATAAATACAAGGGAGATGCTGGAGCAACAGCCAAGCTGAGTGGGGTCGTTAAGAATGGTAGTAAGGGGACTTGGGGTCCAATACCTATGCCTGCTACAAAGAAAATCAGCGATGCAGAGGTTGGTGAGCTGGTAACTTTCATTCTGGATCTTGCCAAGTAAGAAAAAGAGCAGGCAGGGGAATTGCCACTGATGTTACTAAACTTTAATGTTGCCGAGCTTTGTAAACACCTTATCCGACTGATATGGAAGTTATATATATGAAGTGATCTTTCATCAGGGGGCTTAGGCTTCCTGATGCTTTACTCGGTGATGGTGTTCAAACGTCCGCGATGTGACGGAAGCAGAATGTCACAAAGTTCCGGGTACAGAAAGTACTTAAGATGAACGAATGTTGTGAATTAGACGGCGTTTTATCAATCCCAATTGCAACACTTTAAGTCAACAGCTAGTTACTCCCGCGACAGACTTTTTGTGAACTTGAATTGATTGATTACCCATCCACTACACCCGGAACCATTCCTAACTTGACCCATGCGGTGTCTCTTAGCTTGGATGGGTGTGCTGGAGGCGCGGAAGAATAGATGCCACCGTCAAGGGTGACCTGGCGGTCATCGCCTAGGGGCGAAACCCTTGCTTGTCATCCGCCTTCCGCCTTCCGCCTCCGTTTTAATGCGCTATCTGTAACTGCCTTAAAAAATTTCTGGTGAAGCAAGGCATTGATATGTATTAATTTAGTTAAGAGTTGGAATGACTCATAATCCTTTGTTCGAAGGTTCAAGTCCTTTACGACCCACCATATAATCAAGGCTTGCAGAGTTTAGGTTTTTTCTGGTGGCCGGAATTTGTTTAGGCGGCTTAGTAAATAGCGCGTCCAAAAAACATAATAATTACTACTGTTAATATGGCGATTATCAATGTTCTTAAACCAGACCATAACCAAAATGTTTTACTGATTTTTCCCAGAAATACTCCTAGTGCAAAAATGCAAATGAAACCAACGATAATTGCGTTGATGAAAGGTGATGTCAATAGTGCATAACCCTGTTGTGCAAAAAATAAAGGCATGATAATTACAAGAGACAATACAAGGGGAGAAAAACCATTTACCAGTGCTACCAACATAGGTAAATATCGACTTGCATGCCCGTAATCACTTTCCTTCAGATCGACAACTAGAGCTTGTTCCAAGTCGTGTAATTCTTTTTCACGCTCTGCTTTTTCACTTAGATAAGCGCTACTTAATCCGCTAATAAATAAAGCGATCGACGCCCCTAAACAAGCGCTAATCGCTACTGATAAATTTGTCATTCCACTTGTATAGAAGCCAGTCACCATGCCAAGCATGGTCAGTGCACCATCAAAACCATTGGTAACCAGATAACGCCGTGTAATGCTCCCTGCACGAAGGAGATGTAACACCATGTGTTTTTGATTATTTGAAATCATATGAGGAGGTCTGGCGATCAAAGAATCTTTGGATAAAACACGATCGGAGTGGTTGATGTTTATGAGGCGTTACTCATTGTGCTGCGTATCAGGCACTTGAAATTTTATGTTGGCTCTGTCCCATACACTTCGACTTCATCAATACTATGGACAGATGCGCCCATTTTTTCGATAACAGCTTTAATGTCGTCAAAATGTATATCAACACCTTCGATAGTTACGATTGTGCTTTCTGTTTGTTTATCAACCTCGGTAACAGTTAATTTCACACGGTAATCAGCTCCCAGATTAGCCAAAGCTAAAGAAAAGTCCAAAGCATTTGGTTGATGCGGTTTGAGTACATCAAGGACTAGCTTGCGTGTTTTTGGCATAGGTAAAGCTCAAAATAATTCATCTTCTGTTATTTATAGGGATACACACGCAGGTACTATCAAAAATAGTAAATCTCAAATATTTTCGTTTGCTTTATGTGTTTCCATAATTAAGTACTTAATTCCCTTGTCAGGGAATCCATAATAGTATGTGCAGCGACAAATGTCTCCCTTTGACGTACAGCTGACGTAGGTGAGAAAAGCTTAAACGTGACAATTCAGGCGAAGGCTGGCGGGTTAATAGCGTTGAAAAAATTAATATAATCAACTCATATCCCTTGGTCAAAGGTTCAAGCTCTTCAAGACCCACCAATAAAAAAGCCCGGGAGAAGCACTCCCGAGCCAAAAATTTCTGGTTTCAAGTAGCTTACTTCTTATTTCCGTTTACCACTGCCTTAAGTGTGGCACCCGCTTTAAATGCCGGCACCTTAGCAGCTTTAATCTTTAATGCTTCTCCGGTCTGAGGGTTGCGACCCGCCCGTGCCGCACGTTTGCGGACTTCAAATGTACCGAAGCCTACCAATGCAACATTCCCGCCTTTCTTGAGCGTGCCGGTAACGATGTCAATCAATGCTGATATGTTACGTTCTGCATCAGCTTTGGTGCTGCCTGTTTTAGTTGCCAATGCATCAACCAATTCTTTACGATTCATGTGGTATATCCCCTTTTAGCTAGTTGCTGCACCATGCAGCTCTAGAAGCATAACATTAAAGTATGATGATAATCGAGCAATTAAGCCTGCCACACGCCAAATCCGGCACTCCTCAAATCAATCCCAATCTCGATTTCCCGATCACATGCTTCTTCGTAGGACATCGGGTTAAATCCTTCGTAAAGGTCAGGCAGCAATCTCAGACCGTATTCTTTTGCATACTTGTTGGATTGAATGCCAGCCTTGTGTTTATCGAAACGCAGGTCTGGGTCTAATCCCGTCATGCCGACATACACACAAGGCTTGCCAGTGATGTAATCGGGATTGCACCTTTTGAACTTGCCTTCGTAGAGTACGTCCTTGGATAGTTCAATTACGTAGACATGGTAGTGGTTACGGCGTGTCATATTTGTATATCGAATTGCTTTATCGCAAAACGATAAAATTGCAAAGGGGTACTCAAATAAATAACAGGCATCGGTGGAATAATGGGAGGGGCGTGAGTAAGTCCTGCGATAAGCGGGCTCAAGTTGGATGTTGTTTGCGTTCCCATGTAGCCGCTTTGCCGGAAACTATTCGAAAGAGGGGGTGGCATTCGGGCGACGAAACAACACTCCAAGCTGTGTATAAATCTGGATTGCGGATGGCTAGCTTTTCAATTAGATGGTGCCACTCCAAATCGAGCTGGCCGATGGTTACTGGGATTGTTGCAAATTGGGGTGCGGAGGTATCGTCAAACTTGCGTTTATCGAAAGAATATTGGCGAGCTGTTGCCTCAGCGTAGATAGCCGCAAGAAAAGTGTTTATGGCAACCATTGGTAATGGCTGTTCGCGAAACCGTTGAAGCTGAGGATGGGAACGATAACCACGTGTTTCGCCACGCAGCACTGCCTGCGCCAGCAGCGCCTCACGCCACAAGGCAACAAGACCTTGAGAGTCGAGATACTTTGGGTGCAACGACCAGAGGCGCATAACTATCCAGATGCACAGCAGTTATTCATAAAAAGATTCGTCCAGACTTATTTAACAATGCGGACAGGGAAAGCAAACTATTACTTGTTGGTGATGAAGGATTCTCATACATTAAAGAAAAGCCAGCGGTTTAGGCTGAAATGGCATGTATTGCAAAAGTTTCCAACTTGGCATTCAGTCACAGTCCTTAAGGTTGGTTATCAGGCAATCACGCATCATTTTTTGAGACTCTGTGACTTGTTGTTCTGCCATCTCTTTTGAAAGCGGGCCAATATTTTTCATCGCAAGCGCATTTCCAGAATTGCTGGCAATATTTATCCACATGTGCGCTTTCACTAAGTCTTCGGGAACACCCCAGCCGTTCTGATATCTAGTGCCAAGGTAATATTGCGCATCTGCATCTCCCTGTTGTGCAGCCAATCGATACCAATTGACCGCCTCTTCGTCATCTTGAGGCACGCCCTGCCCTTTTCCATACATTACTCCAAGGTTGAATTGTGCGGAGTTGTTTCCCTGTTCAGCAGCCAATCGATACCACTTGACTGCTTCTTTATAATTTTGGGGTACACCTCTTCCTTTTTCATGCATTACGCCAAGATTGAATTGTGCGGAGTTGTTTCCCTGTTCAGCAGCCAATCGATACCACTTGACTGCTTCTTTGTAATTTTGGGCTATACCTTGACCTTTTCCATACATCGCACCAAGCGCGAACTGTGCGGAGCTATTACCCTGCTCAGCAGCCAGACGATATAATTTGACCGCCTCACTATTATTTTGATCAACGCCTAGTCCTGCTGCATACATCGCGCCAAGACTTAACTGCGCTCTCGCATTTCCCTGCTCAGCTGCCAGCCGATACCATTTTGCGGCCTCTTTGTAATCCTGAGGCACTCCCTGTTTGAGATACATTATGCCAAGGTTGAGCTGTGCGGTTGCATTTCCTTGTTCAGCGGCACGTTTATACCACTCGGAAGCCGTTTCGCTGTCTTGAGTAACACCCAGTCCATTTCGATACATTGTGCCAAGGTTTAACTGTGCATCCGAATCTCCCTGCTTGGCGGCTCGCCTATACCATTTAATCGCTTCCTTGTAATTCTGGGGGACACCTTCTCCTTTTCCATACATTACACCAAGGTTGAATTGTGCCTGTGCAACACCCTGATCCGCTGCTCGTTGATACCATTTGGCTGCCTCTTCGTCATTATGAGGAACACCCTGTCCGTTTCGATACCTAACGCCAAGGTTTAGCTGTGCATTTGCATTTTCCTGTTCGGCTGCCAACCGATACCATTTGACTGCGGCCTCAAAATCCTTGGGAAGCCCCAGTCCGTTGTCATACATGATGCCGAGGTTGAATTGTGCGTCAGAATTATTTTCTGCTGCAGCACTGCGAAATATTCGTAAAGCTGTCTCATAATCCTTGCTTTCATAAGCGGCAACTCCATCATCGAAGCTTTCTGACCAGGCAATATTGCTGATCGAAATCAGTAACATCATTAGAAAAACTTTACGCATTACAGCCTCTATGTGGATTTGCTTGTGAAAACCTAGTTGCTAATTTATTACACCAGACTAGGAAAATGTCTTGTCCCATACTACCCATAGTACGACTCCAACCAGAGTACAAAGCCTTTGAGCTGGAGTATTTTAGCGTATCTGACAGTATTTGCTGCACTCATCAGTGTCAAGAATGGCATGAAAAATATTTTTAATTGGAAACAATGAGAAGCAGGTCCCGCTTTTACAACTGAAGGGTAAAGTTTGATGTGTCCAGCACATTTTTATCTATTCTCCGTTTTCAAGCTTGCCATCGTTATAAAATAACCTACCTCAGTAACACTTGGTCATTGTGCAAGACTAATTCGATGTGAAATTAAAATTGAAAGATGAATTATCTGCTGACGCTCTGAGACGTAAGATGCGATTAGATGCACTCGAGGAGATAGAGTTCCCAGCTGATTTGCCAGTTGTGAGCAAGCGTGAGGCATTGGCAAACGCCATATCGGAGAGTCAAG
>Ga0316190_10001833_pt1 | contig 15457 bp, 17 predicted proteins | sample Eddworburrow2_MG_FD_204929 | JGI IMG/M metagenome (GOLD analysis project Ga0316190, IMG submission 204929) | Coastal sediment microbial communities from Maine, United States - Eddy worm burrow 2 | ecosystem: Environmental > Aquatic > Marine > Coastal > Sediment | place: USA: Maine | collected... | reverse complement strand
TCTGTTGAAACTGCTACCCAAAGGAACACACCAATACGAAAAGTTTATTCGCCCTTCTGAATTGGTTGCCTGGTGCAAAGACCATAGCCTTGAAATGAACGACTTGGCAGGTATGCATTACAATCCTTTATCCGGACTATGCACATTAAACACGCAACCTGACGTTAACTACCTGCTCGATGTTATAGCCAATCCAGATAAATGATTGATTGCGTATTATTCGACCTCGATGGGACCCTGGCTGATACAGCGGATGACTTGGCCAATGCACTCAATGCCATTCGGCTAAAACACAATTTAACTGTGTTGTGTAGAGAAATTATTCGTCCCACAGTTTCGCTGGGTGGCAACGCCATGATCAAACTCGCATTTGGTCTGGAAGAAGGAGACACTGACTTTGAAAAGATTCGTGATGAGTTCCTAAATTATTACCGCGCCAATATTGCACAGGAAACACGTCTATTTGATGGTATGGAAGAACTATTGCTCACGCTAGAAAACGAGAATAAACCCTGGGGTATTGTAACGAACAAACCTTCGTGGCTGACTGACCCGTTAGTAGAAGCGATGTCCCTTGATGAACGTGCAGCATGCGTAATCAGCGGTGATACACTTGAACAGCGAAAACCTCACCCTGCCCCGATACTCCATGCTTGCAAACTGATGCAATCGAATCCAGCGACGACGATATATATTGGTGATGCTCAACGTGATATTGAAGCAGGCCGCCGTGCAGGCACGAAAACATTGGTAGCACTCTATGGTTATATCGATAATGATGATGACCCCACTACCTGGTGTGCAGATGGAATGGTATCCAGCCCTGATGAAATACATAAGAAACTAAGTGAACTCTGTAACGACTAGCTCCACTGCGCTTGATTATTGTATTAATAAAGCGATTCCCGATGGCTCCAACCTTTACTATGCAACACTTTTTGAAGAGGAAAGAAATAAAGCCATTATTATAGGCCTGCATGCCTTTCTCTATGAACTTACAGACATAATTCAGGAATGTTCAGACCCAGGTATCGCAAGAGTAAAACTGCACTGGTGGCTGGAAGAGATTGATCGGCTATTTGAGCAGCAACCGCGTCACCCCGTCACAAGATATTTAAAAGAATGCATCACACTGGATCAAAAACTACGGGCATCATTCAAATCTATCATTGAAAGCTTCGATAACTTTTTATTCATTGAACAAACAGACAGTTTAAACACTATATTAGCTTTATATTACTCAACAGCAGGTGAGATCTGGTATCAGTGCGCAAGCCAACTAGAAGTAAGCGATGTTACGTCCTTACAACATTATCGTGATATGGGTTCAATTCATCAGTTCATTCGATGCTTACAAGAACCAAACACCTATATCACCGAGACACGTTGCATCATTCCAGAAAATATCATCACACAAGACAAATTAACTAACTTGAGGCTAGACATTCAAGATAATGCAATAAATCAGAGTAGTATCTTTTCAAAATTGATAGTGGAATTGACTACAAGGCTAGAAGATAATTACAAAGGCTTAAGAAAACATGAACCGCCTAACCTTCAACACAGTCTGATATTGAATCGACTGGCACTCAAAACCTGCAATGAAATTTTAAATGATGGTAGCAATTTATTAAGCACCAATATAAGTCTCACCCCTCTGAGAAAACTGTGGATTGCCTGGTGGACACGTTTTATTGCTTGATGCCCATTTGATTACTATTTACTTTGAATCGTAGCCTGACACGTAAGCGTCTAAACAGATCAGCATCAATATTTTCAGGCGTAAATATAAAATATTCCTTATGACGATCGTACTCCAGTAAAATAATCGTCAATAGAGGATGCACAAATAATGAATCAGCCAATCTGGCATGATGCACAATTCCTGTAACCATTTTAATCTGCCACTCATCTTCTGTATTCAGGATCAGTTCGGCTGCACGAGCCTCAGTCGAAGCATACTTATATTTATAAAATAAATAGCACAACCCAGCAAGCGGACACATTGTGAGTAGACTCTTTAAAAACACATCTAGTCCAGTCAACCATGGCACAAACAGGCAAGAAACATGGGCTGAAATAAGCACGTAGCTGATTATTGAAGATGCTCTAATAGGTAACCTCAACGTTACAAGAAAAGGGTTTTCGTAGCTGTCCATGCCATATTGCTGATAGATAAAGGTTCATTCCCTGAAATTGTGATTCTAACGTGATTTTTGTTCAAAATAGCCTTAGAATTACGCTCTTGCAATGCAGCATTGTAAAATTACATCGGCGCACTCGTATCATTATGCAAAATAAAATGGATAATAGTAAAAAATCAGATCATCAAAGTGACAAGGATGCTAATGCTTCCCATCAGTCTGAAAAAACCAAGCCTAAAGCAAAGCTGACAGAGATAGGCGGCCCTAAGGGTCCTGAACCTACACGATATGGAGACTGGGAGAAAAAAGGTCGCTGCATCGATTTTTAGCAAAAATAACACGAAAAAGTACCAAACCGACATGACTTGTGGTTTGTGACAGCTCAAAACAATAATAATTACTCTAGAGGATATCAATTATGGAATCGGTGAAACGACCGTTATCACCCCATTTACAAATCTATAAACCTCAATTGACATCGATATTATCGATTACGCATAGAGGTACTGGTGTCTTACTCAGTCTAGGGGCATTGCTACTAACCTGTTGGTTAGTCGGACTAGCTACTGGAGAAGAGGCTTTCAGCAATTTACAACTTCATGCATCTGCCTGGTATGGGAAAATAGCGCTTATTGCCTTTGTTTTTTCGTTTTATTTCCATCTCGCAAGTGGCATCAGACATTTATTCTGGGATGCCGGTATGGGTCTGGAAATAGCAACCGTCTACAAGACTGGATATGCCTCTATTGCCGTTAGTATTGTACTGACTATAGCGACACTGATTTTAGGAGGTGCAATATGAGCCTGCAAACCCCTATTGGACGTGTCCGTGGACTCGGCTCTGCTAAAGAAGGTGTACACCATTGGTGGTCACAGCGACTTACAGCTATTGCATTAGTGCCACTCAGTTTATGGTTTATTTACTCTCTGGTGGTGGTAACCGGTGCTGATTATGCAACTGTTGTCAGTTGGTTAGCTAACCCACTAAATGCAGTACTCATGCTGCTTTTTATTTTCTCACTTTACTACCATGCCGTGCTGGGTGTGCAGGTAATAATAGAAGATTATATTGATTCAGAATGGCAAAAGATTGCTTGTCTGATTCTGGTTAAGTTTCTCGCATGGTTGGCTGGACTAAGCGCCACCATTGCTGTGCTCAAGGTTTATTTAGGACTGTAAATAATAATGACAAAATCATCATACGAAATTATTGAACATAAATACGACGTTGTCGTTGTCGGTGCCGGTGGCGCTGGCCTGAGAGCAACCTTTGGCATGGCGGCGAAAGGTTTAAAAACAGCCTGTATTACTAAAGTATTTCCTACACGCAGTCACACGGTTGCCGCACAAGGCGGCATGAGTGCTTCACTTGGCAACATGGGCAAAGATGATTGGCGCTGGCATATGTATGACACCGTAAAAGGTTCTGACTGGCTGGGTGATCAAGATGCTATTGAATACATGTGCCGTGAAGCGGTGCCAGCGGTTATTGAACTGGAACATCAAGGCGTACCTTTCTCTCGTACTGAAGAAGGCAAGATATACCAGCGTCCTTTTGGCGGTATGACGACTAATTATGGTGAAGGTACTGCCCAACGTACCTGTGCTGCTGCTGATAGAACCGGACATGCCATTTTGCATACACTCTATCAACAATCTTTAAAGCACGAAGCTGAATTCTATATTGAATATTTTGCTTTCGATTTAATAATGGATGATGACGGTGTTTGCCGTGGCGTAATGGCCTGGAATCTGGAAGATGGAAAGATTCATCGTTTCCGTGCGCATCAAGTCGTATTGGCAACCGGTGGTTATGGTCGTTCTTACTTCTCGGCAACCTCGGCCCACACGTGTACCGGTGATGGTAATGGCATGGTGCTGCGTGCAGGGCTGCCACTTCAAGATATGGAATTTATTCAATTCCATCCAACTGGCATTTATGGATCGGGCTGTTTGATTACCGAAGGTGTACGTGGTGAAGGCGGTTATCTCACTAATTCGGAAGGCGAACGTTTTATGGAACGCTATGCACCTTCCGCAAAAGATTTAGCCTCACGCGATGTTGTTAGTCGCTCCATGACCATGGAGATACGTGAAGGTCGTGGTGTTGGTAAAGATAAGGATCACATTCATTTGCATCTGGAACATTTAGGCCCAGAAGTCATTAATGAACGCTTACCGGGTATTGCTGAGTCGGCAGAGATTTTCGCAGGCGTTGATGTGAGCAAAGAACCGATCCCGGTTATCCCAACCGTGCATTACAATATGGGCGGCATACAAACGAATTACCATGGTCAGGTAGTAACCTTGAAAGATGGTAATCCCGACACAATAGTCGAAGGTCTGATGGCCATTGGTGAAGCGGCTTGTGTATCAGTACATGGCGCGAACCGTTTGGGTTCTAACTCATTACTCGACTTAATTGTCTTTGGTCGTTCAGCGGCAAATTACTGCGCTGAAAATATTAAACCGGGCATGCCGCATAAAGATATGCCAAATGCTGGTCAGGAAGGTTTGGATCGTCTAGATAAATTACGTTACAACAAAGGATCAACACCTACTGCTGAAATTCGCGATAAGATGCAACGTACGATGCAAAACGATGCTGCAGTTTTCCGTACCGGTGAATCGATGAAACACGGCATCGATGAAATGGCTAAAATTTGGGAATCCTTCTCAGATGTGAAAGTTGAAGATAAGGGTATGGTCTGGAATACCGATCTTGTAGAAACACTAGAACTGGATAACCTCCTGCGCTGTGCCATGGTCAGTATTCATGGTGCTTATAATCGTGAAGAAAGTCGTGGCGGCCATGCGCGTGAGGATTTTCCGGATCGTGATGATGAAAACTGGATGAAACACACCCTGGCTAAATTTAATGATAAGGGTGAAGTCAGTTTCGAATATCGACCTGTACATATGTTTACACTGACAGATGAAGTCGATGTATTTCCACCAAAGAAACGTGTGTATTAATCGAATTTTAAAAATAGAGAATAACTATGGCTGAATTTACATTACCCAAAAATTCTAAAGTAAAAGCGGGCAAAACCTTCGCTGCTGCGGATGGCGCAACCAACAAGAAAACCTTTCGTATTTATCGATGGGAACCTGACTCCGGCGAGAATCCCAGATTAGATAGCTATGAAATCAATCTCGATAACTGTGGCCCGATGATTTTAGATGCCATCATTTATATCAAAAATGAAATTGATTCTACATTAACCTTTCGTCGCTCCTGTCGTGAAGGTATTTGTGGTTCTTGTGCCATGAACATTGGTGGCACAAATACCTTGGCCTGCACCTCAGCGATTGCAGAGTACAAAGGTGATGTTCCAATCTATCCCTTACCACATATGCCTGTAGTAAAAGACCTGGTTCCGGATTTAACGCACTTTTATGCGCAATACGCATCAATTAAGCCCTGGATGCAAACTCAAACTGCTCCCCCACCAGATGCAGAGAAACTACAGTCAAAAGAAGAACGTGCTGAACTCGATGGCTTATACGAATGTATTCTGTGTGCTTGTTGTTCGACCAGTTGCCCAAGTTATTGGTGGAACAGTGACCGTTATCTAGGTCCTGCTATTTTATTACAAGCCTATCGCTGGATTGCGGACAGCCGTGATGAATTTACCGGCGAACGTCTAGATGATCTGGAAGACCCATTCCGTCTTTACCGCTGTCATACGATTATGAATTGTACTAACACCTGTCCAAAGGGATTAAATCCAGCGAAAGCAATCGCTGAAATTAAAAAGTTGATGTTGTCTCGTACTCTTTAGTACCGCCATAAATTATTCAACACTAGAACCTTTTCTAAAAATTAGCGAGTGAAGACGAGACAAGGCAAACATATTCGAAATAGCGGAGTTTACATGTCCGTAAATGAGCATATTGAGAATATGTTTAACGCAGTATCGGCAAAACGCAGCAATTTTGAGATAGGTTCTAATGGAAGCTGAACGTTCCCGTCTTGCTTGGCGTTGTCGCCGCGGAATTCGGGAAATGGATATAGTCCTGCAGACGTTTCTAAATCAATCCTATGACACACTGAGTGATGCTGATAAAAATTCATTTGCACAACTATTGGATGAAGCCGATCTTGATATCCTCAACTGGATAATGGGAAAAGATGAACCGAAAAATGATGGTATAAAAAACATCATTACCTTAATTCGACAATCCAGACAGATAGATTGAATCACGATTATGCAAGAGACATGGCAAGCCTTTCTTAAACAAGAAGGAGCAACAATACTAAACAATGATGTCGTTGATTTTAATCATTCAGACATCAATCTTTCAAAAACTCCCTTAGCAACTCCCCTTTCTGGTTTTGCAATGTTGGCCGTTGGCGGCAATGACCGCCATGTGTTTTTACATGGACAATTCATCAATGATTTGAATCTTATTGAAGAACCTGCCGCGCAAATTTCCGCATGGTGTAATCCTAAAGGCCAGTTAATTACAAATTTCTTAATCATTAACACCGGAATTGCCTACCTGCTGATATTCAAAGAAGACTTAAAAGATTTTGTACAAAAAAGACTGGGAATGTTTGTCATGCGTTCTGATGTGACAATAAATGATATCTCAGACTCATCACCTTTGCTTGGGCTGGCCAATTGCAACGATCTTGCCTCATCAAACAAAAGCTTTCCGACAGACACTGGAGAAGTAAACGCCTTTGATGGCCTAATCGTTATTTGTCATCCCGATGGTTCTGACCGTTACCTGATTACAGGCAGCATTGAAGCATTGAAACAAAACGTATCGAAATTTAAAAATAGTTTAACGATGGCAGGAAGTCATATTTGGAATCTGTTAGATATTCTTGCTGGCCTGCCGTGGGTAACATCTTTAACTCAGGAACAGTATTTACCACAAATGCTAAATCTTGATGCCCTGAAAGGATTAAGTTATCAAAAAGGTTGTTATCCAGGTCAGGAAGTCATCGCGCGCTTACATTATCGTGGAGAAGTAAAAAAACGTCTTAGCTTGATACAATCAGAGCAACCCTTGTCTATTGGCGATCAACTAAGTTCAGAACAATCTAATAGTATGGTAGGTACCATCATAAATTCAGCAACACATCCTGATGGATTATGCTATGCGCTAGCGGTAATTGTGTTAGATAAATTAAACGACAAACTAATAATTGATAATCAAGAAATTACAATTCTTGAACTCCCTTATACTATCGAATAATAAATAACAATTATTAAGGGACTTCATCAATCAACATCATCAACAGTGAATTCAAACCTGCATGGTGGTGCTCCAACCGTCACTTACAAACCCTGTATTCAAGACTATTTCATAAATCGTCTCCGTTAACTTTAGTCAATGAGGAGTTTGAATTACCCGATGGTGATTTCGTCGATCTTGCCTGGACTGAGAAAAAAGAAACAGGCCCAATAATTGTTCTCCTGCATGGTCTCGAAGGTTCAATTGATTCGCCTTACGCAAAAGGAATATTAAAAACGATACAGGATAATAACTGGCAAGGCGTACTAATGCATTTCCGCGGTTGCAGCGGTCGACATAACCGTCTTGATCGCAGCTATCATTCAGGTGATACCGGTGACATCAATTCCTTTATCAGCGAATTAATAACACGTTACCCCAATAGAAAGATTGCAGCAGTAGGTATCTCACTCGGCGGTAATGCCCTGATTAAATACTTGGGCGAGCAAGCTGATAATTGTCCATTAACAGCAGCAATGGCTATATCAATCCCCTTTGATCTCGCCACTTGCGCTAAAGAATTAGAAACAGGGTTCTCCAGAATATACCAGGGCCATTTAATCAACAGCCTTATAAGAAAAACGCGCGATAAATTCAAAGACAAACCTGCGCCAATCGATCTAAACAAACTAAACGAATGGAAAGACTTTTATTCCTTCGACCACAACGTCACCGCACCCGTGCACGGCTTCAAAAGCGCCGATGACTACTACACCAAATCCAGCTGCAAACAATTCATAAAACACATCACCACCCCTACCCTGATACTCCACAGCAAAGACGATCCCTTCATGAATCAAAGCGCACTTCCAAACGAAGATGATTTATCAGACAGCGTCACATTAGAACTTACCGAACAAGGCGGCCACGTCGGCTTTGTGTATGGCGATACACCTTTCAAACTAAAGTATTGGAGTGAAAAAAGATTGGTTGAGTTTTTTAGTGAAAGAGTAAATTAAAACCTTGATATATGTCTAAAACATAACTACATTTGTACATACAATTGTATATACGGACATATCAATGAAGTTTGAATGGGATTCAGCAAAGAATATAGCGAATATTCGTAAACACGACATAGACTTCAATGACGCAATTGAAATATTTCACCACCCAGTGCTTAGTAGAATAGATACAAAAGAAAACTATGGAGAAGAGCGCTGGATTAGTATTGGACAAATGCAAGCCCTGACAATTGTTATTGTCTACGTTGAATATGTAAATGACATCATCAGAATAATTTCAGCACGAAAAGCGACAAAACGTGAGAAAAAATATTATGAAGAAATCTGCTTCAAGTAAAACGAATTTAAAAAAACTCAAGGCCATGAAAGACTCTGAAATAAACTTCGATGATATTCCAGAATTGGATGAAGATTTTTTTAAGAATGCGAAAATAAGATTACCCGAAAAACAATCCGTCACCATACGCCTTGATACAGATGTACTAGATTGGTTTAAACAACAAGGCAAAGGTTATCAAACACGAATCAACAAACTTTTACGTTCCTATATGGAAACACATGCAAAATAATGTATTTTTATTATTATAAAAATAAATCTATCCCTGACAGATCCCCACGAATATTTATGACACCCATTGGTTTAGCATATCCTGTTGAACAAGCTTAATGGCATGTTGTAATTCGTGCTTTGTAAAATCAAATTGTCCTTGTACAACCAGTAAGCAACCTAAGTAAAATAGAGATAACACGCGATACTGTTTTACCGTATTGGCTTGATAGTGATAATGCAGTTGCTGTTCTTCGGCTAAACGTCCCATAAACCAGACGACTAACGTCGCTAACATCCCCACCAGTAATAAGTTTGCCAATCGTTCTGGTGAACGTGTGCGAGTATCGGAAAGCGCGAAACCAGTTCGTTGGTTTTTAATATCCCGGAAGCCTTCTTCAATTTGCATACGCGTCCGGTAAAGCTGTATCACTTGTTTCGCAGGCGTATTCTCCTGCCCCAATGATGATACTAATAACCACGGTGTATTTTCCCGCTGCGCATTTTTCTTGCTATGTCGAGATTGTGCTTTTTGTCCATACTGTGTTTTTTTATGTCGACCTTTACTGCGTTGTTTGTATAGATAAAGAAAACAGTTAAACGGTTGGTAGCGCACGATGTCAACCTCACCGTAATAACGCGGTGTTGATGTTGCTTTATCATGTAGGGTGACGCACTTAGTCCAGTCATCCAGGGCGTTGTCTCGATAATATATGTTTCGTCGTATACGCCCAATATAATCCCAACCTAACTTCTGCACGGCTCGAAACCAAGGGCTGACAAACCCCGCATCGGTGATAATTATTGGACAACAATCGGTAGACAAGAAAGAGTGTAATGTCTTGAGAAAATCTTTCTGTATCCGTGCATTACCATAGGTATTTAACGGATGCACTTCTTCATACAAGGTTAACGCACGACCACCCACAGGTACGGCAGCTCGCAATAAGAGCTGGCTTCGGTCATAGGTATAATCTGACCAGTCAATCAAGATTAAGGGGCGTTTGTTATTCCCAACGAGTCGTTGTGTTACTGCTTGATAAATGGACGCTCGTTCCTCATACAAATGCGGATTCCCAATTAATCGATCACTCTGTTTGATGCTGTGTTTCATACTAATATAACGCAATGAAGAACGTCCTAAACCGGTGACAGTCAACGTGTTGCCGTGAATTAATGACTCAACCCCATCCACCAACGCGGTTAATCGGCCATTATGTATTTGTGGGCAGTTTTTATTCAGCATTTGGTGTAACATTTTTTTAGCCTGCATGGTGATGACCTCTCTGAACATGATTTAGTCATCTGATCAGATCGAAATTCATCATGCAGGTTCATCTTTTAATAACACTACGTTTATAACTCATTGTTTTAGATCATGTTTTTATATTTATTCGTGGGGATTCGTCAGGGTCTATCCGATATTTTTGCCTGCGGCGGACTAAAATCACCGGGTTTCAGTTAACACGAGGCAGGGACCGCAGCAAGCTCCTGCTATTTCCTGATAAATTTAGTCTGATCTCCACGGAACGATAAGATGGGAAACCCTGAGATTCGAAAGAAAAAACCCTGAGATTTTGCAGGATCTGTTTGACATAAGAACAACGCAGGCCTTTGTTCTTGCTGGACTATGGCCTGTCTTGCGCAAAATACTCAGGGATCGAGTGAGGTTAGCCCTTCCTTGATCGCATATTTGGTCAGTTCGGCAATACTATGTAACTGTAACTTTTCCATAATATGCGAACGATGGGTTTCTATCGTTTTCACACTCACATCGAGCGTGTGTGCTATTTCCCGAGTGAGATTCCCTTTTGTCAGTAACTGTAATATTTCACGCTCTTTACAGGTTAGCTCCGGTTTATACAACAGGTGCGGAGCATGTAAGTGATCAATATAGTCGTTGATAACGATATTGGTTATTTGTTGGCTGAGATATATTTCACCCTTATTCGCTTTTCGGATTGCATCACAAAGCTCCTTTGTTGCACAGTCTTTCAATAAATAGCCACAAGCACCTGCCTCAAACATTCCGGCAACAAATCTTTCATCGGAGTACATGGATAATGCAATAACTTTTGCATCATTGTTTTTCAAACGTAACTTGCGAGTTGCATCTATGCCATTGAGACCTTTCATGCAGATGTCAATAATTATCACGTCGGGATTCAACTTCATGCCTTGTTCAACAGTAGACCTCCCGTCTTCGGCTTCTCCAACCACACACATATCATCCGCAACATCAATCAGACTCCTGATCCCTTCGCGAACAATCCTGTGATCATCTACCAGTAACACATGTATAGTCATAAGCGGTTTTAATTTGAAAGCGTATAGTTCATCGAAACCAGCACGAAGCCGGGCATACCAAAATTTACAGAAAGAACAAACAACTGTGCTTTTAAATTTATAGCTTAGTATTGCGGTGGTTGATGATAGGGAAGACCCTGATATTGGATCGCTATAGACCTGATTAGCACAAGAGGTGCTTCGTATTATGAACTAAAGCGCTATGCTCACTTTTAAGGGCTTGTTCAATTATCGAGGGAAGTCAGCCCTTCCTTGATTGCATATTTGGTTAATTCGGCAATACTGCGTAACTCCAGTTTTTCCATAATATGTGAACGATGGGTTTCAATGGTTTTTACACTGACATAAAGTGTATCGGCAATGCGACTGGTTGACTTTCCTTCAGCCAGCAATTGCAACACCTCCCGTTCCCTTGTTGTCAGTTTGGGCTGTTCCATAGATCCGATGTCCTTTTTACTGCGTATATAGTCATCAATAACAATTCCCGTAATATTCGGACTCAGATAAACATTATTTTTATAGACCTGATGTATGGCGTTATACAGTTCTTCCGCTGCACAATCCTTCAACAAATATCCGCTGGCACCTGCTTTAAGGATATTGCTGATAAATTTCCCATCAGAATGCATGGATAGTGCAATAATCTTGATGCTCGGTTTTCTCTTGAGGATTTGACGCGTCGCCTCGATTCCATTCATATCAGGCATACTGATATCCGTAACAACAATATCAGGATCTAATTTTTTTAATAATTCAAGCGCAGTACGCCCATTATCTGCCTCACCGATAACTTCTATATCATGCGATTCAGCAAGCAGACTTCGCAGTCCTTCACGAAAAATTTTATGATCATCTACAAGCAGAATACGAATAACCACGTTATTTTCCCTCTTTATTTAATTTGATAAAAACATTCATAGGCATTGATAATAAAATTTGCGAACCTGAACCGGGCTGTGAAGAGACTTCCATATTCCCGCCAAGGTTTGTAAATCGTTGTGACAAATTAAACAGACCATATCCACGCGTACGTGAAACACGAAAGCCATCCTCCGGCACTTCGAATCCCTTGCCATCATCTGTAATCTTCACATTAATCATATTATTTTTACTACGCCATATTGTTATATCAACATTGTTGGCAGCGGCATGTTTTTCAATATTATTCAGAAGTTCACGAACAGCCTGGTAAACCTGAACTTTACCTTCATCATTCAATTTATCTAACTTCCCCTTGCATGAAAACACGCAATTAATATCGTGCTGCCCCTGAAAACGTGCGATTAAATCTTCCAGTGCAGCTTCAAGACCGAGTTCATAAAGAATAGGACTAGCCAGCTCGAATGTCATCGAACGGATATCCTGTATAACCGTACTTAAGTTGTCGTTTAATATCCCAAACATTTCTATTTCAGCAGATGAACATGAGGATTTTCGAAAATCATTCACTTTTATTTTTGTCATGGCCAATGTCTGGGCAATATTATCGTGCAAATAGGTCGCTAGTCGGCGGCGCTCAGATGCTTCAGCTCGACCTAATTCAGTAGCCAGATCACTCAGTTGATCCGATAATTCGTGTGTCCGGGTTACATTCAAGTCAATACCAATCATACGTGTGGGCTTGCCATTATTATCCCTTGAAACGATATGTCCACTACTCAGAACCCAGATATATGTTCCTGATTGTGTCCGCATACGGTGTTCTGAATGATATTCTGTTGATTGATTGTTGAGATAGCTGTTTAATTTTTGCATGTTTTTTATACTCTCGCCCGGGTGCAAGAGTTCTTGCCACGATGTGATTTCAGGCAACGGCTCAGCTGCGTCATATTCCAACATTTGATACCATTGATCGGTAAAATAAAACTTCCCATTAATGATATTCCAGTCCCAGATCCCGCCATCCACCGCATCCAGCGCCAACTGTAGACGTTGTTCACTTTGCCGTAACGCCATTTGCGCCTGTTCGCGTAGGGTGATATCTCTTGTGATTATCAATACATAGGGTTGATCTCCGATCTCAATTATGCCGGCGGACATCTGACAACTGTGTAATTCGCCAAAACGATTTTGTAGCTTGACATTGAAGTCCGAAACTATTTTTTCCTTACTAAGTTTATTTAGAAGTTCATCACGATCTTGTGTGTTTATCCAGAAATCAAAATCAAAAACAGAACGACCAATCACTTCATCGCTGCTATAACCGGTGATCTTTTCAAAGGCCTTGTTAATTTCAAGAAATACCCCATCTTCAACCGTAGAGATTGAGATAGCATCGGGGCTGGAATGAAAGGCAGTAGAGAATTTTTTCTCGGAGAAGCGTAATGCCTCCTCAGCTTGAATGCGTTCAGTGACATCCCGTATGGTACTCGATATCAGGGTGCCCTCTTCTGTTTCAATCGGGTTAAGGCTCAGCTCGACTGGAAAATCGCGGCCCGTTTTATGCCGACCAAATAATCTCCTATTTAAGACGGTTGTTATAGAACGAGGTTTGGAATTATGACTATAACCTTTGCGTAGTTTGCGATGATGGTCATGAAAACGAGGGGGAATTAATTTCTCGATTTTTTCACCAACAAGTTCTTTCTTGGAATAACCAAAAAGTGCTTCTGTTTGCTGGTTGAGCAATACAATCCGTCCGTGCTTATCGACAAAAACCATCGCATCCGGAGCGGACTCCAGGAGAAGTCGAAACTTTTCTTCCGCCAGTTTGCGATCAGTAATATCACGACTGCTGACAACGGCACCGGTGACTTTTCCATCTTCAAATATCGGCGTAAACAAGGATTCCATATAACGACGCCCTTTTCGAAAATCGACCCAGTGCTGTACGTTATTTTTTTTACCTTTATAGCAACGATCCAGATTAGGTTTAATCAAGGACTCAAATTGGTCTTTACTATAAACTTCCATCACGTGATGACCGACAATCTCCCCGCGTGATTTTTTAAATGCCGCTAGATAATTATCATTAACAGCACTATAAGTGTAATCATCATCTATCAGTGACATAAGTTCCGGTGTGGAAGAAATAATTTGCTCATATTTTCTTGATTCTTCTTCATGCTTCCTGCGTTCACTGACATCCTGACCCTGAATTATTGAATAAACCGGCAGCCCATTACTATCGCGGACAAGAGAAACGCATAGTTCTATATCTATATAGTGCCCCTGTTTATGGCGATAACGTTTTTCGACTGTATAGTGAACAATTTCCCCGTCAAATAATTGTTTTTGCAGATGTATATTTTTTTTCAGATCGTCAGGGTGGGTAAATTCGGCAAAATTTCTACCGATAAGTTCTTCTTCTTCATATCCGATCAAATGACAGGCGGACCGATTAACCTGGATCAGATTGCCGTTTTTGTCACCCAGACCCATGCCGATTGGCGCAAAATCAAAAGTATTTCTTAATCTTTCTTCACTAAGCTCCTGATGCTGAATGGCCCGTTTTACTTCCGTGATATTTTCATGAACTATAATGACATACGTTCCGCTTTCTACTGCTATGGCTGAAACGCGTGCCTGAAACCAGCGTTGCTCATCGGGGCTATGGCAGGGGTACGTCTGAAAAAAATCAGTCTTCTCGCCCGTTAATACACTTCGTATCCCGGCGGCCATCGGCAAGCCTTCCCCTGAATTTTCTCCGGATACGGATTCACAAAGATCGATATAGTTTAGTCCTAATGAATAATCACTACTCTTTAATCCATTATCTTCGGCAAAGTCCTTCCATGCCTGATTGGTATGAATAATATAACCTCGTTCATCAAGCACAACGATATGTGCTGTTAATGAATCCAGAACTTGATTTAGAAAAGACGGCTTGTTCATAAATCGTTCTTCAATCTCGTTAGAACTCAGTATTTTTTGCATCGCTTCAAATTCACCGATTTCAGTAAACGGCGTAGTATTGAAACGACGCCAATATCCTATAAGGAATATATCATCACGGTTTATACCAAGAATACATATAAGATTAAAGAATCAAAATCGATAATAGTAAAACTGGTATCAGATATACTCTTTGAGTTTATAACTATAGTTTATTTTGGTGCATTAAACTTCCCGGCGAGCACAATTTTTAATTCCATCTTATAAAACGTTTCGATCTGTCGTGTTACTATAAGCATTATTCAAGGTGAAAATTATTAGCTTTATGTCAAACTATAATTCTCAAAACGATTCGAGAGCATATATTTGTCCCGTTTTCTCGTTGTTTATATGCACGTTCCTTATCGTTA
>Ga0316190_10001831_pt1 | contig 15461 bp, 13 predicted proteins | sample Eddworburrow2_MG_FD_204929 | JGI IMG/M metagenome (GOLD analysis project Ga0316190, IMG submission 204929) | Coastal sediment microbial communities from Maine, United States - Eddy worm burrow 2 | ecosystem: Environmental > Aquatic > Marine > Coastal > Sediment | place: USA: Maine | collected... | reverse complement strand
GAGTCTTGGCTACGGCATCGTCTTCGCCACCGCCATCACCCTGATCCTGGTGCCCTCCCTCTACCGGATTCTCGAGGACTTCAAGGCCATGCTCGGAGGTGCCACCGAGGAGGTGCCAGCGGAGCAGCCCGCAGCGATATGAGTTTGGAAAGAGCTTGACAGCCGGGGCAAGGGTCTATACTCTCTCTGCGCGTTTTGCACGTTTCTTGGAGAACAAGCCCTATGAGAACCCCGAAATTTACTGCATTCCGACTATTTGCTCTCTCGCTCATCACCTTGCTGGCCGCGCAGGAAATGGCTTCTGCCCAGGAGGTTCCCCGCTTCCAGATCGAGCTCGAAGCCGGCCCTGTCTGGCAGAGTCGCAACGATGTTCAGATCCCCAATGACGAAACCGGGACACGCTTCTCACTGAAAGATCTGGCTGGCAGCGGTCCCTGGTTCACAGGTCGGTTCTATGCCACCTGGAATATCAAGCCACGCCACGGCTTGAGACTGCTGCTCGCGCCCCTCTCCTACACCGAGACGGGGACTTTCGACGAAGCTGTGGACTTTGTCGGCGAGACCTATCAGCCTGGAGAACCGACCGAAGCCACCTACCAGTTCAACTCCTGGCGCCTGTCGTATCGGTACATGTTTCGCGATGGCGAGCGCTGGCGGTGGTGGGTGGGATTCACCGCCAAGGCTCGAGACGCCAAAGTGGAGCTGCGGCAAGGCGACACCACAAGCAAAGACACGGATGTCGGATTTGTGCCCCTGCTCCACCTGGCGGCCGACTGGAGGCTCGCAGAGCGTTGGAGGTTCCTGTTCGACTTCGACGGCCTGGCCGGTGGACCAGGGCGTGCAGTGGATCTCGCCCTCAAGCTCGCCTACGACTTCGACGATTCGTGGAGCGTCACTGCCGGCTACCGTACGGTCGAAGGTGGAGCCGACACCGACGAGGTCTACAACTTCGCCTGGTTCAACGCCTTCGTGGTGTCGGGCATCTACCGCTTCTAACTGCTGGGCGGGGCTCAGACCTGGCGGATCATCTCGTACTGGTCGACCAGCGGCTCGAACCCGAGGCCAGCCAGGAATTTCGTCATTCCGGCGTCCGAGGCCTGGACGTTGTGCAGCCTGACCGCCTCGATCCATTCCGGGAGCGACTCGACCAGGCCATGCACGAGTGCTCGCCCGACTCCCTGGCGCCGGTAGGAGGGCTCGACCACGATCGTGAGGATCCAGTTGAGCATCGGGGTATAGGCGGCAGCACCGATACAGGTTTCGCCGTCGAACGCAGCCACGACGACCAGCTCGTCAGGTATCCGCTCGATGGCCTTGAAGCTGTTCTCCCACGAGGGTGGCCAGTCGGCCCATTCGGCAAGGCTGGAGACGACCCGACGATCCACCGATCGAACCGGCACCGCAACTGTGTCTGCATCTCTGCCCTGCAAGTCCTCGATCCGCAGCTCGAAGCACTTGAGCTCTCGGCTGACTTCGAATCCGGCCTTTCGATAGGCGCGAATCGCTGGCTCGTTGTCCTTCAGAACCTCCAGAACGAAGGACTCGACACCCCGGACCTTCAGATCTGGTAGGGCATGGTCGAACATGGCTCTGGCGAGCCCCTGCCCGCGGTAGCCCTCGACGATTCCTGTCGCCGCGTCGAAAGCGCCCAGGCCACCTTGCCACTCGTCGACACCGATCAGGGTGAACCCGATCATCCGATCGCCATCGAAAGCACCAACGGACACATCCCAATCCACCGCGTTCTTGACGCAACGCACCCGCAGACGCTCCTCTGTGAGCGAGCTCATGTCCATCGCGTAGTCTGCGAAAGCCTCCTGGAAGGTCCGGTGAACCTGTTGGCGAGAGACGCGATCGATTCTCATGGCTCTCCGATTCCAGCGATTCACCGAAGGGCCGCCTCAAGCGCCGATCTCGAGTCCGAGCCCGCTCTCCGGGCGACCGAGATGGCGAGGCGCTTGCTCGGTCGCCAGTGGCTCCAGTGACGGAACTCCTTCTCCATCGGACCATCCCTGACGATCGACCAGTCGAAGCCTCCGCAAAGGCTCTCGATCCAGCTCCGAGCAATCATCATGGTCAGGTGGACGCCGTTGCAGGCGTGAGGACCGAACCCGAACGGCGAGTACTGACTGCTGTCGAATCGATGGTTCAAGAACCGATCGGGGTCGAAGGTGTCCGCGTCGCTGAAGACTTCAGGGTCGGCGTGACTCTCTCGGACACATACTCTCAGCAGCCACTTGGCCGGCATGGTGAATCCATCGAACTCGAGGTCTTCGATGATCTCTCGATACAGGTACTCGCTCTGCGCCAAGCGCAGCGTCTCCATGACGATGCGGTCCGAGAGACTCGAATCGTTGTCCGAGTCGAGCTCGGATCGCAGCCGAGACACCCACTCGGGATGGTCGCCCAGAATCTTGACCAGCCACCGGAGCAGCGCCACCACATTGTCGGAAGAAATCTTGTGAATGAAGAGGAGATTGTCGACAGCTGTCGGGTCCGGCATCGCCTCATCGGCTCGAACCAGTTGACCGAGAGCGGACAATGAAACTGGCCCCTCCGGTACAGCCCTCAACGATTTCGCCTCCAGGTTCACCCACAGGCGAAGCTCTTCCAAGGACTCGCGGGCTGCTCTGCTCAGGGAAGAGCCGAGGGGCTGGGCGCTGAAAGGTGGGTAGATCTCCTCGAATCGGTCGAAAGACTGACTTCCTTCCTCCACACCGAAGAGCACACTGAGAAACGACCGGCTGACCAGTCGCTTCTGGAAAGGCTCCGGCGAGATGGATTGGCCCTGAGCACTGGCCTTGGCCATGTCCTCGAGCTCGTCCAATGCCGCCAACCTGGTCGTCGGCTCGGACTCGCCAACGATGGCCGGACTCAGCGAAGCCCGAAAGAGGCCGGCGTACTTGCGATGGGTGTCGTCATCCATGTAGCGCAGGAAGCCACTAGGAACCTCATGGTTGAACGGCTGAACCGACGGCCCGAGGTTCTTCCGATAGTCCCGCAAGATCCGATGGCCGCGCTCGAGTCCGACCACGCAGATGACGCCGCGATGAAACTGCGCCATCTTGAAGACCGGCCCATACCGCTTCGCTTGCCAAGAATAGAAATCCCGCTCGATAAGGGCCTCGATCGACCTCCACGGAGACAAGCTCCCAGGGGGCAGGCCGCGGTCGCGGCCAAAACCGACACGACTTCGCCAGGCCGACGCTCCTGCGGTCAAGACCGCGATAGCGGTCACCCAAGGAAGCCAGCTCGGCTGCACTGCTGCCAGAATCACCAGCGCTATCAGGCTGACGAGGACCACAACCGCCAGCGCCAACCATGGCCGCGGTGCCACCTGACGAAACGAGGGCTTGGCCAGCAACCTCAGGGCCGGCCACAAGCAGGCTAGTGACACGACCAACAGGAACAAGGATGCAGGGCTCACGGCTCCAGCCACTCCCTCAGGTCTCGGTCGATGAGCGCCTGGCATCGCTCAGTGTCCGCAGCCAACGCCTGGCCGATTCGCGCCCGCAGCTCTGGTGCGAGCGGCGGCTTGTCCAGATCTTTCAGAAATAACGGTGCCGCCAAACGTCTCACTCTCTCGGGCAGCATCGGTCGCAATGCCGTTCGCAATCCGACACTGCTCGTCCAAAGCGCTTTCCGCAGAGCACCACGCACCTCACCGCTTGGATGATGCCTCGACATGCTAATCGTTGCGCTCGGAGCTCGATCGACTCCGAGAAAGGAGAAGAGGTCGCCCAGAAGATCTCGGGGAGAGTCACATAGCTCCTCGAAGAGATAGACCCGGATCTGCTCCTTGGGAAAGACCTCGAAATAGCGACCCAGGAAGTGTCCGTACCGCGAGCAACCCAGATAGCTTCCAAACGCCACTTCGTCGGGCAGTCCCTCCGCCAGCTCCTCTTCGAGGACCGCTTCGAAACTCTCCCGAGTCTCCAAGCCATCCCGCTTCCGTCCCATGTAGTGGGCCCAGGCGCGTTCCGCCGGGGCGCGCAAGATCGCCACCAACTTGGCCTCGGGGCACGAGCCACAAATGCGCTCCGGAGCGGCCCAGCTCTGCAGGTAAACGGGCGAGACCTCGCCAATCGAAGCTCCTTCCCGTGCGCCAGAGAAGAGGCCCTCGTAGCTCTCGCGATCGGCAACCCACTGACCCATCATCTGCCTGGCGACGGGCCCTTCCCGCGCCGGAATCGAATCGGCCGACACGAAAAAGTTGGGTGACTTCCTGGGGCACATGAAGATCTCTGGATGCTGGCGCAAGTAGTTGTGCAGCGAGGTCGTGCCGGAGCGGCTGGCACCAATCACGAGGAAGTCAGGCAGAGGCATTGGCAAGGGAGTCTGGAGGATATCTCGTCGAGGTCGAGCTATTGGAGCCAGGCCGACAGGTCTCGATCCATCCAGTCTTGGAGCTTCAACACATCGTCGCGGAACAGCGCGATGAGCTCGGAGCGGATCTCCGGGTCCAACGGTCTGTCGACGCGCTCCATGGGTAACAGATCAAAGATGGCATCTCTCATGCCGACAGGTAGAAACGGCCGCAGTCGAGCGCGAAGGAGTCCGCTGCTCGTCCAAAGGTACCGCAATAGCGGCTGGCGAATCGTACCTCCGCTCGGATTGTGACGTCGCTCGACGGAGGGGCGAAATGCGCTGTCCACACCCAGGAATTCGAAGAGGTCCGAGACCAGACCCTCGGAATCGCTCTTCAGATCTTCGAACAGCCGGACACAGAAGCTCTCGCGGGGAAACCTCTCCAGATAGGACTCGAGAAAGTGAAAGACGAGGCCACTGGCCACATAGGTTCCCGAGGCATCGTCACGAATCAGACCCTCCTTTTGCTCCTGCCGGATGATCCCGGTGAAGCTCGTCCTGGTCTCGAGGCCGTCCCGGGTCCGACCCAGAAATCGGGCGTAGGCCCGCTCGACCGGGTTGCGGACGATGCCCACCAGCTTCACCTCGGGTATCTGCTCGGCGATCCGCGGTGCGGCCAGCGTGGTCGCCAGATAGACGGGTGAGACCTCTCCAACCGCTCGTTCGCTCCGGACCCCATCGAAGAGCGCCTGGTACGCCTCGAAGTCCCGCACGAAGTAGTTGCGAGAGACCAGATGCTGGTACGGGTCTTCCGAGGGCGGAGCGTCGCAGCAGTAGAAGTAGCTGGGGGCCTTGTTTGCAGGGAGAAAGACATCTGGATGCTGCCCAAGGTAGTGATGCACCGAGGTTGTTCCGGAGCGTCCAGCTCCTATGACCAAGAAATTGGGAAGAGGCATCTTGGGTTTTCCGTCGTTGTTCTGAACCAAGCGTTGAAAAATGATACCGGATCGACCAAGACTGATACCCTGCGGGTACCCTATTGAATCTCTACTTGGTCATCAGTAGTACAAAACTAGAGGACCCCCAGATGAGGTTGAATCTCAAACTCGTATTCGTCGGCGTCTCTCTGACCATGTCTGCGGGAAGCGTCACCGCGGAGGTGCCCGACCAGGAGCTACAGATCTCAGGAGCCGTCAGCGCGGCCCCGGAAGATCGCCGTGATGGGGCTACCGTCATGGGGTACTCCAACGGGAGAGACTTGAAGGTGTTGCGCGAAGGCTCGAACGAGCTCATCTGCCTGGCAGACAAGCCGGGCGACGATCGGTTTCATGCCACCTGTTATCACGAGTCGCTGGAGGCCTATATGGCCCGTGGTCGTGAGCTGAGGGCGGAAGGCAGGGAGGGACCCGAGACCCTCGAAATCCGCCATCAGGAGGCGGACGCTGGCAAGCTGGAGATGCCCTCGACTGCAGCCACCATTTACAACCTTGGTGGACCGGCCGAGATCTTCGATCCCGCTACCGGTGAGGTTTCAGGCGGCAACTGGGTCTGGGCCGTCTACGTTCCCTATGCCACCGAAGAGTCCACAGGCCTCCCCACCTCGCCGCAGGCTCCTGGAGCCCCCTGGATCATGCGACCCGGAACGGCCTCCTCGCACATCATGGTGGTGCAGCCGCGCGATCCGCAGCCCTGACCCCGGACTCAAAAAAAAGGTCGGGCGCAGGCAGCTCATGGGAGTCTCCCGAAGCTGTACCGCGCCCGCCCGACAGTCTGTTGAAGGTGTGTCTAGTTCTTGGTCACGTGTCGAACCACGATCTTGGCGACGGGGTTGCGCCAGTCGTGATCCTCGGGACTCAAGGAGCCCCGGTCCTGGATTCCGGCATGGACATACACGAACCCTTCAGCGCCATCCTCCACCCGCACCCCTCCGTTGCCGCAGGGTGGGCCCGGAATGTGGTCGCAGTCCTGGGTGTTGGCTTCGCTTCCGGCATCCCAGGCCATGGCGTAGATTGAACTACTGAAGGCTGGTACGCGCTTCTCTCCAGCGAAGAAAGCGTCGTTCGTCGTCACCAGCATTCCGAGGGCGGTAATGTATCGGGCTCGCCCCCAGGCCTTGACCCGAACCGATGTGGACTCACCGGGCAGCACCACACCCCCTCCGACCGCGACGCCGGCAACCTTGGGCTCGGCGCTCAGCAGGGCGACCAATGGGTCGTTGGCGGCATCCTCGGCGAGGCCGGCGAGCTCAGGGATGGCTGGCTCACCTGGTGTAAACAGGTCGAAACTGCTCCGGTGCGAGTAGACGACCGGCGGGGCAAAGATCTGACCCTTCGTCAGGTTGGTGATGGTGACTTCGTAGGTCTGGGCGCTGGCCACTGCCGGCAGAGCTATCAAGCTCAGAAGTGCGGCAGCTCCGAGTATCCAGATTTGCGGTGTCTTGCTTCGACGCATCGTTCATCCTCCTCTTCCGTGGGTTGACCGTTCTCGCTTCGAACGAGAAGAGGATGACGGCAGGAGGTCACAGGGACCTCCCGGAAGTTTCACATTTTCATCACATCGCGCTATCGCGCGCTGGCAGCGTCACGGAGAACGTCGTGCCCTGGCCGAGCTGGCTCGCGACTTCGATCGTGCCGCCGTGCAGCTCGACGATTCTCTTGGTTATAGCCAGGCCCAGGCCGGCGTGGTCACTCTCTACATCGCGCTGCTTGCGTCCGAAGAACCGGTCGAAGACATACGGCAGATCCTCTGGTGCAATCCCACAACCCGTGTCCCTGACCTCGACACTCACCCATAGGGGAGATTCGCGAAGACCCAAAGTCACCTGGCCTCCGCCCGATGTGAACCTCAATCCATTATCGAGCAGGTTGTCGAGCACGCGGGCCAGCAGGCTGATGTCCCCCTCGACCGTTGCGGGGCCGCCGGGCACCTCGACCTGTAGATCGATGCCGCGTTCATCGGCCTGGAGACGGAACTGCTGGACCGCGTCCTGCGCGAGCTCAGCGAGCGCCAAGGTCTCTACTTCCATCTCCTGGGTTCCAGACTCCAGGCGTGCCAGCTCGAACAGATCGGCCACCAGCCGGCTGAGACGATCGGTCTGCCGGATCGCACCCTCGAGATAGGTGCGTCGCTCCTCTGGGCTCAAAGAGGACTGCTTGAGAGCCATGGTCTCCAGAAAGCCTCTCAGCGAGGTGAGTGGAGTTCTCAGATCGTGCGAAATGTTCGCCACCAGCTCGCGTCGCAGCTGATCGGTCTTCTCGAGCTCGTCGAGCTGAGCCACCAGACGAGCCGCCATGGCATCGAACGTCCGCGAGAGTCGGTCGATCTCGTCCCTCTCCTTGCCGTCACCTTCGACGAGAGGCCGATGCTCGCGGAATCCACTGTCGCGGAACTCACCCATCGCCCGCTCCAAGTGCCGAGCCCGACGCGTGATCCAGGCGAAGACCAACAAACCGATCAGGAGGGCTACCAGGAGGCCCATGGCGATCGCGCCAGCCGAGAGGCGCAGAATGTAACTGCCTTGCAGCATGGCCACTGCGGAATCCCATTGCTGACCCGCCAGCACCACATACAAGTAGCCATCCGTCTCCGTCGCGGAGCCAATGGGCGCCACGGAGAAGACCTTGCTGCCCGTTTCGTCTCGGGGATCGTCACCGAGAATCGGCAATCGGGAGTCGGCTTCCAGAAACCGATGAACAGGGCCAAGGTCCACATCGTCTCGAACCACGATCCCCTTCGGTGCCGAGTACGCCAGGATTTCTCCCTGGGGATCCAACAGATACACCTCGATACTCGGGTTGATGACCATCAGGACGTGGAAGATGTGCTCGAGCTCTTCTTCGCGAATCTCGCCGTTCTCCATGGGCAGGGAGTCGGCCACCAGATGCTCGGCCAGGTCGCGGTTGAGCTTCTGGTGGACCTCGTCGAGGAAGTGACGCACCGAGGCCAAACCCGCCACGAAGAAGAGCCCGCCCACCAGGATGAGAATCACCAGCAGGGCCGCGGCCAACCGACCGTATAGAGTTCTCATCATTCTCGGGGTCCCTCGTCCGGCTCCGAGAAGCGATAGCCGATGCCCCACACCGTGAGGATGTAGCGGGGCTGTGCCGGGTCCAGCTCGATTTTGGAGCGCAGTCGATTGATGTGCGAGTTGACCGTGTGCTCGTAGCCCTCGTGTCCGTAGCCCCAGACCTGATCCAGAAGCTGGGCTCGGGTAAAGACCCGCCCTGGGTAGCGCGCAAAGTGGAGCAGAAGGTCGAACTCCTTGGCCGTCAGCTGAACTGCCTCGCCCCGGACCTCGACACTCCGCTTGTCGGGCTCGATTGCAATGTCCGCTAGTCGGATCGGCTCTTTTTCAGCCAGGGCTTCCTGTGAACCCATCGCCTCCATTCTGCGAAACAGCGCTTTCACCCTCGCCACGAGCTCCAAGACACTGAAGGGCTTGGTCAGATAGTCGTCGGCACCGAGCTCGAGTCCCAGAACTCGGTCGAATTCGGACGTCCGGGCGGTCAACATGAGAATCGGTGTGTAGTCGGAGTGGGAGCGAACCCGTCGGCAGATCTCCAAGCCGTCGATCCCGGGGAGCATCAGATCGAGGATGATGAGGTCGTGCTCACCGTCCTGGGCTCGCTCGAGACCGGCCTTGCCGTCCGCAACGGTCTCGACTTCGCAGTCGATGTCCTTCAGATGGAGTGCGACCAGGTGAGCGATGTCCTGGTCGTCCTCGACGATGAGCACACTCTTCCGCATGGCCGCCGACAATCATAACCAGCAACCTTCACGGAAGTATCACGCCAGACTACTGGACGCTGCACTCCTCGCTCATGAGCCGGGACTCCTCGGAGTCGGTCGAGCCACGAAGTACGGTCGGGTTGAGAGTCCGTGAAACTTCATCGCGCTCTCAGAGATCTTGACCTCGGGCGGTCGATACCTCGGCAGAATTCGGGCCCGAAGCTGGCGCCCTGTAGAATGGCCTCAGGATCTCGGCCAGATCGATTGAAAAGGGACCGACTCTTGATCGGCGAAACCCTCGCTCACTACAAAGTCACTGAGAAGCTCGGGGCGGGCGGAATGGGAGAGGTGTACCGGGCGCGCGATCTCACGCTCGACCGCGATGTGGCCCTCAAAGTGCTCCCACAGGGTCTGTCCTCTGATCCCGAGCGCCTCGATCGTTTCGAGCGCGAGGCGAAAGCCGTCGCAGCCCTCAACCATCCGAATATCGTCACCCTGTTTTCCGTCGAGAAGGCCGACGGTGTCCCATTTCTCACCATGGAGCTGGTGGAGGGTAAGCCACTGGACGAGGCGATTCCGGATGCTGGCCTGCCTATGGAACAGTTCGCGGCGCTGGCTTTACAGCTCCTGGAGGGGGTCGCGGCAGCCCACAGACAAGGCATAGTCCACCGGGATCTCAAGCCTGGCAACATCATGCTCACTGAGGACGGCCGCCTCAAGATCCTCGACTTCGGCCTCGCCAAGCTACGAGGTCTCGACGATGATTCCGTCTCCGACTCCGAGCTACCGACGGCGCTGCTGACAGAAGAAGGCCAGATTCTCGGTACCCCGGCCTACATGGCACCGGAGCAGGCGGAGGGCAAGGCGGTCGACACTCGGGCCGACGTCTTCGCTATCGGGGCGGTTCTCTACGAGATGCTGACTGGGTCGCGGCCGTTTGTCGGTGAGTCAAGGGCGTCCGTCCAGGCCGCGATCCTGACCGCAGACCCGAGCCCGCCTCGCGAGCTTCGCCACGAGATACCCAAGGGTCTGGATGCCGTGGTCCTACGGTGCCTCGAGAAGGACCCTGAAGCTCGTTTCGCTACGACCGAAGACCTCCTGTCAGAGCTCCAAGTCGCGACTGGAGCTTTTACTGCCGAGGGAATCCTAGCCTCAAGATCACGATCCAAGATCCACCCCTGGCTATGGGCAATCCCACTGCTTCTGCTCCTCGGTGCAGCTGTCTGGCTTTGGGTCCGGAACTCACGACTCGAGGAGGCTCGACAGGTGACACTGCCCGAAATCGAGCGGCTACTCGACGAGGGTCGGTGGGTCGAAGGCTTCCTGCTGGCGAAGGAAGCCGAGAGCTTGCTCCCTGAAGATCCGGCCCTGCAGGAGTTGATGGCACGGGCAAGCACAACGATTCGGCTGAGCTCGGAACCTCCGGGTGCGGGAGTCTCCTACAGGGACTATGTGGACGAGTCGACAGCATGGCAAACGCTGGGTCTGACACCGATCGACAAGGCAACGGTACCGGCTGCCAACGTCCTGCTCTGGAAAATAGCAAAGGAAGGCTATGAGACGCTCGAAACAGGAACCTCACCCATATGGGGCGACCTCGCATTCGAGATTGTACCCTCGGGCGAATCTCCAGCGGGCATGCTTCGGGTGCCGGCTGGACACTACCGGTTCCGCAATGAGGAACCAGTGGAAGTCCCCGGCTTCTGGATGGATCAGTACGAGGTCACCAACCGTCAGTTCAAGATGTTCGTCGATGCTGGAGGCTACGAAGATCCAGTCTTCTGGCAGCACGAGTTCGAGGACGAAGACGAGACTCTCACTTGGGAAGAAGCCATGGCTCGGTTCGTCGACTCGACCGGACGACCCGGACCCGCCACCTGGTCACTCGGCACCTTCCCGGAGGGCCAGGACGACCTCCCCGTCGGTGGCGTGAGCTGGTACGAGGCGGCAGCCTATGCCGAGTTCTCCGGCAAGAGCCTTCCGACCGTCTATCACTGGCGTTCTGCAGCACCCTGGACACCCTTTGGCGACATGCTGCTCCAGAGCAACTTCGGAGGCAACGGTCCCGTGGAAGTCGGAAGCCTACGAGGCATCGGCCGCTACGGTCACATCGACATGGCTGGCAACGTCACCGAATGGTGCTGGAATCGGGCCGAGGACGGTCGCTATCTCCTGGGTGGATCGTGGGAAGAGCCCAGCTACACCTACTCGCACAACTTCGCCCGCTCACCCCTCGAGCGACAGCCCGATATGGGCTTTCGGTGTGCCAAGTATCCCACTCCGCCGAGCGCCGAGCTTACGGACCCGGTGGGTGCCGAACGCCACGACTTCAGAATGAACGAACCTGTGTCCGATGAGGTCTTCGCCATCTATCGTGGCCTCTTCGACTACGAGCCGTTGGATCTGGACGCACGGATCGAGTCGATCGACGACTCCAGCCAATACTGGAGCCAAGAGACTGTCAGCTTCACCGCCGCCTACGGCACAGACCGTGTCCTGGCCCACATTTTCCTGCCGCATGACGCTTCACCCCCATACCAGACTGTGGTCTACGTGCCTGGCTCTGGAGCCAACGCTGTCACCTCGATCGAGGCCATGCGATCTGACCCGGCCTTCTTCGTACCCCGCAGCGGTAGAGCTCTCGTATGGCCGGTTTACGAGGGCACCCTGGAGAGAGGTGGCGGCAGTAGCAGGCCCAGTGGCAGCCGCGGCCAAAGGGATCTCGTCATCCACAAGGTCAACGATCTCCAGCGTACCGTCGACTATCTGGAGACCCGGGACGATATCGTCAGCGACCAGTTGGTCTACATGGGCCTGAGCGCAGGAAGCGAGTATGGGGCAATCTACCTGGCAATCGAGCCACGGTTCAAGGCCGCTGCACTGATTGCCGGTGGCTTCGACGATCTCCATATGTTGGACGAGGCCGCCGAAATAAACCCATGGAACTACGCCCCGCGGGTGAGTACGCCGACTCTGATGGTCAACGGGGAGAGCGACTATGGACTGCCGGTCGAGACCGCGCAAAAGCCCATGTTCGAATTGCTCAGCGTGCCACCGGAATCCAAGAAGCACGTGCTACTGGAAGGTGGGCACCTGCCCTATGATCTCAACGCGGTGATGCGGGAGATCCTCGACTGGTACGACCTCTACCAGGGACCGGTTCGGCGATAACATCGATCGCAATGACTGCCCGAATCCTCCGGGTCGGCACGCTCGTCCTTTGCGGTTTCGCAGGTTCGGGACTCTGGGGGCAGAGCGAGCCTACAAAGTCGCTTTCAAGGCCACGGGCCCGAGATCTCGGGCTCGAGATCGGTGTTCTCTCGCCCGGGCCACTCAATGCCATCACTGATGTCACCGGTGTGCGCGTTGGCCACTACACCTTGAAGCAGGGCACCAGGTTCAATACCGGTGTCACGGCGGTCCTGCCCCACAACAGCAATCTGTTCCACGAGAAGGTGCCGGCGGCCATCGTCGTCGGCAATGGCTTCGGAAAGCTCCTCGGCAGCACCCAGGTCAACGAGCTCGGCGAGATCGAAACGCCGATCCTCCTGACTGGAACTCTGAACGGACCCAAAGTCGCGGACGGTCTGATCACTTACATGCTCGCCCTTCCCGACATGGAGGAGGTCCGGTCCATCAATCCGGTGGTCGGCGAGACCAACGACGGTTATCTGAGCGACATTCGGGCCAGACCGCTCGGTGCGGTGGAAGTGCGGAAGGCCATCGAAGCAGCTCACGACGGCCCCGTGCCGATGGGCGCGATCGGGGCTGGAGCCGGAACCGTCTGTTTCGGCTTCAAGGGCGGAATCGGCTCGGCCTCCCGGCGACTCGAGGGAGAGCAGGGTGGGTGGACTGTCGGAGTACTGGTGCAGTCCAATTTCGGGGGGCCCTTGAGGATCAGTGGACTGCCTTCCCGAGTGTCAGGTACCCCTCTTGGGAGCTTTCTGGAAGAGCACGCCACCGAGCGGGGCGACCTCGAGACTCCCGACGGCTCGCTCATGATCGTCGTGGCGACCGACGCGCCACTCGACCACAGAAACCTTCGCCGTCTGGCCGCGCGAGCCCTGTACGGAATGGCGAGAACAGGGGGCTATGGCAGCAATGGAAGTGGTGACTACTCCATCGCCTTCTCGACGCATGGAGCTACGAGGATCCACCGAGGCTCGGAGGGACCTGTGGTGGAGAGGCCCGTTCTCGATAACAGCGCCATGTCGCCCTTATTCCTCGCCGCGGCCGAGGCAACAGAAGAAGCCATCGTAGACAGCCTTTTCACTGCCACGACAACCGAGGGCTTTCAGGGAACCGTCCCAGCCCTACCCGCAGAGAAGGTGCTCGAGTTGGCGGGCGTTTCGACCGTCGACGGGCCGGACTAGGCTGCAGCCCTGGTCAGTCTTGCTCTGGAAGCCAGACCTCGTGCACATGGAGCCATTCGACACCGTTCGGAGTGCCTTCACGGCGTCGGAAGAGGGCCGTGCTGAGCCGTCCGCGGGACTCGCCTTCGATCTCCTGCCATTCCTCGTAGAGCACCAGGATCTGGTCACCGACCTGATGTCGAACCTGCAGGTTCTCGATCCAGATTCTGCCGGGTCGGCTCATCTCGCGCCAGATCCCGTGAGCCGCCTGCAATCGCTCCAAAAGCTCGTCTCGTTCGGTCAGCTCGCCGTTGGGGCTGATGATCACGAAGCGCTCGGCCATCACCGAGCTGAATCGCTCGAAGGCCGCATCTGTCGGTGGCAGCACGGCATTGAACCAGTCCTGAAAGAACCGGTGAAGCTCTACAACCTCGTCGCTCAAACGCTGCTCCATGGTTGCTCCTCCCGACGCCAGGGCAGCTTCGGGTGATTGTCCCCTCAGCTCCGCCGGTGGAATCACCCCGGCTCCCAGAAGCAGAGCGACTCCCACTACCAGCCCGGGGGTCTCACGGATTCTACGCACAAATGTCTCGAACCTCTCTCATGGAGTCAGGTCATGCTCTGTGAGTTCGGCTGCATGGAGTAGTGCTCGGGGTTCGGCAGGGGGGGCTCGGGGGTTCTTGCAGCGGAAGGGAGGAAAGCCCCCTGGGGTCTCCCCTGTCGAACCCCTGAATACTGAAAAGGCGCTGGGAAACTACCCAGCGCCTTTCCGAGATGTCCAACAAACTCAGTTCCCAAGCTCGAAGGCTATCGGCCCTGGTTCTTGAGAATCTTGTCCCACTTGGTGCCCATCTTCTTGAAGACGTTGTCGATCTGCTTGTCGATCTTCTCCGGCTTTTGCTTGAGGGTCACGGTGCCGGTGCCTCGCCAGACCAGCTGCTTGTCACCCGGTTCGTAGGCATCGAGGATCAGGGTGCCGTCGGTGTAGGTAGTGGCCCGCGTGGTCGTGGTGCCCATGCCGCCGTAGTAGCCACCGTAGCCGCCGTAGCCGTAGCGCCCGTAGCCACCCCAGCCCGGACCCCAGCCACCGTAGCCATAGTTGTCGGTCGTGAAGACAGTGTTGTCCTTGGTCGTGACGTGGAAGGTGACGTACATGTCCCCACCGGAGTTGGCCTGCTTCAACCCGCCGGAAGTCAGGCTGGCGATCATCTTGTCCTTGATGCGATTGTCTGCCAGATCGTTGCCGGTGTTGGAGTCTGGAGTATCGGTGTAGGTGAAAGTCTTGACCTGCTCGAAATCGAAGTCGTGAGCGTAGTCGATGGTGACCTTCTGTGCGATCGAAGGTGCTGCAACAACCGCCAAAGCAATCAGTAGAACCAGAGTCTTTTTCATATACCTTCTCCTTTTCGTTTGGGGATCGAACGACGAATCAAAACCACTCTAACCTGCCCACAATACGAAATCCAGGTATATCGGTTTCATCCGAGGTCCTGTATGGCCTGCCGCCGGCCCGACTGCGCTTGACCTGAGGGGCTCGAGGGGGGAGACTCTGAGGTTGGAAGTCAGCCTAGGGGTGGCCGCTCGGCCTGAGATTACACCCTCGAACCTGATCCGGGTCATACCGGCGTAGGGAACGGCAACACCGCCCCGCAACAGTTTCGAAGGGCTCTCGAGCTCGCTCCGAGTGGCTACTCCGCAGGGGACCCACCATGCTCGTGAAGAACATCCGCCTCATACCCTGGTTCGCCCTCTCCGCGATCCTCGTTCAAGGGATTCCACCCCCCGCTCTGGCACAGGACACGAAGGAGGTAGTCGAGGAGGAGTCTGAGGAGCCGGAAACGACACCAGCCATCGAGGAGACGATCACGGTCCTGGGGATTCGGGCCGGGGACGAGCTGCCCGTCACCAAGACGAACCTCGATCGCGAACAAATCGACACGCTGAGCTACGGTCAGGACGTGCCCCAGCTTCTGCAGTACACCCCGGCGATGACGTGGTACTCGGATTCAGGGGTAGGGTCCAACTACTCGTACTTCAGCATGCGCGGCATCCAGCAGACCCGCATCAACATGA
>Ga0316190_10001830_pt1 | contig 15468 bp, 16 predicted proteins | sample Eddworburrow2_MG_FD_204929 | JGI IMG/M metagenome (GOLD analysis project Ga0316190, IMG submission 204929) | Coastal sediment microbial communities from Maine, United States - Eddy worm burrow 2 | ecosystem: Environmental > Aquatic > Marine > Coastal > Sediment | place: USA: Maine | collected... | reverse complement strand
CCTGAGGGCTTCGGCAAAGTCCTCGGGGCTATCGAAGCTCGGTCCTGCCGCTCCTTTGTCTGTGCACAAAGTCCAAGTGGTGGGATCCTTGGTAGGAGAGGTGGCCAACTCGAGAGCTTTGCGATTGCGCACGCCCGCGAGTTCGCGATCATAGAGTGCCAACCCAAACGGATTGCCGAACGTTGCGAGTGCGCGCTTTGTTGCATCGGTTTCGGCGGCTTTGATCGCAAGCTCATGCGCCTCACCGGGTGCGAACGCTTTGGCTTCGCTGCTCCCGCAGCCCTCGCGTGTGATCGTGATAGACCCAGCTCTCACAACAATACGGACCTTTGCGGTGTAAGCCACAGCATGCTGCCTGTTGGCCATGCCTGACCACACGCACTGTGTCCTCAGCGTTTGCCGATCCCAGGCGTCGTAACCGAAGATCCGGTTCGCTTCTGCGATGACGTGCCAGCCCTCCACATAAGCTAGAACCGCCTCTTGCACCTGACGCGTCTTGACGTGTTTGGAATCGAGCTTGGCCTCGAGGTGCTTCACTTGTGCTTCTGTAAACGCCATCACTTTGTCCTTACAGAGAGGGTCGGTTTCGGGTTGCTGATTTGCGTTCCAGGGATGTGACCTTCCCGCTTCAAATCGGCGATCAGGGACTGGCGATCGAGCTTGGGCGGTTGAGGAACCCAGTAATCGTCAGGGATGAGACCTTCTTCGAGGATAACCAGCCCGGGGAGGCCCGCTCGTGCGGATGCGGTGAAATCGGGCTGCTCAAGCTTCTTGAGCCCAGCCTCGGTCATCGCGTCGAGAGCCAACCGCCGCTTCTTGTGCCCCCGCTCCTCCAGACGAGAGAGACGATGCTTCATGTCTGACATCCGCGATCGGAGACCCGCTTGAAGGGCTTCGTCCACTAGTGCTGAGCGGATGACTGCGGCTATCATCTCGTGGAGGTTGGTGATTCCTTCCAGCGTATCGGCGAGCGTCTCCTCATCGATCTGCGGCCAGGTGGCAAGTAGGCGCTCTTTGAGGAGTTGGTATTTGGGAACTTCGGATTTGACTAAAGTATGCATTATTGCGCTCTCAGATAGCTATAATGCTATAAAATATAGCAATACGGCTCTCTGCGAGTCAAGGGCGGTTATATGATTGACGCTGCCCAAATTCGGGCGGCCCGGGCTCTAATGAATATGAGCCAGGCAGACCTCGCCGAACTTGCGTCCCTTCATGTGGCTACTATCAGGCGTCTTGAAGCCTCTCCGGACATACGCGGCTCCGCAGATACCTTCTGGAAGATTCAGACGGCCCTCGAGAAGGCTGGTGTGGAATTCATCTCGGCAGACGACACAAAGGGCCCGGGGGTGCGCCTAAAGCACAATCCACCCCGGACGGTTCGGCCGTGAGGATCCGGTAGAGGAGCCCGAGCGCCCCAAAATGCAAAACGAACCCAATTTAGGAATTCGGCCTTAGGCGTTGAGTAAGCCCCCAACGTCTCAGGGGTCTGGTCTGACACGCTCGATGACTTCTAAATTTCGCCGTCTATAACGGCTAGCATCATTTGGCTTGAGAGAGGTTCGTTAGGTCCTGTTTTTATGCGTAGAAAGCTCAACATCGCATCTGGTTTTCTCAGCTGCGTGCTTATCTCTTTAATGCTGATCAGCTGTAGCGAGCCGAAGGTTGTCGACACCTGGGAAGGGGGTCAGCACGACGTTGCCGTCAAAGTTGAGACGCTCGAAGGCGGTGAGACCCGGGTCAAAGCAAGCTACGGCCTTCTAGGAGAGCAGACCCTTGAAGATCTGACAGATGAAGCCGCGAACGGAAGTGTCGACGCTGCCATGGCGCTCGGCGTTCTCTATTGGTACGGCGCTGGGCCAGAGGATGCCAACGGCCCAAGGGCTTTGCCTGTAGATAAGGCAAAAGCCATGGGGTTTTACCGCCAAGCCGCTGTCAAAGAGCACGTACCAGCGCAGCTGATCCTCGCAGATCTTTACGCCTCTGAAGCCACTGGCATTGAGCCCAATCTCGCCGAAGCGGCGCGCTTTTATGGACAGGCAGCCAAAGCGGGGGAGGTGCGCGCCCAATGTCGATTGGCCGTGATGTACGACAGGGGGCAAGGCGTCCAACGGAATATCGCAGAAGCAATCCCGTGGTACCAAAAGTGCGCGCAAGGCGGTGATGCAACGGCGATGCTTCGGCTGGCAGAGCTTCACGACACCGGCGAGGCGGGGTCTGAGAACAAGATTGCAGCCGTTGAATGGTACCGCAGGGCTGCTCAGGCAAACCAACCACGCGCGTCTTGCCGCTTAGCGGTTCTGTACGATACAGGCGAAGGCGTTCTTCAAGATCGCGCTGAAGCGGCCAAACTCTATCGTATCTGCGCAAAGTCCGGTGATGGACAAGCCATGTTCCGTCTTGCGCAACTCCATGAAACAGGCGAGGGCGTCACCAGCGATTGGGACGCGGCTTTAGAGTGGTATCGAAAAGCAGCAGATGCAGATCAGTCCGAAGCGCAGTGCCGCTTAGGCGCGCTCTACGATACTGGCCAAGGGGTCAAGCAGGATCTGGCGGAAGCAATAAAGTGGTACCGTCCCTGCGCAGAAAGCGGCATCGGCCCCGCGATGTTCCGTCTGGCCGAAATCTACGACAATGCTCTTGAAGTCGACAGCGACCCCAGTCTCGCTGCCGACTACATGCTAAAAGCCTTAAAGGCGAATGTGCAGCAGGCCAAAGACGAAATGTTGGGAGGCGCCAAAAACTGGAGCCAGCAGTTTCGTCAGGAGTTCCAACGAAAGTTAAAGGCTGAAAATTTATACTCCGGTACAATCGACGGCATCCTTGGCCAAGGGACGCAGAAAGCCATTGAGGCAATTACTAACGACAATTCGTGAGGCGCCATCCTCGCAAGACCACGTGGTGAGTGTTTCTATCAAGCCTGGTAGTAGCTTCGATACCAGTCCACGAAGCTTTGAATGCCTGTCTCAATCGGCGTGTCAGGGGAAAAGCCAAAATCAGTCTGGAGGTCCGTCACATCAGCATATGTGACTGGGACCTCTCCAGGCTGCGCTGGCAAAAAGTTCATTTCGGCTTTCCGACCCACGGCCTTTTCGATGCAGGCGATGAAGTCCATGAGCTTACCGGATGGTGATTGCCGACGTTATAGATTCGGTATGGGGCCGACGATGATCCAGGGTCGGGATTGTCTCCAGACCACTCCGGGTTTGACGTGGGACTGTGGTCTGCAACGCGCAATATGCCCTCTAAGATGTCATCGATATAGGTAAAGTCCCGCGCATGGTTGCCGTGGTTGAAGACGTCAATCGGCTCGCCCGCTAAAATCTTGCGGGTGAAGATGAAAAGCGCCATGTCGGGTCGTCCCCATGGCCCGTATATCGTGAAAAAACGCAAGCCCGTCGTCGGGATGCCGAACAGGTGGGCATAAGTATGCGCCATCAACTCGTTCGCCTTATTGCTCGCCGCATAGAGGCTGACGGGATGATCCACATTGTCGTGTACGCTGAAGGGAATCTTCGTGTTTGCGATATAGACCGAACTCGATGATGCAAACACGAGATGCTCCACCTCGTTATGCCGGCATGCCTCGAGGATATTGAGAAAACCAATTAGGTTGGATTGGGCATAGTCATAGGGGTGCGTTAGTGAGTGGCGCACACCGGCCTGGGCGGCGAGGTGGATTACTCGGTTAGGCCGGTGTTCGGCGAAGAGCTCGTCCACGGCACCCTTTCGGGCGACGTCATCCTTCACAAACACGAAGCGTTCTTGAGGTAGGAGCCGAGCGAGTCTAGCTTCCTTCTAGGTAACGTCGTAGTAGGCGTTCATGCTGTCGATGCCAACAACTTCGTCGCCCCGCTCTAGAAGAGCTTTTGTTGTGTGAAAGCCGATAAAGCCTACTGCGCCAGTTACGAGGAACTTCATGCTGCGATACCCTAGTGGTGACGATCTTCAATCCGGGCCAGGCTAGCTGATGCAGAGACGCGAGAGGAAGAGGCGAAACGAAAAGAAGTGAGCAAAGAGGTCTTATCAGAGGGTGATTGCCACCTCATTGCGCCAACAAGCAGCGGCGACTGATCCTGGACGATGACGTTAGCTCCTCACTCTGTGCATGAATAGTCTTTGAGCCGGCTATAAAACAAGTCTTGAAACATTCGCGCGTGTCCGGTCGACGTGAAATCCATCTTCCGGAAGGTGATAGCTCCCTCACTGAAATTGAAGATGAAGCAGGCGGCGTCTGAGAAACATTCGCGCCGTCCATTTTGAGATAACGCTAAGCGGTGTCCTCCACTGCTAAAACGAGCAGGGCTGTTCGGCTTACTGTAATTATGGGTCGACAGCCCCAGCTGGGGTTAAGGCCGATTCCTATTTACAAGATCCGGCCTAAGCTCAATATGCTAGAAAGCAGACAGCGCTGCGATGTCTGCCTATTTGGACACGGCAGACATTCTTAAACGCGCACCGGAATGTCCGCTCGTGACATAAAACTAACATGCTGTAGCGTTCCCCGGCGTTCTTTGCCATGTTTGGCCACCTAACTCGTCAATTAATGTAGCGCCTGGTTTGTGGATAGAATTCTTGGTTTTTCCAAGACTTTCCTTTAAAAACTGACCAAGCTATATAGGAGCGAATCAAACTGTGAGCACCCTTTTCGCCACGCCAGTTGATCTACCGCCCTGCATATGCAGAGTTTGAATTATCAGGATGTTCTCAGTTCACAGTTTTCTGAAATCAAATAGGAGAAAATTTGATGGAACTAACCGACGCCAAGCTGATCGAATTAGTGGAGGTTATTGATCTCCTCCGCAGCGCAGGATGGACAGTTGAGCCGCCAGCATCAAAACGCAGCGCTACCAACGCTGGCGTTAAGCGTGTTGGTCGTCCACCCAAGAAGCGTGTTGGTCGTCCACCCAAGAAGCGTGTTGGTCGTCCACCCAAGAACGGGCGCCGCAAGCCCGGGCGCCCTCCCAAGGACACAACTTGATCGGATAGGGCGAGCCAGGGATTGGCCTAATGTCCCGCCGTTCGCTATGGGGGCGGGTTGGCGTGGCCCTCATAGAAATCCATCCGGGGCTCCCTTTGGGTGAACACTTACAAAGAGCGTGTTGATGGTACGCTGCGGTACGAAGTGCTCAACGGCCACTCGTTATCGACAACCCGATTGGCGTGAGCGATCATCAGTCACCTGCTGTGCCGGTATAATTATGTCCGTCAGCTATGTCCGTCAGCACTACGCTCAAAATCGGCGCGTTTTTGAAAGCGGGCAGAATCGCTGAGAGAACTCCCAGGGCTCTGCAGGCACGCAGCAAAATATGGCGCCTCAGAGTCTCGGCGCTCGGTCTGTTCGGCCGATAACCGAGTAAGCCGCTTTTCCATATCGCCGGTGCCATCGGAGACAATCGTGTAGCCTCTCTCGCTATACCAGCGCTCGAGGCCGCGCCGATCAAAGCAGTCATCGAGTGGCCGGGGCCACACGCGCACGCTTTCATAACCTTCCGTCTGCGCGAGGTGCTCCACCGAGCGCAGGACGTCAGAGCCGATGCCGCGGCCACGCAGATTGCGGGGGACAAATAACTGATAGGGAATGAGGCGCTTCTCAGATCGGCCAACGGAAATGAAAGCCACCTCCTCATTATTGCAGTAGGCGCGATACCAGGTGGTGCGCGGGCTCTTGCTGCTATGACGAGAAATGGCACGCAGTTCGCGGTTCATGAACTCATCAGGGTGACGGACTTCGGCAAAAAGAATTGACATGGCGGTTACACGTTTTTCGAGCGGCGACGGCTCGTCCATTTCTGGTTTGTCGATGCGGTTTGAAGCCGGCCAGATGAGCATTTGATCCGCCGGCACGGCGTTATCCGGTCAGCTGGTCAGCCTCCTGCCCCACAAGGGAAGGCAATGTTGCACCGCACGGGCATGGGTATGATTTTTGTGCACTGCACAATAGGGTCATACCATGCGGAGTGTTCAGCTGCAATTGCCTCTGCGCCGGATCGGTGTGCCGCGGTCTTGGTAGGCAGTGGCGGCGCCCTGCAACTAACAGACGTAATAGTGACCTAAGACGAGGGCGGCTTTAGCACCCTCGCGGATTGTGATGCGGATGCTCGAGACGCCGGCTTTAGGTCTTCAAGCAGACCTAAGAATTATGCCGAGAAGGCTCAGAAAGCCTATGCCCTGGTCAGTGAGATTTCGCACATGGTCGCACTGCGCGCTGCGCTCTTTTGCTTTTGCGATACCATCCGACTGGCCATATTAATTTTTACAGTGAGTGTTGTGGCAGGATCATCGGGTAGCCATACGTTTCGGAGTCCGTATGCAGCCAGTCTTGATATTCCAGCTGTTGATTCTGGTGGCGGTGGCCAATGCGACGCCGGTTTTCGCAAAGAAGATCCTTGGGCGCGCGCTTTCATGGCCGCTAGACGGTGGGGCCGTTTTTGCCGATGGTCAGCCCCTGCTGGGAGCGTCGAAGACCATTCGCGGAGTTTTGCTCTCTGCATTGGTGACGCCGCTCGCTGCGGTGCTAATAGGGCTCAATGGGCCGATCGGCCTCGTGGTCGCACTGTCGGCCATGGTCGGAGATCTCGCATCGAGCTTCGTGAAACGGCGCATGGGACTCCCCCCAAGCAGCATGGCGATTGGGCTCGATCAAATCCCCGAGGCTCTCTTTCCGCTCCTTGCAGTCCGGCTGCTGCTTCCGGTCACCATTGTCGAAGTCTTGGTGGGAACGGCAATCTTCTTCGCCGGAAGCCTCGTGGTCTCCCGCATTCTGTTCACGCTGGGCGTACGTGATGAGCCCTATTGATCTGACCGGCAGAGCCGATGAAGGGTGATCTCAGGTGGGCAATTGAACCGGACAGGTACGACGGACGAGCCTGCACCGACCGACGTGTAGCCGATCATGCCGTGGTGCCGCCAGGGGCCCGACCCCAGAGCTCTCGGCAAGACTGCACTTAACGTGATGGGTATGCCACCAGGAAGGCAGATCTGCCCGCCGTGGGTGTGACCACTCAGCAGCACATCGAAATCCGCGTGGGCCGCCTGCCGATAGATCTCCGGCGTATGCGTCACGAGAATCGAGAACTCCTCATGGGGAATGTTCTCGGCAGCCTTCTCGATGTTGTCCATGCGGTAGAAGTGAGCATCGTCGAGCCCGGCGAGATGGATGCGCTCTCCACCGCGTTCGATGGTCTCGGACTCATTGAGTAGCAGCCTTATGCCCATCTCCTCCAGGCCCGGCACCATGCGAACCGTGTCGTGATTGCCGAGGACGCCGAAGACGGGCCCTTTGAGGACGGTGCGCACTCTCGCGACGCCGGCTAGGCTTTCATCGTACGGGCCCCAGGTCTTGGCCCTGTAGTCGCCTGTCAGAAGACAAATGTCGTAGCGGAGAGTCTCGGCGATCTGGATGATCCGCGTCATCGCGGCTTCGCTCTGCTCCACATGAAGATCACTGATCTGAAGTATGGTGAAATCGTTGAAGGCGCTTGGTAGGTGCGGGGTGTGGATGAGATTATGCTTGAGCACTACTTTGGCAGCGTTGCGCCGGCCGCGCCAATAGAGCCCGCTGACCATGAGGAGAGCCCGGATTATGGCTTGGCCGACGGGCATATTCTCAATGTGGAAAAAGTTGATTCCCTGCCCGAAGGCCTGCGCCTCATGATCGCTTTCGACACCGAGGCGCTGGCGCGCATGGCGACGTCCAAGGCGCTCCTCGAGCAGTTTTAGGATTTGGTCCTCAGACATCTGACTTTGGTGGCTCCTTCGACGAGAGATGCTGGCCAAACAAGGCTTCGACCGCAAATCTTTTGGTCCCTGCAACGTTGCAGTAAGGCGCCGAAATCGGGTAGCACAGTCAATTACGCAACCTATTTCCCAGCGCTTGTGGCACGCTCCACCGAGACAGGCGGCCGTGTCGGGCGTGCAGCTCTATACTGGCAACACAGTTAGGATCGATCCTTCAACTGGCTGGGCCTAAGCCTTGATCTGCTTATGCGCGGATGACGATCTTGCCGAAATGGGCACCACTCTCCATGTGACGAAGAGCGTCGGGTAACTCCGCAAATGGAAATACGCGGTCGACGACGGGTTTGAGACCGTTGAAGTCGATGGCCCGGTTCATAGCCTCGAACATCTCGCGGCTGCCGACAAAGATTCCTTGGACCGCGACGCCCTTCATGAGAATGGGGATTGGATTCACCTCCCCGCCGGTCAGAACGCCGATAAGGCTGATATTTCCGCCGAAGCGCACAGCGTTTAGCGATTTCGGGAGCGTCCCCGCTCCGCCAACCTCGACGACGTGATCAACGCCGCGCCCAGCAGTCAGGGCGCGTGTTGCCGAATCCCACTCAGGCGTTGTTCTATAGTTGATGCCATCTGACGCGCCGAGTTGGAGCGCGCGTTCAAGCTTGCTGTCACTGCTTGATGTTACGATGACGCGTGCGCCCATCATGCAGGCGAATTGCAGAGCAAACAGTGATACGCCACCTGTGCCCTGCACGAGGACTGTGTCGCCGGCGGCAAGGCGTCCAGAGGTCACAAGGGCATTCCATGCGGTGACGGCGGCGCAAGGAAGGGTCGCGGCTTCTTCGTCTGTCAGGTGCTGAGGCACATGCACCACACCTTCCGCGTCAAGCACAACATACTCGGCCGCGAGGCCCGCTATGTTGCCACCCAGCGCACTCTTCGCTTTGCCCTCATCGAGGGGGCCTTCAACCCATTTCTGCATGAACGCGCCAGCGACGCGCTCGCCTACCTGGACTCGGCTCACGCCCTCGCCAGTTTCGACGACTTCACCGACGCCATCGGAAAGAATCTGAAATGGAAATTTGAGCTTGGGAGCGTAGACGCCCCGGACGACGAGAAGGTCGCGATAGTTGAGCGACCAAGCCCGCATCTTCACGAGAATTTCACCTGGCCCCGGTTTCGGCTCGGGAACGCCCTCGCAGGACAAGTTGTCAATTCCAAAACCACTCTTGAGAAGAAAAGACTTCATGACGTTGAATCCATTTGTATGACCGGCCACGACCGCCTGACGACTGTTGCACATCACGAATGCGCTCGTCATCAAGGTTCGCCAACGTTGCCCTAGCCTCTTAAAACCGGGCCGGGATGTGGGTCGCACGGAGGAAGCGTTTGCTGTCCCGGAGCGAGCGTCATTCAGACGATGACTGGCCGAGACTTCTGCGAGGGATCGAGCTCTACTTTGCCGGTGCGTCAGATGTGGGGACAGCTTGCGGCGCCGCGGGCTCGTTCTTCGCATTATAGGCGATGAGACCCCGCAACTCGTTAGACGCAAAGCCGGGCGCCCTGGCGATGCCTCGTCTCCGGGGCGTTGTCGCCGAGTTACCTTCGGCGACGGACGAGGGTAAGCTCTGGGCTATACTTCGCGACGGTCGCTCTCGGCCCCGCCCTCGCCAAACGGCAAAGCCGGGCGTGACGTCGGGAACAAAAAAGGGAGGCATTGCCAATGTCTCATTGCTCAAAACCGCTGTTTATCTTCGTTGCAACGGGTGCGGTTGCCTGTATCGGTCCGTCGACGGCGTGGGCTCAGACGGGCACAATCACCAAGGAGATGCAGACGTCTTGCACCAACGACTGCAAGAAGTTTTGCGGTGACTACGGCCTGCAGACGTCGGCTCTCAATCTTTGCATGCGCAAAGCTGACCCCAGTCTTTTGCCAGCTTGTGTCCGGGCACTCGTCCATGCCGGGAAGGTCTCGCAGGCCAAGGTCGATAAGGTCAAAGTCCAAGCAAACGGACGCTAGGTCGTCTCAGCTGAGACTCCTGTTCGGAATAAGGATTAAGTAGATGAAACGAAGCCTCTGCCTGAGCCTCGTTTTCGCTGCGATGTTTTCCGCTTATACGGCGCACGCGGAGGAAACCTGCACGAAGATCATTATGACCGGCCATCCGGACTATCCGGCTATGGCTTTTAGAGAGGGTGACCGTATCGATGGCGCTGCACCTGCCCTCGTTGAGGCCATAGCCAAAGACCTCAAGGTTCCGCTTGAATCGAAATACATGGGCACTTGGTCTGAGGCCATAGCGGCGACCCGCAAAGGCAAGGCCGACATGATTGTTGGGGTCTACCTCAACGAAGAGCGAACCCAGTATCTTGACTTTGTCGAGCCGGCTTTTGCCTATGACCCCGTGGTGGTCTTCGTTGCAGCGGGCAAACCCTTCGACTTCAAAGATCAAGCAGACCTTATTGGCAAGAAAGGCGTCGCCAACAAAGGCGAAAGTTTCGGATCAACGTTCGATACATTCATCAAGGATCAGTTGACCGTTACCCGCACGGATGGCATTGCCGCCGCGCTCGGCGAACTCATCGATGACGAAGCCGACTACGTCATAGCTGGCTATTACCCCGGAACCGCTGAAGTGGACCGACTGGGCTTTGAAGACGAGATCGTCGCTTTAGAACCTGCGGTGCTGTCAGCGGAGTTGTTTGTGGCCTTCTCAAAGGCATCTCCTTGTAGGACGTTGGCGCCAAAATTCAGTGAGGGAATCACTGAGATAACGACAGAAGGTCGGTTCCAGGAGATGGTGCGAAACGCCATGGCTGAGTGGGGTATGTCGAAAAGCCCCTCAGACTAGCGACTGTCGAGATCATCGTCAGATCTCGTTCAATTGCGCGGCTGTGGCACTCTGCGGATTTATTCGAATGGTCTCCGGGACGTCCGTTTCCGACCCAAAGCGGCGATCGTGATGGAAAAGAAGAGATCCAATATAAACAGTGCCGTGTCTGTATGATCCGGCGACCGCCTGGTGTCGTCGACACGATCAGCTCACGAGGTCGGCGACGTAGTCTCCTATTGCAAGCGATGCCGTCAGTCCTGGCGAGTCGATTCCATAGAGAGCGACGTAGGATGGGTGTCCCGTCTCCTCCGGCCCTTGGATGACGAAGTCTCCCGGCGCTTCGCCCAGGCCTCTCGTGCGCGGCCTGATGCCGGCATAGGCGGGCACAAGAGAACCGTTGGGGAGGTCTGGCCAGTAGCGGCGGATCGCATGGTAGAAGGCATCGCCGCGGGCTGGGTCGACGTGATAGTCGAGCGTGTCGATCCACTCGACATCGGGCCCAAACCGCACCTGCCCCCCAAGATCGAAGGTGAGGTGGATACCCAGCCCGCCTGCGGGCGGTACCGGATAGATGAGGCGCGTGAAAGGCGCGCGGTCACTCATGGCGAAATAGTTCCCCTTAGCCAGATAGCAAGGGGGAATGGTCGAAGACATCAGGCCGTCTAAGTGGCGTGAGACATCCCATGCACCTAGCCCTGAAGCGTTGACGAGGAGCGCCGTTTCGATCTCGACGGGGTCGTCGCCACCGACGCGAAGCTGTATTGACGATGCGCCCATTGTGCCGCCGATAACGGGCGCCTGACACTGAACGAGCGCGCCTGCGTTTTCCGCATCGCCCTGATAGGCGAGCATCAGGGCGTGTCCATCGAGAATCCCTGTCGTTCCCGAAAGCAATGCAGATCCGCCATGAAGATTCGGCTCAAGCTCCTTGAGCCTCGCGGCATCGACCAGCGAGATCTCCTCAACCCCGTTCGCCGAGGCGCGGTCGAACAGAGCCAGAAGCGCATCTTCTTCGCTGGGGATTGTGGCCACGACGAGCTTGCCGCAGCGGCGATGTGGAACACCTCGGATCGCGCAATATTGGTAGAGCGCGCGACGGCCCTCGACACAAAACCGGGCGCGCAGGCTCCCTGGGGTGTAGTAAAGACCTGCGTGAATCACTTCGCTATTGCGTGAGGAGGTGCCTTGGCCGACGCCGGCCTCGCGCTCCAGCACGAGCACCTCGCGGCCGCGCAGTGCCAGAGACCGCGCGATGGAAAGCCCGATCACGCCACCACCGACAACCACCGTTTCTACTCTGTCCATGGCGTTATGAACCCCAGCTGAGATCGAGGTGATCCGCGCGGCGTCGGCTATGACGTCCTTTTTTTCTTCTTCTTCTTGTTGTTCTTTTTGCCCCGGGTCTTTTTCTTCGTATTTTGGTTCTGCTCGAACCGCGTATCGCGCCCACTTTTGCAGTCCGATTGCAAGGCGATCATGTCGGCGGGGTCGGCGAATTTCTCGAAGCCGCCCTTCGGGATGAAGACCGTCCCGCCGGTGCCGGCCACCTCGTTAATGGCGCGTCGGATCGCTTTGGTGTCGTTGGTGCGGCCGTCTCCCTTCGCACCCCTGGCCTTCACGTTGACCACAAGGGACGACGTGGCGCCGGCCTTGCAGCCCTTGAATTGCGCCGCGTGGGCCTGACCAATGGCAAAGGCCGCGATAAGAAGGGAGAGAAGCGCGCTTGCTCGCAAGGATCTGTTCAAGGCTGTCCGTTTGGTTGCTCCTTGCGCACCGATTCCCACCTAACATGCGCGGTGGCGGAAGTCACATGAACTTCCCGTCGCGATAAAAGCGCCGAGGTCGAGGCCTAAGAATCTGGGTCAGCCCAACGCTTTGCGAATCACGTCTGCGATCCGCCGCGCATCGTCGTCGCGCAGATAAGGATGCATGGGCAGGCTCATCACCTGATGGCAGATGCTTTCGCTGACGGGGAGCGAGCCCTCGCCGCCGCCATACGAAAGGTACGGTGCCTGAAGGTGCATGGGCTTGGGGTAGTAAATCGCTGAGGGAATGCCTGCCTCGCTGAGTGTCGCCTGGAGGTCAGCGCGCTTGTCGATCTTGATCGTGTATTGGGCCCAGGCTGATTGCCGCCCCGCGATGCGCTTCGGAACGGTCACAGCATCCGTGAGTTCCTCGTCGTAGATGCTGGCCAAATGCTCACGGGCCGCGAGTTCGTCATCAAGGATCGGCAGCTTCACGGACAGTATCGCCGCCTGAATGCTGTCGAGCCGCCCATTGATGCCGATGCGTGCGATCTCGTAGCGGTCAGCACCCTGGCCATGGACCCGGATCGATTTCAAGAGGTCTGCAAGACCGTCGTCGTCAGTCATGACAGCGCCGCCATCACCATAGCAGCCAAGCGGCTTCGCCGGGAAAAAGCTAGTGCTGCTTACCGGCGCCAGAGAGCCCACACGCTTGCCGTCATAGACGCCGCCGAACGACTGTGCGGCATCAGAGACGAGATGCAAACCCTCGCGTGCCGCGAGCGCGTTCAACTCGTCCCAATCGGCAGGCAGACCGAAAAGATCGACCGCCAGGATGGCTTTCGGCCTGAGCTTTCCTTCCGCGCGCGTCGCCGCGATTTTCTTCTCGAGGTCGGCCAGGTCAATATTGAAGCTATCCGCTTCGACATCGATGAAAACCGGAGAGGCGCCGACGAGGATGATCGCTTCAGCGCTTGCCGTGAAGGTGAATGAGGGGACGAAGACCGCGTCGCCTGGGCCCACCTCATAGGCGAGGAAAGGCATAATGATCGCGTCCGTGCCGCTCGAGCAGGAGATTGCGTGGCGGACGCCGCAGTACTCCGCGAGCTCCGATTCGAGCTTTGTGACGGCAGGACCCAGGATGTAACGCCCATCGTCGAGGACCTCTTGGATCGCGTCCGCGATCTGCGGCTTCAGCCGCGCATATTGCGTCTTCAAGTCTACAAAGGGGATGCCCGACATAGATATTCCTTCTTTCCTGGCTCTGCGGTTCCCGGCGGGATTGTGTCTCGGACTCCGGGCGCGCGCCTTCCCTAGCCAAGTCGGCAGCCGACGGCAAGGAACCTGTCGGCCCCCGCGTCAACGCGACATGTCGGGAACACATGCCAGGCGGCAGGCCTGCCGTCTGCGGCGTTCAGATTGGGTTCAGGTCCAGACAGCCAGGCTGTTCTGAGATCTGGCCAACCGTGCCGAGCGGCGGCCCATGGAGGATCCCATGAAACGCTTTCTACTGGCCGGTTTCGTCGCGGTGATCGTTGTTACCGCCGGCGCACTCATTTCGGACAGGGCCAAGGCCGCCGGTCCGGTTGCATCCGGCGGCACTTTCGCAATTGATCAGTTCTATGACGTGCTCGCCCCCTATGGCGACTGGGTCTCTCACCCGCGCCATGGATATGTCTGGTATCCGCGCTCGGTCTCGCCTGAATGGCGCCCGTTCACGGTTGGAAATTGGGTCTATACGGACGAGTATGGCTGGTACTGGGATTCCCAGGAGCCCTATGCTTGGGCCGTCTACCACTATGGGCGCTGGGGCTATGATCCCCAATACTCATGGTATTGGGTGCCCGGCGATACGTGGGCGCCGGCCTGGGTGCAATGGCGGTATAGCGACGACTATGTCGGCTGGGCGCCAGAGACTCCCGCGGTTCCGGCCTCCTACGGAGGCTATGACACCTATGGAACCAATGACCCCTACGGAAGCTACGATTCGTATGGGGGATATGAGCCCTCCTACGGTGACGAGAGCTATGGTGCATATGAGCGCTACGCTCCTGTGCCTTATGAACCGCCGCGAGAGGCTTGGACCTTTGTCGAGCCACGCTATCTTGCTTCGCCTGCCGTGCGAACCTACGCGGTGCCGCGCAACAGTATTTCCATCGTCTTCAGCAGCACGAAACATGTCTATCGGCCAGAATACCGACATGGCTATGTCTACAATGCCGGGATGCCCCGCGCCCATTGGTCGAGAGTGACGAACAGGCATATCAAGCCGCACCGCATTCATCGTAGGGCACACTGGGACCGGCCCAATCGGTCTGGTCAAAGGGGCAAGAATGCGCGCCACAATCGGGATCTCTATGTCTATGCACCTCGCGTGAAGAAGGGCGCAGGCCCCAGGAGAGCGCCAAGAACGGTCGCCAATAGGCCGCCGCGCCGAAATGTGGCGGCGCGGAACACGGCGTCTAGAAATGCCGCAGCACGAAACGCCACAGCAAGGCGGGCGCAGGCCGCGCAGCGCAAGCGCGCCGGGCGCTATGTCGCGTCCCAAAATGAGGGTGCCGCGGCGGCGTTCAAACGCGGTGGTCGCAGAACAGCAGCCGCAGGACGGCCACCTCAGTTGCGGCCCAACACGGTTGGCACGCCGCGGCGCTTGCCGCCGGCTGCTAGAGCGGGTCAGGGGGCCAGGCCCAACAATCCTGGAAAGCCCAAGGCCGCAAGGTCGAATCCTGAAAAGCGCAGGCCGACGGCGCACAGGCACGCAGGACCGAAGCCGGCACGACCTTCGCAGGCGCGGCCGAATAGGACCCGCCCGCAGCAAGCAAACCGCGGGCCTGCACATCCCCGCTCCGCGGCGCACCGGCCAAACAGGCCGCAGCAGGCCAAAGGCAAGCCGCCAGGACAGCGCCATGCGAGTCGCAATCCGGCCAGGTCCAAGCCAGAGGTGCGTCTGTCGGCACTACCAAAGCCGGCACGTGCCATGCCGCCGCAGAACAACAGACCCCAAGCCAGAACTGGGCAAAATAGGAGACCTCAAGCCCGAGTTGGAAACACCGGGAGGTCTCAGGCCAAGAGACCCGAGGCCAAGAGACCCCAAGCCAAGAGACCCGAGGCCAAGAGACCCCAAGCCAAGAGACCCCAAGCCAAGAGAC
>Ga0316190_10001827_pt1 | contig 15489 bp, 19 predicted proteins | sample Eddworburrow2_MG_FD_204929 | JGI IMG/M metagenome (GOLD analysis project Ga0316190, IMG submission 204929) | Coastal sediment microbial communities from Maine, United States - Eddy worm burrow 2 | ecosystem: Environmental > Aquatic > Marine > Coastal > Sediment | place: USA: Maine | collected... | reverse complement strand
GGAACAGTCCTCCGAAATCGTGCTTGAGCTGCGTGACATGCTCGAAGCCGTGCGCAGCACGCACCCGGAAGCCAACATCAAGCTGGTTGAGGATCCACCAGGGCCACCCGTACGGGCCACACTTCTGGCTGAATTATACGGGCCTGACTATGACGTATTGCGTCAGATGGCCGGCAAGGTGCACGAAACCTTCAACTCCACCTACGACGTAGTCGATGTGGACGATTCGGTGGGTGGTGACCAGGAACAATGGCATGTGGACATCAACAAGGAAAAGGCCGCACGCCTCGGCATCAGCACCGCTCAGGTGGAAGGCGTGTTACGCGACTTCCTTGAAGGCTACGACCTTGGTGCCGTACACAGCCCGGACGAACGTCATGCCGTGCGTTTGCATGTGCAGCTACCGCGCGCCATGCGGGCCCATGCCGAGGATCTCGACCGCATCTATGTATCAGGTCCTCAAGGGGCTGTGCCGCTATCAAGCATTGCCAGCATGCGCCGCGACGTGGCCAGCAAACCCCTGTTCAGCAAGGATGGCCATCCGGTGGTTTATGTCACCGGTGAGCCGAAGCAGGGCTCACAGGTCTATTCGCTGCTGGATATGGATGCCAAGCTGGATGGCGCTGAACTGGTGCCCGGCCATACCCTGAAAACCGGTGGTATGCGCTTCACCGATACCGCCCCTGACAACACATACGGATATCACATGTTATGGAATGGTGAGATGCGCCTGACCCTGGATGTATTCCGCGATCTTGGCGCTGCGTTTATCGTCGCCCTGCTGCTGATCTATTTGTTGATGGTGGCTTACTACGGTCAATTCATGCTGCCCATGCTGGTTATGGCTCCGACCGCTCTAACCATGATTGGCATCTTTCCCGGGCATTTGCTCACCGGCCAGCCATTCACCGCCACCTCGATGATCGGCATGATCGCTCTGGCTGGCATCGTAGTGCGCAATTCCACCCTGCTAATCGACTTCATCATCGACTATCGCAATCAGGGACATGATGTGAAAACCGCCGTGCTTGAAGCCGGTGCCGTTCGCGCACGCCCTATCCTGCTGACCGCTCTCGCCGTAGTCGCTGGCACGTCCATCATGATTTCCGATCCCGTGTTCGGCGGGCTCGGCGTATCCATGGCCTTCGGTACATTGGCCGCAACTGTTCTAACCATGTTCATCATCCCGCTGGTCTATTTCCTGTGGCAACGCAACAAGCCATGGGAAAGCAGCGAACAAATTTAAACACCAACAGGAGAAACACTATGAGTATTGAACGTACCATCCGCATCATCGCCGGCAGCTTTATCATGCTGTCCATCATCCTTGCCTCAATCTACAACGGCGTGCAGCTATCCGAGCCTACATGGCTGTGGTTCACCCTGTTTGTCGGCGCCAATCTGTTCCAGTCCGGCCTCACCCAGTGGTGCCTGATGGCAATCATCCTCAAGAAAGTGGGCCTGAAATCCTGCTGCGATAAGGGGTAATAAGCCCGAACCGAATGGCAGGTGCGGGCGAACCATCCTTCCCTCTCCCTTGGACTTCGTCCGTATCTGCCCCTTTTTTTATGTAATCAAACCAATTCAGGAGAAGTGTAACCATGAGTGAGTGGATGCAAACCAACGGTGTATATCTGTTTATAGCCCTGCTGGTGGGCTGGATGCTGTGGCAGCGAGTGCTGGCCCCGATGCTATCCGGCGTCAAACGTCTTGATGCAGTGGCGTATCTGAAAATGCGCAGCACAGATCATGTGCTGATTGATGTTCGATCACCCGGAGAATGGGCATCCGGCCACGCACCCAAGGCCCTGCACATACCCGTCGGAGATATTGCCAACCGCTTACGCGAAATCCCTGCAGACAAGCCGGTGGTTGTAGTCTGCGCCTCCGGCAACCGCTCGGCCATGGCAGCGACCGCCCTTGCAAAAAACGGCTTTAGCCCGGTATTCAATTTTTCTGGCGGCATGGGCGCATGGAAAGCCGCCGGCCTGCCGGTCAAAAGTGGCAGATAGCTAGGTGACAAACTCACAGAGCCGCATGAAAGACAGCGTCAGCATGGCGCTCATTAAACATTGTGAAGGAGCAGATCAATGAAACGTTTTTTATTAAGCATGGCGCTTGTCGCATCCCTGCCTCTCGTGGCTTCCGCCTGCGGCATGGGCGAAAAAACCGCGGACGGTTATGAAAACGCACCGGTTTCACACGTGCATGAGCATGTGATGATGGGCGATGCCTCGCCGATCCCCTTCCTGGTTCTCGATGTTCGCACCCCGGAAGAGTATGCCGAAGGCCATATTCAAGGCGCGAAACTGATTCCGGTTCAGGTGCTTGCCGATCATCTGGCTGAAGTTCCGAAAGACAAGCAGGTGTATGTCTATTGTCATTCTGGAAGACGCTCGGCGAATGCCGCCAAGTTGCTCGCAGCACAAGGTTTTACGCGCATTGAAAACATGCAGGGCGGCATCACGGCCTGGAAAGAAGCTGGCTTCCCGGTGGTGAAATAATGAGTTCAAACAACACACATATCAGCGTCGAAGAATTCTGCCAGCAGATGCAAAGCGCAGCTAAACAGGGCGAAGAATGCGTGCTTATTGATGTGCGCACTCCCGAGGAATATATCCAAGGACATATTGCTTCGGCGAAACTTCTCCCTTTGAACACCTTGCCCGGCCGGGCTGCAGATGTTGAGCGCGATCGAACTGTGTACCTGATATGCCAGGGAGGCATCCGTTCAGCGCAGGCTATGGATTTTCTGGCCCGCGAACACGGACACACAAACCTGATCAACATCAGCGGCGGCACCATGGCATGGATCAATGCCGGCCGCCCTGTCGAACAAGGAGAACATGATGCAAGCTGACTACGGTATGCGTTGTGAGTTTAACGGCAGCATCGATGCGGCGGAAACAGCCATTACCCATGCGCTCAAGAATGTTGGCTTCGGCATCCTCACCCGTATTGATGTGGCTGAAACCCTGAAAAAGAAAATCGATGTGGATCGCACGCCCTACGTCATTCTCGGTGCATGCAATCCGAAGTTGGCCAATCAGGCGCTTGGCCTTGAGCCCGAACTCGGGTTGATGCTGCCGTGCAATGTCATTGTCTATGAAAATGAAGCCGGCAAGACGACGGTGTCGATTATCGACCCGGCGGCCATGGTCGGCATGATCGACAACCCGCAATTGGAATGTCTGGTTAAAGAAGCCAGACCTCTGCTGCAAGAGGCGCTCTCAGCCATCCAAGCCGCATAAGAAAAACGGGTGCCCGGCGACAACCGGACACCCGTCTGTTTCCACTCAACCGTGTTTTATTTTAAACACCCAGAAGGATGAGTGGTTAAGGAGGGGCTGGGCTTGCCCAGCCCCCACCCTTCCCGCAAAGACAGGCCTCATTATGGGTGACAAGCACGTAGGTGAGTCCAACCAAGGAGACAAATACTCATCATGATGAACTGGTTACGCTGCCCCCCACTGCCCATGCTACTGATCGCTGCCGTACTGCTCGGTCTGGCCCCTTTTTATCCAGAGCCACACCTGGTGGAAAAGGCTCGTTGGCTTTTACATGGCGAGGCATTTCGCCCTATCGATGTGTTCGATGTTTTCTGGCATTCGTGGCCGATGCTCTGGTTGCTGCTTCGACTATTCGTACCGGCCTCGGCAATTTGTAAGGTTCCGGAAAAACCATGATGACAGCACTTGATATCGTTCTATTCATATTGATTGCCCTGCTCTGCTGGCGCGGCTACCACAAAAACGCCATATGGCTGTTTTATGCGGGGCGGATACTGGAGCGCCTGCTGGGAGGTAAAGGCTTCTGGGCACAGTTATTCAGTTTCGCACCTGTGGCGATTGGCTGGCTGCTGCTTTGTCACTGGATCAACACAGCAGGCTGGCACGCCACAGCAGCAGGCGGCATCCTACTGGCCATGACTGTTGGACTCGATGCCATGCGCAAACTGGAAGAAAAACAGAAAATGGAGAAAACATCATGCGAAAAATAATCGCCCTATTCTACTTGGCAGCTCTGATGCCAATGACAGCCTTTGCCGACCCACTGGATAAGGGCGAGGCATACACCACCCGCCAGGGGCCACCTGAATGGATGGATGGTATTGATTTCACATGGCTACTGGTCGATTACGGCGTTTTCGCCCTTATCGTGGTCGCCCTTGGCTGGGTACTAACCAAACGCATCAGCATGTTCGAGCGCTTCGAGGCAGTGATATACTGGCCTTTTAGCAAGCTGATGTCGCTGGCTTCGCTACTGCCCATCATCCTTCGTGAATTCGCTCAAGGTATCGTGGGCTTGGGAGTATTATTGCTTGTCGTGGCCTGGGTGATGTTCTGCCAGTGGCTCTACCATTATGGCCTTGGCGCGGTCTCCATGGCCGGACTTGCGCTTGAGGCTGTTTTACTGGTGCGTGTCATCAGACAGGGTGAAAAACCCTTGGCCACATGACATCACCGAGCCCGGTGAAATACTGAACAACAACAAAAACAGACAAGGAGATACCATGAGTGATGCATACCAGAAACTGACACAGGAGCTTTCCGCCAGCATCGGCGGTATCCGTAAAGACATCCCGGATGTCATGAAGGGCTTTTCAGCCATGGCTTCTGCCGCGCTGGAAGACGGCGCGCTGAACAAGAAAACCAAAGAAATGATTGCGCTGGCTATCGGAGTCGCAACCCACTGCAAGGGGTGCATCGGCTTTCACGTCAAAGCGCTGATTGCGCTTGGCGTAACGCGTGATGAACTGGCCGAGGTGCTCGGCATGGCTATCTATATGGGTGGTGGCCCATCCCTGATGTATGCCGCCGAGGCCATGCAAGCCTTTGAAGAGTTTTCACAAGCCAAATAAACGGCTATACAGACAGACACAACAAAGGAGATCACCTTGAACATCGGATCGTTGAAAACATGGATGGTTGTCGCAGCAATGTGCCTGATGAGCGGCTCGCTATCCGCACAAGCTGAAGATACGTCGCCTCCTAACCACTCGGGCATGGGAAGCGCCCATATGTTGCATCAGAGCTCGGTCGGGGCCAGTGATAAGCGTATCTCCCTTGGCCTTGGGCCACAGCAGAAACAACACCAACTGGCCAATATGCGCTCTCATTTAGAGGCTGTGCAGAGCATTGTCGGAATGATTGCGGAGAACCGATTTGAAGAGGCATCAAGCATCGCCCACGCAAAATTGGGACTGACGCCGGAAATGAAAACGATGTGCAATATGTTTGAGAACAAGGATTTCAAGGACATGGGGCTTGCCTTCCATCAAAGTGGCGATGAGCTGGGGGAGACGCTGAAAACCAAGAATCTCAAACAATCCCTGCAGGCACTGCATACAACCATGAATTATTGCATCCAGTGTCATACAACGTATCGCCAATAATCATCGACGCGTTATAACCGGGAGAGATGCATGAATAGTCCAGTAAATCAGTGGGAATCACGCTATCAGAGTGGCGAAACGGGCTGGGATCGCGGTGCAAGCAGCCCCTCACTGAACGCATGGCTGCAAAGTGACGGGCTTAAGCCCGGCAGCAGCATCCTTGTTCCTGGTTGTGGACGAGGGCATGAGGTGGTGCATCTGGCACAACTCGGTTTTCAGGTCAGCTGTATCGATATCGCCCCCTCAGCAGTCACGCACCTGAAACAAACTCTGGACACCAAGGGCTTGAGCGCCGAGGTGATGCAAGCCGACCTGTTTCAATTCCAGCCAGCCCACCCTTTCGATGCTGTCTATGAACAGACCTGCCTGTGCGCCATCCAGCCTGAGCAACGCGAGGCTTATGAATCTATGCTGCACGATTGGATCAAGCCCGGCGGCACGCTGTTCGCCTTGTTCATGCAAACCGGAGCCGAGGACGGTCCTCCCTTCCACTGCGACCTTTTGGCCATGCACAGGTTGTTCCCGGACAGTCGCTGGCAATGGCCGATAGTAGAGCCTGTATTCACACCGCACCGCAACGGCCGGTTCGAGTTGGGTTATCAACTGATCCGAATCTGATGGTCTTGTAAACTATGGGCGGGAGACCTTCCTGCCGCCCAAGCAATGACAGATTATTATTGAATAGGCCTTGGTTTCTTAAGCTGCTCCATCAAATCATTATTCCACTCGCCGGAAACATTGATGTGAGCCACTGCGCCCAACAGAATGGCTTCGATCAGATTATGGCTTAGATACACATGCAGCCCCGGTTGCCGGAAGGTGTAGATGGCTGCGCCTGCAGAACCTGCAGCAATCACCCAGCTTTCCAGCCCTGTCATGGGTACATCCGAGAAGTTCCCCCGCTCCCAGACATAATCGCCGTGACCACCAATCAGATGCGGAAAGGACTGGCGATTGGCCTGCTCATGAACAATCAGCACCGTATCGCCGACTTCAGCTTTCAATGCATTCTTTCCAGTTAGCGCACCTTTCACACCGTTAAATACGACATGTGTCGGGGTCAGGGTTTTCATGACCTTCATGTCATCTTTAAAGCTGTCGATCGGCTTTGCATAACGCTTGTATACGCCGTTTTCATCCTTGGGGATGTAGTAGTCCTGTTCCCCGATATAGAATGCTTTATTGTATTTAACCTGCTTGCCAGCCTTATCCTTCAGCCCATCTCTCGGCAGCACCATGATGGCGCCATTCATGCCATGCACCACATGCCACGGAATCATCACGCCACCCGGAGCGCAGTGATAAACAAATACCCCGGCCTTGACGGCCTTGAAACGCAACACCACCTCTTCACCGGGCTTGACGATAGTCAACGCACCGCCGCCCAATGCACCCGTTGCAGCATGAAAATCAATGTTATGGCTTAAGGTGCTGGGGGCTGAGTTAACCAGTGTGAGCTCAACATAATCGTTTTCATGCACCACGATGATGGGACCGGGCACGCTGCCGTTAAATGTGAATGCATGGATAAAGACACCCTTTTCAATCTCGATCTCTTTCTCTTCCATCACCATCTTCACCTGCACAATCTTCGGTGGCCCCGTAACGGCTTGCTCGTGCTCAGGCAGATATGGCGGGGCAACCAGGGTTTGCGTTACCCGCTCCAAGCCGTCAATCCCTGTCGCATTCGCCGCGCTGCCAAACATCAAAATGGCAGCGAGCCCTACTCCCATGAAGCTGAGTATGGTTGTTGTCTTCATCTGATTACCCTCTCTTGATTTTTCGCAGGCTGTTGCAAGAAACTTCGCTTCACACCTGCAGTGGAAGGATGGTAAGCCTCGTTTTCAGAGTTACCTTGATGTACATCAAAAAAGGCTCACAAGGCGAAAATCAGCGCCTACGTAAACCTAGGTGACTATGCCTGTTATTTACAGATGCTGGACGATATTCCTTGGCGTGCCAGCTGAAGTATTGCTAGCGAAAATTAGGGTTTCGCTTATCCCGATGCTCACCCGGCACGATATGAGGATGCTCTTGATCCGCTTTCATAGAATAATATAAGGGCGCAAAAGAAAGTAACATGCCCTGAATCGAAAAAAGAATAGTAGAAAGATTCTTCATGCCTTCACTAATCACATCCTTCGGGAAACCCAAGCAAAAACCAGCCTGAACGACCATCAAACCCAATCCCAAAAGGAGGGTTAAAGTTGCAATCACAACCCTTACTGGCCGTGTTTTCCCCCTGAGAAAGGCATAAAACTTTGTTGAGAGAAATACCAGACAGGACAGAAAAATATTACCAATGACAAAGAGGGCTAGTCCTGAAAACCCTTCCGCGCCAAGCCCGCCGGCAATATCTTTCCCGGTAGAGACCAAAGTAGAAAGGACCAGTTGGACACCCATTTCAAGAAAGCCTAAGCCGTACTGAAAGAATAGGACACCAACCAAGGCGGTCACAAATATCGCCAGAATTGTCAGGTTGGCATTTTTACTGCGTATCATGGCTTCAACAATACCGAGCCAATTGGATCCCACAACATACTGACACACCTACCAACAATGCCGTTCTCTCGATCATCTTGATGAAATTCAATGTCACCCTGCATGCCCATCCATTCTCTCTCTGAAGCCTCATAAGTCTTTATAGTCTGGTACTGCCTTCATTCTCTGGGAATAAAATAAGGCTGCAAAGCAAACAATCACCCCCTCACAGCCGATGATGATTTTGCTGGCATATCTGATGAATTCCTCGATCGCATCCGGCGGAAAGCCCATATCAAAACCAGCCTGAATCACCATCAGAGAAAATCCGCCAAGAATCGTCACAATCGCGAGCGCAATACGTACCAGCCGAGGCATACCCCTCATAAGAGAATAAGCCTTAGTGGACATAAACACGAGCCAAATAAAAATGAAATTCCCGATCAGATAGGTGGCCAAACCATCGAATCCGCTGCGACCCGCCACGCCTGCTACCGATTTGCCAAAAGTGCCCAAGGTGTACAAAACTGGCTCTGTCCACTTCTGCATAAACTCCACACCGAATTGAATCAAAAAAACTACGCCGCCTGCAATCACAAAAAAAACTGCAACGGTCTGAATGATCTCACTGTTTTTCCTCATGGTGTTAAAAATACCTTGCCAATTGAATGCCTAGCCAGGTCAAAACAAGACAGATTGCCACCTGACCGAAAACATTGGCGGCAGCAAGACCAAAAGCACCTTGCTCCAGCAAGCGAATGGACTCAATCGAATAGGTAGAAAAGGTGGTGAAGGCGCCGAGCAGACCGACAGTCAACATCAGACGGAGTAATTCGCCATAGGAGGAGCGTTCCAGAAGATAGACAAACAAGAAACCAAGCGCGAAACTGCCTAACGCATTGACTGCGAAAGTCCCCCACGGAAAAGAAGACCCTGCGGCGCGTTGGATGGCACCAGCCATGAGCCAGCGCAGTGAAGCACCAATCGCGCCACCGGCAGCCACAGCCAGCAACTGTCTCACTTCTTTCCAGCCCTTTTGCTCTTCATTCCACGCCGCTCCTCCAGCCAACGAATGCGCTCGCCCAAGGTTTTCTCAAAACCTCGCGCCGTAGGTTGATACAAGCCCTTACCTGCTACACCCTCGGGGAAATGCTTCTGGGATACAACACTATCAGCAGCGTCGTGGGCATATTGGTAGCCTTTTCCATGCTCCAGGTCCTGCATCAGCTTGGTCGGTGCATTACGCAGATGCAGAGGAACCGGAGCATCTGAGTGTTCCCGAGCAAGGCGCCGCGCCGCCTTCTCTGCAACATAAGCAGCATTACTCTTCGGCGCCAGCGCCAGATAGATCGCTGCCGCGAACAAACCCTGCTCCCCCTCCGGTGAGCCCAAAATCTCATACATCCGTCGCGCCTCAAGGGTCATCGTCAGCGCGTGCGGATCTGCCAGACCGATATCCTCTGTAGCCATGCGAATCAGCCGCCGGGCGAGATACAACGGCTCCTCTCCCGCCTGCAGCATGCGCGCCAACCAGTAGGCCGCAGCATCGGCATCCGAATCACGCACGCATTTATGCAGCGCAGAAATCAGATCATAATGGAAATCACCATCACGATCATACTGTGCCGATTTTCGGTCCCAGTGAATCTGCACCTCGTCCAGACCCCAATTCTTCTCCGGCCCTGCCGCGCTAAGCGCCTCCAAGGCATTGAGCACATAGCGAGCATCGCCGGAAGCAGCACTACTCAACCATTCAGCAGCTTCATCAGACAGAGAAAAATCTGGATGCACCTCATGCAGAGATTCAATGCCACGTTTCACAATCTGCCTCAGACCGGACGCATCGATGGCCTTGAGCACAATTACCCGGCAGCGCGATAGCAAAGCATTATTAAGCGAGAAGGATGGATTTTCCGTCGTTGCCCCGACCAGCACCAGTGTTCCTTCTTCAATATAGGGCAACAACACATCCTGCTGCGCCTTGTTGAAGCGATGGATTTCATCGAGGAAGAGAAGATAGCTACGCCCTTCGGATCGGGCTCTTTTTACCACATCCTGCACCTCGGCCTTACCGGCGGAAACGGCGGAGAGATGGGCAAAGGGCATATCGGCGGCGGCGGCCATAATGTTGGCCAAGGTGGTCTTGCCCACACCCGGAGGTCCCCAAAAGATACAGGAAGAGGCACCTCCTTCACGGAGTAATGCAGCAAACCAGGAGTTCTCACCGGTCAACTCTGGCTGACCAACCACCTCATCAAGGCGACGCGGACGCAAGCGGTGCGCCAGCGGCGCAGTCGTCGCAGTATCGTCAAATAACTCCTGCGTGCTCAGCAACGACCTCCGGGCAGCATAAAGGGATAAGGAAAACTAAAAATTCTTGCCAATGGAAAGGGCCAGACTTTGTCTGCGATTGCGATATGTACCATCATAAATACCACTCGCAGTAACACTGCTGTTGGGTGAATAGGCATATACATAGGCCAGATCAAAATGCATACCGAGCATGTCACCGCCAGCGCCAAGCGAAATGCGATGCATATTGGCATCAACGATTCGGGCGGACCATAGCTCGTCCTTGGTGGCGCTCTGATCAAAGGCATAGCCGAAGCGCAGGGTTGTATTCTCTCGCCAGAACCAACTCAGACCCGTCATCAAACCAAGACTATCTCTCAGGTTCAGTGGGTTGAGTTCTGATGTCGAGCCCCGTACATCCAGATTCTTCAGTGTCGACCAACGGGTCCACGAAGTATCCACCTCAAGACGGAGAGAGTCGTTGAACACATGCATGACACCGAAGCGCGCCACATCGGGGAGCTTCACCGTAACGTTTGCATTGCCAGCCACCGCACCACGTGCCGTACCGGTGAGATTGATATTCGCGCCGCTTTTCAACACACCGCCAATAGACCAGGCCGGCCGCGGATGCCACATCACGCTGACATGCCCGCCAAAGCTCGCATTATCCTGCCCCGAGAAGGTGGTCGTTGTACTGTTGATATCCCCCTGAGCCACATACCAGTCACCCCCGACAGCAACCGCCAGGCTGCTGTTAAGCGCATAAACGCTATCCAGGCCCATGTGCAGCACATCGATGGTAGTGATGGTAGCCGCGCCCCCAAATGCTGTTTGCCAACCTGTATTCAGCGAATAGGGCGTATCGAAAGAAAAACCGAGACCCCAATCACTGCCAGCTGGCATCCAGTTTCCATACAGCCCAGCCAGATTGGTGATGTCTTGATCATTAAAGGGCGTCCCTCTACCTGTCTGCTTTACCGACTGATTCTCGAAACGGATCGCACCCGAGAAGGCGATATTGACGCCCGGCTGCCAGGCCAAGCCTGCGGGATTGTAGTGCATGGCGGTTGGATCATCTGCAGTGGCAGTAAAGGCATTGCCGGCCCCGGCAGCCGCAGCCGACATGTCCAGCGCAGCCAGTCCTGCACCAGATGCATGCTGTGGCGTTAACAATCCTGCCGGCAATAATCCGGTAAATATAAATAACAACATCCAACTACGTTTCATGTATTCCTTCCTGTATCGCAAAGCGTTTTAAGTTCACTAACTATATTGCGCAGCTAAAGCCTATCGCAGCGGCACCACATCCACACCTTCTGGCGCGACAAAGGCAAATCGTCCGACATCCGGAGTCTTCAGACTCACATTCTCCAGGCGGATGCGATTGATATTACCGAGCACATCATGGCCCTCGACATAATCCAAGCGTCCGTCGCGGACACCAAGCCACACCTCTGTTTCGCTCGCCAGCCGCACATGGTAGCGGTGTTCTCCGGGATACGCCTTAAGCAGATATACATCCCCTACATCGATGCGACCACCGAGCAATTGCATCACGACCGGATCCACATCAGCCATCTCCCTTAGCACACTCACCTGCATCAGATCGGGCTCGTAATGAAAAATGGTTAAACCGTCACTGACAAACAGCTGTTCAAAGGGTTCGATATAACGCCAGCGAAATTTGCCGGGGGGAAGCACATCCAGTTCGCCACGATACAACTGCTTCGAGCCATCAGAAAAACGCAGCGTTTGCCGAAACTGCGCGGAAAAACCATGCGCATTTTTTAGCGTGTGCAACATCGAAGACAACTCATCCGGCAAGGGTAGAGACTCCTCGACAGAAAGAACCTCGGCCAGAGCATCCGCTTGCGACGCGGCGACATATGCCGGGCCGGCCATCAAGGCCGCAAATAACAACCCGACAAACATCGCCGATACACGGCTACCTTTCCTGAATGGAAGCCAGTTCACTCAATCACCCCGCCACCATCTTCCGATGAGCGGGCCATGACCTTGCGCATACCACCGGAACCCGGTGCGGAAACCAGACCCTCGCGCTCCATCTGCTCGACTATGCGGCTGGCCCGGTTATACCCCACACGCAGATAGCGCTGCACCATGGATACCGAGCACTGCCCTTTCTGAATGACCAGATCGGCGGCTTCATCATATCGATCATCCGTCTCATCACTACCCGGCCCGTCGTCTGGGTTGGCGTCAGGTGCCTGAAACACCTCTTCGTGATACTCAGGCTTGCCCTGTGCTTTCAGATGCTCCACCAGCCCTGCCACCTCAGCATCGGAAACAAAAGCGCCATGCACGCGTCGCAGATCGCGCCCTCCGCTAAGCAAGAGTGAGTCGCCGTGTCCGAGCAGTTGTTCTGCTCCCATTGAGTCAAGAATGGTGCGTGAATCGATACGTGATGAAACCTGAAAAGAAATACGCGTGGGTAGATTGGCCTTAATAAGTCCGGTAATCACGTCCACACTCGGCCGCTGGGTGGCCAGAATCAGATGCAGGCCAGCCGCACGGGCTTTTTGAGCAAGACGACAGATGGATTGTTCGACTTCCTTGCCGGCCACCATCATCAGATCTGCCAGCTCATCGATTACTATGACGATAAATGGAAGGCGTTCGACATCAGCCACCTTGCTGACCGCCTTATTGTAACCTTCAAGATTGCGCACCTTGGCCTCGGACATCAGGCGATAGCGTCGTTCCATCTCATACACCGCCCAAGCCAAAGCTTTAGCCGCCTTGTGCGGATCAATCACGACAGGCACCAGAAGATGCGGAATGTCATTGTACATCGACAATTCCAGCATCTTCGGATCCACCATGATCATGCGTAGATCCTTGGGCGAATAGGTCATAAGCATGGAGCAGATCATGCCGTTAACCCCCACCGATTTTCCGGAACCTGTGGTGCCTGCAATCAGAAGGTGCGGCATTTTGGCAAGATCAGCCACCACCGGATGCCCGGAGATATCCACACCCAGCGCCAATGGCAAAAGATGCTTCTTGTCGGAGAACTCCTTGCTGGCCAGCACTTCCTTCATATAAACCATTTCCCGCTCATCGTTGGGAAGCTCAATGCCAACCACGCTTTTACCGGGAATATTTCCCGCCACGCGCACCGAGACGGCACTCATCGAACGCGCCAGATCATCCTGCAAAGCAACGATACGACTGACCTTGGTGCCTGGTGCCGGCTCGAACTCGAACTGGGTAACGACTGGGCCGGGCTGCACGGCAATCACCTCGCCTTCAACCCGATAATCCATCAGCTTCTTCTCAAGCATGCGTGCCATCGCGGTCAGTGAAGCCTGATCGTGTCCACGCGAGAGCTTGGCTGGCTTGGTAAACAGGACCAGCGCCGGAAGCTTGAAACCACCTTTTTTCGGTTCTTCTAACGGTAACTCGGTCTGCTGCTGTTCGCGGGCCTGGCGTGACTCCCTGATTTCGGCCTTGATCGCCACTTCAGGCTCAGATTTCGGCGTTTTTACAGGACTTTTGCGCTTAGTCTCGGCACGCTGCTCGCGGGCTTGTATACGTTCCTTGCGTCCAGCCACCTGGCCGCGCAATCGACCGACAAAAACCATCAAGGAGGCCGACAGCAAAGCTAGCATGGCAATCAGCCGACGTGTCATCTGCAGCAAGGAGACATGCGATGCCGTGACAAAGCTGCTCAATACCAGAGCCAGCAGCAGCACATCACGCCCCAGTGCGTGCAGGGGGTTGCTTAGCGCATCAGATATCATGCCGCCCAAAGCGCCACCGGAACCGGCGGGAAGCGGAGGTAATACGGAATCAAACAGGCTGGAGTGAGCGGCCATCAAACTGCTTATACCAAGCAGTAAGGGCAGCCAGAATAACGAGGTCCATCGACCCAGAAGCGGCTGAATGCTGCGCGCCATGCGATAAACAACAGCGCCAAACAACAGCAACCAGAGCCATGCAGCGTAACCGAATAGTTGGTAGAAAAAATCGGCAGCGAAAGCCCCGAACAGTCCAACATAGTTACTAACCACATGGCCTGACACCGCATGATTAAAAGACGGATCAAGTGGTGAAAAACTGTAAAGCGCCAGCCCGAGAGCCAAACAGAGAGCCGCAAGCAACAGGGCTGCTGCCTCACCCAATAAGCGCCGCACATTCATGCTTCGAGTACCACCGGTAGCAACATCGGCCGACGACCATGGTTACGCTTAAACCAGCGACGCAGGAACAGCCGAACTTCCTCACCGGCGGCCTCTTCATCAGCCAGAATCTCGCGGCCAAGCGATTGCAAATGCGCCTCCATCTCACGTGCCACGCTCTCCAGCACCTCTTCCCCAACTTCCTGATGCAAAACACCACGGGCGGCAATCTCCGGCGTACGAACCACCACACCTTTCTGTCGATCAATCAACACAAAAGCGGTGACGATACCGTCCTCGGAAAGGATGCGCCGGTCACGCAGTACCATGCCGTCGATTTTATCGCGTGCTGAGCCATCGACAAATACGGCACCGGCGGAAAATGCCTCGCCGAGGCGTGCACCCTGTTCATCCACCACCAGACTCTGACCGTTCTCGGCAAGCAGTACCCGATCCGCATCGATACCGGTAGACATGCCAAGAATGCCGTGCTCGATGAGATTGCGATATTCGCCGTGCACCGGATAGAGATAACACGGCCGGGTCAATTGAATCATGGTCTTAAGTTCATGCGCCTGAGCATGTCCCGAGACATGCAGGGCTGCCTGCCCGGCATGTAATACACGAGCACCACGCCGATAGATATGGCTGAACAGACCGTGAATCACACGTTCGTTGCCGGGAATCTGTGAAGATGAGAAAATCACCAGATCGCCCTTGCCAAGATTAATGCCCGGGAACTGCCCGAAGGCGATACGTCCGAGAGCGGCACGCGACTCACCCTGTGAACCCGTGGCGATAATCAGCAGGTTACGGCTGGGAATCTGACTTGCCTGTTTGATATCCAGTAGCTGGCCAGCCTCTATTTTCAAGCGATTCATATTGCGGGCAATGCCGACATTACGCTCCAGACTGCGACCAGCCAATGCCACCGTACGCCCCGCAGCCACAGCAGCATCAATAATCTGCTGAATGCGAAACATGTTCGACGAGAAAGTGGTTACAATCACCAGACCATCACATCCGGCCACCGCCTGTCTCAGACCAGGTCCGACACTGGCCTCAGTCGGCCCACTGCCGCCACGGGTGGCATTGGTCGAATCCGAAGCCAGCAGGACCACCCCTTTATCGCCGAGGGCTGCAAAGCGATGCAGGGCTGAATGGCGCCCGTCGAGG